>Ga0208717_1000377_pt1 | contig 15525 bp, 15 predicted proteins | sample NGESurF53shallow_FD_184489 | JGI IMG/M metagenome (GOLD analysis project Ga0208717, IMG submission 184489) | Arctic peat soil microbial communities from Barrow, Alaska - NGEE Surface sample F53-3 shallow (SPAdes) | ecosystem: Environmental > Terrestrial > Soil > Wetlands > Peat ... | reverse complement strand
GGGCCGTTTATTCACGGCAGCGTAAGCCTCGGCAAGTGCCCCTGTCGCCTCTGCCTGAGCAACGATTCCCAGCCACGCCACAAGTAGATGTTATCCATGTGCACCTAAACCTGACAAGACGTTTCGGGACACGGAACGATTTCATGACATCATCCAGAAAGAAGGCTGGTCAGCTGGTTCCGGGCCGGGGAGCGATCGCGGTAGCCCGACCTATCCTCGATTTTCCGCGGGGGGTTGACGCCTGCAGCGGGTCCCCCGGCCCCTGATCGCACCACGTCGGCGGCGAGTTGGCGCAGCGTCGGGTCGGTATCGTCCGGGTGCAGTTGGAGGAACGGTGACCACTCGGTGCCGGTCCATTCCCGCACCCACGGCTTGCCGCCCGGATCGGCGTAAAGCCCAGCTACGGGCGGTTGGCCCTTCTTCGCGCGTGTGCCGGTGAGAATGGCCAGGATGTCATGCCGTTCGGCGGCCTGTCTGATCGCCGCCACCATCTCCGGACGCCCTGGGTGTCTGGCGATCATGTCCGCCGTCGCACTGCTCCTGATCACGCCCCCGTCGTGCAGCACGATCCGCAGCGCCCAGTCCAGTCCCCATGATCCGTCTGTGAAAAGGCGGACTTGGTTCCAGGGTCCGCCCGCTGGACATCGGGCAGGTAGCGGGGACCGTCTAGACCGTGGAGCCCTGTTCTGGCGGCTCGGGAAGTAAAGCATGGCGTACATCCAGGCGGCGCCTCAAGCAGCGCTCTGTCGGCATTGAAGGCAAGAGCGAGGTTGCGCGCGCGGGCGGCCACGCCCTGGACATGTAGTCTGTCGGGGAACCCTGCGCCGCTACCTTCAGCATCTGCATTGCGCCAATTTAAGGCGACCATCCGATTATAGCAAACCCATGAAGGATATCTACAGATTTCGGCTTGTCCGCCCTGGATATGTGAATTAACCAGATCATTAACAAGTTAGCGTGACGGCATCGTGCGCTCGCTGAATCAATGAACGAAAAGGCTGAAAGTCAGGCCGGTCTGCCGTACCGCCTGCCCTCCGGGCGTGAAAGCGCTGGGAAAGCATTGCGTGGTGGATCGAGTTCCGCTATGATCGGACATGTCTCTATTCGGCATCTGGGTTACCGGACTGCGCAAGAAGTCTTGAACGAGCAGGAAGCCGCGTGAATTAGCCGCGTGAATTCCCTGTCCGGAAAATGCCCGGCAGCTCAGCGCGCTGCCGCTGATCACAGCTATCAGGAGGTTGACTATGCCCATCCCTACCGAACCGATCGGGAGCATTCCCAGGCCTGCGCGGCTAATAGAGGCAGGCCGCGATCTCGCCGCGGGACAGATCACCGCCGGCGTGTACGCCCGGCTTGCCGAGGAGGCCGTGCGCGAAACCATCGGTCTGTTCGAGGCGGCCGGGTCGCCGGTGGTCACCGACGGGGAGCAGGCCAAGCCGAGCTTTGCCACCTACCCCCTGGCCGGCCTGGAATCGCTCGCCCCGGACGGGGCGGTCATCGCGTTCGCCGACGGGCATACCCGGCAGCTTCCCCGGCTGACGGCCGGCCCGTTCCGTTACGCACACCACGCTGACGGCTATCTTCGGCTGGCGCTCCGCTATGCGCGCGTCCCGGTCAAACAAGCAGTGATCGCCGCGTCCGCGCTGAGCCTTCTCTATCCGGCCGACGGCATCGACGGCTACCCGCGGGAGGAGTTCCTGGCGGAGCTGGTGCGCGAGGCGGCTGCCGATATCCGCGGCGCCCTGGACGGGGGCGCGCATAGCGTGCAGATCGACTTCACCGAGGGCAGGCTCGCGCTGATGCTCGACCCGTCCGGGCAGCTGCTGCGGTCATTCATCGATCTGAACAACCGGGTGCTGGCCGGGTTCCCGGCACGGGATCGGCAGCGGATCGGGGTGCACACCTGCCCGGGCGGCGACCAGGACTCCACGCACAGCGCGGACGTCGACTACGCTGGTCTGCTGCCCGGCCTGTTCAGCCTCAACGCCGACGCGTTCTATATCCAGGTGGCCAGCGAACCGGACCGGCCCCGCGCGCTCCGCCTCATCGCCGAGCACGCCAGGCCCGGGCAGCGGATCTTCGTCGGGGTGACCGACCCGATCAGCCCCCGCGTCGAGACAGCCGAAGAGGTCAGGGACCGCGTGCTGGAAGCCGCCGAGTACATTGACCCGGGCCGACTGGGTACCTGCGACGACTGCGGCTTCGCGCCGTTCGGCGACGACACCTCGACTACCCGCGAAACCGCGTTCGCGAAGATCAGCGCCCGGGTGGCCGGCACCCGACTGGCAGCCGCGGAACTCGGCCTTTGAACGTGCCAGCCGGGACCTGTGGGTTGCCGAGCAGCGTCACGAGGACTACCTGAAAGAAGAGGACACCCGATGAGCAGCAGCGAGTTCCACCACTACGGGGTGAGTTCCTCGCCGAGTTCTACCCCGATCCTGCGTTCGGGCACGCGAAGGTCCAAGGGAAATCGCTGCTGCTCAAGGGCCTGAACGCGATGGTCTCGGTCATCAGCAGCCCGCTCGCCGTCCCGGTCCTCGGCCCGGTCCGCCTCAGGGGCGGCAGCGCCGGCTCCGCCCGCGGCGCCGCCGGCCTGGCCGCCGAGGCGATCGGCACCGCCCGCGAGGCAGGCTGCACCGGAAAGATCATCGTCCGGTTCGACTCAGCGTTCTACAACTCAGCCGTGATCAGGACCGCCATCCGCCACGGCGCGCACTTCTCCGTCACCGTCCCGATGAATTCCTCCCTCCGGAACGCGATCACCGCCATCCCCGAGGAGAAGTGGACGCCGATCGCCTACCCGCAGGCCATCCGGGACGACCAGCTGGAATGCTGGATCTCCGACGCCGAGGTCGCCGAGACCGGGTACACCGCGCTCACCTCCAGGCCGAAGAAGGAGCAGGTCACCGCGCGGCTGATCGTCCGCCGGGTCCGCGCCCGCAACGAAAAGGCCGCCGAAGGGCAGGGCGAGCTGTTCCCCGTCTACCGCCACCACGCCGTCCTGACCGACTCGCCGTTCGAGACGCTCCAGTCAGAAGGCCAGCACCGCGACCACACCATCGTCGAGCAGGTCATCGCGACCTGAACGCCGGCCCGCTCGCCCACCTGCCGTACGGTCATTTCGGCGCAAACGGGGCATGGCTGGTCCTCGCGGCCATGGCGTACAACCTGCTGCGCGCCGCCAGGACCAGGGCCGGGACCCGCTACGCCAGGGCACGGACCGCCACCGTCCGCCGCGACCTGATCGCCATGCCCGCCCGGGTCGCACGCCACGGCCGCGGGAACCTCATCCTCCACCTGCCCTCAGGCCACCACCGCGAGCAGGCCTGGCTCAACCTGTGGGCAGACGCCTGCGGCCCGCCCGCCGCAGCGGGCCTGACCAGCCCAGACCCGGGCCCGCAGACCCACGCCGCAAGGCACACCCGCCCTCCGACCCCGACCCGCCGACCACGGACAAGCCGCACAAAGGATGAGCGGTAAGACGCCCGCGCCCGCATCCACCTGCGAAAACCCATCGTAGAGGCAGATCTCGTTCAGAATTCAGTCGGTGGATCCAGGCTGAGGGCTGCTTCGGGAGCCCCCGATTACTATTAGTGGTACGGCATGGACGGGAACCAGCCGTACCCGAAGTGCGAGGGGAGCTTGACGCCCCAGTAGAAGAAAAAGAAGGAGCCGCCGATAAGCAGGGCCGCCGCTGTGAAATTGGCGGTGCGCCCCGGCTTTGCCCCGAGCCAGCTCTGGAACCGGCTTGCCGACAGCGCCAGGAAAAGGAGCGCCATGATGACGATATTGCCCAGCCCCACCAGGATGAAGGCTAGCGCTCCGTAGAAGGGATTGTGCGTGGAGGCCGCGTACTGGAACATCTTGTAAAACAGCGGGTAGGGTCGGCCGATCAGGAACCCGCCGATGAGCGCTCCCATCACCACCTGGGGGGTATAGGAGAAGCGGGCGGTGAGCCGCCGCAGCGGGTCCGGGACGACACCGGCCGCCGCGAGGCCGAGGTAAATGAAAATCAGCCCGATGACGGTGAAGACGACCAGGGACTGCACGATCCGTTCCGGCATCTTGCCGACCAGGGTGTTGGAGAGCTGGGGAATGCTCGGGCCGAACGCGGCGCCGATAGCACCGTAAACGCCCGCCACCACGACAAGGCCGAAGGCCAGCCAGCCCACAGGACGCAGCGCCCGCCGCATCCTGGTCGCCGCTGTGGGAGCGTCCTCCATAAGCGGGGCGACCGCGCTGAACACGGCCACGTTGCAGGCCGTGAATGTGCCCGCCAGTCCCGCCGCGAAGGCGAAGATAATCCCGGCCACGCCGCCGCTGATGCTTGTAGTGAGTGAGGCATGACCAAGGATTCCGTTGGCCGTGTTAACCCCGATCTCGTCATCGGCCAACTGCGCAGACCACAAGATCGCGATGGCGAACCCCACCAGGAGGCTGATCGCTACGAGAGGACCACGCCGGGTCCAAGTAGCTCCCCTTCTGTGCGCCCGTCTTTCTTCGAGGGTGACGCTGCTGCTAGCCATGGTTTTCCTTCCGGGAAGTTAATTTGGGGGATTGTCGCTTCTGACCCTTATCGTCAACGTCGCGCGGCGCTAGAGACCCATCGCAGATTGCTAAGGTCTGCCCCAGTTCCCCGAATGGAGCTGCACCTTGACCGCTAAACTGCGACGGGTAAGCGCGAAGAACACCAGCGGCCGGTCAATATCATCAACGACCACGTGGTCTTTGAAGACAGATCTCTCGGCGCCCGGAAAAGTACATAGTAAGCAGCTGTCTTAGCAAGATCGTTAGCATCTCGCGGCCAATTTTCGAGCACTCCCAAGCCCGACGTCAGCCGAAGGCGCGCGCTACTTGCTGGCTAGATGGGGACGGTCATGTGAGCGGCCTTCCTCGCAGGTACTGAGCGTCCGAGACGGATGGCCATGACCCGGCCGGAGTGCATCGCCATACCGGATAACAGTGTTATACTCACTTATAACGGGGTTATGACACACTGTCAAGATGAGCCGCAGACCGGATTCCGACGTCCGCACCGCGCTGATTGACAGTGCAGCGCGCTTGTTTTCCGAAGCAGGCCCCGCAGCGCTGTCCGCTCGGCGAGTCGCCGCGGAAGCCGACACGTCGACCATGGCCATCTACACGCACTTTGGGAGCATGAGCGAACTGATCCGTGAGATCGCCCGGGAAGGTTTCTCTCGCCTCGCCCAGATGTTCACAAAGGTCGAACCGACCGATGACGCCGTTGCTGACATGGCTTACCTGGGCCGGGTATACCGACGGAACGCCAACATAAACCGGTACCTGTACAGCGTGATGTTCGGCGGAGACTCCCTTCAGGGCTTCGCCCTGACCGAGGCCGACCGTCAGAACGGCCGCTACACTCTCAGCCCCGTGATCGACTGCGCACGCCGGTGCATCGAAACCGGCAGATTCCGTAGCGACGATCCAGTGCTCGTGGCGCACCAAATGTGGCTGGGCGTCCATGGAACCGTCACGCTCGAGATCGGCGGCTACCTGATCGACCCGTGGTCAGCGTCGAAGTGCTTTGAGGCGCAGCTCGTCAGCCTTATGGTCGGCGCGGGCGACAGCCTGGCATCCGCCGTCCAGTCCGTCGCCGTATCGGCCGAGCGCTTCGCGAAATGGCCTACCCCCGGCGAAGACGCGCTAGCCGACGACGGCGATTAGCGTCGCCGCCATCGGCGTCCGCGTGTTTTCAGACGGGGCGGCGTGCTACGAACGCATAGCCGTAGACCTCGAACGCGCGCGCCTTATCCTCGCCTCCAGCGCCGCGGAAAGTGTCGACCGGCTCGCCGATCATCACGTCAGTGAAACCGCTGTCCTGCAGCATCTTCTGCCAGCCCGCACGGGGCAGCCCGCCGGCTATTCAACCGGTCCATAGGTCGATGTCGCGCAGCGCAGCAGCTGGGACAGGGCGGCCGTTGGCGATGTCGGCGAACTGCAACAGCCCGCCGGGGCGCAGCACCCGGAAGATCTCGGCGAACACCGCTTGCTTGTCTGAGCACAGGTTGATCACCCCGTTAGAGATCACCACGTCGGCCCAGCAATCGCTGACAGGAAGCGACTCGGCAAGTCCGCGGCGGAATTCGACGTGCGCCAGCCCGAGCGCCTCGGCCGTCTGGCGTGACTTGGCCAGCATCTCGGGGGTCATGTCGACGCCGACGACGTAGCCGTCCGGGCCGACCTGGCCGACGGCGATGAAAGAATCGAACCCGGCGCCGGAGCCGACATCGACCACCTTTTCACCGGGCGCCAGCGACCGCAACGAGAACGGGTTGCCCACGCCGGCGAAGGACTCTACTGCCCGGTCCGGCAGCGCGCCGGACGCGGCGGCCGCGTAGCCAAGGCGGGCGGCAAGGCTCCGGCCAGTGTGGAAGTGGAAGCTGGCGCCTGGGTCGACGGCCACCTCGCGGTACTTGTCGCGTACCTGCTCGCGTAGCGCCTCCGGGTCGACCAGCAGATCTCTAGTCATGGTTCACCGCCTTCCCAGGCTGCGACGGGCAGTAGGGATCGTATCCATTCGGGAAGCTCATCTATCGGCCGCCGGGCCGGGAATGTCCGGCGGATCCGCTCCATCTCGGTCTCGGCCACGCAGTCGGCGGGTGCCACCTTTCGCGTCGCTGGTTGCAAGATCAATTATTCTACACATAGTAACCTTTATTTCATTAAGGTACACAGATTCGTCTGGCCACCGGAATGCGGTCGTCTTTGTCGCCTCGCTCTGGCCTGCGGCGGGTAGCCGGTCACACTTCTACGCGCAGGCTTGACTGGGCAGGGGGCCATGCGAGCGACAGGGGGCTGGTGCAGATGACACAGCTCATCGGCCGCTCGAACGGCGCAGGTCCGCCGGGCGGATAAGGGAGGGCTGATGGTCGCGACTACCGGCGGAGGAACCCGGCCCGGCACCGGCGTGGCCCGTGCCGTCGTGAACTGTGCCGGACGCCGCCTCGATGCGCTCGACGATCGCCGTGGCCTCCGCGACGCGTCCCTGTGTCACCAGCCGCCGGGGCGACTCCGGAAGCATGCGGCGGAAGTAAAGCACCATCTGCTCAAGACTCAGTCGCAGCGGATTGCTTTCATCGCCGCTAAAAGACATCGTGAAGAAATCCCTGTTGCACGAGGTACGGGCACGCGGAATCCCTGAAACAGCACCAGGCTCGCTGCCTACCTGCGGGATCCCCTATCGGAGACAGGACCGAAGTACGTCAGATTCCACGGGTGCGACCCGATCCCTGGAACGCGCCGAGGAACCGCGAGTACAGCAAAATTCGCGACACCCGGCATATGAGGGATGCGCGATTACCGTGACCGCCACACTAGGCAGTAGGTTGATCGCTTCAGCTCCCGCGTGTCACGTCGGCGACAACCCCGCTGGTCAGCGCCATGTGCAGATGATGTTCCTGATCCGCTGCGACCTGCGGTGATCCCGGGCCGGCGATGGAGGGCGATCCAGCCAACAGGCGCGGCCCGCTCCCACCGAGTCCGAGTGAACTAGCGGACTCACAGCGTTCGTTTGACGTTCATTCGGCCGCGAGCAGCGCGGCGCCCGCGCGAGCGGGCACTTCCAGCGCACGAACCAGCGGTGTCGGCACCTCTCGCGGCGCGCTCGCCGCAGCATGCACTGGCATTACGCGATCGCTTTCTTATTCCCAAAAATCATTGGGTTCCCCTTGACTTCTACGGGAACTTACTAGAGGCTAGTGAATGGTGTGGGAATTTGCGGCACACGCCGCTTGTATTGATGAATGCATTCCCCATTCTTGTTATGCCCGGGATAGCAAGGGAGGCCTTCTTCATGTCGTACAGCGAACAGCTCAGCAAGGTAATCAGCGAGGTCATAGCGCCTGCGGCACGGCAAGTAGACCGCGAGGGCAAATTTCCCAGGGACGGGATCAGCGCGCTCGGGAGCGCCGGGATACTCGGCCTGACCGTGCCCGCTGAGCACGGCGGCGGCGATCAGGGCCTAGCTGAGGCCGCCGATGCCGTCGGACAGGTGGCGCAAGCCTGCGGGTCCACTGCGATGGTCCTGATGATGCACTACGCGGCGACCGCCGTAATCGCCGCTCACGGGCCGAGCGCTGTGCTCCGCGACATCGCGGCCGGCAACCACCTAACCACCCTGGCGTTCTCCGAGACTGGTTCGCACAGCCACTTCTGGGCCCCGGTGAGCACCGCCGAGACCGACGCGGACTCCATCGTGCTGAACGCGAAGAAGAGCTTCGTGACGTCCGCCGGCCAAGCGGACAGCTACGTCTGGTCGAGCCGCCCGGTCAGCGCCGACGCCGGAATGACCCTGTGGCTAGTACCCTCCGACTCGCTCGGCCTCAACATCCCGTCAGCGTTCGACGGACTGGGACTGCGCGGCAACGGGTCGAGCCCGGTGACGGCGGCCTCGGTGCGAATTCCCAGCGCGGCCCGGCTCGGCGAGGACGGCGTCGGCCTGGACATCGCGTTCTCGACGTGCCTGCCGCAGTTCCTGATCCTCAACGCCGCCGCCAGCGTCGGGCAGATGGAGGCCGTCATCGAGGCCACCACCGCGCACATGACGGGGACCAAGCTTGAGCACCTGAACCAGACGCTGGCTGACCAGCCACCGGCCCGGGCGGGGCTGGCCCAGATGCGGATTACCACTGACCAAGTGCGGACCCTGCTGGACGACGCGATCGCAGCGCTTGCCGTAGGGCGCCCGGACGCGTCGCTTCGCCTACTGGAGGTGAAGGCGGCCGCCGCTGAGGCGGCAATCCAGGTCACCGACCGGGCGATGACGGTATGCGGCGGGTCCGCCTTCCGCACCGATCTCGGCATCGAGCGCCGATTCCGCGACGCGCGGGCGGCGCGGGTAATGGCGCCGACCACCGAGGCGCTGCACGATTTCATCGGGCGGGCGCTATGCGGGCTTCCCCTTATGTGAAGATCAAACTAGCTAAGGTAAAGGAGCACGCCGATGACCCTGCTTATGGGGGCGGTCGCTTACGACCCGAAAGTGGTATCGATCTGGGACGGTTTCCGCCAGCATCTCGTCGACCGCGGTCTGCCATTTGATTTCGTACTGTATTCCCATTACGAACGTCAGGCCGAGGACCTGGTCAACGGCCGGATCGACGCGGCCTGGAACTCCCCGCTCGCCTGGGTCAGGGCCGTGAGACTGGCAAGCGCACGCGGAGTGGAACTGGAAGCTCTGGTCATGCGGGACACCGACCGTGACCTGAGGTCGCTGATCGTCACCCGCGCCGATTCAGGCATCGAGAGCCTGGCGGACCTGGCCGACCGCACGATCGCCACCGGGGCGATCGACTCACCGCAAGCCAACCTGCTGCCCCTGTCGCTGCTGCGCAGCCACGGCCTAGTGCCAGGCAAGAACCTGACCGTGCGCCGCTTCGACGTCGGCGTCGGGCTGCATGGCGATCACATCGGCGGCGAGCGGGACGCCGCACGTGCGCTCATGGCCGGCGCGGTCGATGCCGCCTGCATGATCGACGCCAACCACCTGCTGTTCGCCCGCGAGGGGACCCTGGCCACAGGAGCCACCCGGATTATCGGCGAAACCGCGCCGTACGATCACTGCAATATGACCATCGGCCCGTCGGCCGATCCGGGCGAAGTGGCCAGGTTCAGGGACGTGCTGCTCGCCATGTCCTACGACAACGCCAGCCTGCGGCCGTTGCTTGACCTCGAGGGCCTCAAGCTATGGTGTCCGGGCCGCACCAGCGGGTACTCGGCACTTGAAGCCGCAGTGGATGAGACAGGGTTCTACGGAAGCGATGGCGGTGTCCGCGCCGATGGTTATCGACCTTGAGAATCTCGGCCTCGAGGCCGGAGGCTACCTGCTCGTTCAGCGCGCGCTGCATGACCTCCCGGTTGGCGGCCGGCTGATCGTGCGAGGCAGCGATCCGGCGCTGAGGATCCACCTGGCGGCCTGGAGCCGGTCGACGGGACACGTGGCGGACGTGGTCGGCGGTGAGCCCGCGGTGATCAAGGGTTCGGCGGTAACCGCCCGCTGGAACCGGGCGGAGCGGGCCGGGGGGGCAGGCTCTGGCGGTGTGCTCCCCCACGCCGACGTGCGCTGGGGCCTCGCCATGCGCGGGGCCCTGGTGGAGGAAGGCGGGCCGCCGCTGCACGTCGACCTCGTCGACCGGGACCTTGTGTGGGCCGACGCCGCGCGGCAGCTCTACATCAACGGCAGCGCACGGCAGTGGGACCCGGCGAAGGAGGTGCACTGGGACGATCCGTTCAGCCTGCCGGCCGAGATCGAAGCCGCGGTTGTACAGGTCATGACGTACCTGGTGGAGAACGAGTACGCCGCGCTGCTGATTCCGGCCAAGTTCATCGCCCGCCTGCATCCGCACTACCGGGAGGTGATGCAGGTCCTGTCCATCCAGGTCGCCGACGAGGCACGCCACGTCGAGGTGTTCTCGCGGCGCGCGACGCTGCGGTCGGATGAGGTGGGCGTGTCCGGGGCCGGCGGCCGCGCGTCGCTGCAGACGCTCCTGGACGAGCCCGACTTCTCCCTCGCGTCCTTCCTGCTGTCGGTGCTCGGCGAAGGCAGTTTCCTCGATCTGCTGTCTTTCATCGCCCGGCACGCCCCGGACCCCGTGACACGCGAAGTAGCCAGCCTCGCGCTCCGTGATGAACGACGGCATGTGGCCTTCGGAATGGCCCATCTCCGGTACGCCGTCGACGCCGACCGGTCGCTGCTTGGCAGGATGCGGATGGCCGCCGAACGACGGCATGACGCGCTGGCCAGCACCGCCGGGCTCAACCAGGACGTCTACGACTCGCTGGTTACCCTGGCGTCTCACGCATGGAACCCGGCGTCGATCGCTACCGGGTGGCAAGCCGTCCAGGACCTGCAGCGAGACATGGACCAGGGCCGCCAGCGACGCCTCATCCTTCTTGGCTTTCCCGGGGACGAAGCAGCCGAGCTGTCCGCCCTGCACACCAGGAACTTCATGTAGCGCCCAGCCGGGGGGACAATTGTGACCGGAACACCCGTAACGCCTGCCGTCCTGTCGGAATGGGTAACGGATGTGGTGGATCGAACCCTCGAGCTGATCGCCGACCTGGACGAGGATCAGCTGATCGGCCCCCTGCTACCTACAGTCAACCCGCTGCTGTGGGAGATCGCCCACCTGGCGTGGTTCCAGGAGAAGTTCGTGCTCCGGCAGGCCTGCGGACGCGACCCTATCCTGCCGTACGGGGATGCGCTGTACGACTCCGGTGCCGTCCCGCACGACACGCGCTGGCGGCTCGTCCTGCCTTCGCTGGCGGAAACGAAGAACTACATGCGGACGGTAGCGGGCCTGGTCGCCGACGAACTGAACCGGCCCGGGGTCACCGACGTAGTCCGGCACTTCACCCAGTACGCGGTGCATCACTACGACATGCACACCGAGGCGCTCACCTATACGCGGCAGAACCTAGGCTACCGGCCGCCAGTATTCACCGGGCTGAGCGGAACATGGCCTGATGGCGGCGATGAGCATGGGCCGGTCTCGGGTGACGTGACCGTCATCGAGGGAGAGTTCTTGCTGGGCGCCGCGATGTCGGATCCGTTCGCCTTCGATCACGAGAAGTGGGCGCACCGGGCCGTGGTCGCGCCGTTTTCCATCGCGCGGGCCGCAACGACGCAAGCGGAGTTCGCGGCCTTCGTGGAAGCCGGCGGATATAAGGACGCCCGGCTGTGGTCCGACGCCGGCGCGTGGCTGGCGACGACCGGCGCCAGCCACCCGGTCTACTGGCGGCGCGGCCCCGGCGGCGGCTGGCAGCGGCGGCACTTCGATACCTGGCTCGACCTCGAATCCGACTTGCCGGTATGTCACGTGTCCTGGTGGGAGGCCGACGCCTACTGCCGGTGGGCGGGGCGCCGGCTGCCGACCGAGGCGGAGTGGGAGTACGCCGCCACCGGCGGCTCCTGGCCGAAGTCCGTGTATCCGTGGGGAGACGCCGAGCCTGGCGCCGACCAGGCCGCGACGGACTGGCGCTCGACCGGGCCGGTACCGGTTAGCGCGTGCGCCGCTGGGGACAGCCCGGTCGGCTGCCGTCAGATGATCGGCAACGTGTGGGAGTGGACGGCGAGCGACTTCGCCGCGTACCCGAACTTCGAGCGCGATGCCTACTGGGAGAACTCCGAGCAGTTCTTCGGCTCGCGCAAGGTGCTTCGAGGTGGCGCGTGGGCGACGCGCGGGCGGTTCATGCGGTCAACCATGCGCAACTACTTCACTCCCGATCGCCGGGACGTGCTCGCGGGATTCCGCACCTGCGCGGTGGGCTGAGTGATCCTGGTCGTGACCCCCACCCCGCCGGACAGCCCGAACGGGAACGGGGTGACCGCACAGCGCTGGGCCGACATCCTGCGCGACCTAGGTCATGAGGTCCACGTGACCCAGGATTACCGGGCGGGTGACTATGACCTGCTCGTCGCGCTCCATGCGGTCAAGAGCGCCGCGACGGTGCGCGCCTTCCACGCCGACCACCCAGCGGCGCCCATTGTGATGGCCCTCACCGGGACGGACCTGTATCCGGACCTGCACGCCAACGGGGTGGATCCAGCCGTGCTGGCGATCGCCAGCCGGCTCGCGGTGCTCCAGTCGCAGGGCAAATATCAGGTAGCGCCGGAGCTAAGAGACCGGGTCCGGGTCATCTACCAGTCGATGGCCCCGGTCCCGCCCGTTCCGCCGGACCCGGACTGCTTCGAGGTTGCCTTCCTCGCCCACCTGCGGCCGGTCAAGGACCCGCTACTGCTCGCGGCCGCCGTCCGGCACCTGCCGTCCTCGTCCAGGATCCGGGTCACCCACGTGGGCGAGGGACGTGACCCGGCGCTGGCCGGCCAGGCGGCCGCCGCGTCGGCAGCTTCCGGTCACTACTCATGGCTGGGTCCGCTGCCGCGCCCCCAGGCGCTGCGCGTGCTCGCCCGCAGTCGGCTGCTCGCCGTCACCTCGGTTCACGAGGGGGGCGCCAACGTGGTAACCGAGGCGCTCGCCTTTGGCGTGCCGGTGATCTCCACCGAGATCCCCGGTTCCACCGGGCTGCTCGGCACCGATTACCCCGGCTACTTCCGGGTGGGGGATCCGGTAGATCTCGCCCGCGTCCTGGGTGCCGCGGAAGAAGACACGGACGGTTTCTACCGACTCCTGCGACAGCGATGCGCAGAGCTGCGGTACCTAGCGGACCCGGCCCGTGAACGCGACGCCTGGGCCGCGCTGCTCGCGGAACTGGATATTAAGTAGCCGTCGACGGCGTCGCCTGGAATGCGGGCCGACGGGTCACTGCGGCTGCCGTCGGCGGCGGACAGCCCGGGTGCCTGGTCACTGTGCGTTATCGGTTGGAGTCCCGGCCGGTGCCTGGACGACCTGGACTTCGGCGAGCGCGGTGCGCGGCTTGGATTCAACGTGTTCAAGCAGCAGCAGGACGGACACGCCCGCGACGATGAGCAGCGCGGCACCGATGCGGAAGGCCAGCGCATAACCGCCGGTTTGCGCGACCGCCGGGAGCACCCCGCTCCCGATCCTGCCGCTTGCGTACCGGAGCGCGAGCGTGACCAGGGTAGCCAGGCCGAGCGCCGTGCCGACCTGCTGCATAGCGGTCTGCACGCCCGAACCCAGGCCTGAGTCCTGTCCGGTGAGTTCATGCAGCGCACCGTTGATGAGCCCGGGAAAGCAGATCCCGCTGAAGGCGCCAAACAGGAGCATCCCCGGCAGTATCGCACTGACGTAGGAGGAGTTGGCGTGAATGAAGCTCGCCACCGCCAGCCCCGCAGCACCGCCGAAAAAGCCCAGAGCCAGCATCGCCCGCACGCCAAGCCGCGGCATCAGCCCGGTGCACAGGCCCATGCCGGTGCCGATTCCCACGCCGAGCGGGAGCCAGAGCAGTCCTGTCTTGAGCGGGGAGTAGCCGAGCACTTGCTGCATGTACCAGGTCAGCAGGACCACGTAGCCGATGAACCCCGCGTTAAAGGCCACGCTCACTGCGTTGCTCGTCACCCGGGTACGGTTGGTGAAGAACCGCAGCGGGATCAGCGGGTGGGCGGCGCGGGCTTCCCAGGCCACCGTGGCGACCAGCAGTGCCACCCCGCCGAGAAGTGGCAGCAGCACCTGCACCGAGACCCAGGGATGCGAGGCCGCCTGCAGCAGGCCGAACACGATCGCCGCCAGCCCCCCGGTCGCGCCGACGGCCCCTGGCACGTCGATCTGGCGGCTCTGACCGGCTGCCTGGCTCTCCGACAGCACCCGGGGCACCATCAGCAGCGCGAACACTACGACCGGAAGGTTGATATAGAAGATCCACCGCCAGCTCACCAGCCCGGTCAGCGCCCCGGAGATAACCACCCCGGTCATCCCGCCTAGCCCGGCGATCCCGCCCCAGATTCCGAGCGCCTTCATTCGCTCGCGCCCATCCGGGAAAAGCAGCGGGATCATCCCAAGCGCCGCGGGGCCGGCCAGCGCCTCCCCGGTTCCCTGCACGAACCGGCTGGCCACGAGCATCCCTGGCGAAACCGCGGCACCACACGCCGCGGACGCGACCCCGAAGACAAGTACGCCGATCAAAAACAGCCGCCGTCGTCCGAAAAGGTCTGAGAGCCGCCCGCCCAGCAACAAGAACCCGCCTGCCGTGAGCACATAGCCGTTGATCACCCACGTCAGGCTCGCCTGGGAGAAGCCCAGGCCTTCCTGGATCTTGGGCAGCGCGACTGTCACCACAGTGACGTCCATGACGAGCATGAACTGCATCGCGGCCAGCACGGTCAGCGCCAGCCAGCGCCGTGAGCCGGCCCCGGCGGCTTCAGGCGCGCTGCTTCGCGAAGGCTGTTTCGCGGCTTTCATGACATGAGCGCGTCGTGCGTTCTCCCCCGCGCGCAAGCGGTCACCCATTTGACACTCCGGTTTCGAAGGATCTCTGGGCAGAAGGCAACAGCAATCCAGGCACCTCAGGCTGAACTACCAGGAACACTGCTGTGCCCCCGCCACAGTGCCAAGCCTGACCGGGTGGACCGCAGCTAGACCGCACACCACCACCACGCCCAGCTTACCGTAAAGCGCGCGGCGAACCTTCCCGGTAGTGGATCTGCCTGTATCGGCTGGAGTGGCGGCTGGGAGTAATTAGGCGCGGATGTGGTCGTCGATCAGGCGGACGGCGCGACCTACGCCGTCTTCCGATTTGACCCGCCGGCTGATCGCGCGAGCTCGGTCGCGCTTATCGGCGTCGTTCAGCACGTCGGTGAGTGCCGCGGCCAGCCGCTCGGTAGTGAGCGCGGCGCGTGGCAGCGGCCGCCCGGCAACGCCTAGCCGGGCGAGGCGCTGGGCCCACAGCGGCTGATCGAAGAAATAGGGAACGACGACGCTCGGCAGGCCGGCTCGCAGCGTGGCACCGACCGTTCCGCTGCCGCCGTGATGGACTGCCGCGGCGACCCGCGGGAACAGCCATTCGTGGGGCACGGCCGGCACGACCAGCATCTGGTCGGAGGTCTCCAGCGGAAGTTTCGCCCAGCCGGTCGCCACGACGGCACGC
>Ga0208717_1000374_pt1 | contig 15703 bp, 15 predicted proteins | sample NGESurF53shallow_FD_184489 | JGI IMG/M metagenome (GOLD analysis project Ga0208717, IMG submission 184489) | Arctic peat soil microbial communities from Barrow, Alaska - NGEE Surface sample F53-3 shallow (SPAdes) | ecosystem: Environmental > Terrestrial > Soil > Wetlands > Peat ... | reverse complement strand
GGGGGATGTGCTGCGCTCCCCGGTGGCGGTGAATGATCACCATCCGATGGTGGTGGGCCTGGGCAAGGACGTCGAGGGCCGGACCGTGGTGGCGAACCTGGCCAAGATGCCGCACATGCTGATCGCAGGGGCGACGGGCGCCGGGAAGTCAACATGTATTAACGGTCTCATTACCTCAATTTTGCTTCGGGCGACCGTCGACGACGTCCGGATGATCCTGGTCGACCCGAAACGGGTCGAGCTGGCCATTTACCAGGGAATACCGCATTTGATCACGCCTATCATCACGAACCCGAAGAAGGCGGCCGAGGCGCTGCAGTGGGTGGTGGGTGAAATGGACCGCCGTTATGACGATCTGGCGGCCTTCGGGTTCCGGCATATCGACGATTTCAACAAGGCGGTGCGGGCGGGCAAGCTGGCCCCGCCGGCGGGCAGCGAGCGGGTGCTGACCCCCTACCCGTACCTGCTGGTCATCGTGGACGAGCTCGCCGACCTGATGATGGTCGCGCCACGCGACGTCGAGGACTCGGTGGTGCGGATCACCCAGCTGGCCCGGGCCGCAGGGATCCACCTCGTGCTGGCGACCCAGCGGCCCAGCGTCGACGTGGTGACCGGGCTCATCAAGGCGAACGTGCCGTCACGGCTGGCGTTCGCCACCTCCAGCCTGACTGACAGCCGGGTTATCCTGGACCAGCCAGGCGCGGAGAAACTGGTCGGGCAGGGTGACTGCCTGTTCCTGCCGATGGGGGCGAGCAAGCCGCTCCGCCTGCAGAACGCCTTCGTCACGGAGAAGGAAATCCGTGAGGTGGTCAGCCACTGCACCCAGCAGGCGCAGCCCAGCTACCGCGAGGACGTCGCCGCGCCCGAGGGCAAGCAGCGGGAGATCGACGCCGACATCGGCGACGACCTGGAGCTGCTGATGCAGGCCGCGGAGCTGGTCATCCGGACCCAGTTCGGATCCACCTCCATGCTGCAGCGCAAACTGCGCGTGGGATTCGCCAAGGCAGGCCGCCTGATGGACCTGCTGGAGAGCCGCAATATTGTCGGGCCGAGTGAAGGTTCCAAGGCCAGGGATGTCCTGGTGCGGCCAGATGATCTAGACGGCGTGATTGATTCGCTGCGGGGCGGGCAAGACTGATCTAGGCCACCGCTTTCACGCCGTGGCCAGGGGGATGTCTACACTTGTTAGTGGCCCGCCATTTCCGGCGGGCTGCTCGCATCCGGTTACTGCTTCCGCACCCCGGAGCGGTGCGCAGTGCGATATGGCAGTGGAGGCGTGGCGTGAGCATTGGTGACGCCCTGGCAGATGCGCGCCGCCAGGCGGGTCTCACCATTACGCAGGTTAGCCAGAGAACCTGCATCAGAGAGACAATCATCCGGGGGATCGAACACGGTGATTTCTCTGCCTGCGGTGGGGATTTCTACGCCCGGGGTCACATCCGCAGCGTCGCCCGGGCCGTGGGGGCCGACGACGAGGAGCTGATCCGGGAGTACGACGCCATGCACGGCGCGCCGCAGGCGATCAGGGCCGCCGACGTGTTCGAGCCGGCCACGCCGATCAAGATCAAGGAGCGGCGGCGCCCTAACTGGAGCCTGGCCATGGTCCTGGTCCTGGCGGTCATCGCCGGCTACGGGATCTACCGCGTGGTGGACTCCACCACGCCGCACCCGGCGCGGACCCAGGCCAGCTCCGGCCAGCTGGCGCCACGCCACCACCCGCGGCCCGCTGCGGTGTCAGCGACGCCCTCGTCCACGCCGGCCGCACCCGCCGCGAGCCAGGACGTGACGATCAGCCTCACGGCGATCCAGGACTGCTGGGTCGAGTTCACCAAACCGGACGGCCGGTTCCTCTCCCAGGCCTACGTGGTCGGGGGGAACTCGAAGACCTGGACCTTCTCCCGGACGGTGAAGATGGCCATCGGTAATCCCGGGGGAATCGTGCTCACCGTCAACGGCAAGAAGCTGGGCTCGCCCGGAGCCGCAGGCCAGCCCGTCACGCTGAGCCTGGGGCCCGGGCAGCCGGTGACCGGTTAACTGCAGCACCAGGGCGCTTACCGTAGTCTTCCGGTGTGTCGTCGAGTCAGCGAAATTCCCAGTCACCGGAGCGCACCGTCAGCCTGGTGACGCTGGGCTGTGCCCGTAATGAGGTGGATTCCGAGGAGCTCGCGGGCCGGCTGGAGGCCGCGGGGTGGACCCTGTCGGGCAGCGATGAGGCCAGCGTCGTGCTGGTGAACACCTGCGGGTTCATCGAGGCCGCCAAGCAGGAGTCCGTCAGCGAGCTGCTGGACGCCGCCGGGAGCGGCGCCAAGGTCGTGGCCGCCGGATGCCTGGCCGAGCGCTACGGCAGCGTCCTGGCCGCTGAGCTGCCCGAGGCCCAGGTGCTCAGCTTCGACGATTACGGCGACATCGGCGCCCGGCTGGATGCCGTGCTGGCCGGGGAACGGCGCCCGGCCCACGAGCCGAGGGACCGGCGCCGGCTGCTGCCGATCGCGCCCGCCGACCGGGCGGCGGCCCCGGGCAGCCAGCCGCCAGGGCATGGCGCAGTCCTTCCGCACCCGGGTGGCATCCGGGATCTCCCGCCCGGGCTGGCGCCGGTGTCCGGCCCGCGGACGCTGCGGCGCCGCCTGTCCGGCGGCCCGGTGGCCCCGCTCAAGATCGCGTCTGGATGCGACCGGCGGTGCAGCTTCTGCGCCATCCCGGCGTTCCGCGGCGCGTTCCTGTCCCGGCCCCCGGAAGACCTGGTTGCCGAGGCGGAATGGCTGGCCGGGCACGGCGTCCGCGAGCTGGTGCTGGTCAGCGAGAACTCCACGTCCTACGGGAAGGACCTGGGCAACCCCCGGCTGCTGGACGAGCTGCTGCCCTCGCTCGCCGCGGTGCCGGGCATCGACCGGATCAGGATCAGCTACCTGCAGCCCGCCGAGGTGCGCCCCGCGCTAATCGAGGTCATGACCTCCACCCCCGGCGTGGCCCCTTACTTCGACCTGTCCTTCCAGCACGCCAGCGGGACCGTGCTCCGGGCGATGCGGCGCTTCGGCGACCGCGAACGGTTCGGGGCGCTGCTCGGCCAGGTCCGGCAGGCCTGCCCGGAAGCCGGCGTCCGGTCCAACTTCATCGTCGGCTTCCCGGGCGAGACCCCCGCCGATGTCGACGAGCTGCAGCGTTTCCTGTCCGAGGCGCGCCTGGACGCGATCGGCGTCTTCGGCTACTCCGACGAGGACGGCACTGAGGCGGCCACGCTGACGGGCCAGCTCGATCCGGCCGAGATCGCCAGGCGGGTCGATGAGCTGGCGGGCCTGGCCGACGAGCTGATGGCCCAGCGGGCCGCAGACCGCGTGGGCGAGGTCGTCCAGGTGCTCCTGGAGGAGGACCTCGGCGACGGGACCTACCTCGGCCGGGCGGCTCACCAGGCGCCTGAGGTGGACGGGACCACGACCGTGCGCGGCGTGACCGGAGTGGGTGTCGGCGAGCTGATCCCCGCCCGGGTCACCGAGGGCGACGGGGTAGACCTCGTGGCCGACTGGCTCGCCGTCCCCTCGGCGGCCGCCGGGCGCGGGTGACAGCATTGAGCCAGCCCGCCGCGGAGACGGGCGGGGGAGCGCGGCCGGCCCCGCCCGCGCCGCAGGGTGGCATCCCCCAGCCGGGCGTGCTCAACGTGGCCAACGCGCTCACCGTGCTCCGGCTGGTACTCGTCCCGGTGTTCGTCCTGCTCCTGCTGGCCGGCGGGACCGGCTGGCGGGCCGGGGCCCTCGCCGTGTTCCTCATCGCGTCGGTGACTGACCTGCTGGACGGGCGGATCGCCCGGCAGCGCGGGCTGATCACGGACTTCGGGAAGATCGCGGACCCCATCGCGGACAAGGCGCTGACCGGGGCGGCGCTGGTCACCCTGTCCGCCCTAGGCGAGCTGGGCTGGTGGGTGACCGCGATCATCCTGGCCCGTGAGCTCGGGGTGACCGCGCTGCGGTTCTGGGTGATCCGGCACGGGGTGATCGCAGCTAGCCGGGGCGGCAAGATCAAGACCCTGCTCCAGGTGCTCGCCATCGCCCTGTACATCCTGCCCGGCCCCCCCGGCACCCTGCGGGACGTGGTGATGGGCCTGGCGGTCGTGGTCACCGTGGTCACCGGCGCCGATTACGCGGTCCGGGCCGTGCGGCTGCGCCGGCGGAGCCTGTCCGCGGCCGGCCGGTGAACCCGTGGCGGCCCAGCCGCAGAGCCGGCCGGTAAGCCCGGTGGCCCCTGACGACCGCGCGGCGGAGCTCATCACCCTGCTGACCGCCCGCGAGCAGAGCATCGCGGTGGCCGAGTCGCTGACCGGCGGAATGCTCGCTGCGGCCCTCACCGACATCCCGGGCGCCTCAGCGGTCTTCCGTGGTGGCGTGGTGGCCTACGCGACCGAGCTCAAGGCCGTGCTGCTCGGGGTGGACCGCGGCCTGCTGGACGCCCACGGGGCCGTATCCTCGGAGGTGGCGGCGGCCATGGCCGAGGGCGTGAGCTCCCGGCTTGGCGCGGCTGTCGGCGTGGCCACCACCGGCGTCGCCGGCCCGGACCCGGCCGAGGGAAAGCCGGCGGGCACGGTGTACATCGCGGCGAGCGCCGGGGGTAAGACCCAGGTGCGCCGGCTGGCCCTGTCCGGCAGCCGGGCGGCCATCCGGGCCGCGACGGTCCGCGAAGCGCTGGGGTTGATCCTTGTCTTCGTGCGGGAAGAGACCGGATGATTACAGTGTTACGTTAGCAGCGAACACAGGGACAGGTGCTTTCCCTACTGTCGGTGAGGGCGAGTACGGTGGACCTACCGAATTACCACTTCGCGAAGGGAGTGCCGCGATGGTCCTGCTTCGTCACTTGCTTGGTGACGTGCTGCGGCGGCTACGTCTGCGGCAGGGTCGAACCCTGCGCGAGGTGTCGGCCGCGGCCCGGGTGTCACTGGGATACCTGTCCGAGGTCGAACGCGGGCAGAAGGAAGCATCCTCCGAGTTGCTCGCCGCGATCTGCACGGCGCTGAACACCCCGCTGTCCGTCGTGCTCGGAGAGGTCTCGGACAGCTTTGCCCTGGCCGAGCTGCAGAATGACTCGGTGCTCACCCCGGCTGGCGCCCCGTCCGGGGACAGCCGGACCTCCGTGGACGCCCGCTCGATCAACCGGGCCGAGCGCGAGCTGGAGCTGCCGGTGACCCGGGCGTTCTCCGCCGAGTTGCGGCCCAAGAAGCTCCGGGTGCCCGCCGGGCATGTCCGGGGCATGGATTCCGAGCCGGTGCTGGACCCGCTCCGGGTCAACGACGATCACCCGGCCTTCGACGAGGTCACCCGGCGCGTACGGGGCGACTTCAACGACATGGTTCCGGTCTAAAGCAACCTGGTTCCGGTGTAATCCGGCCACCACGACCTGGCGGGCGGGAGCCGCGGAAGCGGCACCCGCCCGCTTTTACGTGCCCGGTTTCATATAACGGTCCGACCGGCCGGCTCATCCGCCCGGGGCCGGGGAGTGCGGGGCCAAGGCCCGGTACGGGGCCAGGGGGACGCGGAGTTCCTCCGGGGCTGGGTCAGTCCCGGGGCACGCGAAGTCCCCTGGGGCTCGGGGCCGCGAGGTCGGTCAGGCCCAGGCGCGCGGGTCGTCGGTCAGCTCGATGATCCGCTCCGGCAGCCGCCCGGTGGCGATGTGCTCGAGCGTGACTTCCTCGAGGATGGCCCGCTCGTTGGCGCGCAGCGCGATCCAGACGCTCTGCAGGGGTTCCGCCACGCCGATGTAGCCGATGTTCTCCGGCCGCTCCCCGCGCACGCCGACCAGCTGGCCGTCGATGGCCCGGATGATGTCCGCCAGCGCGATCTCCGCCGCGGGCTTGGCCAGCCAGAAACCGCCCTCAGGACCGCGCTGGCTGCGGACCAGGCCCGCCCGTCGCAGCTGGGTGAGGATGGCCTCCAGGAACTTCCCTGGGATGTGCTGCGCGCGCGCCAGCTGCTCGGCGGTGATGTGACCGCCATCCGCCGCAGCTAGTTCCACCGCGGCACGTAGCGCGTAGTCTGCGCGGGCAGAGAGCCTCATGTCCAGCATTATGCAGGTTGCCGGGGACCAGACGGGCCGCCTGGCCCAGAACTGGGACCGTTTTAGTAGGAAATTCGCCCTCGCCTGGCCACGACGGATGGTATCGGCGGCAGGTGGCGCCCGCTCACCGCGCCAGCCCCAGCACTTCGGCCGCGGCCTGCGCATTCGCGCGGGCCGCACCGTACGTGGCGAGATGCACGCCTGCGGGCGGGACCCACAGGGGCAGCCCCATCTCCAGCACGATCGTGTCCGGGCGCGCCGCGACCAGCCCGCTGACCACGGCCTGGACCGCCGGATAGCGATGGGCGTCGCGGACCACCACGATCAGCGACCGGCCCGCCGCCGAGGCCAGTGCCGCCCCGGTGACCGCGGCCGCGTCCGTCGCCGGCAGGCCGGCCGGGACGCGCTGGATGCTCGTGTCCGGCACCCAGGGACGCAGCCCCCACGGGACGTCGCCCACCGCGATGTTCTCCTGCGCGGCCAGTTCCACCACCACCGGGTCGGCCAGCGGGCCGGGGGCTGCCGAGGCGCGCACCGCACGGCGGGCAGCCACCAGGCCGATGTGGGCCCCGCGCCCGGCGAGCCGGCCGACGTCCAGCCCGGTGCCGTCCAGGCGCGCCCGTTCACGGGAACTGGCCCCGGCGGCGAGCCAGGCCCGCAGCCGGGCCACGTTCTGCTGGGCCTCCGCCAGCCGCTGCGCGGGCAGCCGGCCGCTGGCCACCGCCTCGCTGAGGGCCCGGCGCACCGCGAGGTAAGTCTCCTCCGCGGCGTCGCGGCCGAAGCAGAGCAGGTCCGTCCCGGCGGCCACGGCGAGCACCGCGGCCTCGGGGATGCCGTACAGATCGCTCACGGCACGCATTTCCAGTGCATCTGAGATGATCACCCCGGTGAACCCCAGCTCGCCCCGCAGCAGGCCGCTCAGGGCCGCGGCGGACAGCGTGGCGGGGGCGTCGCCGGTGAGCTCCGGCACCCGGAGGTGACCGGGCATCACCCCGCGGACCCCGGCCGCGATAGACGCGGCGAACGGCGGCAGGTCCCGGCGGCGGAGCAAGTCCAGGCTGGCCTGCAGGGTCACGATGCCGTGGTGGGAATCGGCGCTGGTGCTGCCGTGCCCGGGGAAGTGCTTCGCGCACGCGGCCACCCCGGCCGCCTGCAGGCCGCGGACGGCCGCAGCCGCGTGCCGCGCCACCAGGTCCGGGTCCGCGCCGAAGGACCGGATGCCGATGACCGGGTTGTCCGCGGCGGTATTCACGTCGACGGACGGGGCGAGGTCAACGTTGATGCCGAGGGCGGCCAGGTCCTGGCCCAGCGCCTGGTGCACCGCGGCGGTCAGGCTCACGTCGTCCACCGCGCCCAGCGCGGCGTTGCCCGGGTAGCGGCTGCCGGTCAGGTGGGTGATCCGGGTGACGTCGCCGCCCTCCTCGTCGATGGCCACCAGCGGCAGCCCGCCCGCCGAGCGGAGCTGGGCGGTGAGCCTGGCCAGCTGCTCCGGCCCGGCTATGTTCGGGCCGAAGATGGTCACCCCGGCCAGGCCCCGCTCCAGCGCGGACAGGACCCAGCGGGGCGGCCGCTCGCCCGGGAACGGGGGGATGAGGATCGCGTCAGCCATCCGTCCCAGCACCGGATCGGCAGAAAGACCGGCACTCACCCCTTCACCGCCCCGGCGACCAGGCCTGCGGTCATCCGCCGCTGGACGATGAGGAAGAACAGGACGACCGGGATGGTGTACAGGGTGGAAGCGGCCATGATCGGTCCCCACTCGGCGCCGCCGCGGGTGAAGAAGAACGTCACGTAGATCGGCAGCGTGTAGTCGGAGTGCGCCTGACCCAGGAAGGTCAGGGCCACGATGAACTCGTTGTACGCGGTGATGAAGGAGAAGATGCTGGTCGCCACCAGACCGGGCGCGACCAGCGGGAACAGGATGCGCCAGAAGATCCGCAGCGATCCGGCCCCGTCGACCGCCGCCGCCTCCTCCAGCTCGCGGGGCACGGTGGCCACGAAGTTGCGCAGCATCCAGATCGACACCGGCAGCGCCTGCGCGCTGTACACCAGGACCAGGCCGGGCAGGCTCTGCAGCAGGTTCAGCCGGTCGAAGTCCAGGAACAGCGCGATGATCAGGGCCTGGCCGGGGATCATCTGCACGATCAGCAGCATGATCAGGTAGGACGCCCGGAACCGGAACCGGAACCGGGCCACAGCGACCGAGGCGAGCAGCGAGATCAGCGACGCCAGCACCACGGTGGACACCGTGACCAGGAGGCTGTTGCGGAAGAACAGCCACACCGAGCCGATCCCGGATGCCTGGCCGCTCATCACGGCGGAGAAATTGCCCAGCGTCGGATGGGCCGGCAGCAGCCGCGGCGTCAGCGAGTAGATCTCCTGGGAGGGCTTGAACGCGGTGGAGATCATCCAGAAGATCGGGAACAGGGTCACCAGGGCGACCAGCACCCCGACGGCGTTGAGGCTGAAGGTCTTGGTCTTCCGGACCGCCCGCGCGCGGGTCCGGGGGCCCGGCCGGCGGATGCTGGGCGGGCGGATCCTGAGGGTGGGCGCGGTCACGAGAGGGCTCCCTGCCGGACCGAGGCCCGCACGTAGCCGACCGTGATGATGAGCAGGATGACCGTGAGGATCAGCGCGAGCGCGCCACCCAGGCCGTAGCTGGGCGGGAACGTGAACGCCTTGTCGTACAGGTACAGGGAGAGGTTGAACTCGTCCCGGTTACCGAGCCCGCCGGTCAGCAGGTAGGTCTGGGTGAACACGTTGAAATCCCAGATCACCGACAGCAGCAGCAGGACCAGGAAGATCGGTTTCAGCAGCGGGAACGTGATCCGCCAGAAGCCGTGCCACGCTCCGGCGCCGTCCACCCGGGCGGCCTCCAGCAACTCGGCGGGGACGGTCTTGAGCCCGGCCAGCACCGACACGGCGATGAACGGGAACCCCTGCCACACCACCAGCACCGTGACCACCGTGTAAGCGGGCAGCGCGCCGGTGGTGGTCCAGTTGAAGCCGGCCCAGTTGGTGCTGCCGACCAGCCAGTGCGGCAGCCGGGCCAGGCTCCAGTCCACCAGCCCCCCGTCCGGGTTGAACAGCCAGTAGAACAGGACGCTGGCTGAGACCGGGGGAGTGGCCCAGGCCAGCAGGGCCGCGGTGCCGACCAGGCCGGCCATCACCCGGCCCAGCTGGTGCAGGAGCAGCCCCACCAGCGTGCCGGCCAGCAGGGTCAGCGTCACCGCGGCCGCGGCGAACAGCACTGTGATCCGCAGTGCCAGCCAGAACTCGGGGTCCGCGAAGGTGGCGGTGAAGTTGCCCAGCCCGATCCACTGGACCGGCGCGGCCCCGTCCGTCTGCGGCAGCCCGTAGTTCTGGAACGAGTACAGGGTTACCTGCACCACCGGCCAGAGCAGCACCAGGGCGATCGCGACCATGGACGGGAGCAGCAGGAGGTACGGCGCGAGGCGGTAACGCCGGATCAGCGCCCGGGCCCGGCCGGCCGGGACCCGGCCGGGCCGCGGGGCGCGGGCCGGGCCGGCCGCGCGGGCGGGTGGGTTCGTGATCGTGTCCACCATGAGTATCGGCACTCTCCTCACGGGAAGCCCCGGCCGGCGGCCACCCACCCTGAAACACGGGGGTGACGGCCGCCGGCCGGGACAGCTCGTGTGCTCAGCCGGTCTCGGACCCGGTGTTGAGCACGTTCTGCAGCTCCGTGTTGGCCTTGTTCACGGTGGCGCTGAAGCTCGCGCCCTGCATCAGCGACTTCATCATGGTCGGGATGATCGCGTCCGTCGCGTCCGCGGTGGCCCAGTTCTTCGAGTTGAGCGGCGCGATCTGGGTGTAGGCGGCGGCCTTGGCGAAGCCCGCCATCACCGGGTTGCCCGCGTAGGCGCCGCCCTTCAGCTGGGAGGTGAACTGCGGGAAGAAGCCCGCGGAATTCGCGAACGTGGTCGCGTTCGCGGGGCTGTCCATCAGCGAGATCAGGTCCCAGTCGGCCGTCTGGTACTTGCTCTTCACCCAGACGCCGAGGTCGGAGCCGCCGGAGAAGGCCGGGGACGGGTTCGGCCCGCTCACGCTGGGGATCGGGAACGAGGCCCAGTCCGCTTCGTACTTCTTGCTCACCGCCGTCAGCTCGGCCTGCGCCCACGGGCCGTCGATGTACATGTCCAGCTTGCCGAGCGCGAAGTCCTCGTCCGAGCCGCCCGAGGTCGCGCCCGGGGCGCCCAGCTCGGTCTGGCCGATGTACTTCGACGGGGACACGTGCTGGGTCAGGTACAGGTCGGCGTAGAACTTGATGCCCGCCTCGGACGCCGGCGTGTTCAGCGTGGCGGTCCACTTGCTGCCGCTCTGGGTAGCCACCTGGCCGCCCGCGCCCCAGATGAAGCTGACGATGGCGTTGGTGTAGTCGCTGGGGGCACCGAGGCCGAAGGTGCCGGGGTACTTCTTCTGCAGCGTCTTGGCGTCGCTGACCAGCTGAGCCCAGGTGGTGGGGGCCGCCGTGATGCCGGCCTTGGCGAACTCGTCCTTGCGGTACCAGATGCCGCGCACGCCGCCGAACCAGGGCACGGCGTAGGTCTGCCCGTTGACGGTGTCGTTGGCCAGGTTGCCGGGGATGATCCCGGAGCCATACGACCAGGACTTCACGTTGCTGGTGATGCTGGCCAGCGCGCCCTGCGAGGCGATGCCCGGGGTGTCGGTGTTGCCCAGCTCGGTGACGTCGGGACCACCCTTGCCGCTGGTCAGGGCGTTGGTCCAGTCGGTCACCCGGTTGCCCCAGGGGATCCAGTCCACGGTCACCTTGGTCTTGGCGTACTGCGGGTACTTCTTGTGGAACTGGGCGACGACCCCGTTCATCCAGGTGACCTGCGATGGCACGGACGAGCCCATCCGCCAGACGACCAGCTTGGCCGGCGCGGCGGACGCGGACGACCCACTGCTACTGCTGGAGCCGCAGCCCGCCGCTGCCCCGGCGAGTAGGGCTGCCGCGCCAAACGCGGCCGCCGATCTAGTCAGCTTCACTAGAGATCTCCCTTCCCGGCTTGATCCTTGGCACTTCACGCAATTCGTCGTGGTCCCAGGGCGCTCCGGTGCCTTCGGCCGTCTAGGCTGTCGCTGCCTGCCCAATTGGCCCCTGGCGGTCACGTCGCTGGGCTGACCGACCGGCCCTGGCTTGACCAACAGTGTGGGAATTCTGGGGTGAAACTAACAGTAAAGTTTCCTATTAGATAGACCCTGTTGCCAGATTGAGACAGAATTCGGCCAGGTGCCCTGTCCGCCCGCCGGTGCCGGCGGCCCGGCGAGGCCCTGGCTAGCCGGCTCCTCGCCGCGTGCGAGCAGGTGCTGGGGGGGACGTCATGCGACGGAGGGAAGGCATGGAACAACGGCCTGGGACACCCCGGCTGCTGCGGGAGCTGAACGACCGGGCCGCCCTCGAGCTGCTGCTCGCCGGCGGCCCCATGACCAGGGCGCAGGTGGGCGAGCGGACCGGGCTGTCCAAGGTGACCGCTTCCCAGCTGCTCTCCCGGCTGGAGGAGCGCGGCCTGGTCACCACCGTGGGGGAGCAGGCGGGCGGCCGCGGGCCGAACGCGGCGCTCTACGCGGTCGTGCCGTCCAGCGCATACGTCGCCGGGCTGCACGTCGAGCACGACGAGGTCAGCGCCGGAGTGGCGGACATCACCGGCGAAGTGGTCACCCAGGTCAGCGTGGACCCGAACGGTGCCGCCAACCCGGTCGAGCTGGTCCGCGGCGCGGTCGCCGCCGCCTGCCGCTCGGCGGGGGTGGAGATGTCACGGCTGAACGCTCTGGTCATCGGCACGCCCGGGGTGCTGGATCCCAGCACCGGGGATCCGCGGCTGGCCGTGAACCTGCCCGCCTGGCACGAAGGAGTGCTGGAGGCGCTGCGCAGCGACCTGCGCCAGCCGGTGACGATCGAGAACGACGTCAACCTGGCGGCCATGGCCGAGCGCGCGGTGGGCGTCGCCCAGGGCGCTGACGACTTCGTCCTGATGTGGATCGGGGTGGGCCTGGGACTCGCCACCATCATCGGCGGGCGGCTGCACCGCGGGGTGGCCGGCGCCGCGGGTGAGATCGGCTACCTCCCCGTTCCCGGCGTGCCGCTGCCCCAGGACGTCAGTCACCCGGCGACCGGCGCGTTCCAGTCCCTGGTGGGCGCCCAGGCCGTGCGGCCGCTGGCGGAGAGCTACGGGTTCCCCGCACCGACGGCGGCGGCCGCCGTGCGGGCCGCGGTGGCCGCGGCCCAGGCCGGCGACGAGCGCGGGAGCGCCCTGCTCGACCAGCTGGCCGCCCGGGTGGCGACCGGGGCGGCGGCGGTGAGCGTGGTGCTCGACCCCGGCCTCGTGGTCCTCGGCGGCGAGGTGGGACTGGCCGGCGGGACGGCGCTCGCCGACCGGGTGGCCGCGGAGGTGGGCCGGATCTGCCCGGCCCACCCCCAGGTGGTGCCGACCGGGGTAACCGGCCAGCCGGTGCTGCGCGGCGCCATCCTGGCCGCGGTGGAGCAGGCCCGGGGCGAGCTGCTCGCCTCCGTGGCCGGACCCTGACGCCGGCCCCGTTCTCCCGGGACCGGCCATCGGGGGCGGCTCATCTCCTGGGATCGTTTGCCCCGGCCAGGGGCAGGTAATTGGCCGGCAGCTTGCGGAACCCGGGCGGGATCGCCGCTCCGCGAATTGCCGCGTGCAGCGCGGCCAGGTTCTCCTTGATCGGCGGGAGCCACCGGTAGTCATACGTCAGCACGCGCGGCTCGCCCCGGACCTTGCCCAGGCCCACACTCAACCGCACGGGCAGGTAGGTCGCCGGATCTACCCAGGCTGTCTCCTGGATCCCCATGTCGCGCTGCGGATTGGAGGTGAGCCTGATGGCCTCGACGCCGTCGACCATCTGGCGCCCGCCGAGGTGAAACAGGCCACAGGAGAGGTCCTTGGTGAGGACAGTGCGCCAGTCCGAGCCGACCGGGGCGGCGAGGGCCGTCTGGCAGGTGAGCCGCGGGAGGGAGCCCGACAGCCCGCCGAGGATGGTCTGCCATCGGGTCCGCACCGGGTAGGCGGCGCCGAATACCTGGGTCACCAGCTTCCCGGACCGGGTGGTGACCGAATTGATCGTGGTGTGGAAGACGAGACCGCCCGCGGGGGACACACCCTCGGACAGGCGTCGGCCGTGGTAGACCCAGGTGATCATCCGCGGTGCGGTCACCGTCGAGAGGACGCCAGGCACCACGGCGCTGCCAGACGGATTCTTTTCCTCGCTCAGCGCCATGTTCAGGACGGTCAGCCCGAACGTGATACCGGGACCGCTGATATGAATCTCCTCGATCGCCTGGCCTTCTGCGACGAGAGCCCGCTGAGTTCGGGCCGTCACGTACGCGACGGTCTGCACCGGCACGCCACCCTGGCTCGGCCGCGGCCCGCGGTCCGCCGCGCTGCTGGCGACGATCGCGGTCACCGCCACCACCACGGCCACGCCTGCGGCTGCGCTGGCGCGGATCGTGATCCGCCGCTGGCGGTGACGTCGGCGGGCCCGCTGGACCATCCCCGCCGGGACTCTGACATCAGCAGTGAGGCGGTCGATACCTTCGTGCAGCAGTTCTTCCAGTTCGCCCGTCATGACCTTCCCTCCATCAGCTCAATGCCCGCGCCCGGTGCCGTCCCGGCCAGCTCGCGGAGCCGCTGCAGCCCTCGTGACGCGGCGGACTTGACCGTGCCCTCTGAGCAGCCGAGCAGCGCGGCGGTCTCTGACTCGGTGCGCTGCTCCCAGTACCGGAGCACAATCACCGCTCGCTGCCTCGGCGGTAGCTGACGCATCAGGCGCACCAGCTCGTCGCGCAGGTCGACCAGGGCGGTGCCGTCACCGGCGTCCGCCGGGGCCTGGGAGCGCAGCAGCGGCAGCTTCTCCCGCCACCGGCCGCGCCGCCGCCAGCCGTCGGCCGCCAGGTTGTAGAGGACGCGCCGCAGGTATCCCTCGGTATCGCTGTCCACCTGGCGGGGCTTGCGCAGCACCCGTTCCAGAGCGGCCTGCAGCAGGTCCTCGTCCCCCTGGTGGTCGCCGGCCAGCGCGATGGCTACGCGCATGAGCTGGCCACCCCGCTCGGCGAGCAGCCGCTCCAGATCGGCTCCATCCGGGGTGCCTGTCATGAGCCGCCTCCCTCTGTCGCCTGCCCATGACGAACGAGTGGCGGCCGGGGTTGCCTGCCCGAGTCCGCCACGATTATCTGGATCACCCGTCCCGGGGGAAGGGTGCTGGCGGCGGGCGGCAAGCACCATCCTCTCCGGGTGATCCCGGCAGGCCGAGCAGGTGCGACGGTCAACATGCCCGGACCATCGGCCGTTTCCCGTCTCAGTGCGTGCTCAGTGCGTGCTCAGTGCGCAGCGAGGGAACTCTCTGGCGATGCTGGTACGGGCGTGGGGAGCAGATGGACACTGGCGATGCCCTGTCCGGGGACCCGGCCCCGGCGGAGCCGGCCGCGGCCGCGGAACGGGGTGAGCACTGGTGGCCAGTGGCTCTGGCGATCCTGGTCGCGGCCGGGCTGCACATCGTGCTGCCCACGCAGTACCGGGTGAACCCCAGATGGGCCGTCCCCGTGGTCCTGGTCGTCTTGCTGGCCGTCCTGATCATCGGCGACCCGGGGCGCATCGATCGACGGAAGCCCTGGCTGCGGGTCGTCACCGGCATCGTCATCGCCTTCATCACGGTGGCAAACCTGTTTTCCGCCGCCCGGCTGGTCGTGGACATCCTGACCAATAACAAGATCTTCGCGACCAACGCCATCGGGCTGCTGGCGACCGGCGGGGTGATCTGGGCCACGAACGTGATTGCCTTCGCGCTGTGGTACTGGGATCTCGACCGGGGCGGCGCCGCTGCGCGTGCGCACCGCCCCCGCGTGGGCCCGGCGTTCGTCTTCCCTGAGATGCAGCACCCCGAGTACGCGCCGGCGGCCTGGGTGCCGCGGTTCATCGACTACCTGTCGCTGGCCTTCTGGACGGCTACCGCGTTCAGCCCCACCGACACTTCCGCGATCAAGCCGTGGGCCAAGCTCCTCATGATCGTGGAAGCGTGCGTATCGCTGGGCATGGGCGCGCTGGTGATCGCCCGCGCGGTCAACATCCTGAAATAGCCCGTGCCCGTGAGGCGGCAAGTGCCGGGGCGGGGCCGTCGGGTCCCCAGAAGCCGCAGAGCCAGCCGAGATGTCCTCCGGCCTGCTCTGGGGTTACGGAGACGAACTTCGGCGGCTAGCGGCCAGCACCCGGAATCGACCGTGCGCCGGATGGAAGCGATCATGTCCTGCCGGGAGCGCCTGGAGGTCGACGTGGCCCCCCTCGTGGCTGTCGAGGAGCTAACCCTCGCCCTCCTAACCGGCTAACCACCCCACCCCACCCGGCCCCAGTCGTTGAAGGGACAGGAGGGGCTGCAGGGGCAGGGGTGGCCACGATCTGCGCGCTGGCGCCGTCACGCGGACTCCCACAGCCGGGCGACGCACTCAGCCGCACCACACGACCGGGACCCGTGGGTGGTCGGCTGGCCGCAGGCGCATTTAGGCGCGCTCGCCCGGGCTGCCGCGTCCGGGGGGAGCAACTCGTCCCCGATCGTGACCACCCGGCGCACCATCCCGTCGCCCAGGTCCAGCCACTCCGTCACTGCCGCCTCAGCCTCCACCGCGCGCACCCCG
>Ga0208717_1000372_pt1 | contig 15755 bp, 16 predicted proteins | sample NGESurF53shallow_FD_184489 | JGI IMG/M metagenome (GOLD analysis project Ga0208717, IMG submission 184489) | Arctic peat soil microbial communities from Barrow, Alaska - NGEE Surface sample F53-3 shallow (SPAdes) | ecosystem: Environmental > Terrestrial > Soil > Wetlands > Peat ... | reverse complement strand
ATGGCGACCAACGTGGGCATTGATGGTACCTTCAGCTTCTTCAAAATCTCCCCATACCAACGCAACGTATCTGCGATAAACTGTATGATCAAAAAATTGTTTGGCGAGATGCGTCATCGCCTTAGGCGTTTTTGCCATTACTAAAAGGCCCGAAGTGTTTTTATCTATGCGATGCACTAAACCGAAACGCGAAAGCTCTGTTTCATTAAGGTTGGGATTTTGTTGTTTTAAATACCAGGCAACTGCATTTACTAAAGTGCCACCGGGATTACCGCTGCCGGGATGCACCACCATACCGGGTTCTTTATTAATCACCATTACATCTTCATCTTCGTATACTATTTTAAATGGAATGTTCTCGGGAACAATTTCTGAACTTTCAGGAATATAGGTGTCGTAAATAATAATCTTATCGTTAGGTCTTACTTTATAATTTGATTTTATCGGATGATCATTCACTAAAACTCTTTCCGCTTCTATTGCCTGCTGAATTTTATTTCTTGTAGCTCCTTCTATGCGGTTCATTAAAAATTTGTCAATCCTTAAAGGGTCTTGTCCTAATGCACAAATAATAGTCAGCTTCTCAAAAAGCTCTTCATTGTCTTCATGTATTTCCTCTTCATTCATTATAATAATAATTTATTGCTGCGTGCGTGGTCAAAGCAGGCCGTTAAGATAAGATAAATGTGAAAGATTTATCCCCTGATTAAACGAATGATCATAATAATAAGTGCAAGTAAAAATAAAAGGATGGAAAGCCGGTTCATGCCATGCATGTAACCAATCCATTTGGAATGAGGAGCGTCAGGGTCTCTTTTTTTAATCCAGAGATATTCTTGAATTTGTCTCCATACGCCCATAAATACTGGTATTTATTAACAATTTGATTTAAAAATCTGCAACTTTTAAAACTGTTCTTTCGTAAGTGTTTACAAATTTACTAATCAAAATGTTTTTGGTTCGTATAAAAATTTTTGAATGTTACCTCATGCAAATTTTAAGTCCCTGCAATTGTATTAAGATAAAACACCAAAAAAGTAATAATTTAGAATAATGAAAAAAGTGATTAAGAAACATCCGCTTGCAATCCGATGGTTTCACTGGATTAATTTTCCGGTAATTGCAATTATGATTTTCAGCGGAATTTTGATTTATTGGGCAAACGATATTTACCGCGTTGGCTGGGGCAATACAACGGTTTTGAAATTTTTTCCTGATTCATTTTATAAAGCTTTGCATCTTCCTTTCCGCCTTGCCGAAGGCATGAGCCTGCATTTTGTTTTCATGTGGATATTTGCTATCAATGGATTTATTTATGTTTTGTACCTTATTTTTTCCGGTGAGTGGCGGCTGATTTTTCCCAATAAAAAATCTTTGAAAGAATCGTTCCAGGTGGTATTGCACGATCTGCATATAAAGAAAACAGCGCCTCCCCAAAAAAAATATAATGCTGCGCAACGCATTGCATATACCGGCGTAATTATTATGGGGATTGGATCGCTGCTTACGGGGCTTTCTATTTATAAGCCCATTCAGTTTCATGGCCTCGTTACGGTGCTGGGTGGTTATGAGTGGGCACGTGCAGAGCATTTTATTTTGACAATACTTTTTACTTTATTTTTTGTTGTGCATATTGTGCAGGTTATACTTGCCGGGTGGAATAATTTCAGGAGCATGGTTACAGGTCTCGATGTATTGCCCGTTATTAAAGAAGTTGCGTTGCAACCAGCTGTTGTTAGCAACGATAATAAGTTGAATCAATTTAAAGCGCCCGTTATAAATATTAATAAACCAATCATCTTAAAAAATGAATCCAAAAATGATGATGTGATTTCAGATGAGAATAAAGCTGATGAAAAGAATAATGAGATGGACCGCTGGGAAGATTTGGATAATGAGTCTCCTTTAAACGACAATAAGCCAACAGATAATACAGAGCCAGACAAATAATACAAATGGATTATAAAGAAGAAATACTTATATCAGAAAAAAAGCTAAGAAATAAAACCATTGTTTCTTTTACGGTATTTATCCTATTGATGACCTCAGCAGTTTTTACCTGGAAAAAACTGCATCAGCAGCCACAGGTGGCTGGCGTTGTCAAACCGTTACGTGCTGTTTTAAATTTAAATGAAAATGTTTTTTCAAATTTTCTAAGTAATCATCATCTTGCTAAATCTTATCCTGTTTCTGAAGCCGTAAAAAATGTAAGGGTAAACGGAAATGTTGGAATGGAAAATGATTTTGATCCATTAACCTGGAAGTTGCAGGTTATCCGTAAACCCGGTGATACTTTGTTTGTAACACTGGATGAAATAAAAGCGTTACCAAAAACTGATATTGTTTTTGATTTTAAATGTATAGAAGGATGGAGCCAGGTTACCCACTGGGGTGGCGTTAAGTTCAGCGACTTTGCAGCCAAATATAACCTTACCGCACAAACGCAAATGAAGTATGCAGGGCTTGTAACACCTAATGAAAAATATTATGTGGGGATTGATATGGCCAGCATGATGCATCCCCAAACAATTCTTTGTTACGAAATGAATGGTAAACCATTGCCCATGAATCAGGGCTACCCGCTTCGTTTAATCATTCCCGTTAAGTATGGTATTAAACATCTTAAAAGAATAGGTACGATGTCTTTCAGTAATGAGCGCCCGCCCGATTACTGGTACGAGCAGGGATATGATTATTATTCCGGATTATAGAAACCAGGTATCGTTAATTCAAAATCAAAATTGATCCACCATCAAAAATTGCATTATGCCAGCTTATATTATTGTAGATATAACAATTACTAACACCGAAATGTATGAAGAATATAAAAAGCTTACGCCCGCTTCCGTCGCGGCATACCAGGGAAAATTTATTGTTCGTGGCGGTGCAACCGAAACTTTGGAAGGGGATTGGCAACCCGGTCGCTTTGTTATGTTGGAATTTCCGAATGCTGATCTGGCAAGGGAATGGTGGCATTCAACTGAATATGCGCCTGCAAAAAATATAAGGCAACTTTCCGCTTCAACCAATATGATTCTTGCAGAAGGAATCACGCTTTCTTAAATATTTTTTACTTAAGTTTTTCCGGTTTAATTTCCCGTATTTAAAACTATGAATACAACGGGCATTCAAAAATCTATACCGGCGGCGAGCGTTGCTAAAGCAACTGTGTTTCCCATTTTACTCAGCATTAGTTTTTCGCATTTGCTCAATGATTCTATTCAATCATTAATTCCCTCTATTTACCCGATTGTAAAAAAAACATTCCAGTTAAGCTTTGCGCAGGTTGGCCTTATCACATTTACTTTTCAACTCACTGCTTCATTATTACAGCCATTTGTGGGATCCTATACTGATCGTAATCCTAAACCTTTTTCTCTCGCCGTAGGAATGAGCTTTACGCTTGCGGGATTAATCTTCTTATCTTTTTCTAACAGTTTTGGAACCATATTATTATCAGTCGGATTAATAGGAGTGGGGTCTTCTATCTTTCACCCGGAGGCTTCTAAAGTTGCGTATATGGCGTCGGGTGGCAAGCGGGGTTTGGCGCAATCTATCTTCCAGGTAGGTGGAAATGCAGGTAGTGCATTGGGGCCATTGCTGGCGGCTCTTATTGTTGTGCCTTATGGAAGATCACATATTTTATATTTTGGCGTTTTGGCTCTTATCGCAATTTTCGTTCTTATCACAATTGGTAAATGGTATAAAAGCAACACGTACCTTATTAAGCCAAAACATAATGTGGAAGGTGCTGAAATAGCACCCTTGTTTTCAAAAAAGAAAATCACGATGTCGGTGGTCATCCTGTTGTTTCTCATCTTCTCTAAATATTTTTATCTCGCAAGTATGAGCAGTTATTATACTTTTTATCTCATTAATAAATTTGGATTGTCTGTACAAAGCTCGCAGATTCATCTCTTTATTTTTTTAGCGGCAGTAGCAGCAGGTACTTTTATAGGAGGGCCGTTGGGCGACCGTTTCGGACGTAAGTATGTGATATGGTTTTCAATATTAGGAGTAGCTCCGTTTACGCTCTTACTGCCTCATGTAAATTTATTTTGGACAAGTATTTTATCGGTCTTCATCGGCTTTATTCTTTCTTCTGCCTTCTCGGCTATATTAGTGTATGCACAGGAATTAATGCCCGGTAAGGTGGGAATGGTTTCAGGATTATTTTTTGGTTTTGCTTTTGGAATGGGTGGAATAGGTTCTGCAGTGTTAGGTGTTTTGGCAGATCATACAAGCATATTTTTTGTTTATAAAGTATGTGCGTTTCTTCCACTCATCGGTTTGATAACGGGCTTTCTTCCGAATATAGGAGGAAAAACATCCGTACATAAAACCTCCTCATCATAAAATATTTTTAAAGGTATCTTCCCGTTACTCTAAATTGCACTCTTTTTGAATAAGTTTAAAAATTACTGATACTAATGGCATTTATGGAAAAAGACCTGCATGTAAAAAAATCAGCTATACCCGGCGCAGGCAAAGGATTGTTTACAAAAAAATTCATTCCTAAAGGAAGTCGTATAGCAGAATACAAAGGAAAGATAAGCACCTGGAAAGACGTAGATCATCACGATGGTTTAAATGCCTACATCTACTATATCAATCGCCATCATGTAATAGATTCATCTAAACATAAGAGTAACCTTGCCCGTTATGCCAATGATGCGAAAGGATCAGAGAACGGCGTTAAATTGATGAACAACTGTTATTTTGTAATTGATGAATGCAGGGTATTTCTTGAATCAAAACGAGATATTCCTGCAAAATCAGAATTGCTGGTGGGATACGGCAAAGAATATTGGGATATCATCCGCCAGAATATAAAAGAAGCTGCATTAAAAAAGAAAAGAACTGCAAAAGTTAAAAATAATGTTTGATGAGGTTTATTGCTGTCAACATAAAAAAGTAATGAATGGCCTGCACCTTTTTAAGAATTACTTTTGCGGCCATAAATTGATGACAACAGGTAAAAGTAATCCTGTTTTACATAGTTTAGATTCACAATAATATGAAGTATTACAAAATGATTGGTTGGCTGGCGTGCCTGTTATTAATTTTAAGTTGCTTTATTCCCTTAGCCTACTATGCAGATATTCATAAAAATTTTACCGGCTTTTATTCAGAGCAAAACAAGTATGGAAAGCCAGGTATTGTTTTTGTTTTTATAGCATTGGTATCAGCTTTGCTTATATACCTTGATAAAATATGGGCAAAACGTTTCCACATTTTTTTATGTGCCTTCAACATAGGCTATTTAATAAGAACTTATATTCTCTTCGCATCGTGTTATAATGCATATTGCCCCGAAAAAAAATTCGGAATTTATCTTCTTGTTTTCAGTTGTATTCTGCTTCTGATTGTTTCTCTTTTTCCTAAAATGAAAGTGACTAACAGTAACGGATAGGTGAGAGTAATAATCATAACCCAGGTGATCAGCAAATCAAAGCGCAAGAACTATTCAAATAGCTCCAGTTTGTTCTTAGGCCGTTTATCATTGAGCCAAATAAAATCTTTTAAATATTTCTGGTCTTCAGGTATATCCTTCATCGGATAAAATTTTCCTTTTATATCGTTTACAAAAAGAACTTTGTCAAGATCATCCTTTTTAAAATAGAGGTCTATAACATCTCCGGTGGCACGGTTCATACCAAGATAGGCACTGTCTTTATCCTGCGGGTAATAGATGCTTTCGGCCTGTGAACCCTTTACCCTCATATAGTCGATAACGCCGTTAACAAAATAGCCGTTAATCGTTTTACCGGCCACCTGGTTATAAAATCCCTGGGTGGTTTTATTGACCATGATACTTTTATCGAAGGCATAAAGGTGCTCTGGTTTCTTATTTTTTGTGTATAAAAAAATAGTATCACCTGTTATTTGGGAATGGCCACTCCATATTACCGGGTCGTAATAAAGCCGGAATACAGAATCCTTTGCAGAAAAGAAAAGACTATCGCAGACGCTTTGAAGAGAGTCACTAAAAATTCTTACATGATGAAATGCAAGGAAGTACCTTGAAGAATCTGTTTTATTTAGTGTGTCTTTTTGGCCCGCTTTTAAGGAATGTAAACTGCGAATAGGGTTGATAGTTATGTTATGGTTAAGCGAATCTGAAGTAGCCGAATCTTTCGCAACTTCAACCATTTTGGCGGAATCAGAAATAGGAATTTCGTTTTCTTTGTTTTGCTTCTTACTCAATTGTGAAGAATCAATCTTCGTTGCGTATTTACGCAGAGCGATTGCTCTTAATGAGTCACCTGCTGCAGCATTGCTTTTCGCCTTTAAAGAGTCAGTTTGTAAAGAATCTTTTAGGAGTTTTATTTTTAAAGAATCTGTGAGAATGGGATTTTCTTTTGTCTTCGCAATTTTTTCCGGCTGTTTGTTGGCAGCATTTAACGAATCAATTAAATGGGCAAGATGAATAGCGGAATCTCTTTCAGAATATTTTGTCAGCGCCGGCTTACGATGCAATGTGTCGGTTTTTAAAGTTGAGTCTGCATGCATTTTCCGGTGCAACGAATCATACGCAAGAGAGTCTTTCTGTAAAATAAATTGTTCATTTTTTACTTCAGTTGAATAGCCGGAAAATATAGTATCGGCAGCAACATAGATGCTATCACTTTTTTGTTTTATAATCAATACCGGCTTTCTTGTTGCCAGGAACGAATTGATTTTTTTATTTAAAAATATCTGGTTGGCAAGAACGGTATATCCCCCTGCTGAATCTCTAATAATTGCATTTCCTTCCATTTGTGCATTGCCCGATTTGTTATCCATCGCCATATTATTAGCTACATAAACCCTGCCGCTGCTATCTCTTACCCTTGTGCGGCTCGTAAAAATGGCATTGTCAGTTTTAAAATCATAGTTACCCTGCGAGGTATATATTTCAGCTTCGGGGCTTTTTATATAACTATTGCCATTTAAATTATAATTCTGCGACAACATATTATACAAAAGAGAATCGGTGGTTACATGATTTTTAGGTTGGTTTACAACAACGTTGTTTTTAAAATAAATATCTTTTGTATCTGCATAATAAGTTCCGTCGTCACTGGTAATAGTTGTATTGCCATTGATAACCTTTCCGCCATTTTGATAATTTCCTATACCGCTTTGAAGGTTGTAATCGAGGGCCTGCGTGAAGAGGGTTGCTTTTTTATCAACCAGTTTAACATCTGTTTTCAGATAAGCAGTTTTGTCTGTGCCGATGTATTTAAGATATTGGGAATAGGTTTGTACACTGTCGGCCTGGTTTATATGTACATTGCCGAAAGCCTCCGCCACATGCGTATTCGGATTGATAGCCATACTGTCAGCATCAAAAATGGTGGTTCCCTGTTTAACAATAGCGCCTCCTGCAATTGTTTGCATTGTAGTTGTTGAATCAATATAGATGCTGCGCATACTCGGGCCACGTATAATCTGAAATTGTGTTACAGTATCCTTATTTGCAATATTGGTTTTGGTAGTATCGCGTGGCTGCTGCGTTATCTGTGAAAAGGAAACAAAACTTACCTGCAGTAAAAAAATGATTAAAATAATTCTTACTGAGGTAATCATTCTATTTCTTAACCGCTTTTAATGTATCGTCTATTAACGGAGCGGTCAGGTAACCGCCTTTATCTTTCCTGCCAAATACTGAAATATTTACATAACGTTTTGGATGCGTTCTTACATCATCAAGAAGGATATTTAATTTGTTTGCTGTTGATTCCAGGTTGTCGTAGAGTTTTGTATCATTCAAAAGTAAACCGAGAGAACCATCTTTGCTGTTAATTTTCTCCGAACTTTCTTTAAAATTATTTATAGCAATATTTAACGTATCCAGTGTTTTTTGCAAATTGATCGCTGCAAAATTTGCCGTAACTGTTTTAGTATTTTCAAAAATGCTATCCAGTTTACCATTATTGGAATTAAGGTTGGCAGTAAAAGCACTTACGTTATTAAGCGAGCTGGCGAGTGCTCCATTTTGCACATTGAGAATTTTCTCTAAGGAAGCTGCCGATAATGCAAAAGATGCCGTTGTTGTATTTAAGTTGGCTATAATGCCTTTAATATTATTTTTGGTTGTAGGGTCAAAAACACCTGTAATCACATGCAGCACGGAGTCCAGCGATTTTACTGAATTTCTTACCTCGTATAAAACAGGATTAATCACTTTTAATGCTTCATCAAATGCACCACCGCTAAGCGTTGTAAGCACAGTATCGCCCCCCTTTAAATAGTTAGCAGAGTTACCCAATTGTATTTCAAGTGTAGCGCTGCCGCCAAGAAGACTAGGATTTATAACGGCAAGTGAATTATCCGGAATGCTTACATCTTTTGTGAGGCTTATTGTTACAATAATTTCTTTCATGGATTTCCCGCCATCCAGGTTTTCAATTCTTCCTACCTGCAACCCGTTAATTACAACCGGATTCGATTTTGACAGCCCCTGCACATTCTGGTATTTGGCATATATGTAATTATTTTTTTTGAACAGGTTATTACCTTTCAGAAAATTAAAGCCCAAAACAAGCAGCACTATCCCCACCACTGCCATGGTTCCTATTTTAGTTTCGTTACTGATTTTCATATTTTTTTATTTGGTAATAAGCAGTTTTCTTTTTCAGGTTAACGGTGTTGCCAATCAGGATATAGTCCGCATCGGATTTGCGAAAATAGTAAATCTTTATTGGCAGGCGGCCTGTAAAGTCTGCCATAAAAATTTATGCTTATAATTTTTGAATGAATTTCTTTTTTACGTCGCGGTATTTATTAAAGTTTATACACCGTTATTCTTATCGCGTATTGGTAGTATCAGTATTCATGCTTATTTTTGATTCTACCTGGTTTTTATATTTGATTAGCGCACGTGCTATCGATTCAGCAATTTCCTGCTGCCCTTTATCACTGTTAAGATACCGCTCATCTTCGTAGTTATCTATAAAGCCTGTTTCAATTAATACCGCTGGCATTTGCGTTGCCTGCAGTACCCAAATACCTTTCTGACGTTGCCATACACCGAGATTATCTCTGCCTGTTGCTTCAATTTCATCCTGAACATCGGTAGCTAACTGGTAACTTCTTTTAAAGTAATGTTGAGTATATAATAAAGCGCTGGCTTTCCATTCGGGGCTGCTGTAGTTAATGTCCAATGTACTATCATTGGCGTCAGTATTAAATTGCATGTCTTCTAATGCTTCCGTCTTGGCACTGGTTTTATGGGAAGCCATAATAAGGGTGCTGGTGCCTTTTCTGCTGGTGGGTAATTTATAATATTCTCTTGTAGGAACAATGTGTGTATGTGGCGTCCGGATTTTTTTTCTCTTTTTTCCTTTGCCAACATATTTAACGGTATAGTAGATTTCTTTGTGATGGCCTATTATCCTGGAGGCAGTCTTTAATACTACTGCATCAGCGTGTATGCATACAAAAAGATCGCCATGGTTATCATTGGCAATTTGTGCTTTTTCTCTCGGATTTTGATAAATGTCAGTGGTACGGGTTGGAATAATATTAACATCAGGTAATTGCTCCTTTAAAACTGCAACAAGTTTTAGTGCAATGGCCAATGTTACATTTTTTTCTTTAGAGTTTAATGAACCCTCGTATTCACTGTGGGCTCCATCATCCGTTCCGCCATGGCCGGCATCTACAATTATAGTTCTTATTTTTTTAGATGACTGGGCATCAACAGCCGTTGAAAGAAATAATAAAAAAGAGGATAGAAGAAAAACTGGAAGTCGGTTTTTGGATAGAAACATTTACTTATACGGTTTAAATGGGGTCAGTAATTTTTTGGTTTTATAATCTTCACAAATCCTTAATGGGATTAGTTCTATTTTTGTTTTCTACTGCTATGAACATGATGAACAAAGTTAGCGTAAAATACATATTGGCATTGATGGTTTCTGTTATTCTATGTATTCTAACAGTTCAAAGCCGCGATAAACATTATTATTCTACTTTATTTCACACATTTTTAACTTCGCCTTCAGATACTACATTACCTAGCGGTAAAAAAAATACTCCTTCAGCAGAAAAGCTAAAAACTCAAAACGATACTTTACCAAAAAAAATTGTCGAAGTAAACGATTCAATTCATATTAACACAATTGATTCACTTGCAACCGATACTTCTATTTTAAAAAAGAATGTGGATACGTTGAAATTTGCCACTTCTAAAAATGCTCCCGATACCGTAATTGAATATACCGCTGAAGACTCAATGGTGGTGAGCATTCCTCAAAAAACTATAACCTTATATGGAACAAAAGCTACAACTCAGTATAAAGACAATGATCTTACTGCGCCCATTATAGCGTTAGACCAGGAAACGGGTAATATTATGGCTTATATAAAAAGAGACAGCACCGGCAAAGTAGTTTCGCTGCCAACTTATAACCAGGGCGATTTTAAGTCGGAGAGTGATTCCATAAAATTTAATATGAAGAGCGGAAAAGGGCTTACCAAAAGCACTTATACCACGCAGGGAGAAATGTATGTATACGGGCAAACCATTAAAAAAATAGACAACAATGTTTTTTATGCACAGCGGGGAAGATTCACTACCTGCAATCTTGATACGCCCCACTTTGCATTTGTAAGCAACAAAATAAAGTTTATTAATAATAAGATGGCCATCACCGGGCCGGTTCATCCTGAATTTGAAGGAGTGCCTATTCCTATTTATTTTCCGTTTGGCATTTATCCGTTAAACCAGGCAAGGCATTCGGGTTTATTGCAGGCAACTTTCACCACCAACCAGCAACGGGGCCTCGGGCTTGAAAACCTGGGTTATTATAAAGTAATAAACGAGTATTGGGATGTTATTTTCAGCGGAAGTGTTTATTCGTATGGGGGATGGATATTTAAAGTGAACCCGAGGTATAAAAAAAATTACCACTATAGCGGAAACCTTGAATTTGATGTGCAAAATTTTAATACCAACTTTAAGGGCGACCCCGACTTTGTACATAACCGAAGTTATCATATTGCCTGGAGTCATAGCATGGATACCAAAGCCAGGCCGGGTGTCAATTTCTCTGCAAGCGTAAACGCAGGAAGCAGCAGCTATAACTCTAACGTTCCTGATAACCCGAATGTGAATTTCAATAACCAGTTGCAATCTTCTATTTCATATTCCAAAACATGGAAGGATAAGCCTTTTAATTTAACTATAACGGCTAATCACAACCAGAATACCAATTTAAAAATCATAAACGTTGAGCTCCCATCAGTAGGGTTTAATGTGGCAACTATTTATCCGTTCCGGAAAAAAGAATCGGCAGGCACACTCAAATGGTATGAAAATATTGGTATTGCCTATAATGGAACTGCTCAAAACCGTTTTTCATTTTACGATACCCTTCCGCGTATTTTTCAACAAATTGCGGATACGCTTCAATTCGGCTTCCATCACTCCATACCTATTAGTTTATCGCTTCCGCAGATGGGAGCATTTCAGATAGGCCCCGCCGTTAGTTATGATGAAACATGGTACCAGACAAAAACGAAGTATAGCTGGAACGCTGCCTATGCAAGGTTAGATACATCAGTACAGAAAGGATTTTACACAGCACGGGATATGTCTTTCGGTCTGAATGTAACTACCCGGATATTTGGATTAATAACTTCAAAAAGTAAAGATTCAAAAATAGTAGCCGTAAGACATGAAATAACGCCAACATTAGGAATAAGTTATAAACCGGAGTTTAACAAAAGCAGTTTTTACTATACACAATATGATACGGCTGGCGACAAACAGCAATTTTCTGTTTACCAGCGAAATAATATTTACGGACCTTATTCTTCCGGAAGGTTTGGTGGCCTCAATTTTGGAATAGATAATAATATATCTATGAAGGTGCGTAACAAAAAAGATACCGGCCAGGATGCAATTAAGAAGATTTCGATACTCGATGGATTTAGCATTAGCGGCAGTTATAATTTCTTTGCTGATTCGCTCAGTTTTCCTTTAAGCGATCTTCCTATTTCTATAAGAAGTAATCTTTTTAACAAGATAAATATAACGGCAAGTGGAGTGTTAGATCCTTATGAACTGGATGCACAGGGCCGCAGGCTAAGAACTTTGGTATGGAAACACAGACTACTAACGTTGGGGCGACTTATAGGCGGCAACATTTCTTTATCAACCTCCTTGCAGGGCGGCAGTAAAAAAGACGGTAAAACAAAAACGGAACTCACTTCTAATACCAATGGAATTAACGACCTTGGGTACACGCAGGATCAATACGATGCCGAGTCAGCTTATATCAGGAATAATCCTGGTGAATTTGCAGATTTTAGCATTCCCTGGTCAGTCAATTTATCCTATGCCTTAACCTATTCCAAAAATTATTATATACCCCAGGGATTTGTAAAAACTCTTTCACAAAATGTAAATTTCGGTGGCACGTTGGGTATCACAAAGAAATGGCAAACTTCTCTCAACGGGTATTACAATATAACGCAGGGTCAGTTAAACCAGGTTTCTATTTCTCTGTCCAGGGATCTTCACTGCTGGCAAATGTCAATCGCAGTTTCTCAAAGCCCGTTATCCCGTTTTTTCAGTATCAACATTAGTCCTAAATCATCGCTCTTGCATGATTTAAGAGTAAACCGTACAAGAACTTTCTATCCTTCTTTATAACAGAAAGTATCGATCATCTTCTTTAAGAAAGAGAAGCCATTTATTTCACGGAGCTTTTAATGTACTGTATCCATGTTTTAATAAAAAACGCATTGGTCTTATTACTTATTTTACCATCGGATAAGTGCATAGAGATTCTTACGTTATCGCAGGTGGAGGTAATTACATAATCAATTCTTTCTCCGGCAGCAAGCATGATTGCTCTCCCGGTAAAACGTATACATCCTATTTCGTATTCCCTTATTTTTCCGAAAGGTGGTTTGGATGAAAGTTTGGTTTCAATCTCTTCCAATGCTTTTAAGAATTCAGGTGCCAGTTTTTTTTCAACAGGGAAGAGGTCATTAAACTTATCTGCAGAGGTTATGGTGTTTGAATATTTTACCGGTTCCGCCATGTGTTGATCCAGTAACATATACTTTTGCGCTTTTGTTGCAATAGCAAGACCGCTCAAAAAAATAATAATTAAAATTTGTTTCATAAGGTGTTTTAATAGGAACTATTTATATTCGCCAAATACAGTTCGTAATGCATCTGAAATCTCACCCAGGGTGCAAAAATTTTCAACAGCAGTTATTACAACAGGCATTAAATTGTGATTATTAGTTGCATACTCTTTTATTTTATTTAAACATTCCGTTGCAACCGCGTTATCTCTTTCCTTTCTTAAGAGATGCAGCTTGTCGGTTTGCACCTTTCTTATGTTATCATTTATTTTAAAAGCGGGTGGAGCAACCCGCTGTTCTGTTGTAAACGCATTTACGCCTACAATTATTTTCTTACCCGTTTCCACTTTTTGCTGAAAATTATAGGCGCTCGCAGCTATTTCGTTTTGAATAAAACCCTGTTCAATAGCGGCAACACTGCCGCCCATTTTATCAATTTTTTCTATTAATTCCCATGCGGATTTTTCAACATCAGCGGTAAGTTTTTCAACAAAGTAACTTCCTGCCAGCGGATCTGCTGTATCGGTTACGCCACTTTCGTTAGCTATAATTTGTTGGGTACGTAATGCTATAGAAGCAGCTTCTTCTGTCGGAAGATTCAGCGCTTCATCGTAACCGTTAGTATGAAGGCTCTGGGTTCCGCCAAGCACAGCTGCAAGTGTTTGCACGGTAACCCTGCTGATGTTATTCAATGGTTGCTGCGCCGTTAAAGTGCTTCCGCCCGTTTGCGTATGAAACCGGAGCATCATTGCTTTTTCATCAGTTGCACCGGCATCTTTCATAATTCTGGCCCACATTCTCCGGGCTGCCCTGAACTTGGCTACTTCTTCAAAAAGATTATTGTGAGAATTAAAAAAGAACGAAAGCCTTTTACCAAAAACGTTTATATCGAGCCCTTTGTTAATTGCTGCCTGCACGTAAGCCTTGCCGTTAGCAAGCGTAAAAGCTATTTCCTGTACGGCTGTGCTGCCCGCTTCGCGGATGTGATAACCTGATATGGAAATGGTGTTCCATTTGGGAAGTTCTTTACTGCACCATTCAAAAATATCAGTAATAATGCGCATGGAAGGTTTTGGCGGATAGATGTAAGTGCCCCTTGCCGCATATTCTTTTAAAATATCATTTTGAATAGTGCCCTGTATTTGTGAAAGACTGGCACCTTGTTTTTTTGCTACGGCTACATAAAATGCCAGCAAAATAAAGCCGGTTGCATTAATCGTCATTGAAGTTGAAATATCCTGCAAACGAATATCTTTAAACAATGCTTCCATATCATAAATGGAATCAATGGCTACACCCACTTTGCCTACCTCGCCTTCAGATAAGGGATGATCGCTGTCGTAACCAATTTGGGTGGGAAGATCGAAGGCCACACTAAGGCCATTTACACCCTGTGAAATAAGGTAATGGTACCGCTTGTTGCTTTCTTCAGCGGTACTGAATCCGGCATACTGACGCATGGTCCATAATCTGCCGCGATACATGTCAGGCTGAATGCCCCGTGTAAATGGAAAATCGCCGGGAACTTCTTCAAAACCTGCGGGAGCTGGGGATTGATATAAATCGGGATAGGTATAAACCTTCATTATTTCAATTCCGCTGTCAGTGTATTTTTTTTCGGCTTCTTTCATTTTTCAAATTAATAACCATTCTCATGAAAAATGAAATTGAATGGCTTACATTATTTTCTTGGCCTCAAAGTTAAGGGCTTCCAAAACAATATTATGAAGAGACGCCTTTGGATTGGTAATCAGGAAATCTATAATCTGCTTATTGAGGTCCATTGCAGAAGCCTGGAACGGCATGGTAGATGCCAATTGGTTTACAACATAAATATTTTGTTCTTTCAGATTATTAACCGCCCTCCACAATTCGGGCGAAACATATACCTGCTGGCTCACGTTGTAATCGTATTCCTGTTTTATGGCATCCACCAAAGAGTTCTGCATTTGGCGGGAGGAAAGCCCTGCATTAGGAACCCTTGATAATAAATTTTGAAGTGAAATTCGTTCAGCCAGCAACGTTAGCCTTTCATAAGCCTGCAACCTTAGTTTTAAAGTTTCAGGATTAGGAACCACTTTCTCTTTGATATCTTTTTTTAAAGCTGCAAAATCTGTTATCATCCAGATAACTGCTAAAAATAATACACCAAGAAGTATAATGACGATGGTTTCAAATGTTGACATTGTGATAATTTAAATCAAAAATAATAATTCTCTTAAGAAAGGATTGTAAATTCGCAATTGAATAACAACTATAATTACGCAACAAGAAACGTTTGAAAAGTGAAGTTATTTTCATTGCAAACAAAAAAATATTATGGAAACGCTCAATAAAACTCCCGTAACATTCACCAATGGTGCCGTTAAAGAAATAAAACGCTTAATGGCGCAGGAAAATTTTGAAAGCGGGAAACTTTTACGTGTAGGCGTGAAGGGTGGGGGGTGTTCTGGAATGTCTTATATCCTTGGTTTTGAGGAGAAAGCAGAGAAAGATGAATATTTTGAAGTAGATGGTATTCCCTGCATTATTAATCCTGCCCATAGCATCTATCTTTTAAATATGGAGATAAATTTTGAAGGCGGCCTTAACGCAAGAGGCTTTACTTTTAATAATCCCAATGCCAGTTCAACCTGTGGATGTGGCAGTTCTTTTGGAGTTTAACC
>Ga0208717_1000371_pt1 | contig 15755 bp, 7 predicted proteins | sample NGESurF53shallow_FD_184489 | JGI IMG/M metagenome (GOLD analysis project Ga0208717, IMG submission 184489) | Arctic peat soil microbial communities from Barrow, Alaska - NGEE Surface sample F53-3 shallow (SPAdes) | ecosystem: Environmental > Terrestrial > Soil > Wetlands > Peat ... | reverse complement strand
GCCAGGGCGAAGCAAATGCCGCCGAGCAGCAGCACGCTGCCGTCGATCACCAGGCGCGGCACGAAGTACCAGCGCGAGAGCGGGTCCAGGACCCAGCCGAAGCTGATGGGCACGAGCACGACCGCCAGGTAGGCGACGGTCAGCAGGAGCAGGGCGCGGTTGCGTTCCGCCCAGGCCAGCACCAGCAGCGCGAGGCCGATGGCGCAGGTGGGGGTGGCCAGCCGCATGCCCAGGCTGTGCAGCCCGGCCGGGCCGCCGCCCGAGGGATGGTTCAGTGCCCAGAGCGTGGCTCCGATGAGCGCCACCGCGATGATGATCCCGGCGATGGCATACGGCCGCACGCGGGTCTCGATGCCCCGTGCGCGGGACCGGCGGATGTAGAAGGCGGCGATCACCGCATAGGCCAGCACCAGGGCGGCCGGCCAGTACACGAACTCCCCGTTGGGGTAGGCGGCGCAGCCTCTGGGTCCTGACCCGGTCACCACGCACTTGCCAAAGTGATGGATGACGCCGTAGCGGTACACGGGGATGGAGGCGAAGGTCACCGCGGCGAACACCAGGAGCGGGAACCACGTCGCTCGCTGGGCCCTGCGCACCCGCTGCGCGAGCTCGCGCGTGCTCGTCAGCAGCTGGCGCGGATCGTCCCCCGGGTGTGCGGTCTCGGTTGCCATGGCCAATAGGTTAGCAACACAAACCGATCTGCACTAGAGACCCAGACGCCCCGATGGGCACGGGTCGATCCCTCAGGTTCCTGGGTCCCGTAGTTTCCGGTACAGCACGTGCCGGCGTAGCGGCCCCTCGGCGACGTCGGGGTCGTCGAAGTCCTCGGCGGGATCCGTGGTCATCCCGATCCGCCGCATCACCGCCTGCGAGCGCACGTTCCTGGCCATGGTGACGGCCACGATCTCCGGCAGCCCCATGGCGCCGAAGCCGTACTCCAGCGCCGCCCGCGCGGCCTCGGTGGCGTAACCGTGGCCCCAGGCCGGCCGGGCCAGCCGCCAACCGAGCTCGGCACCGGCGTAGGGCATGTCCTCGTCCACAGTGCCCAGCCCCGTGAAGCCGATGAACTCCCCGGACTCGCGGACCTCCAGGGCCCAGAAGCCATAGCCGTAGCGGTCCAGGTCGTCCTGGAAGTCCAGCACCCAGGCCGACGCCTGCTCGAAGGTCAGCAGCGGGCCGAGGTACTGCCGGACCTCAGGATCGGCGTTCATCGCCGCCCAGGGCGCAAGATCGGATTCCCGTCAGCCGCGCAGGATCAGTCGCTGCGTGCTGAGCTCCGCCACCCGGTCAGCGTATTCGGGCCGGCGGTTCGGCACCATCCGCGGCCCGCAAGCCTCCCCGGCTGCTACCGGCAGCTCTTGGCCGAAGTCGGCGTACTAGGCCGGATCGACGGGCCCGGTCGCTTCCGCGGCCTGCGGTCCGTCGCCGGTCCACCGGTCGAGGGCCAAGCGCAGCTCTTCGGGGTCGATGGGTTTGGAGAGGTAGTCGTCCATGCCGGCCGCGAGGCAGCGCTGTTTGTCTTCGGCGAGAGCACCGGCGGTCATGGCGATGATCGGTATGCGCTGATCCGGGTCCTCCCGGAGGCGTATCTGGCTGGTGGCGGCGTAGCCGTCCATGGTCGGCATCTGGCAGTCCATGAGGATAACCCGGTAGGGCTTGGTGGCGGCGACCTGAACGGCTTCGCTGCCATTGCGTACCACGTCGACGCGGTAGCCGAGCAGTCCGAGGTTGTCCGCCGCGACCATCTGGTTGATCTCGTTGTCTTCGGCCAGCAGAATCAGACCACGGTCCCGAGGGGCGTCATGGCGGGCAGGGGCGGGCTGCGCATGCTGGGACGCTTGGCCGGCGGCCACGCCCAGGACGTCCAGAAGGCACTTGTACAACTGCGAGGGACGGACTGGCTTGGGCAGCATGGCGGCGGCGCCGGTGGCAGCAGCGGCACTGTCGTCGCTGTAGGAACCCGAAGTAAGCAGGACAATATTAGTGCGGCTAATGGCGGACTCAGCGGTGATCCGCTGGGCAAGGTCGACTCCGCTGACGCCGGGCATGTGCTGGTCGATGACGGCCGCCGCATACGGCTGGCCCTGCTGGGCGGCGTTGCGCAGCATGGCCAGGGCCGTGTTCGCATCGGAGACGGCCGCCGTGCTGAGCCCCCAGGCGGTGGCGTGCTCGCTGAGCAGTGCCCGGCTGGTCGCACTATCGTCGACGATGAGTATCCGCAGGCCGGACAGGCAGGTGCCTGCTCCCGTGTGCTGGGCGGCAGCCCCGGGCTGCGTCGCGAGCGGGATAGTGAAAGAGAACCGGCTTCCCATGCCGGGTTCGCTTTGCACGTCGAGCTGGCCGTCCATCAGTTCGATCAGCTGGCGGGCGATGGGCAGGCCGAGCCCGGTGCCGCCGAATTGGCGGTTGGCGGAGGCGTCGATCTGTGAGAAAGGCTGGAATAGCGACACCAGATCCTGAGGCGCGATCCCGATGCCGGTATCACTGACGGAGAACGTGACGCGTGGCCTCCCGCGGCGTTCGCCCACAGCGCTGACCCGGACAACCACCTCACCACGCTCGGTGAACTTGACTGCGTTGCCGAGCAGGTTGAGCAGGACCTGGCGTAGCCGCCCGGCATCGCCGCGCACGGCAGTCGGAAGCCCTGGCGGATAGTAGCCGACAATCTCCAGATCCTTGTCGCGGGCGGTCTCGGCAGCGACCTGGACGGCCGAGTCGAGCAGCTGGTCGAGGTCGAAATCGGCTTCGACCAGCCCGATTTTCCCGGCCTCGATCTTGGAGAAATCGAGGATGTCGTTGATGATGGCGAGCAGCGCGCGGCCGGAGGAGCGGATGGCCTGCGCGTAGCGCTGCTGGGGGGGCAGCAGGGGGGTATCGAGCAGCAAGTCGGTGAGCCCGATGACGCCGTTCATGGGAGTGCGGATCTCGTGGCTGACCATGGCGACGAACTGGGACTTGAGCTGGGCCGCGGCGAGGGCCTCGTCCCGTGCGCGGGCCAGCGCCTGCTCGACTTCCCGGCGCTCGCTGATGTCCCTGATCACCGCCGACGCCATCTGCCCCTCGTCGGTGTCCAGGGGAGCGAGACTGATCTCGACCGGGAACGCGGTGCCATCGCGGCGGCGCCCGGACACCGCCGCATCCGTCCCTATCCGCAATACCTGCGGCCCGGTCAGATTGGCGTCAGGGTCCTGAATGTGCCGCTCGCGCAGTTGCTCAGGGATGAGAAGCGGGACGAGTATCTCGACCGGCTTGCCGAGGAGTTCGTCGCCGGAATACCCGAAAAGCTGTTCAGTCTGCTCATTGACCAGCACGATGCGGCCGTTGGAATCCACGATGACCATTGCGTCAGGCGCGGCCAGGACAAGGCGGTGGAAACGTTCCTCGGCCTTGATCCGCTCGGTCATATCGCGGGCGATGGAGGCCGCTCCGACCACGGTCCCGTCGCCATCCCGGATCGGGGAGATCGTCACCTCGACCTGGAGCCGGGTGCGGTCCTTGCGCACCCGGGTCGTACGGTAGTGGGCGAGCGGCGTTCCGCGGGCCACGCTCTCCAGAAAATGCTCCATCTCGCCCGGCCGTTCGGTGACCAGGCTGATGGACTGGCCCATGACCTCCTCTGCCTGGTAGCCGTAGAGGCGTTCCGCCGCAACGTTCCAGCTGAGAATAGTGCCGTCGAGGGTCATGCCGACAATTGCGTCGTTAGTGCCGTCCACAATGGCGGCCAGCCGGGCCCGGGCCTGGTCGGCCTGACGCTCATCGGTAATGTCACGGGCCACCGCGTAGACCACCCCGATGGCCGTGGCCGGGGCGGATTTCCAGCTCAGCCACCGGTACGACCCATCCCGGCATCGGTAACGGTTGCTGAACCCAGCGGATACCTCCCTACCTATGACGCCGGTCATCTCAGTCCTTGACCGGGCTACATCATCAGGATGGACGAACTCCAGCCACGGCCTGGCACAGAGCTCCGCGGTGGTCCAGCCCAGGGCGCGTTCCCAGGCTGGGTTCACGCGTTTGAAGTATCCGTCGGTTCCCGCCATGCACAGCAGGTCAGCCGAGAGGTTGAAGAATTGGTCCAGTTGGTCAGCGGCACGTCGGCGCTCCGCCTCGGCGCTCCGCCGGCCGGTCAGGTCGTGATAGGTGGCGACGATCAGACGCAGGTCCGCGTGGTCCAGGACGGGCGTCGCCGTGACCAGCACCTCGACCTCGGTGCCCTCGGGCCGGCGCATGACATAGTCGAACTCGAGGGGGTAGTCGGCCGCCATCACGGCTGCGACGCGTTCCCTTCCCTCATCTATCTGATCCGCCGCCCACCAGGGATACGGGAATGTCCGGCCTAGCACCTGATCGGCCGGGAATCCGGTGATCTCGCACCAGCGCGGGGTAACCTGCAGGACCTCTGCATCCGGGCCGAGAACGATCACCCCTTCGCTCAGGGAGTGCAGCACGGTATGAGTGAAGTCGCGTTCCGCCCGCAGCACGCGGCTAACCCGGTCCATCGCCGTCCAGGCGCGCAGGAACAGCACATAGAACATGACCAGGACGATCGCGGCCAGGGCTACCACGGCCAGCCCGTCGTACCGGGCCAGGCCCGACCCGCCGACCGCGATCAGCGCCGCGATGAGCGCCAGGCCCGCGCACACCGCGAGGACCATCTGCCGCAGGACGGCCGCGGCCGGGCCATCTCCCAGCAGGGCCCACGTCGGCGGCCGATCCGGCCGGCTGGCCAGGATGCCCGCAGTCAGCACGGCGATGACCAGGGTCGAGGTCAGGGCTATTCCGGGTATCTGCCGGGTGCCATGCCGCAGATCGCTCAGGCCGAAGAGGTAACTGACCAGGATGACGGCGGCGACGAGGGTCGTCGTAGGCATCAGTATCCGGGCGGGAGAGTTCCTGCGGCCCGGCCCGACATCGAGCAGCGCCAGGGTCAGGCCCAGGAACAGCAAGGGGGCGGCCGTGTACGGCGAGGGACGTCCGGGGACGGTATCTGACGCCCAGGCGCTGACCTGGCTGGGGAACAGCAACATATCGGTGCCCAAGCTGCGGCCGGTGACGTATTCGGCCAGTGTCAGCGCGGCAAACGCCGCCACCAGCAGGCCGAGCACCTGACTGGCCCGGCGCCGGCGACAGGCGGCCCCGCTGGTCGGGATCAGCCACAGGCCGACGCCGACGGCGATGAACGACACCGCCGACTCGGGCATGAACGCACCCTGCATGCCCAGGCTGGCCACGGCATGCAGGCCGAGGTCATAACCCAGCAGAGTTGCCGCGCCTGCCGCGATGGCCAGGGCGCCGGCCACCCAAACGACGCGCGGCGCTGTGCGGACTCCCAGGGACGCCTGACTGTTCACGCTAAGTAGTATAGTTATTACTTTAAGTAGTCAAGAGAGGGGGAGCGCATGCCCGGAGCGGACGAGATCCCCGTCCACACGATGGCAGCTGGCCTGCCGGCGCACGCCGGCGGCCTCAGCGCCGCGCGGCCCGGGCATCCGCTGCCGCCCGCGGGGGCCGAGCCCCCGGCGGGCGACCCCTTCGGCACGGCTGCGCTGTCCAAGCTTGGCCATGAGCTCCGCAGCCCGCTGGCCGCCATCATCGGCCTGGCCAGGGTCTTGCTGCTGCAACTCGAGGCGGGCACGGGCGACGCGGCGACGCAAGTCCGCCAGATCGGCATGATCCAGACCAGCGCCGCCAGGTCGCTCTTCACCATCGAGCAGGTGGTGGACCTAGCCAAGATGGCGTCGGGAGGGGTCCTGCCTCGGTTCCAGCTCGCCGACTGCCGGGGCATTGTTACCGACCTGGCCGCCAGCCTCCGCGCCGCCGCCGCGGAGCGGGGATTCCGCCTGCGCGCTGACCTCCCCCATCACCCGGTCATGGTCTGCACCGATCCGGGAATCCTCAGCCGCATAGTGCGCGAGCTAGTTGGCAACGGGCTGAGGTTCAGCGACGCCGCGGAGATACGCGTCCGCGTGGAGGCTGGCCACCGGCACGCCGCGGATGAGCCGGTCGCCATCTACGTCGCCGATGACGGCCCGGGCATCCCCGCCCATGAGCAGGCCCGCATATTCGGGCCTTTCGAACGCGGCGAGCTCGCCGCCACCCGGGATGACGGCGCTGCGGGACTGGGTCTGCATCTGGCCAGTCAGCAGGCGAGACTGCTCGGCGCTGAGCTGAGACTGAACAGCCAGGAGGGGGTGGGGAGCACATTCGCCATTACCTTCGACCACCCTCGAGCGCGCCCCGGCACCACCACCGGCGTCGACCCAGGGAGCTGATCGTGGCCACCGTCCTCGTTGTCGACGACCGCGCGGCCCACCGCGAGATAGCGCGCGCCACGCTGGACAGCGGTGGTCACCATGTCCTCGAAGCCGCTGAAGGCCGCCAGGCTCTCTCGCTGGCGAAGAGCAGCCATCCCGACGTCGTGCTGACCGATGTGCTCATGCCGGGTATCGACGGATACCAGCTCGTCCGTGAGCTGCGCGAGGACCCCGACACGGCGGCCATTCCCGTGCTCTTCTTCTCCGCCAACTACCGCGAGGACGAGGCCCGGCCGCTGGCGGCAGCATGCGGGGTCAGCAGGATCCTCTCCAAGGAGGCGAGCCCGCAGGAATTGCTCAGCGCCATCGCGCACGCGCTCAATGGCCAGGCTGCAACGGTCGCCCCCGGCGGGACGGGCTTCGAGGTACAGCACGCTGAGACGGTCAACGCTAAGCTAGTCGAGAAGGTGCAGGCCCTTGACGAGAGTGAGGCCCGGTTCCTGGCCATGGCCGAAGCGGCGCCGACCGGTATCGTCATCGCCGATGCGGACGGGCTGGCCAGCTACGTCAACCCCCGGCTGAGCGAAATCACCCAGACAGCCGCCGCTGAGCTACTCGGCCGAGGCTGGCAGCACTGCCTCAGCCACGATCAGCGGCAGGCCCTCCAGGCCGGCTTCCGTTGCCTGCCTCCCAGCCTGCTCGGGCAGCGCCGCTGCGAGCGCCTGCCGCTGCGCGGCGGCCAGACACGGTGGCTGACCATCCTCATCCGGCCGGTCCGCAACAGCGAGCTTGCGGTCACCGGGTACGTCGCCATGATCGACGATGTCACCGCCGTGGAAGAGGCCAACGAGCGTCGGCGTTGCGCGGAACGCGAACGGCAGGACGAGGAACGACGCCAGGTGGCGGCTCGCCTTGACAGCCTCACCCGGATGGCTGGGGGAGTAGCTCACGACTTTAATAACCTGCTCAACATCGTCATGTCCTTTGGCCAGTTCGTCAGGGAAGCCGTTGAGGACACCGCCGGGGCGCAGCTCACACAGGCGCAGGCGCAGGCCATTCTCAGCGACGTGGACCAGATCCACCGCGCCTCCCAGCGCGCGGCCCATCTCACCCACCAGCTGCTGACCTTCGGGGGCCGGGACACCGTCGAGCGAGCCGTGCTCGACGTCAACGTCCTCATCGGGGAAGTCCTCGGCATGATCTCCGGCACCATCGGCGAGCATGTCGCCATCACGAGCCGGCTGGACCCGCACCTGCGTCACGTACTCGCCAGCAGCAGCCAGATCGGCCAGGTGCTGCTCAACCTGGCCGTCAACGCCCGCGACGCCATGCCCGACGGAGGATCACTGCACTTCGAGACGGCCAACACCTGCGGTGAGCCCGCCGGGCAGGCTGCTGACCTTCCGGGCCGTGATTGGGTCCGAATCTCAGTGACCGACACGGGGCATGGCATGCCGCCCGCCACCGTCCAGCAGGCTATGGAACCGTTCTTCACCACTAAGCCCCTCGGCCAGGGAGCCGGCCTCGGCCTGGCTACCTCCTACGGCATCATCAAGCAGGCCGGCGGTGAACTGATCATCGACTCGCTGCCCGGCCGCGGCGCCACCATTCACCTTTACCTTCCCGCCAGCTACCAGCCCGTCGACACCAGCGGGCAAGTCGCGTCCGCATCCGCATCCGCATCCGCATCCGCAGGCCAGACCATCCTGGTTGCCGAGGACGAAGACGGGCTGAGGGACGTCATCACCCGCATGCTCACCGGGGCTGGCTATCACGTCCTGGCCGCTTCCAACGGCCAGGAAGCCCTGGCCATGGCCGGGCGGCACGATGACGTCATCCACGCCCTGCTCACCGACGTGGTGATGCCCGCCATGAACGGCGGCGACGTCGCCAGGCAACTGCGTCAGGCCCGGCCGGGCGCCTGCGTCCTGTACATGTCCGGCTACGCCGCTCCGGTCATGACCGAGCAAGGCCTGCTCGACCCCGGTGTCGCCATCGTCAATAAGCCCTTCACCAGGGACGAACTGCTGAACACGCTGGAAGCGACGCTGAGCCGGCAGCCACCGCGCGAGAAGCTCTAGGCGGGCCTGGCCGCCGGGTCAGCGGGCCGGTCACAGCCGCGGCGCCGACGCCGCGGCCGGGTTGCGCCCGGCCAGCCCGAGGAGGGCAAAGGCGAAGGACACGATGGCCAGGAACACCCAGCCGGTGTCGAAGCTGGTCCGGGGCACGAGGTGGCCGAAGATGATGGGGATGAAGAAGCCGCCCACCGCGGCCAGCGTGAGCATCAGGCCGGCCGCCGTGCCGATGTACTGGTGGCCGATGTGGCAGACCCGGGCCGGGACCGCCAGCCAGGCGGCGAAGCCGAAGATCAGGAAGAAACCGATCCCGATCCCGAGGACCCAGAGCGCCGGGGTCGGCACCACGGGGATGAGGGCGAGCAGCGCGGCGACGGCGACGAGCGGTCCGACCACGAACATCCGCAGGTTCCTGCTGCGGTCGGCGCAGTACCCGCCCAGCAGGCTGCCCGGGATGCCGGCCAGCCCGATGAGCGCAGCCAGCAGGCCGCCGGCGGACGAGTCCAGGTGCCGGGTGACAGTCACGTACTCGCTGAACAGCTGCGTGGTGGTGAAGTACGCGCCGTATCCGCCGAACAGCGCGACACCGTAGACCCACAGATCCCTGCTGGTGAGCACGATACGCAGGGCGGCACGGTCGAAGCTCGCCCCGCCGAGCGTCCGGTCGCCGTCCGGGACCCGGAAGACCGCGAGCGTCACCAGCATGACGAGCAACTCGAAGACACCGGCCAGGATCAGCGACATGTGCCAGCTCGTCGCGCGCTGCACGTAGAGCCAGACATAGAGCGCGAAGGCGGCCCCCGCGCTGAAGACGGCGCCGCCGGTGATGCCGAGCGCGAGCGTGACGTGGCTGTCGCGGAACCAGACGACGACGGCCGCGGTCCCGACGGCGATGAACACCGATCCGCCGACGCCGCTGACCACCCGGAAGAAAGCGAGTTCGGCGTAGCTATGGGAAAGCCCGGACATGATGCCGGCCAGTCCCTGCACCAGGAGGCCGAGCACGAGGGTCTTCTTCATCCCAATCGCCGTGGCGAGCATGCCACCGGGGATGTGCGTAAGCCCATAACCGACGATGTACAGCGAGATGAGGAAGCTCAGCGGCCCCAGGCCGACCTTGAACTGCGCGCCGATGAGCGGGAAGGCCGTGGCGACGACGAACCAGTTCAGCGTCAGCGCGATGATGCCCAGGCTGATCACGGCGAGCATGCCCCATCGCACGGGGCCGTGCACGGGCCCTTGGACCGAGGCCATGAAGGTCCCCCCACAGCAGCTCCGCCCGGCTGCGGCCAGGTCAGGACGGGCTCATAGACGCCGGCAGCTTGCCGCAGGGACTGCTGTAGAGTACCGCTGACAGCAGCGTAGCCCCGTGGGCCTCAGCTGTGACCGTCGCAGGTGCGACCGGTGGTCGTCCCGCCGGCAGCGGACACGCTTGACGAGATGGTCGATGATGGCTACGAGCTTTTTCCCGGGCGTTAGTCCACGGCGGGCGCCGTCACCTGGCGCATCGCCTTCGGGTTAGCGGTGACGAGTACCGCAGCCGGCTTCGTCGGGCGCCAGAGCGAGCTGCGCATCCTCAGTGAGCGGTTTGCCGCCGCCGGGGAGGGCCATCCGCAGGTCATCTACGTGGAAGGCGAGGCCGGCGGCGGTAAATCGACTCTGCTGTCCCGGTTCCTCGGTTCGCTGCCGGACGCCGTCATCCTCGAGGTCGCGGGGGACGAGGCGGAGACACTGCTCTCCTACGGGGTTATCGATCAGCTGCAGCCCGGGGTCGTGACGGAGCCGGGGACCGACCCGATGGTCGTGGGTGCCCAGCTGCTGGATCTGCTCGACCGGCTGCAAGCCGACGGCCAGGTCGTCGTGCTCATGATTGACGACCTGCAGTGGGCTGACCGGCCGTCCTCCCGTGCGGTGCTGTTCGCTCTGCGGCGCCTGCGTGCCGACAAGGTGCTGGCGATCGTCTCAACGCGGTCCGGCGGCCTGGCTGACCCTGGCTGGGCACGGTTCGTGGGTGGTGATTCGCGCGTCACCCGTATCCGCCTGGGCGGGCTCAGCCCGGATGATCTCACCGAGCTGGCCAGCGTGCTGGGGCTGGGAGTGCTGTCGCAGCGCGGGGCATCCCGGTTGGCTGCCCACACCGAGGGCAACGCGCTCTACTGCCGCGCACTGCTCGAGGAGATCGGCATTGCCGGGCTGAGCGCGCCGGGCGATCGGGGGTTGCCGGCGCCACGGCAGCTGTCCGCGGTGATCCTGGCCCGCATCGCGGCGCTTCCGGCAGCAGCCCGGTCGTTCGTGGCGGCCGCCTCGGTGCTGGGCCAGCACGCGCCGATCCCGGCGATCGCATCGGTCGCCCGGTTGCCTGATGCGCGCCGCGAGGTGGATGCGGCGGTCGCCGCCGGACTGCTCATCGAGGGCGCCCCGCCGCCGGAGCTGGCCTTTACTCACCCGGTGTACCGGGCGGCGGTCTACGCCGATCTCAGTCCGGCGAGCCGCCGGGAACTGCACGCGCGGGCCGCTGAGGTTACGGCCGGCCACGCGCGGCTGGCGCACCGGGCCGCGGCATCGCTCGGCCCGGATGAGTCGCTCGCCGGTGAACTCGAAGCCTCGGCCCTCGTCAGCGCGGCGGCCGGTGATGCGGGCGCGTCGGCCTGGGCGCTGGAACAGGCAGCGGCCCTGTCACCAGCCGCGGAGGACCGGGAAAGCCGGTTGCTCGACGCTGCCCTGGCTCTCCTCAACGCCGCGGATACGCCTGCGGCCGCCCGGGTGCTGGCCTCCTGCCAGACTTCCAGCGCCCGCCGCGACGCGCTGACCGGGCTGCTGGGGGTGTTCACCGGCTCACCCAGTGCCGAGCGCCGCCTGCTCGCCGCCTGGCAGGCCCACGATCCGGCGACCGAGGGTGAAATCGGAGCGCGTGCTGCGACCTCCCTGACCAACTGGATGGTCCTGTCTGGCCGTCCTGACCAGGCCCTCACCTGGGCGCACCGGGCGGTAGACGGCACGGTCGCGGGTTCGGCTCTGTGGTCCATGGCCAGCACCGCGCTGGCCTACGCGCTCGCCTCGGCCAGCCGGAGCCCGGAGGGGCTGGCCGTTCTCGCCTTCCTGCCCGTTCCGGGGAACGAAGTGCCGATGCCGGAGACCGACGCCCTCATCATGCGGGGCATGCTGAAGGTCTACGTCGATGACCTTCCCGGGGCCATCGCGGACCTGGGCGTGGCGGCGGCCCGGCTGCGCACCGGGCAGCCCTCGACCTACCCGGGCCCGTGCCTGGCCCATCTGAGTGACGCCTACTTCCGCCGGGGCGATTGGGACGCTGCGGTCACGCACGCCCAGCTGGCCACCTCTCTGGCGCAGGACACCGATCGCCCGGTGGACCTCGCCCGGGCGCACGCACGTGCAGCCCAGGTCTTTGCCTTCCGCGGCCAGTGGAGTGCCGCGCAGTCGCACATCGGTGCGGCCCGGGCGGCGGCTGAGCGGCTGCCCCTGGTCATGCCGGTGGCCAGCGCCGCAGTGGCGGGCGCCTCGCTGGCTCTCGCCGGCGGCGACCTGGCCGGGGTTCTTCTCGCGACCGAGCCAGTGCGCGCCACCGGAGTCCTCGGGGTGGGGGGCCGGCCAGGGATCTTCAACTGGAGAGCTCTCGAGGCGGACGCGCTGATCGGCCTGGGACGCCTGGACCACGCCGAAGCCGCGCTCAGCGAATTCGACGCCGCGATTCCCCCGGAAGGGCTGGCCTCAGCGGCCCTGATGCTGGCCCGCTGCCGGGGCAACCTGGCTGTGGCCAGGGGATCTACGGCCCAGGCGGAGGCGGCGTTCACGCTCGCCCGCTCGTTCGAGGCCGCCGTCCCGATGCCGTTTGAGCACGCCCTGCTAAGCCTGGACGACGGCCGCCGCTTGCGGGCGGCCGGGAATCGGCCGGCGGCGATCGCGCAGCTCGAAAAGGCCCATCAGCTGTTCTCCGGCCTCGGCGCAGATCCCTACGTGCAGGCGTGCGCCACGGAACTGGCGGCGCTGCAGGTCGCCGCCGCGACCGGGAGTCCTGCCGCCCTTCTCGGGCTGAGCCGCTCGGAGCTGGCGGTGGCCCGGCTGGTCGCCACCGGGCTGACCAACCGGGAGGTAGCCAGCGAGCTGTTCGTCTCGGTGAAGACGGTGGAGTACCACCTCCGCAACAGCTACATCAAGCTCGACATCACCTCCCGCCGGGCGCTCGCGGCTCTGCTGCGCTGACTAACAAGCTTTTTCTCGCACAAATTTTCCGGGGTAAACACAGGGTCGGACCTAGGGTCGGACCCTGGGGACAATAACGCCTGGCCCGCGTTGACTATGAGCCATGGACGCCTCACCAACGCCGAGGCAAACGATTCGCCTTCTCCTCGACATCAGCCGGCCTGATGGACGCCTCGAGGGACGGATACGCGCTGACGGCACAAACGCCTGGAAGCCGTTCTCCGGCGTCCTTGAGCTGCTCAAAGTGCTTGAGGAAACGTGCCTGGAAATCTCCGGGACATAGCGATTCCCGGATGCCGCGAAACATAGTGCTGCCGCCCTGCGAAAGGAACGTCATGAATCAGCCCGCCAGCCAGTCCATATTCGAGAGGTGGGGGCGTACCGCGTACCGCCGCCGGCGGCTGATCCTGCTGATCGCCGTCCTCGTCGCGGTCCTCGGCGGTGTGTGGGGAACCAGCATCTTCGCCACCGTGCAGACCGCGGGCGGTTTCGACGCCCCGAATAGCCAGAGCCAGCATGAAGCCACCCTGGCCACTCAGGCCTTCGGCCGCGACGCCGGGGACGTGGTGGTGCTGTACTCCAGCAAGACCCTCACCACCGCGGCGCCGGCGTTCCGGTCCGCGGTGACTCACACGCTGGCCGCGCTCCCGCACAGCAAGGTGGAGTCGTCCGCGTCGTACTGGTCGACTGGGTCCCGGCGGTTCGTCAGCGGCACCGGCAAGCAGACCTACGCGGTCATCGAGCTCGCCGGGGCCAGCGATACGGCCCGGCAGGAGAACTACGACGCGATCAAGACGGACCTGGGCGCGCCCGGCCTGCGCAGTCAGGTCGGCGGCGAGGTCCCCACCAACGAAACGATTGACCAGCAGACCACCGCCAACATCACCCGGGCCGAGGGCCTGTCCTTCCCGGTCCTGCTGATCCTGCTGCTGGTGATCTTCGGTGGCCTGGCCGCGGCCAGCCTGCCGCTGGCGATCGGCGCGCTGGGCATCCTCGGGTCGTTCACCGCGCTGCGGCTGCTGACCCTGGTCACCGGCGTGTCGGTGTTCTCCCTGAACATCACCACCATCCTCGGCCTTGGGCTCGGCATCGACTACGGCCTGTTCCTCGTCACCCGGTTCCGGGAGGAACTGCACCGGCGCGACTCGGTCGAGGACGCGGTCGCCCGCACCGTGGCCACCGCTGGCCGCACAGTGCTGGTCTCCGGTGTCACCGTCGCCATCGTGCTGGCCAGCCTGATGCTCTTCCCCGAAACCATCCTGCGGTCCATCGGCTATGGCGGCGTCGCCACGGTCCTGGTGGACATGCTCGCCGCGCTGACCGTGCTGCCCGCGCTACTGGCCGTCCTGGGCCCGAAGGTGAACGCCCTGCGGATCCGCCGGTCCGTGCAGGGCCCGCCCAGGGCCGAGAACGCCGGCGGCTGGTACCGGCTCGCGCACAGCGTCATGCGCCGGCCGCTGCTGTACGCCCTGCCGATCGTGGTGCTGCTGCTCGCCCTCGGCTCCCCCTTCCTGAAGGTCGTCTGGGGCGGGGTGGACGCCACCGTGCTCCCCGCCAGCGCCGCACCCCGCGTGGTCACTGAAGCGCTGAACCGCGACTTCCCCGGCAACCCGACCGCGCCGATCGAGGCCATCGTCCGGTTCGGGGGACCAGTGGCCGCCTCGCCGGCCCGCGCCGCCGGCCTGGCTGCTTACGCGACCCGGCTCGCTCACGTTCCTGGCGTCACTGCTGTGCAGGTCACCGGCGTCCGCGGGAGTATCGCGCGGATCGACCTCAGTTACGGGCCGGGCCCCTACACGCCGCAAGCCCGGGTCATCGCCGGGGACGTCCGCGACGTCGCCGGGCCGCCTGGCGCCACCGCTCAGGTCGGCGGGCAGACCGCCGCGCTGGCCGATCAGCTGTCCAGCATCGGCCACACCCTGCCGTGGATGGGCCTATCCGTGATCATCGCGACGTTCCTGCTGCTGTTCCTCGCGTTCGGGTCGCTGGTCCTGCCCCTCGAGGCGATCGTGGCCAACGTCCTGTCGCTGTCCGCGATGTACGGGGTGGTGACCTGGATTTTCCAGGACGGGCACCTGTCCGGGCTGCTGGGCTTCACCCCCAGCGGCACGATCAGCCCGACCATCCCGGTCCTGATGTTCGCGATCATGTTCGGGCTGTCCATGGACTACCAGGTGTTCCTGCTCTCCAGAATCCGTGAGCGCTACCTCGCGACCGGCGACAACACCGCCTCGATCGCCAGTGGCCTGCAGCGTACCGGCGGAGTGATCACCAGCGCCGCGCTGCTGCTGGTCATCGTGATCGGCATGTTCTCCCTGTCCAGCATCACCTTCATCAAGCTGCTGGGTGTCGGCATGATCGTGGCCCTCGTCCTCGACGCCACCCTGGTGCGGATGCTGCTCGTGCCCGCCGCCATGCGGCTGCTGGGCGACGCGAACTGGTGGGCGCCCGCGCCGCTGCGCCGCCTCTATGCCCGGTACGGCATCCGCGAGGACGACGGCCCCAGGACCGGTGCAGTGGCGGAACACGCACCCGAGCCGGCCCGCTCCTAGCCACGCGGCCAGCGGCGGCGCTCCCACCCCCAGCCAGGCGACGACTGACATGCAGGGAAGGAACACGCAGATGAATGTGAACAGGATGACCGAGACCACCCCCGCCGACGGCACCAGCTACCTCACCCGGCCCGGGGGACGGATCGCTTACGACATCGCTGGCTCCGGGCCCCTCATAGTGCTCGTGCCGGGCCTGGGTGACCTGCGGGCCGGCTACCGCTTCCTCGCCCCCGCCCTGCGGGCAGCGGGCTACCAGGTCGCCTGCACGGACCTTCGCGGCCACGGCGACAGCGACACGACGTTCGCGTCTTACGGCGACGAGGACACCGCGGGCGACGTCGTGGCCCTGATCGGGGAACTCGGCGGCCCCGCCGTCCTCGTCGGTAACTCCATGGGCGCCGGGTCCGCCGTGCTCGCCGCCGCCGAGCAGCCCGATCTCGTCTCCGGCCTCGTACTCGTCGGCCCGTTCGTCCGCGACCCCGCCATCGCCGCGATGCGGCGCGTTCTCCTGCGTGCGGCCATGGCCCCGCAGTGGGCGGCGCTGTCCTGGAAGTCCTACCTGCCAACGCTCTATGCGGGCCGGCGCCCCGCCGACTTCAGCGAGTATCGCGGCCAGGTGGTGGCCAGCCTCCGCCGGCCGGGATACGCACGGG
>Ga0208717_1000370_pt1 | contig 15781 bp, 10 predicted proteins | sample NGESurF53shallow_FD_184489 | JGI IMG/M metagenome (GOLD analysis project Ga0208717, IMG submission 184489) | Arctic peat soil microbial communities from Barrow, Alaska - NGEE Surface sample F53-3 shallow (SPAdes) | ecosystem: Environmental > Terrestrial > Soil > Wetlands > Peat ... | reverse complement strand
CTTAGGACCAAGCCATGCACGGCGGAACCATCGCCCGTTCCACTGCGCCTGCGTGGCCTTGCGGTGGAGATCCGCAGCAGTTCTGGCCTTGTGCGCAAGCGAGGAATCCCCCGCATACTCCAGCATCGTCGCGTAGTAGTCGAAGACCCAGGCGGCCATGGCGGAGTTGAGGACGCTCTCGCTTTGGCTGATGCATTCCTTCATGTCACTGCGAGCCCAGGTGTAGATCAAGCCGTCGTTCCAGTCGTCGACCAGCATGCGCATGAGTCCATGTTGGCCTACGCCGACATCTGACATCTGATGGCGGAAGCAGCGTTCCAGGAGGGTGCGCACAGTGGCAGTCCGGTTCGGAGTGGCGGAGAAGCGGGTGGTGATAGACAGGTCGAGGAACTCACGATCGCGGGTCGCGAGGATGTATTCGCTGACAGTCCAGAGGAGCCACATGGGCAAGTCGCTGGCCTTGTCGGAGAGCATGGGGGCGACGACGCCGTGACCGACGATGGCGTACGGAAGAGAACCATCGTCGCGGACTTCCTCGAGAGTGTAACGAAGAACGCTGCGCACGATTGCGGGATCGCTGAAGATAAAAGGCAGGCAGTGCTGAAGGGGATCGCGCGCAGCACCTTGGAAGCCCATGACGTACTGATAAAAACCATTCTGGTTGAGGATGTGCTCGCCGAAGTAGCTGTCGAAGGTCTGACTGCTACGGAGGTAGTAGTGGTTCCAGGTAGCTTCGCGGAGAATCCATGGCTCGGACGGCACCTCGAAGCGAAGACCATGGCGGGTCCATGCTTCGGAAGATTCCTTGAGAGTAGTGGGCGCTTTGCTTCGGTACTTATCGACCAGCGAATCGAGTGAGAAGCCCTGTGGCAGATAGCCGTAGAGGAATCTAAGAGTGCGAGATTCGCCGGGAGCAAGAACAACTTCCCGCTCAAGCAATAAGCCCGCATGCGTTGGCACATCAAGGTGCGAGTCGAGAGGGTGTGTGAGGCCGGCGGGATTGGCCGGGCCACCCGAACCGAAGAAAGAAGCGGCATCGGCGGTAAAACCTGTGGCGGGAGCATCGAGAGAGACGAGAAAAGTCCGAGGAATCTCGAGCGCTTCAAACGCCGTGCCGGGTCGTAGTTCCCCAGCCGAGGAGAAAAAGCCGTAAAGTTCGGCACGGAGTCTTTCCTCGGCTCGATCCCACGCCGCAACCTCCTCCGGAGAGCGACCAATAAAATGCTTCGATTCAAGAAGCCCGTGGCGATCATCGATGAGTGCAACGTGATGGGCGAATCGACGGCCCAGGTCACGACGAAGTTCAGTCTGGCTGCTATGGGAAACAGAGGCTTCAAGGGCGGCTCGAAAGGAAAATTCGTACGGCTGGCATCCCCAGTACTCAACCCAGCGAAGGGTCGCCGGATGATTGCGATGATTGGCGATGGTGATTTGGGAAACCAGGACGGGATCGTCGCCAAAAGGCGCGGAGATGACCTGATCTACGGAATAGCCATGCGCGGCGACCTTTTTGCGGAAGTAACCGATGCCGAAGATGCGTTCGAAGCTCGAATTACTGCCGTCGTAATACGTGGTGAGCGATTGTTCGCCGTCCGTGAGGTAGCCCAGACCGCCGCCGAACTGACTTCTTTCTGGATCGATGGTGTTGAGCAGCTTCGGGCAGCCTTCGTCCTGGCGAACACGAACATGGCCGTAATTGGAGGCGAGAGCAGTGATCCGATCATTGCCCACCTGATGCACGTGCTCGGTCGGAGTCAGGATGCCGGGCCGGACTTCAGTGATAGCCCGAGGGTCGGTTGTCTGATTCAGCGTATAGCGAAAGGCAGGTAAGCCGAACTCGTCCGTGATCCATGTGCCGAAACTTCCGGAGCCATAACCGAGGTCAGACCCTTCACGGGAACGATTCGGCATAACGTACCACGGAGCGGTCTTACCAAGCTTGCCTGCGACCGCAAGACCCACGCCCCCGTGTAAGAACTCTCGACGCGTCGGTTGCAAACCGTTCACCTCTCATCCATAATCCATTTCCGTTGGCATTATATGCGTCTGCGAGCTCTGCTAGGCCAGTTCTGTCTCGTGAACCCAGCGTCAGGGCTCAACGGAACAGGGAATTACCACCCCCATATCAGGGAATAGCATTTCCGTGATTTGACATTTTTTGCCCTCCGTGAGCAGCGGTCGCCAGATGTCAGCTGGCGGACATAGGCTTCATTGATCAGTGCGGTTGCCCGAAGCGTATGATCGTGCTGCTGAGATCGAATGTAGGCCTTTGCCAAATGGTGCAGCTCCGTTTAGACAAGCGGCAACAGCTTCTCGGCCGCCTCGGGAACACCATCGTACGTTGCCTCTCAGGAGTTACGTTGTCTTTCCGAAGCAGGCGTACAGCAATTGCTCCTGGTGTTTGCCATGTTATGATGGTCGCGACTTGAAGAGCGATTGCGTTTGTTGAGATGGGATATTTGTTGCACGAGGCTGGTTTCGGGGTCTGCAGCGCGACTTGATCCTACAGCAAACTCGCTTTTGTTAGATCGCGGTGTAGGGATGCACGCTCAAGGCCAGGTCCTTATCGTAAATCATGAAAAAGCCGGAGCAAATTGCGGCGGAGCTCTTTGAAGAAGCTCTTGGCCTGCGCCCGGAGCAGCGACCTGCGTTCCTGGATGGTGCATGCGGGGATATACCAGAGCTGCGGCGCAGGGTGGAATCCATGCTTGATGAGCGCGACCACCTGAGCGGCTTCCGCGCCGAGCCAAATTTCTCTGTTGCCGGGGAGTCATCCCCGACCGCTTCTGTACAGAGCCATATTCTGGCCGCGGGAACGAGGCTGGGACGCTACTCAATCGTCGAGCCGCTGGGTTCCGGGGGGATGGGAGTAGTATACCGGGCGCGCGATGAGCAGCTGGAACGCACCGTCGCGATTAAGTTGCTTGCACCGGGCGCCTTGATGGGAGAGGAGGCGCGGCGGCATTTCCGCAGAGAGGCGCTCGCACTGGCGAAGCTGAATCATCCTCATATTGCGGCTGTTTACGATGTAGGTCAGCAGAATGGCATCGACTACATCGTGATGGAGTGCGTCCAGGGTGAGTCTCTCGCCGCGCGGATAAAGTCGAGAGCTCTTTCGGTGAGAGATGCCACGTCGATCGCACTGCAGGTAGCGGAGGCGCTGCAGGAGGCGCACGAGCAGGGTGTGATTCACCGCGACCTGAAGCCCGCAAACGTGATGATCACATCGAAAGGGCAGGCAAAGGTGCTGGACTTCGGCCTTGCCAAGCTGTTGGCCCCTTTCGATGCAGAGGCAACAGTTTCGTTTGCAGAGACACATGAGCTCGCCGGTACTCCGTTGTACATGTCGCCCGAACAGGTGTGCGGAAAGAGCGTGGATGCACGAACAGATCTGTGGAGTCTGGGCATTCTGTACTACGAGTCGCTAACCGGGCGCACGCCATTCTCCGGGGCCAGCAGCCTTGCTGTGCTGCGCGCGATCGCGGAAGAATCGCCAGTCCCGATGCGTGAGCTCCGGGCGGATATACCCACCCAGGCCGAGGAGATCGTTTCACGAGCGCTGGTGAAAGAGCCCGCGAAGCGCTACCAGTCGGCAACTGAGGCCGCGCGTGATCTCTCGGCGCTGTTGGTTCAGATGACCGCAACGGTTCCAAGCGATTGGAAGTCGGCCAAGCCGACATCCCGCTGGATCCTTGTCGCGATCGCAGCTGCTTTTGTCGGAATCCTCGTAGCAGGTATCTGGCAGTACCATCGCTTTTCTGGCAGGCAGTGGGCCAGCGAACAAGCGACTCCGAAGATCAAAGATTTGTTGAATGCACAGCGGCCGCTCGCGGCCTTTCTTCTTCTTAAAAGGGCGCAGCAGTGGCTGCCGTCCGATCCGCTGCTTCGTCAGATCGCCGACGTGAACACCTCCACGGTTTCCATCACCTCGGACCCTCCCGGCGCCAAAGTAGAGATGCAAGATTATCTGACAGCAGGTGGACAATGGCATCGGCTGGGTAGAACGCCGTTGGAGCATGTCAGGATTCCCCTTGGATATTTTCGCTGGAAGGTTTCGAAGGACGGGTTTAGCGATCTGATTGAGGCGCCTGAGACGGAGTCCTCGATGAGTTTCCGTCTTGGTCCGGCACAGAACGCACCCCATGGAATGGTGTATGCCTCCGGGGGCGAATGGAGGGACTACCTCGGATTTCTGGGCTGGGTGGGGCCCTACAAGTTGCCTCCTTATTACATTGATCGCTATGAGGTGACCAACCGCGAGTACCAGCAGTTCGTTGACAGCGGAGGCTACAGGAAGCGGCAGTATTGGCCGGATCACTTCGAGCAAAATGGTCGTAAGATTTCATGGGATGAAGCGATGGCCAAGTTCCGGGACACGACGGATCGTTCGGGACCTTCGACGTGGGCGGGCGGTCACTATCCCGATGGTCAGGCTGATCTTCCGGTCTCGGGTGTGAGCTGGTTCGAGGCTTCGGCATACGCCGCCTATTCGGGCAAGCAGCTGCCGGTGCTGGCGCAGTTCTTTCAGTCAGCGCCTCCTGATCTGGGTGAATACACGGTCGTTGAAAGCAATATTTCCAAGAGTGCTCCTGCAGCCGTGGGCGTCTATAAGGGAGTCGGACCATATGGAACGTATGACATGGTGGGCAATGTTCGCGAATGGATCGCGAACCCGGTGGATGGGCATCGCCGTTTGATTCTGGGCGGATCGTGGCGATCCCCAAGCTATTTATCTTCGACCCCCGAGGCGCTTTCGCCTTTCGACCGTTCGGATGCCAATGGCTTCCGCTGCGTCCGCGATTTGGGTACCGTTCCCGAAGATGCCCAGAAGGCGGTTCATGGTCTGGAGCGCGATTTTTCTAAGTTCAAGCCGGTCAGCGACGAAGTGTTTCGGGCCTATAAGCTGCTTTACGCATATCCGAAGACACCACTCCATGCGAAGTTGGAAGGGGTGGTAAAGGAGACCACAGACTGGCGTGAAGAGAAGGTAAGTTTCGACGCTGCCTACAACGGCGAACGTATGTCTGCGTATCTTTTTCTACCCAAGACCGTTCGGCCCCCTTACCAGACAGTGCTGTTTTTCCCAAGCGCCCGTGTACTCTTTCTCCCGGATAACAGCCGCGAGCTCGGGGATATCAAGTTCTTCGACTACATCCTGCAGAGCGGGCGGGCGGTGATCTATCCTATCTATGAGGACACCTATGAACGCCGGGTGAAATACAGCCTCCCCGGAGGTGCGCAGAATGTGGACCTTACCACCGACTGGTACAAGGATGCGGCCCGCTCGCTCGATTATTTAGCCACTCGTCCGGATATCGACAACAGCAGGCTCGCGTATTTGGGGGTCAGCATGGGAGCCGCAGATGGCGTGATTATCTCGACCCTGTTACAGGACCGTTTGAAGACCGCCATTTTTCTGGACGGAGGCTACTTTCTCGAACATCCTCCTGCTGGAGGAGACCAGGCCGATTTCGCGCCGCGCATGAAGAAGCCTGTTCTGATGGTCAACGGACGTTATGATTTCACCTTCCCCGTCGACAAGTCACAAGATCCACTCTTCCAGATGTTGGGGACGTCCGGGGCGGACAAGCGCCACGTTATTCTGGAAACACCCCACGATGTGACGGAGCGCCGTGGGCAACTCGTCAAGACGGTCCTAGATTGGCTGGATCGCTATCTTGGACCCGTAAACCTATAGGTGCCTTCCTATGTCAGATCCCGGCTCCCACTCCTTCTCTTTCGCGCTTATTTATGCGGGAAAAGAAACTACTGTCGCTGGCCAGACGCCGTTTACGATTGGGCGTTCCCCCGAGATGGACCTGGTGTTGCCGTATCCGTTCATCTCCCGCCGCCAGGCCGAGATTCGGTTTGATCCAGCTAGTCGAAGTCCGGAGCTGATCTGCAGCGGTGAGTCATGTTTCGTCAACGGAGCGCGCGTGAGCCGCCATACGCTTGCAAGCGGCGACGAAATCCGCTTCGGTTCTCTCCAGGGACCTCTACTTCGTTTCGCCGCTGACATTCCCAGCGGACCGTCTCTTCGGGAAACGCTCGCCAACCTGAAACAACCTTCTGTTGGGAGCGCTGACCTGGCCAAGCTAGCCTGGTTCGTCGAAGCTGCACAACGGTTGAACGGTGTGGGCGCCATTCACGAGATATTGGCGGCATTGATCGATACGACTCTTGAGCTCACCAACGTTGAGCGCGGGTATGTGTTTCTCAAGGATTCCACCGGAGAACTGAACCTTGCCGCAGGCCGCCGTTCAAGCGGCGAAGTGCTGACGGATAGTTCCACACTCTCTCGCACCGCGATTCAGCAGGCGATTCAGAGTGGCCTGGAATTCATCGTGACTGACACACTTTCTGCGGAAGCCGTGGCGCCTTCAGAGAGCATCGTTCTTCAGAGCATTCGGGCCATCATCTGCATCCCCTTACGCAGGCGCGCTTCGGAGTACAACTCCGGAGAGTCTCAGATACTGGGAGTTCTTTACCTTGATAGCCGAAAGCAAAGAAGCGAACTGACGCGATTGGACAGTGAGCTGCTCCGCACGATCGCGATTGAAGCTGCCTTGCTTGTAGAAAATGCCGCGCTCGTCCAGGAAGAGATCGCTGCGCGCCGCTATCGTGAAGAGCTTCTCATCGCCTCTGAGATTCAGCAGAGCCTCATGTCGATCAGGATTCCGAAACTTTCCTTCGTGGAGGTGGAGGCCAACAGCATCCCTTGCAAGGGCATCGGAGGAGATTTTTACGACGTGCTATGCCATGACGATGCACTGTACATCGTTGTGGCCGATGTTTCCGGCAAAGGCGTTTCGGCCGCTGTTTTGGGCTCCACCCTGCAGGGATTGATCCATGGCCAGATACTCTCCGGCCTTCCTCTGCATGAAATCGCTCTCTTTGCGAATCAATATATCTGCCACAAAGACGTACATAAATACGCAACCATGATCCTTCTCCGCCTAACGCAGGACGGAATCGCCGAGTACATAAATTGTGGTCATGTCCAGCCATTGGTTCATACATCGAGCGGAAGTGTCACTCGGTCTGCACACTGTAACCTTCCCGTTGGCCTATTTCCAGACGCCACCTATTCGTCTGATAGATTCCAGCTGATGTCAGGTGAACGAATTTTATTTCTGACCGACGGCGTTACGGAGGCTGAAGATCCTTCCGCCAATGAGTTCGGCGATGGCCTTCTTCAGTCGCTGGTCACCGCTGGCTCGACCCTTGGGCAGATCTTTGCGCAGATCGTAACGTTTACCACTGGTGCACCCCTGCAGGATGACTGCACCATGGTCGAGATTCGTTACTGTCCGAACAAAACTCCATAGCTGCGGAGGCGCGGCTCAATGGCGAAGCTGAAGAAGTGGCCGTGGGGCGGTTGGGGAGCGAAGTGCGAGAGCCTACACAATCGTCGCCCGCACGGGGTTTGATCTCCTGTTTCCTAGCAAAGCGACCGACCGGGAGACTCCCATGTGATCATCCAAGCAACCGGAGTCCGCACGGCTACAGTCAACGTCGTGATTCCGTATGTGGAGCCCAATCCGAGCCATTGCACAATGAGTCGATTCTGACCGGGCCAACCGTTTCTTGTCAGCCGTCTCCTGGCGGCTTTCGTTTTTGGTGTGCCCTTCGTATCGTCCCATTCGAGTAGATCCGTGCGCCGCTACTCACCTGAACTTCTTGCCATCTTTCACGCCTGCCGAGCCATCGCAAGATCCACGATCTCCCCGATCATTTGGGTATAGGAGAGGCCGGATTTCTTCGCGGCCATGGCAAACTCCTGTCCGCTGGAGAGCCATGGGTTCGGATTCGCTTCGATGACATAAACCTCGCCCTTGCTCGATACGCGCATGTCGATGCGGCCGTAATCGCGAAGCTTGACGGCGCGATATGCCTTGATCGCGATCTCGTTGAGCTTGGTTGCGGTTTCTTCATCGAGGTCTTCGGCGATCGCCGATTTCGTCAGCTTATAGGCTTCTGTGTCTTTCTCGAATTTCACATCCTGGCTGGCGATCCTAGGCATGCCCTTCGGAAGCTTCGAAAGGTCAAGTTCCACAAGCGGAAGTGCACGTGCGCTCTCGTAACTGCCGAGAATGGAGGCGTAGATCTCGCGCCCTTCGATGTACTCCTCAATCAACGCAGGAGAATCGAACTCCGTCTGAATATAGGAGATGCGCTCCATCAACTCCTTCACGCTGGTAACTACGGCAGTGGCATCAATGCCGATGGATCCATCTTCGGAGGTGGGTTTCACGATGAGCGGGAACGAGATGTCATGGGCGTGGTCGATAATGCCGCGATAGGCTGTCGCGAAGTAGGGTGACTGAATCCCGTAAAAAGTGAACATCTTCTTGGCGATCGATTTGTCCTGCGCAAGAATGTTCGCGTGCGGTCCCGCGCCGGTGTAGGGGATTTCAAGCATATCCAGGAATGCAGTGACGTGCATCTCCTTGGTGTCATCCCCCGCATAGGATTCCGTGAGGTTGAAAATGAGATCGGCGCCACATTTGGCGAGTCCGAGCAGTGATTGCGGGCGGCCGTTGAGAATGTAATACGACGGCTCATGACCGAGTTTCTCCAAGGCTTCGAAGATTTCTTCGCGGTCGTGCTTTACTGGCTTCTTCTTGCGTTTCTTTTGTCCCTTGCGCTTGCGCGGTGCAGGAACTTCTTCCTGCACTTCAGGAGGTTCTTCTTCCCACAAGTCGTACAGCACGGTGACTTTCAACTTTGTTTCAGTCATGCGGTCTCCAATCGGGGTGACGGCAGCCGCCGGCACGCGTTAGGGATGAATGAACTTTCCACGGATCAGGTAATTCATTGAGAGTGCGGTTGTATAGACAGTGAACTCCGTCAGGTATTCGGACTCGCGTCGAACGTCCACGCGCAGACCCAGCTCCTCAACACGCTTGCAGATGGCTTCCACTAGTCGCTTAACGATTGGACGTTGCACGCCACTCCAATACGCGACCTTGTCGACAATCGGCTTGCGATGCTGACGCAACATCTCCTGTGCGGGTCGCACGTCCTTATGTCGTTTGCGAGAGACATTGAAGATGTCCGCCAGGTCGGCATCCAGCGCGAGCTCCTGCACCGGGATCTCCTCCTGCAGGCTAAGACGATAGAACTCGCCGACCGTCGATTCCATCTCATCGACGGTGATGTCGGTGCGGCCGCGACGCCGGATGGGTTCGACATCTCCGACTTTTCGCGCCATGCGATCGACGTATTGGAGCTTGGCCAGCGCGCCCCAACCTATGTAGCGCTTTCGCCATTGCGAGCGAGGCGTGAGCCAGACCGCAAACGTTTCTGCAAAATCTTCATCCGGATGCTTCTGCGCGTACCACCCGGCCATGTGTCGCACAAACCTCCGCGAGAACGGTATAGGACGGTAATTATCGTGATATGCGCGGCGAAACGGACCGAAGAGATCGCGCCACTCGGTCGACTTGTATAGCTTGTACGCGTAATTGAATGCGTGTCCGGCCTCGTGACGCATGTACATCATGATCTCGCGAGCGTCTTCCAGGTCGTTCATATCGCGCTCAAGCTGTGCCAGGTCCGGGTTGGCCAGATAAAACGGAATACCGATGACGGGCTCGCCAGAGGGACATCCCCATTCATCGGTGAGATAACAAAGCGGGCGGAACTTGTGGATACCCTTGGCTTCCAGTTCGCGATAAAGCTGCTGAACGAATCGTTCTAGCGGAGAACCTTCGAGTTTGAGCCCGAGTTCGCGAATGGGCTTGGCGAGCATCTCCTGGAATTCCGTTCGGGTTTTCTCGAAGTTGCGCACTGGGCTATTCAGAGTTCTATACCACGGAACCGGATTTGGCACGGCGAGGCGTATCCCTTACGCACACAGTGTATTGTGGGCACGCATGGTTCTGGAACATTAATCTCAGACATGGACACTGTTGTGCCACGCAAGGCTCACCATCTTCAGCCCGTCGCGACGCCAGATTCTCTTGACCCGGTCCAGCAGATTCACCATCTCTTCCGGCTTATAAATCTCCCCTTGCCATTTTCCCTGCTCCTTTTGTCCAGTTTCGCTCTCTGATCTCAGTGGTACAAAACATCGGGCAGGCCAATGTTGATCGAGGTCAACAAGTTGTAGACGGCACTGGTCGGCACGCGTTTTCCGGGCGTTCTCCGCGAAACAACACCTCGGCGATTTGCCTCAAATGCGGGTATACGACGTCGAAAAGACGTTCCAGGGCGTCAGGCTTTCCCTCACTCCACTCGCGAAGAAGCTCAGTAACTTCACCAGCGTCGCTCAAGCGGCTGAATCCTTTCCCGGGGGAGCGCGGTTGCTTTTGAGGGCAGCCAGCGAAACGTTGGCGGAAATTGGTCCCCAGCATCGCAGTCATTTCGCCATTCCGTGGAGATTTTCGACGATATGGCCCTGAATCGGCACCGATTTTAGTGCATACGATGCTGCGCGTCACCGTATTTCTGCGAGGAGGCGGCAGGCGGCGATTTTTCGTGAGTCATTTTCCTCGCCGTTGTCGCCTACAGAAATGAAAGCCGCCAGCCCAACGGCCAGCGACGCTCAACGCGATTCATCACTTTTCATGGATTTACAGCGAGGTCACTCAGATGAACACCCTTCGAACCCGCACCGCAGCGCCGGCCCTCATCGCGGCCCTTTGTTTCCTGGCAACCGTCGCCGGTTGCCAATCGCGCAACCGCCAGACGACACCCGAAGGAACGCAGCAATCTGCATCCAGCACGAATCTTGGCCAGGGCCTGACCACGGTCACGCTCACCGACGCCTCCTTCGGCGGCATGCCGGCGGCCCGCATCTCTGTCCCCAGAGGGTGGCGGGCACAGGGCGAGGCGGCCCTCAGCACCTGTCCAGACCTACCGTACTTCTCGTGGAACGCAATCTCGCCCGATGGCCAGAGCCAGATCAGCGTGCTGCGGGTCTTCGGCTGGAAATGGGGTAACGGCAGCCAGAACCGCAATGGCTGCATTCCGCTGGGCGGACCTCTGTCAGCCGCCGACTTCCTGCAAAAATTTGCGGCAAGGCTCAAAGGAGTGCGGGTGGTCGGCCCCCTGCCCGTGAGCGACAGATTCCGGAGGCTCGTGGAGAACGTCGCGAACGGGGCCAACGCCCGAAACAGAAATATGCCTCCCGCGTTCCGCTCCCGTAACTCCGGAGATGTGGCCGCAATCCGGGCCGTCGATTCGACTGGACACGAGATGCGGCTGCGCGCCTCGGTCAATTGCCAGGAGCGCCAGGGACGCTGGCCAGGCGGCAGCTGCTTTGCCCACGTCGATATCCTGCGCACGCCGAAAGGCCGGTTGAACGCGCTGGTGGCGCTGGTGGAGAGCCGCGATCTTTTACACGAAAGGCCTCTACAGGAGTACCAGGCCGCCTTGATAAACCGTTTGAAACGGCGCAACCAGGAAGCGGGCGACCAGATGCTGGTCCAGGGGCGTCGTGACAGCGCCGCCGCCGACCAGATGCTGAACAATCAAGCCGCTTCCATCCGGGAAAGAAGCAACGCCAACCACGCAGCCTTTATGGAAAAGATGCAAACGCAGCAAGCCAACCACGAAGCCAACCTGCGACAGATGCAAAGCGCCACCGACAGCTCGATGCGCGCGACGCAGAACAGCATGAATGCCCGGAGCACCGCGGCCTCCGACATGCAGGATTACTCGTTGGACCAGCAGACGGTGAGGGGAGCCAACGGCACCTACAAGACGTCCAGCCAATATTCCAACGTCTGGTCCAGCCCGAATGGGCCGGCGAACTCAAATGGGCGCACCTTCGGTTCCACGAACAACACCGTCGACCCGAACAGTGCCACCGACAACACCTGGACCCAGGACACCAAGGTTCACGGCAACGGCCAGCCCTACTAATTTCACAGCGAGGTCATTCCGATGAACACCCTATCTACACGCACCGCAGCGCCGGCTCTCATCACTGCTTTCTGTTTTCTGGCAACGGTCGCCGGTTGCCAATCGCGCAATCGCCAAACAGCGCCTGATGGAGTGCACCACCCCACCTCCGGGTCTAGCACGAATCTGGGCCATGGGCTGACCACGGTCACGCTTACCGACGCCTCCTTCGGCGGCATGAAGGCTGCCGAGGTCTCTGTCCCCAGAGGGTGGCGAGCACAGGGCAAGGTGGCCACCGCCCCCTGCACCAACCTACCATCCTCCTCATGGGAGGCGATCTCGCCCGATGGCCAGAGCCAGATGAACGTGCTGCTGCCCTTCGGCTGGCGCTGGGGAATGGGCAGCCAAAATGGCGTTGGCTGCATTCCGCTTACCGGGCCTCTACCAGCCGCCGACTTTCTGCAGAAATTCGCCGCAAGGCTCAAAGGAGTGCGGGTGGTCGGCCCCATGCCCATTAGCGACGCATTCCGGAGCCGCGAGGAGAACTTCACGAAGAACGCCAACAGCCAAAACAGCCATCAGCCCCCCGCGTTTCGCTCTCGCCACACCGGAGATGTGGCCGCGTTCCAGGCCGTCGATGCGACCGGGCACGAGATGCGGCTGCGCGCCTCGGTAGAGTGTATGGAGCTCCAGGGGCGCTGGCACGGCGGCAACTGCTGGGCCATTGTCGATATCCTGCGCGCGCCGAAAGGCCGGTTCAATGGGTTGGTGGCGCTGGTAGACAGCCGCAATCTTGTACAGGTAAGGCCCATAAAGGAGTACCAGGCCGCCTTAGCGAACCGTCAGCAGCAGATCTCGAACAGGCTGATGGACCAAGGCCGCCGCGACATGGAAGCCTCCGGCCAGAGGCTGGCCGACGCAGCTCGCTCCAACATGCAAAGGCAGACAGACCAGCACAACGCTTTTATGGGGCAGATGCAACAGCAGCAAGCCAACCACCAGGCCAACCTGCGACAGATGCAAAGCGCCACCAACAGCTCTATGCGCAATACGCAGAACAGCATGAATGCGCGGAGCACTGCTGCCTCGGACATGCGGGATTACTCGTTGGACCAGCAGACGGTGAGCGGAGCCAACGGCACCTACAAGACGTCGAGCCAGTACTCCAATGTCTGGTCCAGCCCGAACGGGCCGGCGAACTCGAACGGGCGCACCTTCGGTTCCACGAACAATACCGTCGACCCGAACAGCGCCACCGACAACACTTGGACCCAGGACACCAAGGTCCACGGCAACGGCCAGCCCTACTAACGCAGCGATGACTCGGAACGCCCGCTCTCTCAATGAACTGGAAAGGGAGCGGGCGCTCCGGAAGCCGCCCGATCCGGCATCAACGGTCACCACGATGAAATTGAAAACCTCTCTGTGCATTGCCTTGGCTCTCTTCGGTCTAACTGTATGCGCTGCCCCCGCGAACGCTCAAGGGATCAATCTGAATACCAGCCTCCAGACAGAGATCATCCACGATCCCTTGCTCGGGGGCATAAAGGCATTCACCGTAACGATGCCGTCCGGCTGGCACTTCCAGGGGGCCGTCATCGCAGCAGGAGAGTGCGGCCCGCCATCTCCTGTATTCCGCGGGTATTCACCGGACGGGCTAACCGAGATTCGACTGTTGCCATTTTTCAACTGGCAAGTCATGAGCAGCAAGAATTCGCACTTCGTGGGACCGCTGAGCATGCTATCCGAGTGCATTTTTCTGCACAGCACCATGACGGCGGCACAGTTTCTGGATAGCTATGTTAAAACGCTTGGATCGGCGAATATAGTCGGGCCGATGAGCATCTCGGCGCAGTACCGCCGGCAGCTCGATGAGTTGGTCGCAAAGATGAATGCCATGCCGCCGCAGGATCCCAAGTCGAGCATGCATACGACGGGCGATGCCGCAGCTTTGCGTATCGAAACGACCAATGGCACCTTCATTATTGAACAGCGATTGCGGGCGCGGGTGGTTTGCAGCCTGTGGTCGAAAGCGATCACAGACAATGCCGGCCATTGCATTGCGCGCCTGGATGTTTTGCGGGCTCCCAAAGGGCAACTCGACGCGCTCGTTATCCTGGTAGACAGTCATGACCTCACCAATGCAAAGAATGACGATGAATGGTTATCCAGGATCGTTGCACAAATGAAAGACCAGCGGATCCACTTCGATCCGTCTCACCCCCACCCGAACAAGGCTGTGCTGGCCATAGTACATCGTCAGGCTCGCGATTTCGGATTGGCTACTCGGGAGGAAGTCGAGCGCGAATTAGAGGAATTAGGCGAACCCGTGGGACGGACGTTCCGCACGATGGCAGAGATCTTCAGGCCGCGCGATGGCACCGACTGGGCCGACTTCGCCCTCGATCCTGATCCGGACACCATGCATACCTGGTCGAGTTCCAGCGGCGAGAGATACCAGACCTACGACCCCGGTGCAAATCCGAATGGCGTACTTGCCGGTAACTGGACCCAAATCCAGCAAGGAAATGTTGCGAGCGGCATTCCGCACTAATTGCGATCCATCGAATCAGGAGGCAGAAATGTTCGAACTCTTCAAACTGCTTTGGGATGTGGTGGTGTTGCGCGACGCCGCCCACAAAGGCCAGAAGCTGAACTGGCGCCTATGGGTATATGCATTCAGCTTCGTACTGATCCAGTACTGCATCGCACTTCCCGCGGTCATGCTCTACGAGAAGCACCCGCAGTACAAACCGGTCTTCATCATTGCCATGGTTGTGGTGGGAATCAACTTCGTCTGCATGGCGTGGTGGGCATGGCGCTGGCGGTCGCGGCAAGCTGCTCCATAGAAGCCAAGCAGGGTGCTTGGCAAGCCCAATTCAGAGCTTATCCCCAATTCAATATGCCATGTCTTCAGCAGATTGTGCGCAGCTAAGGACGGACTGTCCATGTACATGTTGGAGTATTGCCTGCGGTGGTGGTCGTGCTTCCCGAAACGCCCCGGATTATCGTGGGTGGCATCGGTGGGCTCATCGTGTTCCTGGGGATCGTTCTATGGTTCACGGCGTATTTGAATGCGCGGCAGATGGACAGGGGGCTGAGCGCAATCGGGAAAGCGCGTCAACCGTATGCAGCAAGGCAGTCGTGTCGAGAACCCATCCGGTGCTTAAAAATTGAAATTCGGCGTAAACGGGTGGGCGCTGAGGATGCGCCTACCAAAATGCGGGACATGCAGAGCAGATTCAGGAAGTGACGATGCTCCGATGTGGAGTGTCGTCCAGAGCGATTGCCCGCTCCGGATACAACCGGTCGTTATTTTCCGCCCATTCCGCCGCCGATCTTGATGGTGTGGCTGGCAGTCGCAGAGGCCCCGCTGGGACAGGTGGTGCCAACATCGTAGACCTCGTAGGTCCATTCGTCGGCATTTGGATAATTCGTCATGGGGAAGGTTCTGTTTGCTGTCAGGTTGTGCGATCTTTTCTCTTCAAGGTTTTTGCTCAGGCATATCAGGCACCCGGCGGGGGGTCCCACAGGGACGACGATCTCGAGACTCCCGCCCGTTACGATACAGGGATCGGATGAAACGGAATAGTTGTTATTGGATCCGGTGATGGTCAGAGTAGACATTGTTATTTCTCCTTTTTGTTGATTTGAACTTACGCCTGCTGCAAGTTTTATACGCCTTTGGGCTCAGAGCCGTTCTTCTGCTGGGATAGAGTGCGGTGCAAAACGGTTCGTCATCCTGAGCGTAGCGAAGGACCTCTGTATTGCGGAAGAAGTTAAAGGCCAAAGGTTCTTCGCTGCGCTCAGATGGGATGAAAGAAGGCGTACCTTCCTGAGATGTGCTCGAAGCACAGAGACCGACAGGAGGAAGGCACGCGATGACGATCCACATAGGAGTAGATCTTCACCAGAGATTTTGTTACATGAC
>Ga0208717_1000369_pt1 | contig 15807 bp, 8 predicted proteins | sample NGESurF53shallow_FD_184489 | JGI IMG/M metagenome (GOLD analysis project Ga0208717, IMG submission 184489) | Arctic peat soil microbial communities from Barrow, Alaska - NGEE Surface sample F53-3 shallow (SPAdes) | ecosystem: Environmental > Terrestrial > Soil > Wetlands > Peat ... | reverse complement strand
GATGCTGGCGGAACGCCTGAGTCTTTTGATACTGCCAATGATTTGGCAAAGCCCGGCCTCAAAGTTTTTCACATTCCTGATATCGATTTCCGGAGCGATCATCTTTTGTTCCGCGATTGCCTGCTCGATCTAAAGAAGTGGTCCGATGCTCATCCCGGCCACATTCCTGTTGTTATTACTATGAATGCCAAAGATGGAAATGAAAGAGGATTGCACGAATTGTTACCTTTCACAAAGCAAGCTTTAGATAGCATTGATCTGGAAATACGATCTGTTTTTAAACCAAATGATTTAATAACTCCCGATTTTGTGAGAGGCAATTATCCTGATCTTGAAAGCGCTGTATTAAAAAAAGGATGGCCGTTAGTACCAAAAATTAGAGGCAGGTTTCTTTTTGTATTGGATGAAACGGGAGAGAAACTAAAACTGTATAAACAAGATCATCCCTCACTGAAAGGAAGAGTAATGTTTGTGAACGAAACAGAAGGCCATCCTGAAGCCGCGTTTATGATCATTAATGATCCTGTAAAAGATTTTGAAAAAATACAACGATTGGTCAGGAAGGGTTACATGATAAGAACGAGAGCGGATGCAGATACGAAGGAAGCAAGAATGAATGACTACAGCAGGTTTGAAGCAGCGAAAAAAAGCGGGGCGCAAATCATTACAACAGATTATTATCTTCCTTCAAAATATTTTTCATCACCTTATAAAATCAGTTTTGATGATGGAAGTTATGTAAGAAGAAATCCCCTGGCACAGCATTGAAAATAAAATGAATCATATCAATATTTCTTTGTGGAAAAAAATAATGACCGCTGCTGTATTTTTATGTTTCATTGAAAGATCATCTGCGCAGAATTTAATTCAATATGTTCAGCCCTTATCCGGCACCGCTTCTTCAACAACAACTTCCGCATTAAAACACAGTGAAGCAGGCAGCGAAGGAAATGCCAACACGATTCCTTCAGTTGGTTTGCCCTTCGCGATGACGCAATGGACGCCGCAAACAAGGCAATCAGAAAATAAATGTATACCGCCTTATTTCTATAAAGATTCGTTGCTCTCCGGCTTCCGGGCTACGCATTGGTTAAGCGGCTCTTGCACGCAGGACTATGGCAGCTTTACTGTTATGCCTGTTGCCGCCAACTTAACAACTAACGTAAAAGATTATTCGATTTTATTTTCGCATGATAATGAAATATCAACTCCTGCTTATTATAAATTAACAGCAAATAATATCATTACCGAAATCACGTCCACACTGCGTTGTGGCGTTATGCGTTTTACAATGCTGAGTGATGATAGTTTATATTTATTAATAATGCCCAACAGCGATCAGTCGCAGGGATTTGTAAAAATTGATGCGGCAAAAGGTGAGGTGTGGGGCTATAATCCGGTGCATCGTATTTACCAGGGCTGGGGACAGTCTGCTGGTTTTAATGGTTGGTTTTATATTAAGATTGAAAAGAAAATTGCAACCGAAGGTACTTTTAGCGGTAGCCAATTATTTGAAACAGATAGTATAAAGAATAAAAAAGATGCAGGTGCGTATGTTGGATTTTATTTAAAGAAAGGAGAGGAAGTGGTAATAAAAACAGGCACCTCTTTCAGCAGCATTGAAGGGGCGAAGAAAAATTTAAAGGAAGAAATTGGTGATAAAAATTTTAATGATATAAAAGCAATGGCCGGCAAAAAGTGGGAAGATGCCTTATCGCAAATAAAAGTTTATACTAATAACATAAAGGATAAAAAAATATTTTATACCGCCATGTATCACGCAATGGAATTGCCGAGGTTATACAATGATGTGGATGGAACGTATCCTAAGTTTTCGGGCAATTACGAATTGATGAACAGTGGTAAAGAAAATTATTACGATGATTTTTCTATGTGGGATATCTACAGGGCGCAATTACCGTTGGAGGAGATATTGCGTCCGCAATTAATCAATGATATTGTTCAATCAATGATCAATAAAGGGACGCAGGGCGACTGGTTGCCTATTTTCCCCTGCTGGAATAGCTATACTTCAGCTATGATTGGTGATCACGTAAGTGCATTTATCGCTTCTGCTTTTGCAAAAGGCATTCGCAATTATGATGTTACAGAAGCGTATAGGCTTATGCGTAAGAATGCTTTTACAGTTGCTAATGACAAAGATTATGTGGACGGGAAAGGGCGCAGAGCCTTATCATCTTATCTAAAATATAATTTCATTCCCGTTGAAGATAGCGTGCCGGTTGCCTTTCATAAAAAAGAACAGGTGAGCCGCACTTTGGAATATGCTTATGATGATTATGCTTTGTCAGTTGTAGCTAAAGGATTACGCCAAGAAGAAGATTAGAAAAACTTATTACAACGTTCCTTTAATTATAGAAACGTTTTTGATACAACAGTTGGCATGGTGCGTGGAAGGCATGAAGATGGCCAATGGATTACTTCTTTCAATCCGGATAAAAGGGAGTTTTATATTACCGAGGGAACGCCTCGTCAATATACTTTTTACGTTCCGCAGGATGTGCCGGGCTTGGCGAAATTAATGGGAGGCAGAAAAAATCTCGAAAATGAACTCGATAGTTTATTCGATAAAGATGAGTACTGGCATGGCAATGAACCAGGACACCAGATTCCTTTTATGTATAACTATACCAGCGCTCCCTGGAAGTCTCAAAGAGTTGTTCATAAAATTTTAAATGAAGAATATAGCGATGGCCCCGGCGGTTTAAGTGGCAACGATGATGCCGGTCAAATGAGTGCGTGGTATGTGTTTGCCTCTATGGGGTTTTATCCGTTGGATCCTGTTTCAGGTAATTATTTATTGGTGGCACCCATTTTTGATTCGATAAAAATTAAATTACCAGACAATAAATTGTTTGAAATTGTTTGTCATAAAGTTAATGCCGATGCTCAATATATAAAAGCGGTAAAGTGGAATGGAAAAGTGTATGAGAAAAACTATTTGCAACATGCTGATATAATTAAAGGTGGTAAATTGGAGATGTGGTTGCAAAACACGCCAGCAGCATGGGGTTCCAAAACATCACAACAGCCGCAAGGCTTAAATAAAAATTAATGATGAAAAAACTTGCTTTAATATTATTGATTGTAACGGGAACTAACGTTAACGCACAAAGGATTTTTGATATTAAAAAATTTGGTGCAAAAGGCGATGGAAAAGCGAATGACGCAATTGCCATTCAAAATGCAATTGATGCCTGTTCCAAAAGTGGAGGTGGAACGGTACTTGTTCCTGCATCCTATACTTTTATTTCCGGGCCTATTGAGCTGAAATCAAATATTGATTTGCATGTAGAACCGGGAGCTGTGTTAAAAGCAAGCCCTGATGAGAAACTATACACTAAAAGTGCTTTTCGCCAAAATAAGGGAGAAGGCACTATGTGGATCAGCGGGGAAAACATTCAAAATGTTTCCATAACAGGCACGGGAGAAATTAATGGTAATGGCATTGCATTTATGGGAGCAGAACTGGACGATTCATACCAACTGAAACCCTTTAAGGTTGTGGATCCCAGGCCGCATGTATTGACAATCATTGGTGGAAAAAATATCAGGATACATGATATTCATATTGGCAACTCAGCCTATTGGACGGTGCATTTGGCGGGCTGCAATGATGTAGTGATTTCCGGAATCACTTTATTAAACAGCGTTAAGGTTCGCAACAGTGATGGGATAGATATTGACCATAGTAAAAATATACGTATCAGCAATTGTTATATTGAAAGCGGCGATGATTGCATTTGTTTAAAGAATCGCCGTGAGTACGAAGAATTCGGTGCTTGTGAAAATATTACTGTTACTAATTGCACGATGACGAGCCGTAGTTGTGCTATTAAAATTGGTTCAGAAAATATGGATACGATCCGGCAGGTGGTATTTAATAATTGTATCATTAAAAACAGTAACCGTGGGGTAGGCATTCAGAATCGTGATGAAGGTGTGGTAACTGATGTTATATTTTCTAACATCATTATTGAAAGCCATCTCTTCTCTGATGTATGGTGGGGAAAGGCAGAACCTATTTACGTTACAGCCTATCGCCGTGCAAAAGGAAATAGCAAAGATGGCAACTGGCGTTTTCCGAAAGGCGCCACTGAAGGAAGCGTGGGCGAAGTAAAAAATATTTATTTTACTAATGTCAAATGCACAAGCGAAAATGGTATTTATGTAAGCGGCGAATCTGCTGATAAAATTCAAAATATAGTTTTTGATAATGTAGATGTAATGATCAATAAAACAACAACACTAACGGGAGGCATATACGATCGTCGTCCTTGCGAAGTAGAAGGATTTATAAAAGGAAATACTTCCGGATTTTATTTAGATGAAGCGCAAAATATCATGATACGAAATAGCTCTGTTCAATGGGGCAACAACCGCCCTGATTATTTCAAATATGCAATCGACAGCAATCATGTTGATAGCCTTGATATTATTGGCTTCACGGGTACATCAGCATTTCCTTCTAAATATGACGCAATAAAAAAATAGAAGTAACTATTAAGCTATTGATAAATTTATGCAAACGGTTGCTTACTTGATTTGGTATAATAAAGATGTAGTTTTAATAATAGCTGTTGCTTAAAAAAAGGTCTTCCAAAATATCATTGATGAAAAAAATAGTACTTGCATTTATATTGCTGGTGATTGTTATACCGGTGGTTTCGCAAGTGCTATCGTTCACGACTTGCACCAATTGCTGGAATCCTGATTCATTGGGAAATCACAGGTGGTAGTATAGAGTAACAGCCCCCGGGCAAATATACTGTCGTAAATATTCCCTGGAGAAGAAGAGATGAAAATCCGCTGGATAAGCTGATTATTATAGAGGATGCAAAAGCAATACAAATAATTATAAAATAAAACCAAATAAAATCTTATGAACAGAAAAGAGTTTGTAAAAACAACCAGTCTTGCAGCTGCGGCGTTTACGTTTGCACCAGCAACTAAATTTTTTGTGCGGGATGGCGAGCCCAAAGTTAAAATGGCAATAATGGGCGTTGGAGGAAGAGGACAGGGTCATCTTGATCTTCTGCTTAGAAGAGACGATGTTGACCTGGTTGCTATTTGCGATGTAGAACCTCATGCAATTGAAAATTCTAAAGCAATCATTACAAAGAGCGGTAAAAAAATGCCGCAGATTTTTACCGGTGATAATTATGCCTGGAAGAAAATGTTGGAGATTAAAGGCGGCCTTGATGGAGTGATTATAGCAACGCCATGGGAATGGCACAAGCCGATGGTAATGGGTTCTTTGGAGGCAGGACTTAAGTACGTGGCAACAGAAGTGATATTAGGTTTAACCTTGCAGGATCACTGGGATGTGGTGAAGGCTGCGGAGAAATATAATGCCAATGTGATGATGCTGGAAAATGTTTGTTATCGCAGAGATGTGATGGCTATTTTAAATATGGTTCGGCAGGGAATGTTTGGCGAAATTATTCATTTGCAGGGCGGCTACCAGCACGATTTACGTGGCATTAAATTTAATAATGGATATAATGGAAAAGAGCATGGCGTTGAGTTTGGTGAGAAAGCTTATTCCGAAGCGCATTGGCGAACGGAACATTCGGTGCATCGTAACGGTGACCTGTACCCGACGCACGGTGTTGGGCCCTTGGCAAATTATATAGATATTAACCGTGGCAATCGCTTTCTTTCCTTATGCTCTTTTTCTTCAAAAGCGAGAGGCCTTCATGATTATATTATAAAGTATGGCGGAGAAAATCATCCTAATGCCAAAGTAAAATTTAAATTGGGTGATGTGGTAACTACTTCTATTAATTGCGCAAACGGCGAAACTATTTTATTGCAACATGATACTGATTTGCCGAGGCCTTATTCATTAGGTTTTCGGGTACAGGGCACCGAAGGTTTGTGGATGGATGTAAGTAAAACCATTTATATACAGGATAAATCTGCGAAAGAAGATGAATGGGATGATGAACAAAAATGGTTAGATAAATATGATCATCCGCTTTGGGTAAGATGGAGCAAAGAAACAAAAGGAGCCGGGCATGGAGGAATGGATTTTTTTGTGGTTCATGCTTTTGTAGAATCTATAAAACATAAAACGCCTACACCTCTTGATGTGTATGATGCAGCAACTTGGAGCGCTATTTCACCATTGAGCGAGCAATCAATTGAACTGGGAAATCAAACTATCGAATTCCCCGATTTCACAGGCGGACAATGGATGTACAGGAAACCTGTGTTTTCTTTGTCTGATGAGTATTGATGAATAGTGTTGCTACAAAATGATTGTTTAATTTTTTTTATTAAATACAATTCAATAAGTCAATATGCGGAAATTATTTTCATTTGTATTTATAAGCATCAGTTTATCATGCATGGCACAAAGTGATGCAGTGATTCATGAATACAGTAAAACTTTTACAACCTATCCGTTTTCGGATCCAAATCCTATTCCGTCTTTCAGTATCATATATCCCTATTTCCGTTATGATGGCTTTACTGATAAACCTGTGCAAAAGGAATGGAAAGTGGTCGAGTTGGAAAATGATTATATCAAACTGATGATATTGCCAGGAATTGGAGGAAAGATTTGGTCGGCGATTGAAAAGTCAACCGGAAAATCTTTTATATATTATAATCATGCCATCAAATTCAGGGATATTGCTATGCGTGGCCCCTGGACCAGCGGCGGTATTGAAGCAAATTATGGCATCATAGGCCACACGCCCAACTGCGCTACACCGGTAGATTATATAACCCGAAAGAATGAAGATGGAAGTGTGAGTTGTATCATTGGTGTTTTAGATTTATTAACCAATTCCAACTGGACTATAGAAATTAACCTTCCTAAAGACAAGGCATATTTTACCACCCAATCTTTTTGGTATAACAATACAAACCTCGAAGAACCTTATTATCATTGGATGAATACAGGATTAAAGGCTCAAGGAAATCTTGAATTTATTTATCGCGGAAATCATTATCTCGGGCATGAAGGGGAGCACAGTGACTGGCCGATAAATAAACAGAATGGAAAGAAGATTTCATTTTATGATAATAATAATTTCGGCGGATATAAATCCTATCATGTCTTTGGCAGGTACACTGATTTTTTCGGCGCTTACTGGCATGATGATGATTTTGGTATGGCCAGGTATGCACCGCATGATCAAAAGCCTGGCAAGAAAATCTGGATATGGGGTTTGTCACAACAGGGAATGATCTGGGAAAAATTATTGACGGATACGGATGGCCAGTATGTTGAAGTGCAATCAGGACGATTGTTTAATCAGTCTGCTGAGGGAAGTACTTTCACTCCATTTAAACATAAAAGCTTTGCACCGTATGGAACAGATACCTGGAAAGAGTATTGGTACCCGGTTTTAAAAACAAAAGGATTTGTAGAAGCCAATGAATACGGCGCTTTGAACATAAAGTATGAAAATGGCTGGCTGAAAATTTATTTTAACCCGGTTCAAAAAACAGATGATTTCCTTGAAGTAAAAGAAGGTGATAAAATTATTTACAATAAGAAAATTGAGGTATATCCGCTAAAGACTTTTGTTGATTCCGTGCAGGCAAATGTTGATGTAAACAACCTTGTAGTAACATTTGGTGTTGACAAACTTATTTATAAAACCAGTCCAGATGCCTATGATCTAAGCCGCCCGTTGGATACGCCAGGAGACTTTGACTGGAACTCAGCTTATGGTTTGTATGTACAGGGAGAAGAATTCTGTGATGAAAAAATGTACGCTGAGGCAGAATTAAAATTGAAAGCATCTGTCGATAAAGATCATAATTTCTTACCGGCACTGGTTAAGATGTCGGAACTAACGTATAGGAATATTCGCTACGCCGATGCGCTTCAGTTTGCAAAAAGAGCGCTGAGTATAAACACGTATGATGGAGGCGCAAATTATTACTATGGTCTTATCAATGAAAAGCTTGGTAATACTATTGATGCTATCGATGGCTTTGACCTGGCAACCTTATCTGTTGAATACAGGAGCCCGGCTTATACCGCTTTAGGTAATATTTATCTCAGGCAAAAGAATTGGGATAAGGCATTAAGCTACGCTTCTAAAGCAATTGATTTTAACCGTTATAATATTATGGCCTTGCAAACTCAGGCTATTGCTTACCGTTATGAAGATAACAAGGCAGCCGCTAACCAGGCGTTGAATGAAATTTTATCTTTCGATCCTTTGAATCATTTTGCAATGTTTGAAAAATATTTATGGGATTCATCTGCAGAAAATCAACGTCATTTTACCGATGTTATAACGAATGAACAGCCAGTGCAGACTTATCTCGAATTAGCCATTGGTTATTATGATAACGGTTGTATTGATGAAAGCCAAAAGGTATTGGAACTTTGTCCTGCTAACGATCTTGCTTTGTACTGGGAAGCGTTCTTGCAAAATAAACAAGGTAAATCCTTTTCAAAATTGCTTGACGCCGCTAATAATCTTACACCAGCTTTTGTGTTTCCTTTCCGGTCAGAAGACGAAGAAGTATTACTGTGGGCTTCAAAACAAAGGGATAACTGGAAACCGAAATATTATCTCGGGCTGTTGTACAACAGCAGAAATCGCATTGATGAAAGCAGGAAACTTTTTTTAGCTTGTGGCAACGAACCTCAATTTGCTCCATTCTATGCTGCAAGAGCTGCACTCTTTTCAGGAGTTGCAGATGACCGATGCTTGAGCGATCTTAAAAAGGCAAACGATTTAGACAAAGATGAATGGCGTTATTATAAATTACTTGGTGAGTTTTATATTGATCACGGGCAATATCCGAAGGCTCTCGAAATTGCTGAGTTGTTTTATAAAAAACATCCGGCAAATTATATTATGGGTATGTTGTATGCGAAGACATTACTGCTCAATAAACGCTACAAGGATTGCGTTGCGCTGCTATCAGGCTTAGATATTCTTCCTTTTGAAGGCGCTACTATCGGCCGCGAATTCTATCATGAAGCTGAATTGATGCAGGCAATAGATGAAATGAAAAAGGGGAATTATAAAAAAGCTCTTTCTTTTATCAATGATGCAAAAAAATGGCCGGAGAATTTAGGTGTTGGTAAACCCTACCAGGAAAATATTGATGAGCGTTTAGAAGACTGGATGAGTTACAAATGTTACGAAAAGAATAATAAAGATGACCTGGGAAAAAAATACCTGCAAAAAATAATTGACTTCAAATCGAAAAGAGAAAACACCGATATTAATTTTTTACCCGCCAATGAATTGGTGACAGCATGGGCCATAGAAGAGACGGATTCAAAAGCAGCGGCTGTTAAATTTTTACAGCAAGACGTACAGAAATACCCGGGCAATAAAATTATAGAATGGTGCAGGCAGTCATTTGAAAACGGTCAATCGGAAGTAGCTGTGATGAATAATTCTGAAGTGCGTCTGATAAAAGAATTAGGAAACCTCAAATAAATTAGTACATCAATTAATTTCAGAATCAAAACTGCGCAATCGTTTGCATTGATTATTTCATTTGTGATTTCTTAAGTTTGGTATATTGTGTCATTATAACACTTAGATTTTTTGGGCAGGGCCGTTCACGCCGATATGTATGAAAAAACTATTTATTTTATTTGCAGTTTTATTTACGGGTTCATTTTGCTTTTCACAACAAAAGCACTCCTTCGAAATAAAAGATGGTTCGTTTTTTTATGATGGGCAGCCGATTCAAATTCATTCCGGCGAAATGCACTTTGCCAGGGTTCCAAAAGAATACTGGCGCCAGCGTTTGCAGATGATAAAGGCAATGGGATTAAATACGGTTGCTACTTATGTATTCTGGAATTACCAGGAAACATCTCCGGGAGTATGGGATTTTAAAAAAGGCAATAAAAATATTCGCGACTTTATAAAAACGGCGCAGGAAGTGGGGTTAATGGTTATTTTAAGACCAGGCCCTTATGCATGTGCGGAATGGGAATTTGGCGGCTATCCATGGTGGTTAGTAAAAGAAAAATCGCTGGTGATACGTTCCTATAACAAACCATTTTTAGATTCCTGCAAAACCTATATAAACAAACTGGCTGAGCAGGTGAAAGATCTGCAGGTAAACCACGGCGGACCAATCATTATGGTGCAGGCTGAAAATGAATTTGGTTCTTATGTGGCACAGCGTAAAGATATTTCCTTGGAAGACCATAAAGCATATAGTGCAGCCATTAAACAAGAATTAGTTGAAGCTGGTTTCGATGTCCCCTTATTTACGTCCGATGGAAGCTGGTTGTTTAATGGCGGTACTATTGCGGGTGCTTTACCAACCGCTAACGGAGAAGATAATATTGAAACGTTAAAGAAAGTGGTTGATGAATATCATGATGGAAAAGGTCCTTATATGGTTGCGGAATTTTACCCCGGTTGGCTGGATCATTGGGCCGAGCCCTTCCAAAAAGTATCCATCGAAAAAGTTGTTGAACAAAGCGAAAAGTACCTAAAAGCCGGTGTGTCATTTAGCTTTTATATGATTCATGGTGGAACTAATTTTGGTTTTACCAGCGGGGCAAATTATAATGAGGAGCATAATATTCAACCCGACATTACTAGCTACGACTATGACGCTCCCATAAGTGAGGCAGGTTGGGAAACACCCAAGTACAAAGCGTTGCGACAGTTGTTTGAAAAATATGTTTCTTATAAAATTCCTGATGTACCGGCACCTATACCGGTTATAGAAATTCCGTCTATAAAATTAAATAAAGCTGTAGATCTTTTTGAGCTTACTAAAAAAATTACCCCTGTTGAAAGTGATATGCCTGAAACTTTTGAATCATTAAACCAGGGTTATGGTTATGTTTTGTATTCTAAAAAAATTGAAAAGCCAATAAAAGGAAAATTACAAATTAACGGGTTAAGAGACTATGCAATCGTGTATGTAAATGGAAAAAAGATTGCAACGCTTAATCGTGTTTTTAATAATTATTCCTGTGACATCAACTTACCTCTGAATGCCACATTAGATATTTTGGTTGAGAATATGGGAAGAATAAATTACGGGGCTGAGATTGTTCACAATCTTAAAGGAATAATCAGCCCTGTTATGATTGATTCTTCCCCCGTAGAAGGCAACTGGAAAATGTACCGGTTGCCTATGGCGGCGGAGCCGGATTTGCAATCTTTTAAAAACAATTATTTTAAAAGCCATCCTGTAATTTATAATGGTTCGTTTAGTTTGATAAAAACCGGCGATACATTTTTGGATATGAGATCGTGGGGTAAAGGAATCGTTTTTGTAAATGGGCACAACTTAGGCAGATACTGGCACGCAGGGCCACAGCAAACTTTATATCTCCCCGGTTGTTGGCTGCATAAAGGAAAAAATACGATCACCATTTTTGAGCAGGAAAATGATGAGCATCATGATGAAATAAGTTCAATTGGAAAACCAATATTGGACGAACTGATGAAGTAAACCTGAAAGCTTTGCGGAGTGATGTTTGACAAGCAGACATTTGGAAAAAGCTCCGTTGCTTTATATATTAATTTCAGATTTTAGGTTTAAAAAAAACCGCTTTAGAATTTTACTTCTAAAGCGGTTAGTAAACTGGTAAATGATATTATTGCTTTTGTAATTTGCTATTGAAATTTACTTCTTCGTTAGAAATATTCATGTAATAAATTCCCGGGTTTATTGAAGGCAACCCGTTAATTAAAATTGAGTTGTTGCCTTTGTTAACCGTAATTGTTTTCATGAATACCAACTGGCCGGTACTGTTCATCAATTTTAAAGTAGCAGGTGCTGTTTTGTTTGCGCTAAATGATACAGTAAAATCTGTATTGAATGGATTAGGATATACCACAGCAGAAGTGCTCAATCCTAAGGTAAGTTTAACAACAGAAGAGAAAGTATATTTTCCGTCTATGTCAACTTGCTTCAAACGATAATATACATTGCTACCTGTATTTGGTGAATTATCCTGGTAACTGTAATTTTTAACTACGCTACTTAATCCGGCAGCTTTAATTGTTGCAACCAAAGAAAAATCCTGGCCATCTGTGCTTTTAAATAAATCAAAATGATCGCTGTTTAGTTCCTGGCTGGTTTGCCAATCTAACGTTGAAACACCGTTAGCATATTTTCCTGTGAATGAAGTTAATGTTACAGGAAGCTGTCCACATGAATTTACAATTAGCGTGTATTCATTCAGGTAAGTACAGGTGGGATTTGCCAACCCTGCCTCACTTGTTGAAACAACTAATCTATATTTATAACCGGTCATTTTTTCAGTAACGTTATTAAATGCAAGTGGAAGTTTTAAGCTATCACCTATATAAGCACCTTGTTGATCGCCTGAAGTACTATCAGTAAATGTAGCGCCGCCATCTTTGCTTATCTGCCATTTGTACCAGGTATTGGTATGTGTAATATCTGTTACAACATAATTTACTGTGAAGCTATTACCAGAGCAGGTTGCTCCCATTACGGGGCCGCCGTTAGCGCCTGTAACGGCAATATTTGATTGTACTACATTAAATGAAATATCATCAAGGCCAAGATCATTACCAGAAGCAACAGCAGTAGCGTTTACAACTTGCAAATCAACTGAATTAGTTGTGGCAGATGCTGTAAAAGTTCCGCCTACTTTCACCCATGTTGGAGTAGCTGTGTAGGCAATCGGACCTGAAGTTCCAATTGTTTGTGTACCATCAGCTGTAATAACGTTAAAAGAAATATTTGGCTCTGAACCGGCTTTTGCTGAAGAACTACTTTTAGGAAGTATATTAAGTACCCATGCTGAAAATTCGTATTTCGTTCCAGGACAAACAGGAATAGATTTTATCTGGTAAAAAATATTGCTGTACGAATTGCTGGGAGCTCCGTTTACTGCCATAAAATAACCACCATCACCTGTGTGGTCTTGTCCTCTCCAATCGCCCTTGATACAGTTACCACCGTTTGCATCACCTACATTCTTTATAATACTGTAAGTAAATTCAGGGCCTAAACCTCCGCTTTTATAAACATAATTGTAACCTGAACATGGAAGAGATGAGCCTGAAGATGAACAACCATTCAAAGCGTTTCCAATATTGCCTGCAGGATTGTAAGAAGCAGATCCTGAAACGGTACAACTGGCAGCACTTGAATTAACCGTTATAAAGGGAGCGCTGAAAGTACCTTTTGCACCCAATAAGTTAGGGCCGGTTTGAGCGTTAGTAAAAGTGAAGCAGATAACGCCTGTAAGAGTTAGGAAGAAAGTGTAGAACTTTTTCATTCTTTTGTAGTTTAGAGTTTAAATAAAAATTGTAAGCGGAAATACAAAAGATGTGGATTAAACTAAGTTAATCTTTCAAAGTTCTATTGGGGAAAAGCAGTAGTAATAACTATGCTAAATTATGGGGCGATTTATTCTAGAATGTGTGGATTGGGAATTTTGTGTGTTAGAACACTATTGTAGTTGAATACAAAATTATAAATACTTTTGGGGGATACAAGTATTTGCTGAGATATTTACAAAAATTGCGTAAAATTACGTGTGATATAGTGCGGATTTTTAGAACTTTCTTAATAATACACGATAGTGTAAGTGCTACTTTCAATACCCGGTATGAACATTGTACTGATTAAATTAAAATAATAATATATGAATACAAACCGTTTAAGCGAAACTCTACGCAACGCATTAAATACACAAATGACAAAGGAAGCCTATGCTTCACAAATCTATTTGTCTTATGGTTCCTGGGCTGCAGCGCAAGGCTATGATGGCATCTCCAATTTCCTTTTTCGCCATGCAAATGAAGAAAGGACTCACATGATGAAAATTCTTGAATACATAATCGAAAGAGGAGCGAAGGTGAATGTTGAGGCGATAGGGGCGCCGCCTGATGATCCGAAAAATGTACAAGACTGTTTCGAAAAAACGTTTGGTCACGAAATTGATAATACTAACGGTATATATAAAATTGTAAAAATGAGCCATGATGAAGAAGACTGGGCTACATGGAACTTTATGCAGTGGTTTGTAAAAGAACAAACTGAAGAAGAAACCATGGTAATGAATATGCTTGATAAATTGAAAATTGCCGGAGGCGAAAAAGCTTCAGGCGCATCCCTCTATTCATTAGACCGGGATATGAGAAGTACACCTGACGATGCGGAACTTGCCCAGGATAAAACGGTAGAGAACCCATAATTACCCCACAACTAAATATTGTAAATAAATAATTTGGCGTTTAATCTTAAACGTTATGTTATACTTTCTATCACGCCTTCAAATAAATTGCTGAGTGTTTTATCAGATGCTCCGGCTACTCTGATAATTTCACTAATGTCTGCTGGTTTCAAATTATCCGGGTCACATTCATCGGTTATTACACTTACGGCTGTACATTCTATCCCGATGTGATTAGCAACTATTACTTCCGGAACAGTGCTCATGCCAACCATATCTGCACCAATACTTTTTATATACCTGTATTCTGCACGGGTCTCAAGATTGGGGCCTGGTACAGCGGCATATATTCCTTTTTTTAAATTGATAGAAAGCTTATTTGCTGTCGATACGAATTGCTGATTGAGTTTATCACTGTAAGGAGCACTCATATCCACGAACCTGTTTCCAAAGGCACTATCATTTAATCCGCGTAAAGGATTTTCCGGTAATAAATTTATATGATCCTCAATTAGTACAAGATCGCCTTTTTTAAAATTAGTATTGATGCCGCCGGCTGCATTGCTTAACAGCAAATAGGGAATTCCTAATTCCTTCATTACTCTAATTGGAAACGTAATTTGTTGCATGGAGTAACCCTCATAGTAGTGATACCGCCCCTGCATAACAAGCACAGATTTTCCGGCAATATTTCCATAGATCAGTTGTCCTTTATGAAACTCTACAGTTGATTCCGGAAAATTAGGAATCGATGAATAAGGAATTGCTTTGGGGTTTTCAATTTTTGCTGCTAACGCTCCAAGTCCGGTACCCAATACAACACCAATAACCGGATTTTGGATTCCTTGTTTACTCAGGTAAACTGAGGTCTCTTTTATTTTTTCAATAAGATTTATCATATAGTTATCATTTGCACAAACTTTATTGACTGAATGTACGTATATAGTTTAAACCCAACACTCTTTAACTGATGAAATTTTTATTCTCCTTAGTATTGTCATTATTGATTAGTAATGCCTTTTCGCAACAATATTATAAAAAAGGAGATTTTGTGGCCGATTTTAATTTCAATAAAATATTAAACTATTCTTCAACATTCTCTTCTTTAAACAAGTTAGAAAATAAATTAACTGTTATAGATTTTTTTGGAACATGGTGCATTCCCTGCGTGAAGGCGCTACCGCACTTAAGTGATCTACAATCGAAATTTAAAAACAAAATAAATATTTTCCTGGTATCCAATGAAGGTGCATCTAAACTCTCTAAATTTATCGCCGCAAGAGAACCGTTTCCTTTTCCGGTAGTTGCTGATAATGAAAATAAATTCATATCATTGTTTCAGCCTCCTTCTTATCCTTATACAATAGTTATTAATAACCAGGGAAAAATTGTTTCAATTACTGACGCGGCATCTTTAAATGAGGTTGATTTGGCGCAATGGCTTTCAGATGAAAAAATTGAAAGTGATTCTGTGACTACAACAATTATAGAACCAAAAAAAATTTTGAATAATTTAAAATCAGCTAACCCTCTTGTTGAATTGTCGCAGCAATTTATATATGCTGCCAAAACAAATGAACCAACCGATTCTATTGAGTTGGCATTAAAAAAAATATCTTTTGATGATTTAAAAAACAAGCTGCAATCTGACGATGAAAAGA
>Ga0208717_1000368_pt1 | contig 15821 bp, 11 predicted proteins | sample NGESurF53shallow_FD_184489 | JGI IMG/M metagenome (GOLD analysis project Ga0208717, IMG submission 184489) | Arctic peat soil microbial communities from Barrow, Alaska - NGEE Surface sample F53-3 shallow (SPAdes) | ecosystem: Environmental > Terrestrial > Soil > Wetlands > Peat ... | reverse complement strand
GCTCGGCTGGGGCGTGAAGGCCAGCAGCGAAATCGGTGAGCGGTAGCGTGCCAGCCGCCGGGCGGTCTCGCCGGTCATCGTGAAGGCCACCAGGGCCTTGGCCCCGACGGCCGCCCCGACCTCGGCGGCGGCGCGGGCGATCGCGGCGCCGGTGCTGGCCGGCTCCTGGGCCAGCGCGGGCGTGGCCGCGAGGGATTCGCGCTCCGCCTCCGCGATGATCCGGGCCATGGTCGCTACGGCCTGAACCGGGTACTCACCGACGCTCGTCTCCGCGGACAGCATCAGCGCGTCCGCGCCGTCCAGCACGGCGTTGGCGACGTCGGACGCCTCCGCCCGGGTCGGCCGGGGCGCGGAAATCATCGACTCCAGCATCTGGGTCGCCACGATGACCGGCTTAGCCTGGGCCCTGGCCTGCTCGACGATCCGCTTCTGCACCATCGGCACCTGCTCCAGCGGAAGTTCCACGCCGAGGTCGCCGCGGGCCACCATGACCCCGTCGAAGGCCTCGATGACTTCCGCCAGCGCCTCGACGGCCTGGGGTTTCTCTATCTTCGCGATCAGTGGGAGCCGGACTCCGACCTCGTCCATGATCCGCCGCGCCGCGATGGCGTCCTCCGGACCCTGCACGAACGACAGCGCGATCATGTCGGCTTGCAGGCGCAGCGCCCAGCGCAGGTCCGCCTCGTCCTTGGCGGTCATGGCGGGCACGCTGACCTTCACGCCGGGCAGGTTGAGGCCCTTGTGGTCGGAGACGACGCCGCCCACGACGACCCGGGTGCGGACCCGGCCGCCGTCCACGGCGAGCACCTCGAGGACGACCCGCCCGTCGTCAACCAGCACCCGGTCACCGGCCTGCACGTCACCAGCCAGGCCGACATACGTCGTGCCCACCTCGCGCTGGTCCCCCGGCACCTCATGCACGGAGATGGTGAAGTCCTGGCCGGCCAGCAGGCGGACGGGGCCGGCCGCGAACGTGCCCAGCCGGATCTTCGGACCCTGCAGGTCGATGAGCACTCCCACGCTGTGCCCGGCGGCGTCGGATGCGGCCCGGACACACCGGTAAGCAGCCAGATGGCCGGCCTGGGTGCCGTGACTCATATTCAGCCGGGCCACATCGATCCCGGCCGCGACGAGCTCAGCGAGCCGCTCCGGGCTGGAGGACGCGGGCCCCAGGGTGCAAACGATCTTCGCTCGGCGGCTCATGCTCATCGCCCGCTCATCGCCTTCCGGACCGGGACACCCGAATTGGTCTATACCACCCTAAGTGAGGATGCTCTGGCCTGCCGAGTCCTGCCACGCAAGATTCACTGAACAGTCATCCGATGTCACGGGAACACGGGGGCTGCCGAGTGCCGCGCGGATCTGGGCCGCTACCACGCCCGGCTGATCCCGGACCGCGAACGCCGGGAAGCGCAGCACCCGCAGGCCGCTGATGATCAGGGCGTTGTCCCGCCGCATGTCCGCCCACCACGCCGTGGCCTCCATATGCCACAGCCCGTCCACCTCCACGACGAGATGGGCCTGCTCCCAGTAGGCGTCCAGCCAGCGGCGCCGGCCATCACCGTCTCGCCGCATCACCTGCCGGTCCGGCGCTGGCAGCCCGTAGCGCCGGGCGAGCCGGGCAAAGTCGAGTTCGGAGAGCGCCTGCGCCCCGCCCGCGATGTCCGTGAGCGTGGCTTAGGCGTCGCCAGAGCGACACCTAAGCCATGATCACGAAGAACTGGCCGGCCAGGCGGTTTGCGCACACCTTTGGTCCGCCCGGCGACCCCAAAGCGTCCGTGAACCTCCGCGCCTCGCGCACGACTGCCCCTGTGCGGCCTGCGTGGCTGGTGTTACAGGTGTGCCGCCAGGCCGGGCGTCCCGCGAACGTGATCTAACGATTGGTGTCGCTGGGGCAGCACCTATCGTTAGATCACGAACTCACCGCCACGCACTTCGATGGCACATATTGACAGGGCTGTCCTCGCCACCGCTTGCGTCCTAAATCTCGACGGGACTGGCTGGTAGCCAGACCGGTGGCACAGCCGGTGGTCAGTGTTTGTCGGCGCCTGGCCGGCGTCCCCTGGGGTCTTGTGTGGCCGGGTGCCGGAGGTGAACCCTGCCGATCATGGCGGTGACATCGAGCCGGATGACCGGGAACCCGGGTACCGGCGGGTCCAGCCGCGAGTCGACTCCGCCTCTGTGCCTGCTGATCTGGATCCCGACCCCCCGGGAAACGATGATCGTGATGCTTCCCCATCCGCTGTAGACGTGCAGGTCGATGACGTGGTCGTCGAACTCGGCCTGGGTGAAGTCGAGCCTTAAGCTGCCCAGGTCCGCGCTGATGTGTGTTTCCCCGGCGACCTGCCACTCTCCGGCCAGGCGCAGTCGCCCCAGGCCAGAGTGGATCTCCAGCGGCTTGGCCAGCCGCCGGTCCGGGCTGGTGAGGGCCACGGGCCCGGGCAATGACCGGACGACTTCGGCTAGTTCGGCCTCGTTCTCGGCGGCCAGCAGTCCGGTGACGCCAGTGTCGAACCCACTCGCGTCGATGTCGCCGGTGGCGTAAAGCTCCTTGAGGAAACTCCGTCGCCCGTTGCTGGGCATCCTCGCGCATGACCTGGCCTTGGCTGCAGGGTCCGCTTACGGAATCCAGGCCAGGCCCGGCTTCGTGATCATGACTTAGGTGTCGCCAGGGCGACACCTAAGTCATGATCACGAAGAACTGGGCGGCCAGGGGAGCATCATCTGCCCCACCAGCATCACTAGCCAGGTGGCTAACACCGGGCGGGGTCATTTCCATGGCACATATTGACAGTGCCGCCCCCGCAGCGCTTTCGGCATACGATGCCGGGGCGGGCGGCCCAGCGCGCTGCAGCGGTTTGCGCACACAGTCCGCGGGACCGGGAGCCAGAACCAGCCGGACCCGCGGGACCGGCGGCCAGAACCAGCGGGAGCGCAGGGCTCAGGACAGAGAGCGGGCCGTGGGCGGGATGGGGGCGGGCAGCATGCTGTTCCCCTCCAGGTACGTATCCACGGCCGCCGCGGCCGAGCGTCCCTCGGCGATGGCCCAGACGATCAGGGACTGGCCGCGGCCCATGTCCCCGGCCGCGAACACCCCGGGCACCGAGGTAGCGTACCTGCCGTCCCGGGCCACGTTGCCGCGGGCGTCGAACTCGACGCCGAGGTCGGTCAGCAGGCCCGCCCGCTCCGACCCGGTGAAGCCCATGGCCAGCAGGACCAGCTCGCAGGGCAGCTCACGCTCGGTCCTCCCGATCGGCGTGAACTTGCCGTCGGCCAGCTCCACCTCGGTGAGGCGCAGCGCGCGCACCCGGCCGGCGTCGTCGCCCACGAACTCCTGCGTGGACACCGCGTAGACCCGCTCCCCGCCCTCTTCGTGCGCGCTGGAGACCCGGTAGATCATCGGGTAGGTCGGCCAGGGCTGGTTGTCCGGGCGGTTCGCCGTGGGCTGGGGCAGGATCTCCAGCTGGGTGACCGAGGCGGCGCCCTGCCGGTGCGCGGTGCCGAGGCAGTCGGCCCCGGTGTCACCGCCGCCAATGATGATCACGTTCTTGCCCCGGGCGCTGATCGGCGGCTCGGGCACCGGGCCCCCGCCGGTCCGGGACTGGGACGCGACGACCGCGCGGTTGGCCAGCGGCAGGAACTCCATGGCCTGCTGTACCCCGGCCAGGTCGGCGCCGGGGACGGGCAGCCCGCGGGCCACGGTCGCGCCCCCGCAGAGCACGATGGCGTCGAAGTCCGCGCGCAGCTGGGCGGCCGTGACGTCCCGGCCGGCCGTCACCCCGCAGCGGAACTTGGTGCCTTCGGCCTGCATCTGCCAGAGCCGGCGATCCAGGTGGCGCTTTTCCATCTTGAACTCGGGGATCCCGTAGCGCAGCAACCCGCCGGGAGCGTCGGCCCGCTCGAACACGGTGACCGTGTGCCCGGCCCGGGTGAGCTGCTGCGCCGCGGCCAACCCGGACGGACCGGACCCGATCACGGCCACACGACGGCCTGCCGCGACCGCCTCGGCGCTGGGCGGCAGCGGGCGTACCCAGCCCTCGGCCCAGGCCCGGTCGATGATCTCGACCTCGACCTGCTTGATGGTCACCGGGTCGGCGTTGATGCCGAGCACGCAGGCGCTTTCACACGGCGCCGGGCACAGCCTGCCGGTGAACTCGGGGAAGTTGTTGGTGGCGTGCAGCCGTTCCGCGGCCTCGCGCCAGTCATGCCGCCAGACCAGGTCGTTCCACTCCGGGATCAGGTTGCCCAGGGGGCAGCCCTGGTGGCAGAACGGGATGCCACAGTCCATGCAGCGGCCGGCCTGCGACTCCAGCGCCGCGGGCGGGAAGTCTGTGTATACCTCCCGCCAGTCGCGGATCCGCACGTCCACCGGCCGCCGGGCGGGCGTCTCGCGCGGCGTGGTCAGGAACCCCTTAGGGTCAGCCATTCCGTCCGCCCCTCTAGCCGTGCGCCGCGGCCATCACGGCCTGGTTGACGTCGCGGCCCTCACGCTCGGCCATCCGGGCCGCGTCGAGCACGCGCTTGTAGTCCCTGGGCATGACCTTGCCGAACCTGGTCAGCGCCGCGTCCCAGTCGGCCAGCAACCGCGCCGCGACCTCGGACCCGGTCTCGTCGAGGTGCTGCCCGACCAGCTCACGCAGCCGGGTCGCGTCGTCGTCGTCGAGGCCCTCCAGGTCAGCCATATCCGTGTTGACCCGGACCGGATCCGGGTCAAGCAGGTAGGCGATGCCACCGGACATGCCGGCCGCGAAGTTGCGGCCGACCGGGCCGAGCACGGCCACGATGCCGCCGGTCATGTACTCGCAGCCGTGGTCGCCGGTGCCCTCAGCCACCGCGCTGGCACCGGAATTGCGGACGCAGAAGCGCTCGCCCACCACCCCGCGGAGGAACATCTGGCCCGCGGTGGCGCCGTAGCCGATCACGTTGCCCGCGATGATCTGCTCCTCGGCCACGAACGTGGCCTCAGGGTCCGGGGCCACGATGATCCGGCCGCCAGACAGGCCCTTGCCCAGGTAGTCGTTGGCGTCCCCGGCCAGCCGCAGGGTGATCCCGTGAGGCAGGAAGGCGCCGAAGGACTGCCCGGCCGAGCCGCGGAACCGGACACCTATGGTGTCATCGGGCAGGCCCTTGCCGCCCCACCGCCGGGTCACCTCGTAGCCCAGCATCGTCCCGACGGTCCGGTTGACGTTCCGGACTGGGAGGTCCAGGGTGACCGGCTTCCCGTCCTGCAGGGCTCCCTCGGCCAGCTGGATCAGCGTGTTGTCTAGGGCCCGCTCGATGCCGTGATCCTGGGTGGTGGTGTTGCGGGTGTCCGCGCCCTCGGGCAGGGCGGGCATGTGCAGGATCGGCGCCAGGTCCAGCCCGGACGCCTTCCAGTGCCCCACCGCCCGCTCGCTGTCCAGCAGGTCGGTCCGGCCGACCGCCTCCTCCAGGGTGCGGAAGCCCATCGCCGCCAGGTACTCGCGAACCTCCTCCGCGATGAACTCGAAGAAGTTCACCACGAACTCCGGCTTGCCGTTGAACCGCTTCCGCAGCTCAGGGTTCTGGGTGGCCACCCCGACCGGGCAGGTGTCCAGGTGGCAGACCCGCATCATGATGCAGCCCGACACGACGAGCGGGGCGCTCGCGAAACCGAACTCCTCGGCGCCGAGGAGCGCGGCGATGATCACGTCCCGGCCGGTCTTCAACTGACCGTCGGCCTGGACCACGATCCGGTCCCGCAGCCGCGCCCGGAGCAGGGTCTGCTGGGTCTCGGCCAGGCCCAGCTCCCACGGCGCTCCCGCGTGCTTGAGGCTGGTCAGCGGCGCGGCGCCGGTACCGCCGTCGTGCCCGGAGATCAGCACCACGTCGGCGTGCGCCTTGGACACGCCGGCCGCGACGGTGCCCACGCCGACCTCGGCGACCAGCTTGACGTGCACCCGGGCCCGCGGGTTGGCGTTCTTCAGGTCGTGGATCAGCTGGGCCAGGTCCTCGATGGAGTAGATGTCGTGGTGCGGCGGCGGGGAAATCAGGCCGACGCCCGGGGTGGAGTACCGGGTCCTGGCGATCCACGGGTACACCTTGTGCCCGGGCAGCTGCCCGCCCTCCCCCGGCTTGGCCCCCTGGGCCATCTTGATCTGCAGGTCATCGGCGTTGACCAGGTATTCGCTGGTCACCCCGAACCGGCCGCTGGCCACCTGCTTGACCGCGGAGCGGCGCAGGTCGCCGTTGGCGTCGGGCACGAAGCGGTCCGGGTCCTCACCGCCCTCGCCGGTGTTGGACCGGCCGCCCAGCCGGTTCATCGCGATGGCCAGAGTCTGGTGCGCCTCGGCCGAGATGGAGCCGTAGGACATCGCTCCGGTGGAGAACCGGCGGACGATCTCGCCGACCGGTTCGACCTCGTCGATGGGGATCGGTCCCTCGGGCAGCGGCCTGGGCGAATGCGCCCCGGCCGCGGCGTCGGCCACCGGGCGGCGCCCGATGGGGTGCGGCCCCGTCGGGTGCAGCCCGGCCTGGTTACCGTCCTCTTCGGGCGGGCGGGGCACGCCAGGGGCGCGAGGCGCGCGGGCCGGGAGCGACGCTGCGCCCAGCCCACGCGGGTCAGTGGGGTCATCGACGCCGCGGATGCGCAGCAGCCCGCGCAGCGTCATGAGCCGGGCGGACTGGTCGTCCACCAGGCGGGTGTACTCCTTGAAGATCTCGTAGCGGCGGCTCCGGGTCGCGTGCTGCAGCTTGAACACGGTCTCCGGGTTGAACAGGTGCGGCTCACCCTCGCGGCGCCACTGGTAGTCGCCGCCGGTCTCCAGCCGCCGGTGATCAGGGCCGGCTCCCCGGGGCGGGAAGGCCCGCGTGTGCCGGGCGGCGGCCTCGGTGGCCAGTACGTCGAAGCCGACGCCGCCGAGCCGGGAGGTGGTGCCGGTGAAGCAGATGCTGACGATCTCCTCGCCCAGCCCGATGGCCTCGAAGATCTGCGCCCCCGTGTAGGACGCGACGGTGGAGACGCCCATCTTGGACATGATCTTCAGCAGGCCCTTGCCCAGGGCCTTGATCATGTTCTCGGCGGCCTTCTTGGCGGTAACCCCGTCCAGGAGGCCCCGGCGGACCATGTCCTGCGCGGACTCCAGGGCCAGGTACGGGTTCACCGCGGCGGCGCCGTAGCCGATGAGCAGCGCGATGTGGTGGCACTCGCGGGCGTCGCCCGCCTCCACGATCAGCCCGGCGCGGGTCCGGGTCCGCTTCCGGATCAGGTGGTGATGGACGGTCCCGGTGAGCAACAGCGACGGGATCGGCGCCAGCGCAGAGTCGGCCGGCTCACCGCCCCCGCGGTCGGACAGCACGATGAGGTGCGCGCCGCCGGCGATCGCGGCGGACACCTCGGCGCAGATCTCGTCGAGCCGGGCGCGCAGCGCGGCGCCGCCGCCCGCGACCTCGTACCGGCCGTCCACCACGTGGGAGGCGAAGCCGGGCAGGTCCCCGTCGTCGTTGATGTGGATGATCTTGTTCAGCTCGTTGCCACCGATGACCGGAAACGGGAGCACGACCTGGCGGCACGAGGCCGGGCCCGGCTCGAAGAGGTTGCCTTCCGGGCCGGTGGAGGACTCCAGCGAGGTCACCAGCTCTTCCCGGATCGCGTCCAGCGGCGGGTTGGTCACCTGCGCGAACAGCTGGGAGAAGTAGTCGAAGAGCAGCCGGGGACGGTCGGAGAGGACGGCCACGGGCGTGTCGGTGCCCATCGACCCGACCGGCTCGGCGCCGGTCCTGGCCATCGGGGCCACCAGCACCCGCAGTTCTTCCTCGGTGTACCCGAACACCTGCTGCTGGGTAGCCAGCTCCGCGGTGGCGGGCAGGTCCCTGGCCCGGTCGGGCAGGTCGTCGAGGTGCAGCAGCCCGGCGTGCAGCCAGTCCTCGTACGGGTGCTCGCTGGCCAGCGCGGACTTCACCTCCCCGTCTTCCAGGATCCGCCGGCGGCCGGTGTCGGCCAGGAAGACGCGGCCGGGCTGGAGGCGGCCCTTGCGGACCACGTCGGCCGGGTCGATGTCGAGCACGCCAACCTCGCTGGCCAGCACCACCAGGCCGTCGCGGGTCACCCAGTACCGGCCCGGGCGCAGCCCGTTGCGGTCGAGCACCGCGCCGATCACGGTGCCGTCGGTGAACGCCACGCAGGCCGGGCCGTCCCACGGCTCCATCAGGGTGGAGTGGAAACGGTAGAAGGCGCGCCGGGCCGGATCCATCTCGTCGTGGTTTTCCCACGGCTCGGGGATCATCATCAGCATGGCGTGCGGCAGCGACCGGCCGCCGAGGTGCAGCAGCTCCAGGCACTCGTCGAAGCTGGCCGAATCACTGCCGGTCTCATCCAGGATCGGCAGCAGCCGCTCCATGCCGCGGCCATCCGCGGACCGCGGGAACACGTCGCTGGCCAGCATGGCCTCGCGGGCCCGCATCCAGTTCCGGTTCCCCCGGACCGTGTTGATCTCCCCGTTATGCGCGATGTAACGGTACGGGTGGGCCAGCGGCCAGGACGGGAACGTGTTGGTCGAGAACCGCGAGTGCACCAGGGCCAGCGTCGAGACATACCGGGGGTCGGCCAGATCCGGGTAGAACGGCTCGAGCTGGAGGGCGGTCAGCATCCCCTTGTAGCCGATGGTCCGCGAGGACAGCGAGACGACGTAACAGTCAGTCTCGTGTTCCACCCGCTTGCGCAGGCAGTAAGCGCGCCGGTCCAGCGCAATACCGCTTTCACCATCCGCCGCAACGAAAACCTGCCGCAGCGTAGGTAGCACGTCCCTGGCTGCACGTCCGCAGTGCTCCGGGTCGTAGGGGACGTCGCGCCAGCCCAGGGTGGTCAGGCCTTCCTCGGCGGCGAGCCGTTCCACCACCATGGCGGCGTCTGCGCTGCCCTGGTCGTCAGCAGGCAGGAAGACGATCCCGGCCGCGTAGGCGCCAGGGGGCGGAAGCTCGAAGTGGCAGACCGCGCGGAAGAAGGCGTCGGGGATCTGGGTCAGGATGCCGGCCCCGTCGCCCGTGTCCGGGTCGCTGCCCTGGGCGCCTCGGTGTTCCAGGTTGCGGAGCACGGTCAGGGCCTTGGCCACGATGTCGTGGCTGGGCAGCCCGGACAGGTCAGCCACGAAGCCGACGCCGCAGGCGTCGTGCTCGAAGCTGGCGTCGTAGAGGCCCCCGGCGTCCACTGAAGCGGCAGGTGCCATCCGCACTCCTGTCGTCTCGTCCGAATTCGCGTTCTCGCATGCGGTCGGGACGACATTGGCCCTGCCATGAACCCCGTGAAGGGGGTATCGCTGGCTCCCTCGAGCTACCGCTCGTAGGTTACACGGAGATTACGCCACCAGTGCAATCATCCCCGCTTCGTGCGGTTCGCGAAACACCTGACTCGCTGGAAACATCCGCTTCGCGAGGATTGTCCCCTGGATGTGCCCCCGCCACCCGGGCGGCAAACTCTGGCTGTCCCCGGGACGCCAGGGGGTCTGGCCTGGCGATGCGGTCCGGTCCCCGCTGGCCGGCCGTCATGATCAGGTAGCTGACCGCGGCGATCCAGATGATGATCATCGCCCACTGGTCCGTCCGCAGGCCCAGCAGGTGGTGCGCGAAGTCGATGCGCAGGGACTGGACCGCGAAGCTGCCGGTGGCGTAGCCCGCCGCGTACAGCGCGAAGACACGGTCGCCGGTCAGCCGGAAGTGGCGCGCGGCCCAGATCAGCGTGAAGCCGAGAGCCAGGTCCCAGAGGGATTCGTAGAGGAAAGCGGGCTGGAAGGTGGCGTAGTTCTCGTACGGGATCACCCGGTGGGCCGGGTCGATCTTCACCGCCCAAGGCAGGCTGGAGGGGCGCCCGTAGAGTTCCTGGTTGAACCAGTTACCCCAGCGGCCGATGGCCTGGCCGAAGGCGAGGGCGGGAGCCGCGGCCCCGGCCACCGGCCCGAACTTCACCCCGGCGCGGCGGCAGCCGAGCCAGGCCCCGAGGGCGCCCGCGACCACCGCCCCGGGCATGCCGATCCCGCCGTCCCAGACCCGGAAGATGTCAATCCAGTCCCGGCCCGGCCGGAAGTACAGCTCGTAGTCCATGACCACGCTGTAGAACCGGGCGCCGATCAGGCCGGCCGGGACCGCCCAGGTGGCCACGTCAAGGATCACGCCCCGACGGCCGCCGAGCCGTTCGTACCTGCGGCTCGCGACGCGGACGGCGACGAGGATGCCGAGCACGATGCACAGCGCGTACCCGCGGATGGGCAGCAGCCCCAGATGCCACGTCCCGGGGCCCGGGCTGGGCAGGAACGCGACCGTTGTACCGGGTGATGCCACGGCACGTGAGGCTAGTGCACCTGCCGGTAGGTGGGTGGTTGTATTACCGGTTCCCTGGTCTAGGACGAGCGGACTGCGGCGGCGAGTTCGGCGGCCAGCTCGCGGACGGAGTCCAGGCCGGCCTGCGCGTCCGGCGCGGCCAGCAGCCGCTGCACGAACGCGGACCCGACAATCACCCCGTCGGCGAAGCCGGCCACTTCCGCGGCCTGCACCCCGTCGCGCACGCCGAGCCCGACGGCGACCGGCAGGCTGGTGGCCTCGCGGACCCGGCTGACCAGTCCCGCGGCCGCGGCGCCGACACTGTCCCGGGCGCCGGTGGTGCCCATCAGCGACGCGGCGTACACGAACCCGCGGCAGTCCGCGGTGATCCGGGCGATCCGCGCGTCCGACGAACTGGGCGCGACCAGGAAGACCCGGTCCAGGCCGCAGGCGTCCGCCGCCTCCAGCCAGTCGCCTGCTTCCTCGGGGGGCAGGTCCGGGGTGATCAGCCCGGCCCCTCCCGCCGCGGCCAGGTCACGGGCGAAGGCGGCCACGCCGTAGTGGTCCACGGGATTCCAGTACGTCATCACCAGTGTGGGCACACCCGCGGCGGCCACGGTCTCCACGGTGCGCAGCACGTCGGTCACGCGGGTGCCGCCGGCCAGCGCGCGGTAGGTGGCCTCCTGGATGACCGGGCCGTCCATCAGCGGGTCGGAGTACGGCAGGCCGATCTCGATCACGTCGGCGCCCGCCTCGGCGATGGCCACCGCCGCCTCGGCCGCGCCGGCCACCGACGGGAAGCCGGCGGGCAGGTAGCCGACCAGGGCGGCCCGGCCGCCCGCGGCGGCCTTCTCGAACGCGACGCTAACCGTGCTCACGGGGCAGCCTTCCCGTCCAGGTGCCCGAACCACCGGGCCGCGATGTCCACATCCTTGTCGCCCCGGCCGGACAGGTTGACCAGCAGCACGGCGCCCGGGTCGAGCTCCCCGCCCAGCTGGAGCGCGCCGGCCAGGGCGTGCGCCGACTCGATCGCCGGGATGATGCCCTCGGTCCGGCACAGCAGCGCGAACGCGTCCATGGCCTGGGAATCGGAGATCGCCCGGTAGCTGGCCCGGCCGGTGTCGTGCAGCCAGGAATGCTCCGGGCCGACGCCGGGGTAATCCAGGCCGGCCGACACCGAGTGCGTGGGCAGGGTCTGCCCGTCGGCGTCCTGCAGCAGGTAAGTGCGCATGCCGTGGATCACGCCGGCGGAGCCGGCCACCAGCGTGGCCGCGTTCCGACCGCTCTCCGGGCCCTCGCCGCCGGCCTCGCAGCCGATCAGCCGCACAGACTCATCCGGGATGAACGCGTGGAAGGCCCCGATGGCGTTCGAGCCACCGCCCACGCAGGCGACGACCGCGTCGGGCAGCCGCCCGGTCATGGCGAGCACCTGCTCCCGGGCCTCCACCCCGATGATCCGCTGGAAGTCGCGCACCATGGTCGGGAACGGGTCAGGGCCCATCACCGACCCGATGCAGTAGTGGCTCGTCTCCACGGTGGTCACCCAGTCGCGGAACGCTTCGTTGATGGCGTCCTTGAGAGTGCGGCTGCCGGTGGCCACCGGGACGACCTCGGCGCCTAGCATCCGCATCCGGGCCACGTTCAGCGCCTGCCGCTGGGTGTCTTCCTCGCCCATGTAGACCACGCAGTCCAGGCCCAGCAGGGCGGCGGCGGTCGCGGTGGCCACCCCGTGCTGGCCGGCCCCGGTCTCGGCGATGACCCGCTTCTTGCCCATCCGCTTGGTCAGCAGGGCCTGACCGAGCACATTGTTAATCTTGTGCGAGCCGGTGTGCGCCATGTCCTCGCGCTTGAGCAGGATCCGGCAGTCCCCGGCCCGGGCCGCGAACCGCGGCACCTCCGTGACCAGCGTCGGCCGCCCCGCGTAGCCGCGGAGCAGGTCGGCGAGTTCGGCCTGGAACGCCGGGTCCGCCTGGGCCGACGCGTACTCGGCCGCCAGGTCCTCCAGTGCGGACATCAGCGCCTCGGGAGCGAACCGGCCGCCGTAGGGGCCGAAGTGGCCGGCGTCCCGGCCTGCGCCAGGCGGCCGCCCGTAATCGTCGCGGGTCGTCGCGGGGCTGGTCATCCGCGGTCACCCCGCAGCGCCGGGTGGGAGCCGGCGGTGACCAGGTCGGCCACGGCCGACCGCGGGTCCTTGCCGGTGACCAGGCTCTCCCCGACCAGCACCGCGTCCGCGCCGGACGCGGCGTAGGCAAGCAGGTCGTGCGGCCCGCGGATGCCCGACTCGGCGACCTTGACGACGCCGTCCGGGATCTGCGGGGCGAGCCGGGCGAACACGGTGCGGTCCACCTCAAGGGTGGCCAGGTCGCGCGCGTTCACGCCGATGATCTTCGCCCCGGCGTCCAGGGCACGCTCCAGTTCCTCGTCCGCGTGCACCTCGACCAGCGGGATGAGGCCGATGGACACGGCCCGCTCCACCAGGGAGACCAGCGCGTTCTGCTCCAGCGCGGCCACGATGAGCAGGACCATGTCGGCCCCGTGCGCCCGCGCCTCCCACAGCTGGTAGGACGTGACCACGAAGTCCTTGCGCAGCACGGGCACCCGCACCGCCGCCCGCACCGCCGCCAGGTCGGCGAGGCTGCCCGCGAACCGGCGCCCCTCGGTCAGCACGCTGATCACGCTTGCGCCGCCGGCCTCGTAGTCCACGGCCAGCGCCGCAGGATCAGCGATGGCCGCCATCGCGCCCTTGGACGGGCTGGCCCGCTTCACCTCGGCGATGACCGCCACGTCCTCGCCCTTGAGCACCGCCATCGCGTCTTTCGGCGACGGCGCCCGACCGGCCATGTCCTTGAGCTGATCGAGAGTGACTTCCCGCTGCCGGGCAGCGAGATCGGCACGTACCCCGTCAAGGATCTCGTTGAGCACGCTCACGCGGTTTCGCTGTCCCCTCGGGTTGGGTTCCTTGCGCCCCGATCGTAGCGAGGCTGCTTCTCTCCGGATGCGGGCCCCCTCGGAACGCCGGCCACCCGCTCGCCCACGGTGACCGTGCCCGGGTTCACCCGTCGCCTGGTCAGGCCCGACCCAGCTCTCCGCCGCCCGGGACGCTGGGGGAAAGCTCCTGCCCCAACGTCCTCACCTCCCATGGCTGCCCGACCGACGTACTCTTCAGACTAACCCGGGACGCCGCCGCGGCCAGTCCCGCGGCCGCCTGATCCGGTCCCCGAACTCCTGGATACGGTCCCGGATCCTGCGGTGGGAGTGGCGGACTCGGTGGGGTCGAGGCCCTGGCTCAGCGATTCCCAGAGGCTGGCCGGGTCGGCCGCGGCGGGCGCCTTCTGGCTGGCCGGCTGGTCGTAGCGGCTGGACATGACCGGCCAGCGAGCGCCGCGCCAGGCGACCAGCAACCCGGCCCCGATCACCAGGAGCCCGCCGGCCAGCACGACCCAGCGCCACGGGAACGCGGCCATCTCCACGTGGCTGGCCAGCGAGAGCCCGGCCAGGCCGGCCCCCCCGGTACCCGGCGTGGTGCCGCTGCCGATGGTGCTGCCGCCCGGCACCGAACCGGCCTGCGCGGTCGCGCCCACGGCGGCGCTGCGTACCTGCGCCGCGGTCACGGGCAGGCTCACGGACGCGGCGATGGCCACGCCGAACGCGGCGAGCAGGCCGCCGACGATCCGGCGGGCGAGCCCGCGTGTCGCCAGTACGGCAGCCAGGCCGGCCAGCGCGGCCAGGCCCAGCGCACCCGCCGCCGGCACCAGGTCCTGGCCGCTCACCGCAACCCGCGACGCGGGCAGCGGATGCGGCTCGATGGTCTCCACCCGGGCCCACCCCTGGCGGGCCGCGAGCAGCACGATAGCGGCGCCCACCGCGCCCGCCAGCAGGGTGAGGAGGTACTCCCGGCGGGCACCCGCGGCCGGGCGGCGGGTGCCCGGCCGCTCAGCCACCGGGCCCGCCGCGGTCATACCGCCACCATTCATCCCGCCACCGTGGCCGGCAGCGGGTCCGCGTCGAAGCAGGTCCGGTCGCCCGTGTGGCAGGCCCCGCCGGTCTGGTCCACCTTCACGAGCAGGGTGTCCCCATCGCAGTCCAGCGCCACCGCTTTCACCTGCTGCACGTGACCAGAGGTCTCGCCTTTTACCCAGTACTCCTGACGGCTGCGGGACCAGTACGTGCAGCGGCCGGTAGTCAGGGTGCGATGCAGCGCCTCGTCGTCCATCCAGCCGACCATCAGCACCTCGCCGGTGTCGTACTGCTGGGCCACGGCCGGGACCAGCCCGGCCGCGTCGCGCTTCAGCCGCGCGGCGATCTCGGGGTCCAGCGCGGAGAGGGTCCGGGGGCCGGTGACCGCGCTCGCTTGCGTGTTCATAGCCCGATCCTCTCAGGTCCGCGCGCCCCGCCCTCGGCTGGCTCTGCCCGCCATTCCGCTGCGCCCCATTCCGCTCGGCCAGCTCACCGGCCCTACGGAACCGGCCCATTTCAGTGGCCCATTCCCCTGGGCGGTGCGGGTGGCTACCATCGCGAGATGACTCTCGCCCGGGATGAGCGGCTGGCACTGTGCGCGCTGCTAGAGCAGACTGGCCCGTCCGCGCCCACGCTATGCGACGGCTGGACCACCCTCGACCTGGCCGCCCACCTGGTGCTGCGAGAACGCCGCCCGGACGCCGCGGCCGGCATCCTGGGCGGCCCGCTCGCCGGGTACACCCGGCGGGTGCAGCGCGGGCTGACCCAGCGCGAATCGTTCGAAAGCCTGATCACCGCCATCCGCAATGGGCCGCCCCGGCTTTCCGTCTTTAGCCTGCCGGGCGTGGACGAGCGGGCCAACCTGGTCGAATTCTTCGTGCACCACGAGGACATCCGGCGCGGCACCCCGGGCTATGCGGAGCGGAAGGTCACTCCCGCGCTGTCCGAGGCCCTGTGGGGGCGGCTCGGCATGGCCCGGTTCGTGCTGCGCAAGGCCCCGGTCGGGGTGGAACTGGTCCGCGACGACATCACCACCGACCCGGGTCAGGGCCGGGTCCGGATCACGGCCAAGGCCCGCACCCCCGTGGTGACGGTCACCGGCGCCCCCGGGGAACTCGCCCTCTGGACGTCGGGCCGGCGCGCCGCCGCGCAGGTGCGCCTGGACGGCACCGAGGCGGCGGTCCGCACGCTGCACGCCAGCCGCTGGGGCCTCTAACCCGGGCGGTACCTTCTCCCTTAGGCCCCGGCCTGCGGGCAGGCGGCCGCTTGGGCCGGCCGTGACCTGCGGGAGACAGCACCGTGTCCGGGGCGTGACCTGCAGGCGTGCTGCACCAACTGTTCGCGCCGCAGAGCCCCACCCTTCACAGGAAAACCGGCGTTGCGCCATCAGGCAGCCATCTCCCGGTCAATTCCGCCCGCGACGATTCCCCCGTCCGTGCCATCGGGGCCCGGATGCGGGCCACCAGGCCCGCAGGTCGGAGGGGGACTCAGTGCCCAGGAGTAAGCCCAGAAGTAAGACAGTCGCGGCTGCGGCCATCGCGGTCAGCGGCCTGATGTTCGCCGCGGGATGCGGCAGTAGCACGAACAGCACTAGT
>Ga0208717_1000367_pt1 | contig 15860 bp, 12 predicted proteins | sample NGESurF53shallow_FD_184489 | JGI IMG/M metagenome (GOLD analysis project Ga0208717, IMG submission 184489) | Arctic peat soil microbial communities from Barrow, Alaska - NGEE Surface sample F53-3 shallow (SPAdes) | ecosystem: Environmental > Terrestrial > Soil > Wetlands > Peat ... | reverse complement strand
TCAGCGCCGACCGGGTCACGTCCGGCTCTCGCGGCCATGACCAGAGCAGCATGGCCGCGTACGCGCGCCACGGACGCCAGCAGGCCGCATGCCCGGGCGGGACGCCCAGCCGGGCCAGGGCGCGGCGCAGGCCCAGATCGGCCGCCGGGAACGCGTCCGGGTCGCCCGCCGCCCGCATCAGGATGTAGCCGATGGTCCACGGCCCGATGCCCGGCAGCTCGGCCAGCCGGGCCGCGATGTCCCCGGGATCGGTGCCGGGATCGAGCGTCAGCCGCCCGCCCGCGGCCGCCTCGGCGAGCGCGCGCAGGGTCCGCTGGCGGGCCGTGGTGAGCCCCAGTCCGGTCAGGTCGGCCACGGCCAGCACCTCGGGACCGGGGAACAGGACGCGCAGCCCGGGCAGGCCGGCGGCCCCGGCCGCGGCCCCGGCGGATGCCTGCGTGCTGGCCACGGAAAGACCGTTAGGGGAACTATCGGCAGGTAGCGGGACGCCATGCCGGGCGGCCAGGCGGCCCGCGAACGTGCTCGCCGCGGCGACCGAGACCTGCTGGCCCAGCACCGCGCGGACGGCCAGCTCGAAGCCGTCGTAGGCGCCGGGTACCCGCAGCCCGGGCCGGGCCCGGGCCAGCGGGGCGAGAACGCTGTCGGCGGCCAGGGCGGCGCCGATCGCGGCCGGGTCGGCGTCGGCGTCGAGCAGCCGCCGGGCGCGGGTGACGACCGGGGCGACCGCGCCGAGCCTGGTCAGCCGGGCGCGAAGCAGCACGTGGCCCTGGCCGGGCCGGGGGATGAGCTCGATGATGCCCGGGCCCGCCGCGCTCAGCACGGTCCTGGCGTAGCGGTCCGCGCTGACCTGCTCCACCCCGGGGATCGCCCGCGCGGCGAGGAACCCCAGCCACCCGGCCGAGTCGAACGGCTCGCGGCAGGCCAGCCGGAGGGTGAGCCAGGTGCCCGGGCTTCCGCCGGAGTCCCGGGCTCCCCGGCCCCCTGGTCCGCTGCGCCGGGCCCGGGCGCGCAGCTCCGACGGGGAGCGGCCGGAGGACTCCCGCACGCTCGCGTTGAACTGCCGGACGCTGGAGAAGCCGCTGGCGAACGCGACATCGGTGACCGGGAGGGTGGTTTCGGCCAGCAGCCGCCGCGCGGTCTGCAGCCGTGCCGTCCGGGCCAGGGCCTGCGGTCCGGCGCCCAGTTCGGCCACGAGCACCCGGTGCAGGTGCCGCTGGGTGACCGCGAGCCGCGCGGCCAGCCCGCCGATCCCGTGGGCGTCGACGTAGCCGTCCGCGATCAGCCGCACCGCCCGGGCGGCCAGGTCGGCCCGGACGTTCCAGTCCGGTGATCCTGGGCTGGTCTCGGGGCGGCAGCGGCGGCAGGCGCGGAACCCGGCCGCCTCCGCGGCTCCGGCGTGCGCGAAGAACCTCATGTTCGCCCGGGCCGGGGTGCGGGCCGGGCAGACCGGCCGGCAGTAGATCCCGGTGCTGGTGACCCCCGTGAAGAAGCGCCCGTCGAACCGTGGGTCGCGGGCCACCACGGCCCGGTAGCAGGTGTCGGGGTCGAGTGTCATGCTCCGATTCAACGCCAGGCCGGCGTGTGCCGCTGGCGGGAATCGGACCTCGTCCCTCAGCCGCTGGTCAGCTGGGCCGCGACCGGGGCGGCGATCTCGTCGGCGAGCCACTGGGCCGGCCGGTCGGGCCACGGCGGCACCGGAGCCAGGACCAGGTGCGTGACACCTGCACCGATCAGCTCGAGGAGCAGGGCACGGGAGGCCGCCGGGTCCCCGGGCGGCACCAGGACCTGCATCGACCGGGTGATCTCGGCCGGGTCCCGGCCGATCGCTGCGCAGTGCTCGTCGAGGACGCGGCTTTTGTGCCGGAACTCCGCCGCGGTGCGGGATGGGCAGTTCCAGATGTCCGCCTGCTCGGCGACGACCCGGAGCGCGGACCGCTCCCCGCCGGCCCCGATCACGAACGGCGGATGGGGCCGCTGCACAGGCTTGGGCTCGCACACGGCGCCGCGCAGCTGGTAGTGGCGACCGCTGAAGTCGAACCGGTCGTCCTCGGTCCACATCCGGCGGATCAGCGTGCAGGCCTCGGCCAGCGCGCCGATGGCTTCACCGGGCGGGACGATGGGCACGCCGTAGGCCTCGAACTCGCGGCGGACGATCTCCGTCAGCGCCTCCGGCGCACCGGGCAGCTGGCTGGCGCCTGCGCCGATCCCGAAGTCCAGCCGCCCGCCGGAGATCACGTCCACGGTGGCGGCCATCTTGGCCAGCAGGGCGGGGTTGCGCAGCCGGTTGCTGGTCACCATCACGCCGAGCCGCAGCCGCTGGGTCTGCGCGGCGAGCGCGCCGAGCAGGGTCCAGGCCTCGAGTGCCGCCCCGCGCACGTCTCCCCGCAGCGGGACCATGTGGTCCCAGAGCCAGGCGTGCGCGAACAGGGGGACCTGGTCGGCGTCCCGCCAGACCCGGAGGATGTCCTGGTAGGTGAGACCCATCTGGGATGTTTTGATCCCGAAACTCAGTGGCATGCCGCTCCTCCCGCCCGGCTGTGGCCGGCGTATTCGATAGCCGGCTAGCGAGTACCCTACGCGCGGAGATCGGTAGCCGGCAAGTGATTGTCTACGATCGGATCATGAACGAGCTGCTCGCGTTGTTCACCCGGTCATCCAAGCTGATGCGCACCGCCGCGGACGAGGCGATGAGCCGGCACGGTGTCCGGGTCGGGCAGAACCTGCTCCTGGAGGTGCTCTGGGAGACCGACGGACTGACCCCCGGCGAAGTGGCCGGGCGCCTGCACGTGGCCACGCCCACGGTGGTCAAGTCCGCCAACCGGATGGCCGCCGCCGGCCTGCTCATCCGCAAACGCGATCCCGCGGACGCCCGCCTGGTCCGGCTCTATCTCACCGACCAGGCCCGCGGCGTGCGCCGGGCCGTCGAGCAGGAGCGGGACGAACTCGAGCGGCGGATGACCGCGACGCTCACCCCCGACGAGCGCGAGCACCTGCGCAGGGCCCTGATCAAGATCATCGCTCAGCTGGCGGACTCCCGTGGGCCGGCGGGCGCGGGCGGGATGTTAGGCGGGGCGGCCGGACCGGCGCCAGGCGTCCGGGCCGGGGTGGAGCGGGCTACGGGTCAGCGCCGCGCGGTCCAGCCAGGCTGACCGGACCGGGCTCGGCGCCGACTTGGCCGCCGCCAGCTGGCGGGTGGCCAGCGTGGCCACTACTGCCGTCAGCGCGGCCAGCTCCTCGGCGGTGGGGTGGCCGACCACCACCGACAGCAGTGGCTGCCCGTCCGGCTCACTCGTCATAATCTGCCGCTCCCGATCCCGAATTGGCGGCGGACCCGTTCCCAGAACGCGTCCCGCAGCCACTCCCGTGCCTCCTGGTAGGGCCGCAACGACGCGCCGAGTTCCTTTTCTGCCTCGACCAGCAGTTCCTTGTCGATCACCGGCGGCAGGATCGGCCCGGGCAGCAGGTCCCGGATGTTGTCCTCGCCCCGGGTGAGTATCCACTTCTGGGCTACATGCTCGCCGGCTTCCTCGACCCGCTGACGGTCCGGCCCGAGCCTGCTCGCCAGGCCTGGCTGGCTCAGGCCTGGCTGGCTCAGGCCTGGGTGGCTTACGGACTGGTTCATGGCGGGCTGGCTGAGAGGCGGCTGGCTCAGGCCTGGCTGGCCCGCGGCGGGCTGGCCGAGCGGCGGCTGGCCGGGGGAGGTTTGGCTGAGAGCCGGGTGCGGGGAAGGGCGGGACCGGATCCCGTGCCGGCGTTCGAACAGCTGGGCGGGGGAGGGCACGCCGGCCACGGGGGCTGCCTGGGCGGACGGCACCGGCTCGGGCGGCGGGATCCTGGTGAAGTACGGCTCCAGAAAGGCCCGGTCCAGCACTTCCACGGTGTCGGACTCCCAGACCAGCCGCTCGGCCTGGTTGGTGCCGAACGGCGGTTCCACGCCCCACAGGTGCACGCGGACGCCGTACGCCTGGGCCGCCTCGACCGCGGGCACCATGTCCTCGTCGCCGGCCACCAGCACCGCGTCGGTGATCGCGCGGTGCCGGGCCAGCGCTTCCATGTCCGCGCGGATCTGCGCGTCCACGCCCTTCTGCTGGCCCCGTGCGTTCAGGTTGCCCAGCCGCAGCTTGACCCGGGCCATCTGGGCGATCACCCGCTGGTCGATGGTGGGCACCCGGTCCCGGGCCGCGTCGTACCAGTAGACCCGGAGCAGTTCGCCCCGGACCAGGCCGTCGGCGTGCCTGCTGAGCGCCTGGATCAGCTTGTCGGTATCGACCCGGTACTCACGCCGGGTCGCGACGCTGAACAGCAGTTCCCCGGCGGCGGCGTAGATATAGCCGACATCGATCATGATCGCGTAACGCGCGAGCGTGGGCAGCGGGGAGACGATGTCGGTCATGGCACTCACGACTCTACCGGCGGGTCTGCCCTTCCCGGGGCGGAAGGGGGCCCGGAGTTGAACTATTTGTAGTCAATCGACTACTCTCCGTTCACACAAGGGTTACGTTATGCAGGCTTGGCCGCACCGGCCGCTTGCCCGGGCCTGACGGCCCAGGCTCGCCAGTGGCCTGAGCAGCGCTCACAGGGGGATGTTGCCGTGCTTCTTCGGCGGCATCGTCTGGCGCTTGGTGCGCAACGTCCGGAGTGCCCGGGTGACCTGGGCCCGGGTCTCGGCCGGCCGGATCACCGCGTCTACGTAACCGCGCTCCGCCGCGATGTACGGGTTCGCCAGCGTGTCCTCGTACTCCGCGGCCCGCTGGGCGCGCAGCGCGTCCGGATCCTCGGCGGCGGCCAGTTCCCGCCGGTACAGGATGTTCACCGCACCCTGGGCGCCCATGACCGCGATCTGGGCCGTGGGCCAGGCGAGGTTGACGTCCCCGCCGAGGTGCTTGGAGCCCATCACGTCGTAGGCGCCGCCGTACGCCTTGCGGGTGATCACTGTGATCTTCGGCACGGTGGCTTCCGCGTAGGCGTAGATCAGTTTGGCCCCGCGCCGGATGATCCCGCCCCATTCCTGCCCCGTGCCCGGCAGGAAGCCGGGCACGTCCACGAACGTCAGCACCGGGATGTTGAAGCAGTCACAGGTCCGGACGAACCGGGCCGCCTTCTCCGAGGCGTCAATGTCCAGCGTGCCCGCGAAGTGCATCGGCTGGTTGGCCACCACGCCCACGCTGGTCCCCTCGACCCGGCCGAACCCGACCACGATGTTCTGCGCGAAGCCGGCGTGGATCTCCAGGAACTCCCCGTCGTCCAGGATGCGGGTGATCACGTCGTGCATGTCGTACGGCTGGTTCGGCGAGTCCGGGATCAGCGTGTCGAGCTCGAGGTCGGATTCGGTGATCTCCAGGTCGGCTACGGGGCCGCCGGGCGGCGCCGGCACCGGGGGGTCATCGAGGTTGTTGGAGGGCAGGTAGGACAGCAGGTCCCGGGCGAAGTCCAGGCAATCGTCCTCGTCCTTGGCCTGGTAGTGCGCTACGCCGGACTTGACGTTGTGCGCGTGCGCGCCGCCCAGGTCCTCGAAGCTGACTTCCTCCCCGGTCACCGTCTTGATCACATCCGGCCCGGTGATGAACATGTGCGAGGTGCCCTCGACCATCAGCGTGAAATCGGTGATGGCCGGTGAGTACACGGCGCCGCCGGCGCATGGGCCCATGATCAGCGATATCTGGGGGATTACCCCGGACGCGGTGACGTTGCGGTAGAAGATCTCGGCGAACAGCCCGAGGGCGACCACGCCTTCCTGGATACGCGCGCCGCCGCCGTCGTTGATGCCGATCAGCGGGCAGCCCGTCTTCAGCGCGTGATCCATGAGCTTGACGATCTTCTCGCCGTAGACCTCGCCCAGCGAGCCGCCGAACACCGTGAAGTCCTGGCTGAACACGCAGACAGGCCGGCCGTCGATGGTGCCGTACCCGGTGACCACGCCGTCGCCGTAGGGCCGGTTGGCGGCGACCCCGAAGTCGGTGGCCCGGTGCCGCGCGAGCTCGTCGAACTCGGTGAACGAGCCCGGGTCGAGCAGCCGCTCCAGCCGCTCCCGGGCGGTCATCTTGCCCTTGGCGTGCTGGCGCTCCACCGCCCGCGCCGAGCCGGCGTGAACCGCCTCGTCGCGGCGCCGCTGCAGATCGGCGATCTTGCCGGCCGTGGTGTGCGGCGCCGCCACCTGGTCCGCGGGGCCGTCCTGGTCCGGGCCGCTCCGGTCCTGAACTTCGCTGGTCATAGCGGACAGGGTAGCCGCCGCCCGCGCGCCGCCTACTGCCACCAGCTCAGCCGTCCGCAGCAAGATCGGGATCTACCGCTCCAATAGGCTGGCGCGGTGAGCCCCGATACTGACAGCAGCGCCACCGAAAGCCGAGATCTGGCGCTCCGCGACGCCGACGGCCGTGCGGGGCCAACCCGCGATGCCGACCGGCAGCAGCTGCCCGCCCGGATGCGCCGCGACGTCCGGCTGCTTGGCGACATGCTCGGCGAGGTGCTGCGCGAGTCCGGCGGCCAGGACCTGCTCGATGACGTGGAACGACTGCGCCAGGCGGTCATCGCAGCCCGGGCCAGCCACGGCTCCGCGGCGGAGAGTACGGAGAGTCCCGAGAACGGTTCCCGCGACCACGGGGACCCGCACGCGGACCCGGCCGGGGACGAGATCGCGGCACTCGTGGCCAGCTGGCCGCTGGACCGCGCGGAGGCGGTGGCCCGCGCGTTCACCGTGTACTTCCACCTCACCAACCTGGCCGAGGAACTGCAACGGGTCCGCGCGCTGCGGGAACAGGACACCGGCCAGGCCCCGGTCCGCGAGTCGCTCGCGGCGTCGGTCGCCGAGTTCCGCCGTGAGCAGGGGCCCGGGCATCTCGACGACCTGCTCGCCCGGCTGCGCGTGAACCCGGTGCTCACCGCCCATCCCACCGAGGCCCGGCGGCGGGCCGTGGCGACCGCGCTGCGCCGGATCAGCGACCTGGTGACCAGCCTGGACGACGACCGGCGAGGAGCCGCAGAGCAGGCGGAGACGCGGCGCCGGCTGCGCGAGGAGATCGACCTGCTCTGGCGCACGTCGCAGCTGCGGGCCAACGCGATGACCCCGATCGACGAGGTCCGAACGGTGATGGCCGCGTTCGACGAGACCATCTTCCGGGTCGTGCCCCGGGTATACCGGGCGCTGGACGAGGCCCACCGGGAGGCGGAGCCCGGCCCGGGCGCCCCGGCGGTCCGGGCCTTCCTCCGCTACGGCAGCTGGGTGGGGGCCGACCGGGACGGCAACCCGTTCGTGACCGCCCAGGTGACCCGGGAAACCGCGGTCATCCAGGCCGAGCATGTGCTGCGGGCGCTGGAGAACGCGACGACCCGGATTGGCCGGGCGCTCACCGTCAACGCGGGCGCGGCGCCCCCGTCCGCCGAGTTCGCCGTGGCCCTGGAGGCGGCCGAGACGGCCCACCCGGAGCTGCTTGCCGACCTGGCGGCCCGCTCGCCGCACGAGCCGTACCGGACCTACCTGCTCTACCTGGCCCGGCGGCTAGAGTCCACCCGGCTGCGGCACGCGGACCTGGCCTATCCGGGCGCCGCCGGCTTCCTCGCCGACCTGCGCCTGGTTCAGGACTCCCTGGCCGCGGCGGGTGCGACCCGGCAGGCGTTCGGCGAGCTGCAGCAGCTGATCTGGCAGGCGGAGACGTTCGGCTTCCACCTGGCCAGCCTGGAGATCCGCCAGCACAGCGCGGTGCACGCCTGGGCGCTGCGCGAGATCGCCGAGGGCGGCACCCTGTCCGACCAGACCTTGGAAGTGCTGGCCACGTTCCGGGCCGCGGCCTGGATCCAGGACCGATTCGGGGTCGAGGCCTGCCATCGTTACGTGGTCAGCTTCACCCGGTCGGCGGCCGACATGTCCGCCGTCTACGAGCTGGCCCGGCACGCGACGCGGAGCGGCCGCCCGCCGGTGCTGGACGTGGTCCCGCTGTTCGAGAGCGGCGAGGACCTGAACCATGCCGCCCGCGTGCTGGACGAGATGCTGGAGCTGGAGCCGGTCCGGGAGCGGCTCGCCGCGAACGGCCGGCAGCTGGAGGTCATGCTCGGCTACTCCGACTCGGCCAAGGAACTCGGCCCGGTCGGCGCCACCCTGCGGCTGTTCGACGTGCAGGAGCAGCTGGCCCGCTGGGCCGCCGACCACGACGTGCGGCTGACCCTGTTCCACGGCCGCGGCGGGGCGCTGGGCCGGGGCGGTGGCCCGGCCGGCCGGGCGGTGCTGGCCCAGGCGCCCGGCTCGGTGGACGGGCGGTTCAAGGTCACCGAGCAGGGCGAGGTGATCTTCGCCCGGTACGCGAACCCGGTCATCGCCCAGCGCCATCTGGAGCAGGTCACCTCGGCGGTGCTGCTGGCCTCCTCGCCCGTGGTCGGCGAGCGCAACGCGGCCGCGGCCCGGCGGTTCCGGCCGGTGGCCGACCGGATGGAGACGGCCGCGCTGCGCGCCTACCGGGAGCTGGTGGAGACCCCGGGCTTTGCCGAGTGGCTGGCCCGGATCAGCCCGCTCGAGGAGATCAGCGGGCTGCGCATCGGGTCCCGCCCGGCCCGCCGGGGTGTTGGCGTGGTCGGCCTGGACGACCTGCGCGCGATCCCGTGGGTCTTCGCCTGGGCGCAGACCCGGCTGAACCTGCCCGGCTGGTACGGGCTGGGCAGCGGCCTGGCCGCCGCGGCCAGTGCTCCTGACGGGCTCGACGAGATCCGCGAGGCCTACCAGGGCTGGCCGCTGCTGGCCGTGCTGTTCGACGGCGCGGAGATGAGCCTGGCCAAGACGGACCGCCGGATCGCGGCCCGGCACCTGGCCCTGGGCGGCCGCGAGGACCTGGCCGACATGGTGCTGGCCGAGTATGACCTGACCCGGCGGCTAGTGCTCGAGGTGACCGGCCACGACCGGTTGCTGGCCAACCGCCTCGTGCTGTCCCGGGCCGTGGCGCTGCGCGACCCGTACGTGGACGCGCTGTCCCACCTCCAGTTGCGGGCCCTCACCGAGCTCCGGGCGCTATCCGCGCCGGGGGATGAGGCCAGTGAGGACGGGGAACTCGCTGCCCGGCGCGAGCAGCTGCACCGGCTGCTGCTGCTCGCGGTCAGCGGGGTAGCCGCCGGCCTGCAGAACACCGGCTGACCGGCCGCGCCCCGGGCTCCTCCTCGTCCCGCGCCCCGGCACTGTGTGCGCAAACGGCTGCTAGCACGACGGTTTCGGCACACGCACCGGGCGGCCGCCGGGCCGGGTCACCCGAGGCCCGGGTCAAGGCCCGGTCCGCGGCCGGCGGCGGCGAGTTCGGCGCGGCGCCGCCGGTGCGCGGGAGCACACGGATACTCGGCGTCGGTCCCCTCGCCCGCCAGGAGCTTGCTGATCGCGGTGCGGGTTTCCTCGTCGGCGGGCGTGTACACCACGATGCGGGTGCAAGGGACGGCCAGCACGCCGAGGCTGGTGCTGGTCATGACCAGCCGCGGGTACGCCGGATGCCGGAACACCTTCAGGTAGGTGACCGGGCTGGCCACGTCGTGCTCCTCCCAGAGCCGGGCGAAGTGCGGGCTCACCGCCTGGAGGCTGCTGATGAAGCCGGTCCAGGCGGGCTCGCCGACGTGCCGGCCGTAGTTGCTCCGGAACTGGGCGACCAGCCGGGCCAGCTGATCGTGCCGGGTGACGTAAGGGTGGCAGCAGTCGGGGTAGGTGAAGTTCTGCCACAGGATGTTGCGCTCACCGGGCTGGGCCCCCACGACCCCGGGCCAGAGCACGGCGTACGCCTCGTTCCAGCCAAGCAGGTCGTACCGCTCGTTCATGACGCTGGCCGGGAGCGGCACCAGGCCGTCGATGATCCCCTGCACGTCCGCCGGCACCTGCTCGCACGCGCTTCCCGCCGGACCCGCGCCGGCGGCCGCATCGGCCACGTCGGCCAGCCGGTACAGGTGCTGCCGCTCGGCCTGGTCGAGCCGGAGCGTCTGGGCCACCGCGCCCAGGACCTGGGCGCTGGCGTTGATGGGGCGACCCTGCTCGAGCCAGGTGTACCAGGTGACACCTACCCCGGCCAGCTGGGCGACCTCTTCCCGGCGCAGGCCCGGGGTGCGGCGGCGCAGCCCGGGCGCCAGCCCCGCCTGCTCGGGGGTGATCCGCTCCCGGCGGCTGCGCAGGAACGCGGCCAGCTCGGCGCGGCGCGAGCTGTTGCCGGTCGTCGTCAGGGTGGTCATGCTCTCATCATGCCGCGGCCAGGTGCCAGGTGCCAGGTGCCAGGTGCTGTTGGTACCAGGATAAAGAGGCTCCTGGTACCTGGATAAAGGTCCCGGCATGCTCGGGGGCATGACAGACCTCACAACCGTAAACCGCGGTCAGGTCCAGGACGATCGCCGCACCGGATTCCGCCGGGCGGCCCGGCCGGAGGGCCGTGCTCCGCGTCGGCCGGCCGCGCCCCGCGCCCTGCTCGCGATCGTCCTCACCGGGCAGTTCATGGCGGTCCTGGACGCCTCCGTGGTCAATGTGGCGGCCCCCGCCATCCACGCCGAGCTGCACGCCTCCGGGGCCGGGCTGCAGCTCGTCATCGCCGGGTACGTCATCACGTACGCCGTCCTGCTGGTCACCGGGGCCCGGCTCGGCGACATCGTGGGGCACCGGCGGATGTTCCTGGCCGGGCTGGTCGTCTTCACCCTGGCCTCACTCGGCTGCGGCCTGGCCACCTCCACCGCCATGCTCGTCGCCCTCCGCTTCATCCAGGGGGCCGGGGCCGCGGCCATGATTCCGCAAGTGCTCAGCCTGATCCAGCGCACGTTCACCGGGACGTCGCGGGGCGGAGCGATGCGGCTGTACGCCGCGGTCATCGCGGGTGGCGCGGTCGCCGGGCAGGTCGCCGGCGGCCTTCTGGTCACCGCGAATCTGTTCGGCAGCGGCTGGCGGGCCGTGTTCCTCGTCAACGTCCCGATCGGCGTGGCCCTGCTGGCCACCGGGGCGCGCATGCTGCCGCACGGGGCCGGGGACCGCACGCGCGGCCTGGACCCCGCCGGACTGGCGCTGCTCACCCCGGCCGCGGTGGCCCTCGTCCTGCCGCTGGTCCTGGGGCAGTCCGAGCACTGGCCCGTGTGGGGCTGGATCTGCCTGGCCGGGAGCGCGCTGCTGTTCGGGCTGTTCGCCCTCGTGGAGCGCCGGGTGGCGGCCCGGGGCGGATCACCGCTGATCCCCGGCCGGGTGCTGAGCCTGCCCGGGGTCACCATGGGGGTGGCCGCCCTGTTCGTGACCATGGCCGTGTTCGGCGGGTTCTTCTTCGCGCTGGCGCTGCACCTGCAAGGCGGCCTGGGTGACACCCCGCTGCGAGCCGGGCTCATCTTTGCCCCCTCCGCGGCCACGTTCGCGCTGGTTAGCCTCAACTGGCAGCGACTGCCCCGGCAGCTGCACGGCGCCCTGATCATCGCGGGCTTCGCCGCGTACGCGGCCGGCCTGCTGTGCATGGCTGGGCTGCTGCACGGCGGCGGGACCGGCGGGGTGCTGCTGTACCTGGCCCTGGGCCTGACCGGCGCCGGGATGGCCGCCGCGTTCAGCCCGCTGATGACCGCGGTGCTGATGCGGGTGCCGGTCGCCGACGCGGCCGATGCCACCGGGGTGGTCGTCACCGTCAACCAGCTGGCCATCGTGCTGGGGGTGGCCACGTTCGGCACCCTCTACCTGAACCTGGCCGGCCCGCTGCCGTCCAGCCCCGCGGAACACGCGGCGTTCACCATGGTGTCCGGGCACGCGGTCGCGGTGACGTTCGCCGCGCTGGCCGCCGCGGCGCTGGCGGGCGGGGTCCTGGCCCTGGTCCGGGCGCTGCCCGCCCGAGCGCCGCGGCCGGCCGCCGCCCCGGTCCCCGCAGTGGCTGCCAGCGTCCCTGACGGTGACGCCCCGGCTGTCGCGAACGCCGGTGGTGCCGACGCGTAGATGCGGCCCGCCGGTGGGCCGTGGACAGACATGGAATCGCCGGGCTGCGGGGGCGCAGCCCGGCGATGCGGGCACACCCCCGCCGCCCCACAAGCCCCACAAGCCCCACGCGCCCCACGCACCTCCGCCAATCCCGGCGCGCCGGGCTGGCGGCACGGTGGATGAAAGTTTGCTGCAGTCTGGTGTGCACTATTCCTTCAATCACCGCCCCGGCCGCCCCTGCCCTTCCCCCGGACCAGCCCCGCAGCCCGCCCGGGCGGAGGTTTGCTGGGCGGGCCGGTCTGGTTCCGGGTCGGGCGGCCGCGCTACGCCCCGCGGGCTGGGATCATGAAGGATCATGGCTCTTCCTGATGCGGCCTTGCAGCGGCCGCCCCTTGACGCCGCGGCCCTCCGCGGCCGGCTGGTCCGCCCTGGCGGTCTGTGGCGGGACATCCGGGTGACCGGGGAAACCGGCTCCACCAACGCCGACCTGCTGGAGGAGGCCCGGGCGGGCGCGGCGGAGGGCCTGGTGCTAGTGGCTGAGACGCAGACCGCGGGCCGGGGCCGGCTGGGCCGGTCCTGGTCGAGCCCGCCGCGTGCCGCGCTGTCCTGCTCGGTCCTGCTCCGCCCGGTGGCGGTGCCGCCGCCGGCCCGGGCCTGGCTGCCGCTGCTCACCGGGATCGCCGTCGCGGCCGCGCTGCGCGCCGAGGCCGGCGTCACCGCCACCTTGAAGTGGCCGAACGACGTGCTCGTGGCGGACCGCAAGATCGCCGGGATCCTGGCCGAGGCGCACGGCGACGCGATCGTGGCCGGGATCGGGCTCAACGTCACGCTCACCAAGGCCGAGCTGCCGGTGCCCACCGCGACCTCCCTGCTCCTGGAGGACGCGGCCTGCCTGGACCGGGGGCGGCTGCTGGCCGCCATGCTCACCGAGCTGGCCGGCCGGTACACGGCCTGGGCCGCCGACCCGGACGCCGCTGCCCTGCGTGAGGAGTACCTGCGCTGGTGCGTCACGGTCGGCCGGCAGGTCCGGGTGGAGCTGCCCGGCGGGGTGCTGCTGACCGGCACGGCCAGCGACGTGGACGAGACGGGCCGGCTGGCCGTCCGGGCCAGCTCCGGCACGACGCTGGTCGGCGCCGGGGACGTCGTGCACGTCCGCTGACGTTCCCGGGCGTCCGCGAACCCTCGTTCCGTGCCACGATGTGCGCTATGAGCATGGACCGTCAGCTCTCCGACGGGGAGCGGAGCGTGCTGACGCTGCACCCGCACTGGAAGACGCTGCTGCGGCCCGCGCTGGTGCTTTTCGTCGTGATCGTCGCCGCAGTGGCGCTGCTAATCGTGATCCCGCCAGGCCGGGCGGCCGGACCCGGCCGGATCGCGGTCGGGGTGATCGCCCTCCTGCTGGCCGTGGCGGGCTTCGGGGTCCCGTTCCTGCGCTGGCAGACCACCACGTACCGGCTCACGACCCGGCGGCTCCAGCTGCGCAGTGGCATCCTGACCCGCTCGGGCCGCGACTTCCCGCTGATCAGGATCAGCGACGTCTCGTTCTCGCAGGGGCCCATCGACCGCCTGCTGGGCACCGGCCGGCTGGTGGTGGAGTCCGCAGGCGAGCATGGCCAGCTGGTCCTCACCGAGATTCCCGACGTGCAGCAGGTCCAGTCGACGCTGTTCCAGCTAGTCGAGGACGAGCAGCGGCGGCTGGCCCGCGAGGATCGCTAGGACCGCTAGGACCGCTAGGACCGCTAGACCGCTGGGATCGCTGGGTCGCCCATCCCGGGAATGGCCGCCGGGCAATCACCAGGGCACCGGTGAATACCGCCCGGCCTACGGGTTAGCCTGCGCTCATGGATGGCATCGACGTCCGCAGGCACCTGATCGGGCGCGGCCCGGTCACGGAGATCGTGCTCGACCGCCCGGAGGCGCTGAACGCGCTGAACACGGTGATGCTGGTCCGGCTCGCGCAGACCTGCGCCGAGCTGGCCCCGGACACCGGGGTCCGGGCCGTCGTGCTGACCGCGACCGGGGACCGCGCCTTCTGTGTCGGCGCCGACCTGAAGGAACGGCAGCTGATGAGCGACGCGCAGTGGCTGGCCCAGCGGTCGGTGTTCCGCGCCGCGTTCGGCGAGCTGCTCCGGCTGCCGCAGCCGGTGATCGCGGCCGTGCACGGCTACGCGCTCGGTGGCGGCTGTGAGCTGGCGCTGAACTGTGACCTGGTGGTGGCCGACGAGACCGCGGAGTTCGGCCTGCCGGAGACCACGGTCGGCCTGGTGCCCGGCTGCGGCGGCACCCAGCTGTCGATGCGCCGCCTCGGCGTGGGCCGGGCGGCTGACCTGCTGCTCACCGGCCGCCGGGTGAAGGCCGCGGAGGCGGAGCGGATCGGGCTGGCCGACCGGCTGGTGCCCGCGGGATCCGCGGACGCCACCGCGCTGGAGATGGCCGGCGCCATCGCGGCCAACTCCCCGGTCGCGGTCCGGGCGGCCAAGCGGGCCATGCGCCAGGGCTGGGGGGTCGGCCTGCCCGCGGCGCTGGACATCGAGGACTCCGCCTGGCGGACCGCGGCGCTGTCCGCGGACCGGCGTGAGGGCATCGCGGCGTTCAACGAGAAGCGGGCGCCGGTCTGGCCGGGCGAGTGAGCACGCCTGCGACCTGCCCCTCATTCCCACTCACCACGGAGGCCATGGCGTGACCGATCTGCCGGGAAGCGTTTCGTTGCGGGAAGTTGGGCCCCGAGACGGTCTGCAGAATGAGGATCCGGTCCCGACCGGGGCGAAGATCGAGCTCATCAACGCCCTCTCCCAGACCGGGGTGTCGCGGATCGAGGCGGTGTCGTTCGTGCGCCCGGAGGCGATCCCGCAGATGGCCGACGCCGACCAGGTGTGGGGCGGCATCGAGCGCACCGCCGCGGTCCGCTACTCGGCGCTGGCCCCGAACTTGCGCGGCGCCCGGCGGGCGCTGGACTCGGGGTTCACCGAGGTCGAGGTGGTGGTGTCTGCCTCGGACACGCACAACCGGCGGAACGTGAATCGCGGCACCGGGGAGTCGCTGGACGACATCGCCGTGATCCTCGGTGAGGCACATGCGCGGGGCGCCACCTGCCAGGTGGTGGTGGCCACCGCGTGGGGCTGCCCGTACGAGGGGGACGTGCCGGTGAGCCGGGTCCTGGCGGTGGCCGGCCGGGCGGTGGCCGACGGCGCGGATTCCATCTCGTTCGGCGACACCACCGGGATGGCCACGCCGCGCCGGGTCACTGAGCTGGTCGGGGAGTTCCGGTCGGCGTACCCGGACGTCCCGCTCAACCTGCACTTCCACAACACCCGGGGCACCGGCCTGGCCAACGTGCTGGCCGCGCTGGAACTGGGAGTGGACGACTTCGACGCGTCGGTCGGCGGGCTCGGCGGCTGCCCGTATGCGCCCGGGGCCACCGGCAACATCGCTACCGAGGAACTCGTGCACATGGTCGAGGACATGGGCGTGGCGACCGGGGTGGACCTGGAGGCGATGATCGACGCGGCCGCGACGGCGGAACGGATCATCGGCCGCCAGCTCCCGTCCCAGGTGCTCCGGGCCGGCCCCCGCACCCGCACGATCCCTCTCTAATGGCCTGCCCAGGCGCTCTCTAACGGTTTGTCCGCGCGAATGCGGACGGAAAGGCCGGGGGGAGCGGCGTGCGTGGTCGATCTGGGCGGTGTGCAGCGGGCTGTGGACCGGCGGTTCAACCGGGCCCGGTATGACGCGGACGAGACCGTGGCGGCCTTCGCGGCCCGGCTGAAGGACGCCGTCGATCTGGACACGGTCCAAGCTGACCTGGCGAGCGCCGTGCAGCAGGCCCTGGAACCCGCCCGTGTATCGGTGTGGATCAGCCGGGCCGGGAGTCTGTGGACGGAAATGGCCGTGGGGACAGCCCTTAACGACCATGTCCGGCGGGTTCTGGCCGACCCGGGAGCGGGCCTGGGCCGGGCGGCGGACGGCGGGGTACGCTCCCCAC
>Ga0208717_1000366_pt1 | contig 15882 bp, 13 predicted proteins | sample NGESurF53shallow_FD_184489 | JGI IMG/M metagenome (GOLD analysis project Ga0208717, IMG submission 184489) | Arctic peat soil microbial communities from Barrow, Alaska - NGEE Surface sample F53-3 shallow (SPAdes) | ecosystem: Environmental > Terrestrial > Soil > Wetlands > Peat ... | reverse complement strand
TCCTCGACGCCGTCTGCGACGCCTGGAACAGACTCATCGCCGAGCCCTCACGCATCACATCCCTCGGAGCGCGCCCATGGGCCGCTACAGGTCAGGATTAGGGCCGGTTGGTATAACACATTTGGCGGCCCCATTGCCGACCCGTCGGTTTCTAGCAGGGTGAAGATGACGGTATCGACGGTTTGACTCACTTTGTCTTCCGACGATTTTACCTGCTGATCTCCGCTGAAAACTATAATGCCCAGGTCGCTAACCACAAAAGTGAAGCCACTACGCCCGTTCTTGTACGTTTCATTCACCATCCGGGCCATGCAGCCCCTCGACCAATCATACTTTCCAGCCAGCAACTTTGTGCATCGCCCCTCTAAAACCGCTACGGTGCTTAAGCCTTTCACCATCGGCGAGCCCGTAGACCGCGATGGTGGCGGCGACGCGGCGGCGGTATCAGTCTCGCCCGGATTAGGCGGCAAAATCGGAGTGGAAGCTAGGAGAGCGTTCGACGCGGCCGCCGTGATCGGCGAAGGTCGAGCGACCCATTCACGCGCAAGGCGCTGGGCTTCCGAAAGCTGAGCGAGAGGCAACCCGCCCATCACTGCATCGCGGGCTTTGACAGCCTCATCGCGATCCAGCCCGGCGGGCAGGCGCGCGGCCGCCAGATTGAGCCACATGTGGGCTTGTACATAGTCTTGGGGCACGCCATTCCCCAAGGCGTACAACCTCCCTAGAGCAAACTGAGCGTAAGGGTCCCCCTGATCGGCGCTCTTGCGGAGCCATGCGGAGGCCTCCGCGTCATCCTTCGGCACGCCACGGCCGGCTTCGTAAAGCAGTCCCAGATTGTACTGGGCGCTCGATAATCCTTGATCGGCGGCCCTGCGAAACCACGCGGCTGCCGCCGCATAGTCCAGCGACACACCCCGACCGGTATCGTACTCATTGCCAAGATTGGACTGGGCCAGGGCGAAGCCCTGGTCTGCGGCCCGACGGTACCATGCGGCGGCCTTCGCGCGGTCCTTCGGCACGCCCTGGCCTCTCTCATACAAGACCGCGGTGTCATACTGCGCCTTAGCCATCCCCGCGTTAGCCAAGGGTCGCCATATCCGCGCCGCCGTCGAATAGTCTCCGCGTTTCGCAGCGGCCAGCCCGCGCTCAAAAGGCCCGCTGGCTGGATTTCCGGCGGCAGGAGGTCCACTTTGTACGGTGGTAGACGGTGGAGCGGCGGGCTTTTGGCAGGCGGCGACAATGAGGGCGGGAAGCGCGAAGAACAGCGCCGCCGCGTGTGTCCACGCCTCCCAGACTGCACGTCGCGACGACCCACGCGCCCGATTGGGGTTGCCGCACCAGTGTTTATGGGTCTCGACAGGCCGTCTCATTCGCACGGACCCCAGCCTAACTCCGACAGCCCGCCACGGGGCGGCGTGGGCGTGTTGCACAGTCCCGCGCGATTCAACGCCGCTTCAAACTCGTCGCGGAGGATACATGCGTCGTGGACGGCAAACGGCTTTTCGTTTCCACGACCGTTGGTCGGTTCGAAGACTTCAACGCGGTGATGATCAAGACACCTCGCTTTCGCTTCGCCATACTCTATGAACAAACTATCAAGCTCGGAATTGTTCGAAGAAACTAGAGAGTTTGGATCGTTCAACTCACTCGAGGAATCTGAAACCGGAATTGTAGAGGACGGTGAAGAGGCCGGATGATTGCAAGCCCCGAGGGCGAGTACCACCAAGAGAGACTGAGCCGAATTCATCCTGATGGTCTTTCCGACGTGCCCTTGAACCACCCTGCGATATCGCAACCAGTCGCAATTAACCACCCGCCCGCGCGAGCAAGCTCCGCACGGTCGAATCGTGCCAATTGCCCTTGCGCGCCGTGCGCACGCCACGGGCGTTCAGGGCCGCTACGATGGCGCGGGAGGTTGTCGCGCCGGCCGCCTGACTTTCGCGGACGATCGGCACACGTTGGCGGCGAAGGCGTCCGCGCCCGCGCGTTGCGTCGCCCTTGGCGCCCGCCGCTGCGCGTTTGACCTGGTTCCCCAGCTTCACGCCTTGGGCCTTCTTTGCGGCGAGGGCGGGCTTGGCCCGCACATGATCCACACGGCGACAATTTATCGAGGCGCTTTGCTTGTCGCGGCGGCATTTGGTCCCCGGCCGGTGGGTGCATCTGCTTCACGTTCGGCGATTTTGTCTGCGGCGTAAGGGTCTACACCCGGCGCGGTCGCCGCCGCTCGGCTGGGAACCGGATCGTCGGCGGGGTTCGGCCCGACAGTGAAGAATCTGTGGTAGTTGATAGACTTGACTGTGTAAGGCGACATGATGCCCAGTCTGGGGCTCGCCGGTTCGTATTTGCTCACAACGATCGGACCGGACAGCGCCATATAGAGATCGTCGTGATCATCGCCCGTGAAGAGGGCCTGCACGTCCGGCGGCTCATCGGGGCCGTCCATCACTTCAACAATGTAGGTTCCCTCATAAAGACCTTGGTGGCCCGCGCGGAACCATGGATGGCCCACGAATTGGCCGTCCTTCACGGTTACGAAATCGCCCATGTGTCCGGCGTCATCGGCCTGCACTAAGCCGGGCCACCGATCTGTTCCGTCCGGCGGATGGGAGTCATACGGCGAAGTCATACCCGGCGGGCAGTGAGGTTCCGCAGGGAAGCGGAAGGGGTCGGGGTTGCACGGCGTCACCATCACCATCAGTTCCGTCCCTTCCGGCAAATTGGTGCGCCCGCTTACTATGGGGAACGCGCCGCCGGAAACGCTTGTGTCAATCTTCACCACGAACGGTTGAACCGCGCGGGCAGCTTGTTCTTGTCCGCTGGACGAGCCTGGCGGTGGGGCGATGTCGCCGGGGTTTTCTGAACCTAGGTGTCTCTCGACCAGGCTCCAGACGACGGCGCCCGTGATCAAGAGCCCCGCGATGGTTACGAAACCGACGCGCTGTTTCGGTTTTGGTGCGGGCGGTGGTTCCGTCATAGCCCCTTGATGAATCCGCGCCGCGCTATCGGGCGGTTCCCATGCGACAATCGCGCTTTCCTGCTAGGAAGACAACGCGCGGCCGCCGGGGCGCGTCAAGCCCTCTCCGCCCGCGCCAGCAAATTCCGCACGGTCCAATCATGCCAATCGCCGCGGCGCTCCGTGCATGCGCCACGGGCGCTCAGGGCCGCTGCGATGGCGCGGGAGGTTATCGCGCCGGCCGCCTGCCTTTCGCGGACGATCGGCAGCTCGTTAGCCGCAGAGGCGCCGGCACCCTTGCCAAAGTCTCTCTCAGGCAGGCCCAAGGGGCGGCTTCGACGACGAGCGCGGATAAGGCGTCGCTTATACCTGAATAATCTCCCGGCAGGCCGCCCAAATCGTCGGGCTACGCCGGAATCCTAATCAGCGGGTCGTAGGTTCGAGCCCTACTGCGCCCACCATTGAAATATGAAGCACGCTGCTGTTGGGGAGCGAGCGGCGATAGAACGCCTTCGATGGCTCACGACGGAGTCGGCGGAACGGCGCCTAAACGGTCGCCCAGCGCGCCGGAGCGGAACGGGATGTCGCACACCCGCCGACGGCCACCGCCGGCGCCGCGGCGCCGAGGCCGGCCGGCCCGCCCCGAGCCGACGGTCACCGTGCGAAACTTCTCCGCCACGCCCCACGATCCTTGCCCGGGCCCCGCCGCCGTCATATGCGTTCACCGGCCGGCCCGCCTTGCCATAGTGACCGCTCTCGCCGACGAGGTAAAAGCATATCATGACCGCGGAGATCGGCCAGTTCGCCCTCGTCCTGGCCCTGATGCTGGCCTTGGCGCAGGCGCTCGTCCCTTTATGGGGAGCCTGGCGGGGCGACCGCGTGCTGATGGCGATCGGTCGCAACGCCGCCCTGCTGCAGGCCGCCTTCGTGGCGATCGCCTTCGCGAGTCTGGCGGCCGCCTACCTCGCCAACGACTTTTCCATCGCTTTGGTGGCGGCGCACAGCAACAGCGCCCAGCCGCTGATCTACCGGCTCGGCGCCGTGTGGGGCAGCCACGAGGGATCGATGCTGCTGTGGGTGCTGATCCTGGCCCTCTACGGCGGCGCGGTCGCCGCTTTCGGCGGATCGCTGCGCGAGAGCCTGCAAGCGCGGGTGCTGGCCGCGCAGGGGATGATCGGCGCGGCCTTTCTGGGCTTTCTGCTCTTCACCTCCAACCCCTTCACTCGCCTCTTTCCAGCCCCACCGGACGGGGCCGAACTCAATCCGGTGCTGCAGGATCCGGGCCTCGTCTTCCATCCGCCCATCCTCTATCTCGGCTATGTCGGCTTCTCGATGGCCTTTTCCTTCGCCATCGCGGCGCTGATCGAGGGCAAGGTGGACGCCGCCTGGGCGCGCTGGGTGCGCCCCTGGGTGCTCGCCTCCTGGATCTTTCTTACCGTGGGCATCGCCGGAGGCAGCCTGTGGGCCTACTATTCCCTGGGCTGGGGCGGCTGGTGGTTCTGGGACCCGGTGGAGAACGCCTCCTTCATGCCCTGGCTGCTGGGGACGGCCCTGCTGCATTCCTCCCTGGTCCTGGAGAAGCGCGGGGCGCTGATCAGCTGGACCATCCTTCTGGCCATCCTGACCTTTTCCTTGAGCCTGGTCGGCACTTTCCTGGTCCGCTCGGGGATATTGACCAGCGTCCACGCCTTCGCCCTGGATCCCCAGCGCGGCGTGTACATCCTGGCGATCATCGCCGCCCTGACCGGCTCGGCGCTCACCCTGTTCGCCTTCCGGGCGCGGGCCATGCGCACCGGCGCCCTGTTCGCGCCCCTTTCGCGCGAGGGCGGCATCACCCTCAACAACCTCTTCCTCCTGGCGGCCACCGCCACGGTGTTCCTGGGCACCTTTTATCCGGTGTTCATGGAAGCGGCGCGCGGCGAGGCGATCTCGGTGGGGCCGCCCTATTACCGGGAGACCTTCATCCCGCTCTTCCTGCCGCTCATTCTGCTGGCCGGCTTTGGACCCATGCTCAACTGGAAGCGCGACGAGGGGCGCGCCTTGCTTAGGCGCCTGCGCGGACCCGGGGCGCTGGCCGGCGCGGTGCTGGTCGCGGCAGGGGTGGTCCTGGGCGTGGCCCATGTCCTGACCTTGCTCGGCCTGGCGCTGGGCGTCTGGCTGATCGCCGCGGCTTTCTGGGTCCTGGCGCGCCGGTGGCGAATCGGCCAGGGCGGCGGGGCGGTCGAGATCGCGCGGCTGGCCAGGGCGACGCCGCTGGCGGTGTGGGGCATGGTGCTGGCGCACGCGGGCCTGGGCGTCACCGCCCTGGGGATCACCGCCGACACCGCCTGGCAGACCAACAAGGTGCTGACCATGACGGCGGGGCAGGCCGTCTCCCTGGCCGGCCGGACGGTGACCCTTCGGTCGGTGCGAATCGTGCGGGGGCCGAACTACGAGGCCAACCAGGCGCGCTTCGAGGTTTCCGGGCCGCTCGGCGATCGAACCCTGATTTCGCAGCGGCGGTTCTATCCGGTCAGCCAGACCCGCACCACCGAGGCGGCCATCGGGGTCGGCTTTCTGGGCAACACCTATATTTCCATCGGCGACGAGACCGCCGCCGGCGCCCTGGTGACGCGGCTGTGGGACCATCCGCTGGTCGGCTGGATCTGGGGCGGGGGGCTGATCATGGCGCTGGGCGGCGCCCTTTCCCTGGCCGACCGGGGCCGCCGGCGCGCGGTGGTGAAGCGCTCCGCGCCCGCCGCGCCGCGAACGGCGCCGGCCACGGCATGAGGGGCGCGCTCTTCCTCCTGCCGGCGGCCCTGTTCGTCGCCGTCATCGTCACCTTCGTGATCGGCCTCGGGCACGATCCCAGCCAGCTCCCCTCGACCCTGATCGGCAAGCCCCTGCCGGCCTTCGCCCTGCCGCCGGTCCGCCCCGGCGAGGCGGGGCTGGCGTCGCGCGACCTCACCGGCCAGCCCCGTCTGCTCAATGTCTTCGCCTCGTGGTGCGTCTCCTGCCGGATCGAGCATCCGGTCCTGCTGGCCCTGAAGGCGCAAGGCGTCCCCATCGAAGGGCTCGACTGGAAGGACGAGGCGGCGGCGGCGGCCAGATACCTCGCCGACAACGGCGATCCCTACGCCCAGGTGGGCAACGACCGGTCCGGACGGACGGGGATCGACCTGGGCGTGGCGGGCGTCCCGGAGACCTTCGTGGTCGATGGCAAGGGGGTGGTGCGCTACAAGGTGGTCGGGCCGATTTCGCCGGATGACTGGGATCGGACCCTCGCGCCGCTGATGGCGCGGCTGAGGGCCAAGACATGAGTGGCCGCGGCGTGAAGCGCCTCGCGCTCCTGGCGCTGGGCGCGCTTCTGCTGGCGGGCGAGGCCAGGGCGGTCCTGCCCGACGAACAGCTCGCCAATCCCAAGCTGGAGGCGCGGGCGCGGGCGATCGGCGGCGAATTGCGCTGCGTGGTCTGCCAGAACCAGACCATCGACGATTCGGACGCCGGTCTAGCGCGTGATCTGCGGATCATCCTGCGCCAGCGCCTGGTCGCCGGCGACAGCGACAAGCAGGCCATCGCCTTCATCGTCCGGCGCTACGGGACCTTCGTGCTGCTCAAGCCGCCGTTCGACTGGGACACCCTGGTCCTGTGGCTGGGACCCCTGGCGATCCTGGCGGGAGGCGGCGTCGGCGTGGCGTTCTACCTGCTACGTCGCGGTGAGGCCGCGCGGGCCGCCCCGCCCGCCCTCAGCGAGGCCGAGCGGGTCCAGCTCGACGGGATTCTGGGGACGGACGAGCCGGCCTGATGCTGTGGATTGTTCTGGCCGCGATGACGGTGGTGGCGGCGGTGGGGCTGACCTTCCCGCTGGTCCGCCGCTACGACGTCCGGCGCGCGTCGGCCGGCGCGGTCGAGGTGCTCAAGGGCCAGCTGGCCGAAATCGACGCCGAGGCGGCGACGCGAACGCTCGGCGAGGGGGATAGGGCGGGCCTGCGCACGGAGGCCCTGCGGCGCATCCTGGCCGAAGCCCCGCTCGCCGACGCGCCCGCCCGCCCGCTCGGCGAACGCTCGCTGATGCTGCTGGGCCTGGGGATGGCCGCCATGGTCGCGGTCGGCGGCGCGGCGCTCTATCTCGCCATCGGCCGGCCCGATCTGACCAGCGTTGGCCCCGCGGCGCCGGTTGGCGCCGACCACCGCGGCGCCGACGTGGCCAGCATGGTCGCCCAGCTCGAAGCGAAGATGAAGGCCTCGCCGAACGATCCGCAAGGCTGGCGGATGCTCGGCTGGTCGTACATGCAACTGGGCCGCTACGCCGATGCGGCGGGAGCCTACGGACGCGCCGCCGCGCTCGATCCGAACTCGGCCGAGTATCCCTCCGCCCAAGGCGAAGCCCTGACCCAGGCGGCCGGCGGCCAGGTGACGCCGGCCGCCCAGGACGCCTTCCAGTCGGCCCTGGCCAAGGACGGCGCCGATCCTCGGGCGCGCTATTACCTCGCCGTGGCCCGCGATCAGCGGGGCGATCACGCGGGCGCCATGGCTGACTGGATCGCCCTCTTGAAGAGCGCCCCGCCCGACGCACCATGGACCGCCGACGTTCGCGCCTTCGTTATGCGGATCGCCAAGGAAGACGGCGAAGACATCGCCGCCAGGCTGCCGCCCGCGCCGGTCGGGATGGAGGCAACAGCCCAACCGGGGCCCAGTCCCGGCCAGATCGCCGCCGCCCGGGCGATGCCGGCCGGCGACCGCCAGGCGATGATCGCCGGCATGGTCGATCGCCTGGCGGCGCGTCTGAAGGCCAACCCCAGGGATTCCGAGGGCTGGGTACGCCTGATGCGGGCGCGCATGGTGCTTGGCGACCCCGGCGGGGCGACCGGCGCCTATCGCGAAGCGCTCGAGGCGTTCAAGGGCTCGCCCGCCCAAGAGGCCAGCTTGCGCGAGGCGGCGCGGGGGCTGCAAGTACCGGGAACGTGAAGCTCAGCGATTCACCCGAAGTTCGGCGCCCGGACGGTCCAGGCGGCCCAGGGCTTCGCGGGTGGTGGCGTCGCCAGCGGCGACGGCGGCTGGGCGAGCAGACAATTCGCGACGCTTGTTCCGCTGGCGCGGAAGAGCCCCTGGGCGTGCCGCGGCCATCTCTTCCCGGATCGACACCGATCAGAACATGCCGCCTTCGCGCCTCTTCTTCCGTCGCGGTCGCTCCCACACCACGCCGGGAAAGCCTTTGAGGGGGACCAGGGGTTCGCCGGCGTAGGCCCACTCGGGGGTCTCGTCGATGGCGATGTGATAGAGCGGCTCGCGGCCCACGCCGCTGTCGAAGAGGGCGCGGGGGACGTTGACCATCTGGGGCGAGTGGGCGCGCACGTAGAAGATCGGGGCGCCGCATCGGCCGCAGAAATTGCGCGCCGTGCGGGTCGAGGGGTCCTCAAAGCGAGTGATCTGGTCGGCGCCTCTGGTGACGCGAAAGCGGCTCTTCCAGCTTCCCACATAAGTGGCGCAGGCGGCGCCGTGGGCGCGCCGGGTCGCGGGCGAATGGTCGTGCCAGGCCCAGCGGGCCGGAACGTCGATCTCGACGGAGACCTCGCCGCACAGGCATCGGCCTCGCGCGGCGGTCGCCGGCGCCTTCATTGTCTTCCTGGCCACGGTTTCACTCACTCTCGACCTCCACTTTCAGCGCGAATGCGTCATGCCTAACCCGTTTGGCCCGTGGCGGCGAAGGCGTCGCCGGGTTAGACGGACTCTGGTTTCCAATTCGACCGGCGCGAGGCGAGAGCAATGACCATGATCGGCGCGGTGAAATCGGTGGTGGCGGGCGCCTCCCAGCCGCGGCCCCGCGAGGCCCTGGCGGCCATTTCGCCCTATCAGCCGGGCATGACGCCGGACCTGGCGCGGCGGCGGTTCGGCGGGGTGGATTTCGCCAAGCTGTCCAGCAACGAAAATCCCCATGGCCCCAGCCCCCATGCGCTCGCCGCAGCGACGGCCGCCCTCGGCCAGGCCGAATCCTATCCCGACTCCACGGCGGCGGCCCTGCGCGGGGCGCTGTCGACCCATCTGGGCGTGGCGTCGGATCGCATCGTCACCGGGCCGGGATCGGAAGCCCTGATCGACTATTTCTTTCGCGCCTATCTGGAGAGCGGCGACACCCTGCTGCTGTCACGGCCGACGTTTCCCAGCTACGACATCTTCGCCCTGGCGGCGGGGGCGCTGATCGTCGATGCGCCGCGCGCGGCGGGCTTCGATTTGGACATTGCCGCCCTGACGGCGGCCCTTCGTGAGCCGCCCAAGGCGCTGGCGCTGTGCACCCCCAACAATCCGACCGGCAACCAGACGTCCCGCCGCGACATCGAGGCCATCCTCGCCGCAACGCCCCTCTCCACCCTGATCCTGTTCGACGAGGCCTATTTCGAGTTCCAGGACGAGGCGAGCGCGCTCGACCTGCTGGAGGCATGGGGCGGCGTCTTCCTGCTGATCCGGACCTTTTCCAAAGCCTACGGCCTGGCCGGCCTCAGGGTGGGCTATGGCGTCGCCTCCAACCCGGAGGTCGTCAGCACGCTCGACAGCTTCCGGCCGGCCTTCAACATCGCGTCGCCCTCCCAGGCCGCGGCCGTCGCCGCCCTGGCCGACCAGGGTCACCTGCGCGCCGCCGTGGCCGACATCGCCGGTGAGCGGGATCGGATCGAACGGGCGCTGGACGCGGCGGGGATCGTCCACACGAAATCCATGGCCAACTTCGTCTTCGTGCGCTGCGACGCGCCCTTGGAGCAGGCTTTCGACCGCCTGCTGGCGGCGGGCCTCATCGTGCGGCCCATCCCGGTTCGCGGCGAAGCCTGGCTGCGGATCACCGTCGGCAAACCCACCGACAACGACCGGCTGCTGGCCGAGCTTGTTGACGCGATCCGGTGATGGACGGCGACGAGCATAGGGCGCTTTCCCCCGCCCCCTCCACCGCTTCGCGGTCCCCCTCCCCCGCTACGCGGAGGAGGATTGAAACGCGTTGGCCCGACCCCAAGGTCGATTGGCGCAAGATCGCCTGGCTCGTCCAGGTCTCCCGCGCCCTGGACGCGCTGGAAGAGACGGTGCTCGTTCCGGAAAAGAAGGTGCTCTACCAGTTCTCGGCCCGCGGCCACGATCTGGCGCAGATTCTGCTGGGCTTGCGCCTCACCGACCCCAACGACGCGGCGTGCGGCTACTATCGCTCGCGGCCTCTGCTGCTGGCCCTGGGGGTCGCGATCGAGGATGCGCTGGGCTCCTCCATGGCCCGGGCTGGGGGATATTCGGATGGGCGGGACATCGGAGCGGTATTCAACTTTCCCAATCCGGCCGGCGCCTCGGCGCTTCCCATGTGCGGCGGGGTGGGCTCGCAGTACACCCCGACGGCCGGCTGGGCGCAGGCGGTGGAATATCACCGCACGGTGCTGAACGATCCGGCCTACACGCGGGCGATCGGGGTGGTGCTGGGCGGCGACGCCTCGGTGGCGACCAACGGCTTCTGGTCGGCGCTGACCATGGCCACCACCCTGGCCCTGCCGATGCTGTTCTATATCGAGGACAACGGCTGGGGCATCTCGGTGCCGGGGCGTTTCCAGACGCCGGGAGGAGACATCGCCGCCAATTTGGCGAGCTTTTCCGGCCTGATGGTACTTTCCGGTGACGGGACGGACCCGGCCGAGGCGGCGCGCCTCATCGACGAGGCGGTAAGTCAGGTGCGCGAGGCGCGCTCGCCGGTCCTGTTGCGCCTCACCGTGCCGCGCTTGGAGGGTCACAGTTTCCAGGATACTCAGACTTACAAGAGCGCCGAGACGGTGGCCGCCGAACGGGCGCGCGATCCCCTGCCCCGTCTGCGCGCCGACCTCGTCCCCGCCCTGATGAGCGATACCGAATGGGACAAGATCGCCGCCGCCGCCGCCGCCGCCGTCGAGGCCGCCCGCGCCGCCGCCGAGGCGCGGCCCAACGCCGACCCCGCCGGCGTCGGCCGCTTCGTCTTCTCCGAGGAAGACGCGCCTCAGATCCAGGGCGGCCTTCGGAGCGCGGGCGTCCCGCCCGCGTCCACCGCCTCCGAACCGGCCCCCGAAGGTCAGCGGATCAACATGGGCGCCGCCATCCGCCGGACCCTCGACCACGAGCTTTCCGTCAATCCGCGCCTGGTCGTCTTCGGCGAGGATGTCGGCCCCAAGGGCGGCGTGCATGGCGTGACCCTGGGCCTGCAGGAGAAGTTCGGCGCGGCGCGGGTGTTCGACACCAGCCTCTCGGAGGAAGCCATCGTCGGCCGGGCAGTCGGCATGGCGCTGGCCGGCCTGATGCCCGTCCCCGAAATCCAGTTCCGCAAATACGCCGATCCGGCCGCCGAGCAGATCGCCGACTGCGGCACCCTGCGCTGGCGCACCCGCAACCGCTTCGCCGCCCCCATGGTGGTGCGCATGCCGGTGGGCTTCTTCAAGTGTGGCGACCCGTGGCACAGCCAGACCGACGAAGTGCGCTTCGTCCACGCCCCCGGCTGGAAGGTCGCGGTTCCTTCGAACGCGCAGGACGCCGTGGGCCTGCTGCGCGCCGCGCTGCGCGGCGACGATCCGGTGATGTTCCTGGAGCATCGGGCCATGCTGGACGGCGCCTGGGCGCGCCGGCCCTACCCCGGCGATGACTACGCCCTCCCCTTCGGCCGGGCCAAGACGACGATAGCCGGCGACGACATCACCCTCGTCACCTGGGGCGCCATGGTGGAGCGCTGCGAGGCGGGGGCGAAGCTGAGCGGCGCCTCGGCCGAGGTGATCGATCTGCGCACCCTGATGCCGTGGGACAAATCGGCGGTGCTGGCTTCGGTGGCGCGCACCCACCGCTGCCTGATCGTCCACGAGGATTTGCGCACCGGCGGCTTCGGAGCCGAGATCGCCGCCGCGGTGGCCGACGAAGCCTTCCTCGATCTCGACGCGCCTGTCTCCCGCCTAACCATGCCTGACGTCCCCAGCCCGCACAATCCGGCCCTGCTGGAGGCGGTGCTCCCTTCGGCCGAGACCATCGCGGCGAAGATCGTCGAGCTGGTGGGGTTCTAGACCGTGAACGCCCCGGCCGACGCGCCCATCATCGACGTCATCGCTCCCCTCGAACAGGAAGGCACCAAGGCGGTGGTGCGCGCCTGGTTCAAGGCGGTCGGCGAGCGGGTGGCGCAGGACGAGCCCCTGCTGGAACTGGAGACCGACAAGGTCGCGGTGGAGGTGCCGTCGCCCGGCGCGGGGGTGCTGGTCGAATTGATCCTCGCGGCCGACGCCGAGGCGACGCCCGGCGCGGTGCTCGGACGAATTCGGATCGAACAGGGCGAGGCGACCGCTCAGTCTCCCGTTCAGACCAAGCCACCCCCGGCGCGCCCGCCTGTCGCGGACGGCGAACACCGGCTGTCACCGTCCGTACGCCGACTATTGAGCGAAAACGGTCTCGATCCGGGCGAGATTCCCGGGACCGGCCGAGGCCGCCGCCTGACTCGCGAAGACGTCGCCGCCGAGATCGCCCGCCGCAGCGCCACGCCCGCCTCGTCCGCGCCTGGCGAGGTCCGGCGGATCCCGCACGACCGCATGCGCCGCCAGATCGCCGAGAATATGACGCGGTCCCTGGCGGTCGCGCCGCACGTCACCGCCGTCTTCGAGGCTGATTTCACCGCCATCGCCGCCCATCGGAGGGCTCACAAGGCCGAGTTCGAGGCAGCGGGCGCCGCCCTCACCTACACAGCCTATCTGGTTTCCGCCGCCGCTGAGGCCATGGCCGCCGCGCCGACGGTCAACAGCCGCTGGCATGACGACCACCTGGAGGTGTTCGGCGACATCAACATCGGCGTCGGCGTGGCGCTGGGCGACAAGGGCCTGATCGTCCCGGTGATCCACCGCGCCCAGTCCCTCACCCTGCTGGACATCGCCCGGCGCCTGACCAACGTCACCGAGCGCGCCCGCGCCGGCCGCCTCGCCCCCGCCGATGTCCAGGGCGGCACCTTCTCGATCTCCAACCACGGCGTCTCCGGCTCCCTCATCGCGGCGCCCATCATCATCAACCAGCCCCAGTCGGCCATCCTCGGCGTCGGCAAGCTGGAAAAGCGGGTGGTGGCGCGCGAGGTGGGCGGCGCGGATGCGATCCAGATCCGCCCTCTCGCCTTCGTCTCCCTGACCATCGACCACCGCGTCCTCGACGGCGTCCAGACCAACGCCTGGCTGACGAGGTTCGTGGAGGTGCTGGAGGGGTGGGGGGAGGATGACGGCTCGATTTGAACGACCAGAAGACTGAAAGGCGAAATCAGAAGTGCCAGTTAATGACGCGTTCTGGCTGGACGATACAATCAACCTCCGAATTCAAACACTATGGCGTCCCCCATCCTGAACAATCGTTGGTATTCAGCGTCGAACCCGTCGATGATTCGTAACGCCGGACTCGCGTTGTTTACATTCCGGATCATGTTCAGCGCCAGCAACGCTACATATCCTGTATGAAATAGGTCGGCGTTTATAAATCTCTGTTCCGGTTTGTCGAAGAAATCGACACTCACTACAAGTACGGCTCCATCAAAGGACTTAACATTCCTCATTGCGTGAATAATATTAGCGTGCGCATGATCTTTGTTGATCAAATTTTTGATACGATGAATCTCAGTTGAATCCTTTTGATAATGTTTCCGAATCCATTTATAGACATTTTGTGACATGAATTTGTCATGGTCGGATTCATTGGCGTCGCCTGCAAAATATGGGTCTTTCGGATTGGCAAGAGCATAAGCCGCTAGCGCTGTGTGCTCAAGTGCGTGCCGAAGATTGCTATAAACCTGCGTTCTATGCTGCCTGAGTCCGGAAAGTAGAGCGAGGCTGACGTTGATCACGATTTGGGCGAGATAAGCGCCGAAGGCGCGTCGTGATTCAGAGTACCCAGTTATTCCCGTGCTAAGAAGACTGAGGGCGTCATTTGCAAATGCGTAAATCTTTCGGTATTTAGTGACATTTTGTGCCAGAAGGTCATTTTCTTGATCACCAAGTTGTGCAATGGTGATCGCTTCGATTGCCATCATGAACTCTTAATGGGAGGCGTCAAATCGTTGAATATAAGTCGAACATCCAATAATGCTTCCGCGCCAATCGCCGTTTTGAACAACCTCGGTAGAATCGACGAATAGCCTGATCACACAATCATTGGCTGGTGTTTTCCAGATATAGGCTTTCTTGTCCCCGATGACCTTCTGATCGTCCGGGTAGTTCAATCGCCTGAAGGCGAGGCTGGACGGCTGGCCCTTCAGGCTTGAAAGGATGTTGCTCATCGGTTGGATTAGCGGCTGCTGATAGCTGTCCTGCAAGGATTGCTCGGTCATACAGCCCCCCATGGCTCCCGCCGTCAGCAATATCGCCAAGGCCATCGCTGTCTTTGACACGCTGCCAGACATTGTCTGCACCTTTCGCCCATGCCCGCCCGCCGGAACCTATGTCCCACGGAAGGGGATCATGATACATCGCCGAACTGGTCGATGCCAATGTCCGGTAACCCCTCTTTTTGTCGGAACTTGACATTCACCAAAAATTTCCCTTCCCCGGTGATTGCTTGTGGCAACAGCTTATCCGCGATGGTCGAACACCCGCCTCGCCTTCCCCTCGGACCGCGCCAGCGCCCCGGGGTCGACGAGCATCACCTCTGCATTGATCCCCAGCCGATCCTTGATCCGGCGGCCGAGGGTCCTCCCCGCTTCCTCGCAGACTTCCGCCGCCACACCGGCCGCCGGCTCCACGGTCACGCACAGGCGATCGAGCGCGCCGTCGCGGCGCACGTCGATGCGGTAGTGCGCTGCGAGGGCGGCGGTTTCCAGGACCAGTTCCTCGATCTGGCGGGGGAAGAGGTTGACGCCGCGCACGATCAGCATGTCGTCGCAGCGCCCCAGCACCCGTTCCATGCGGCGGAACGGGTGGGGCGCGGCGGGTGGGCAAAGGCGGGTGACGTCGCCAGTGCGGTAGCGGAGCACCGGCGTCGCCTCGCGGGTCAGCGAGGTCAGCACCAGTTCGCCCAGTTCCCCGTCGGCGAGCGGTTCACCCGTCTCGGGGTCCACGACTTCGGGCAGAAAATGATCCTCCCAGATGGTCAGCGGCCCGCGCGCGTCGGCCCGCTCCTGCGCCACGCCGGGGCCCATGACTTCGGAGAGGCCGTAAAGATCAAGGGCGACGAGCCCCCAGCGCCGCTCGATCTCGCCGCGCATGGCCTCGCTCCACGGCTCGGCGCCGTGGAGGCCGATCTCCAGCGAGCTGTCGCGCGGATCGACCCCGGCCCGCTCCATCGCCTCAGCCAGGGCCAGCATGTAGGAGGGGGTGCAGGCGATGATGCGGGGCTTCAGGTCCAGGATGAGCTGGATCTGCCGCTCGGTCTGACCGCCGGAGACCGGCAGCACGGCCAGCCCCAGTCGCTCGGCCCCGGCGTGAAGGCCAAGGCCGCCGGTGAACAGGCCATAGCCGTAGGCGTTGTGCAGAATGTCGCCGGCCCTCGCCCCGGCGGCGGAAAGGCAGCGCGCCACCAATTCGGCCCACACGTCCAGGTCGCCGCGCGTATAGGCGACGATGGTCGGCTTGCCGGTGGTCCCCGACGAGGCGTGGAGGCGCGCGATTTGGTCTCGCGGAACCGCGAACATGCCGAAGGGATGGTGGTCGCGGAAATCGGTCTTGAGGGTGAAGGGCAGGCGCGGCAGGTCTTCGAGGTCGAGGGTCTCGGCCATCGGCGCGCCCGCGTCCCGGCATCGCTCGTCATACCAGGGAAGGGTGCGGGCGTGGGCGACCGAGGCCCGTAGGCGCTCGGTTTGCAGAGCGCGGAGATGTTCAGGCGTCATCGCGGACGCCCCTCGTCACACTCCCCTCCCCCTTGCGGCTACGGCATTCACACATCTTCGGTTTGCGTCGGGCTCTGAGGTCTGATTCTCTATGGTGATCGGACAGGAGAGCGGTGATGGCGGAGTATGGGCT
>Ga0208717_1000365_pt1 | contig 15889 bp, 12 predicted proteins | sample NGESurF53shallow_FD_184489 | JGI IMG/M metagenome (GOLD analysis project Ga0208717, IMG submission 184489) | Arctic peat soil microbial communities from Barrow, Alaska - NGEE Surface sample F53-3 shallow (SPAdes) | ecosystem: Environmental > Terrestrial > Soil > Wetlands > Peat ... | reverse complement strand
CCCGGTGCTGACCACCACGATGAAGAGCGTCGGCGAAACGATGGCCATCGGACGTAACTTCGCTGAGGCTCTGGGCAAGGCCCTGCGGTCTGCCGAGACGAGCCGCTCCGGTTTCTGGACGACGCGCGACCCCGACTCCGCCCCGCTGGAAGCCACTCTTGACGAGCTGCGCAGGCCGCACGACGGCTGGCTCTACACCGTGGAACGCGCTTTGCGGCAGGGGGCGGACCCGGCCGAAGTGTCGCGGTCATCGGGCATTGACCGATGGTTCGTCGATCAGATCGGCGCGCTGGTCGCGCTCCGGGCTGAGATCGAGGGCGCCGCCACGCTGGAACCGGAGATCCTGCGCCGGGCGAAGTACTACGGCCTGTCCGACCTGCAGATCGCCGCGCTGCGCCCGGAATTGGCAGGCGAGGACGGCGTCCGGGCGCTGCGCCACTGCCTGGGGGTGCGGCCGGTTTTCAAGACAGTGGACACCTGCGCGGGCGAGTTCGCGGCCCGCACCCCGTATCACTACTCCGCCTACGAGCTTGATCCGAATGCTTGCACCGAGGTGGCATCGCAATCGCATCGGCCCAAGGTCCTCATCCTCGGCTCCGGGCCCAACCGGATCGGGCAGGGCATCGAGTTCGATTACTCGTGCGTGCACGCTGCCATGGCCTTGCGCGAGGCCGGCTACGAGACCGTCATGATCAACTCCAACCCGGAGACGGTGTCCACTGACTACGACACCGCCGACCGCTTGTACTTCGAGCCGCTGACGTGCGAAGACGTTCTGGAAGTGGTCGCCGCAGAACAGCAGTCGGGGGCCGGGGGCCCGGGGATCCGCGGCGTGATCGTCGCGCTGGGGGGTCAGACGCCGCTCTCGCTTGCCGACCGGCTGGCCCGCGCCGGAGTGCCCATCGCCGGCACTCCGCCCGAGGCGATCCACCTGGCTGAAGATCGTGGCGTGTTCGGCCGCCTGCTGGCGCTGGCCGGGCTTCCGGCGCCGCGTCACGGCACGGCCACCTCGATCGCCGAGGCCAGGGTGATCGCTCATGGGATCGGATTCCCGGTGCTGATACGACCGTCCTATGTGCTGGGCGGGCGGGGCATGGAAATCGTGCGCTGCGAGCAGTCGCTGGCCAGGTACCTCACTCGCGCGGCCCAGATCGCTCCCGCCTACCCGGTGCTGGTGGACCAGTTCCTGACTCACGCGATCGAGATCGACGTGGACGCGCTGTTCGACGGCAGCGAACTGTACGTCGGGGCGGTGATGGAGCACATCGAAGAGGCCGGCGTTCACTCCGGCGATTCAGCGTGCGTCCTGCCTGCGATCTCTCTCGGAGACTCGGTGCTGGCGACGGTCCGGAAGTACACGCAGGCCATCGCCGAGGCCATCGGAGTCTGCGGCCTGCTCAACGTGCAGTACGCGCTCAAGGACGATGAGGTGTACGTCCTCGAGGCCAACCCGCGGGCGAGCCGCACGGTTCCTTTCGTGTCCAAGGCGACTGCGGTGCCGCTTGCCAAAGCCGCTGCCCTGATCATGCTGGGCAGCTCGATCAGCGATCTTCGGGCCGCCGGATTGCTGCCCGTCAAAGGCGACGGGACCGCGCTGTCAGCCGAGACGGCAGTGGCGGTGAAAGAGGCGGTGCTGCCATTCGGCCGGTTCCGCACGCCGGTTGGGCAGGTGCTTGACCCGGTGCTCGGCCCCGAGATGAAGTCGACCGGCGAGGTAATGGGAATCGACGCGTCGTTCGGTCAGGCGTTCGCCAAATCGCAGGACGCCGCCTCGCATCCACTGCCGACCGGGGGAACAGTCTTCGTATCAGTGGCCGACCGGGACCAGAGCGCGATTGTGCCGCCGGTCCGGCGACTGGCCGAGCTGGGCTTCCAGGTCTGGGCCGCGACGGAAACGGCGTCGGCGCTTACCCGCAACGCGATCCCGTGCCTGGCCATGCCCGAACACGGCCGTGCGGCCGACAGCATCGTTGCCAAGATCCTGGCCGGCGAAGTGTGCATGGCGATAAATACGCCTGTCCAGAATGGCGGGACGTCGGCCGACGGGCGAGATATCCGGGTGGCGGCCGTGGCGCGTGGCATCCCGTATATGACCACCATTCAGGGAGTAGTCGCCGCGGTACGCGGCATCGAATCGCTGATCCATGATGAACTTGGGATTCGCACGCTACAGGAGTGGCAGAGTCTGATGCGGCAGGCCAAACCATTCTTGGAGTCCGCCACGTAGCCGCTGCCGTTTACTGGTCATCGAACGCACCGGGCGCCGTCCAAGTGGAGAAATTCCCAGTTGCCGCGGGGTTGGCGGATATTCCGCTATCCGCGATAATTAACCATGGTTGAAAACCGATTCCTGGGTCTTTCAGGTATCTCCGTTCCTCCGGTCGGAATCGGCTGCTGGGCGATCGGCGGTCAATCCTGGACCGGTGACAAGGCGTTGGGCTGGGGCGACGTGGATGACCGGGAATCGCTTCGCGCGCTACGCCGCGCCTTCGACCTCGGCGCCAGATTTTTTGATACAGCGGATGTTTACGGCACCGGCCATAGCGAGCGCATTCTCGGGCAGGCGCTCGCCGGCCACCGCGACGAGGTCGTTATCGCCACCAAGTGGGGAAACACATATGACGAGGGGCGCCGGGCCCTGCTCGATCCGGACGCCTCCGGCGCCTACACGCGGCGGGCGCTCGATGCTTCGCTGCGCCGACTCGGTACCGATTACGTTGACGTCTATCAATTCCATCTGGCCGACGTCGCGCCGGCCGATGCGGCTCCCCTGATCGACGTGCTCGAGGTTCTGGTCGAGGACGGGAAGATCCGGACCTACGGCTGGAGCACCGATGACCCCGACCGCGCCGCCTCATGGCGGGCCGCCCCCAACGGTTCCGTCGTCCAGCACGAACTCAATGTCCTGCACGACGCCCCCGAGATGCTCGCCCTCGTTGAGCGTGAGAAGTGGGCCAGCATTAACCGTGGGCCGTTGGCGATGGGCCTGATCAGCGACAAGTACCACGCACATTCCCAGCTGCCAGCCGATGATGTACGCGGTAACGGGCCTGCCTGGATTCGCTACTTCAAGGACGGTCAGCCAGTCCAGGACTGGGTCGCACGGCGGGACTCGATCCGAGACATCTTGGCCAGCGACGGTCGGACGGTCGCGCAGGGCGCGCTCGCCTGGAACCTGGCCCGCAGCCCGCACACCATCCCGATCCCGGGCTGCCGCACGGTGGCCCAGGTGGAGGAGAACGTCGGGACTATTGAGCGCGGACCGCTCAGCTCGGCCCAGATGGCCGAGATCGAATCGATTCTCGGTCGCTGACCCCCGGCGCAGTCAGCACGACCGCCGTTGCAACTGGACGGCAAGACGCCACCACAACTCGGCATTCGCCTGGGCGAGCTCGGCGATCGTCGCGGCACGATGATGTGGGACCTTATCGACGAACTGCCCGAACGCCACCGCATTATTCGTGGAATGGTACAGATGGCGCAGTATAGAACGTCCTGAGTCGCTGAAACGCAGCGTCGGGTCGCTCCGCAGCCGCTGCAGGATCTTATCCATGTCCGACTCCTGCAGGGAATCGGCGTCGCTGCCGTTCGACCCACTGCGCTGCGCCGGTACCGCTGCGGTCCGGTCAGCCTCAGCGCCAGGAGGCGTTGGCGTTGGGCTTTCTGGCGCGCGCTCGGACCGTCCACCCGGATCTTGCCGGTCGGCGACTGCGGGCGCGCTCGGGTGTCCCGGCCGGCCGAGCACCGGATTCAAGCCGCGTTTGAGCCGATCCCGCACGTCACGCGCGGTCCCCGGCGAAATCCCTGCCTTGCGGGCGACCGTCCGCAGTGAAGCGGTGGGATTGTCCTTGATAAGCTCAGCCGCGAGTCGCCGTCCCTCTGAACTATTGAGCGGACGAAGGCGGCCGTCATGACCCCTCCGGGCATGCAACTGGGTGTTCTCGCCACTTGCGGCCTGTGGCGTAGCGCGTATTTTTCCTATCGTCTTGTGAGACAGTCCTGCGACGGATGCTATTCGACGATCCGACCATTCGGGGTGCGCTCTCACTATGTGCGCGGCGGCGGCCTTCCGATCGGCCAATGATAGTGGCAGCCCGTGCGAAATATTCTCCTGGACCGATATAGCGAAGATCTCGTCTTCGCTTCCATTGAAGAACTTGACCCGGATTTCCTCGTGACCGCGTAGTCGTGTGGCCGCCAGCCGGTGCATTCCATCGACTACTCGCATAGTGGACCGATGGACCAGTATGGGCGGGAATTCATCGGGCGACTCGAGGAGCACTTGAACATGCTCGCTATTTTCGCCTGTCAATCGAGGAGAGTCCGTTACCCGGAGCAGATCGCATCGAACTAGCGCAATTTGTGACCCGGCTGCCGCGTCTTCTCCAAGCGGAACTTGTTCTTTTTTTGTCAGAGGAATCGGCGACTGCGGGGAAATAGTAATCCCAAGGGGGTCCGTCATCAGCTCTCCTTTTGAGAAGGCGCGCCGGTCGCCAAGATCCCCCCCACGTTGCGAGTTAGGTCTATCAAGTGGGCTAGACCAATGTCAAGCGCCTCGCGTGCGGGCGGCCGTGGTCTGGAAGGCCCGCGAACACCTTCCCCCCTCCGCATCAACCGAGCCTCGTGCGGCGGCCACCGGCGCCGGGCAGTGGGGTGCTCACGGCGACCCGCGAACGTGAACGACTTGCGCTCATAACCGCAGCTGTATAAACCTCTCGGCTTATACAGGTCCTTAATCTAAAATGAGTCCATGGCCTTCACTGAGGAAGAAATCGCGTATATAAGGTCCCAGCACCTAGGGCGGCTTGGGACGGTCGATGACAACGGTCAGGTCGACGTGGCGCCAGTCGGGTACGATTTCGACGACAAATATTTCTATGTGGGCGGCGTCTCGGCGGAGAAGACACGGAAGTTCCGCAACGTCGTAGCCGGCCATACCAAGGTCGCCCTGGTCTTCGACGACCTGGCGACGACCGACCCGTGGGCGCCGCGGTTTGTCCGCATCTACGGGATCGCTGACATGGTGGAACGCGACGGCTACATGGGGCCCGGCCTCTATATGCGTATAAAGCCGGAAACGTCGTGGGCCAACAACCTGGCCGGCCATCCCTACGGCGGCAGCTACGGCTACTCTCCGCCCACGCGGACCAAGCACTAGCCTCGATCGCGGCCCTGATCTGCTGGCCTGGGGTGTTGGCCGGCGGGTGATTTTCTGCGCCGGGCCGGGCCTGTGCGGCCGGTCGCGCCGGCGGGCGGGGTTCCACGGTCCCCGGTTACTGCTCCTTCCTGATCGCCGGGCCTGTTCCGGCTGGTCAGCCGGATGGGAGGGCTTGCAGGCGGGTGATCGCGTCGGTGATCTCGCGGTTCCAGGGTCAGCGGTCGTACAGGCGCAGCAGCAGGGCCTGCTCCTTGTCCGAGTGCGCGATCACGATCGTCGCGTCCAGGTCGATCGTGACGAGCCCCGGCCCAGTCCGGTCGCCCGCATCGTCTCCCACAGCAGGACCGCCCCGGCCTGAGACACCAGACCCCGGCCGTCAGCCGACACCGCCACCCGGCTACCGCGTGCGCTGTTGTTCACCTGAAAAGTGCCTTCGATTCTGTACGGACAGGACTCTCGACAAGCCCAATCCTCCCAGGTCAAAGGCACTTTTCATGTAGATGGACGGTCGCCGCTTACCCCACGCGAAAGCCCGAGGCTAGCACGCTTCCGGTTGTGCGGAGTGGCGGCGCAGGTGAGCCAGAAAAGCAATTGATCGGCGCCGGGGCCCTTCCCGGCGTACGCCTCGGCACCCTGAATTCCCGGACCCCGGCACGTTTCTGCGTCCCGGGGTCCTTGACGTGCCCGTCGGCGCGTCGGATGGGGCAGGCGGGACAGCGGACCCGGCAGGGAATTCCGGCGCGGCGCCCGGTCCGGCTCGGCCGCGCTCGACGGGCAGTCGCCGCCTGCGGCCAGGCCGGGCCGGGGCCGGAGATCGCGGCCGGCGCTTGCCGTATTCGTTGATAAATAATCGCGTTACAAGCTTTATTTTTCTGATGAAGACTTGTCAGTGTTTTGACAGTTGCCTGCTTGACTTGCTCGGCGATGCCGAAGAAGCTATTTAATACAGTCCGGATTTCTGCGCCACGTGGTCTGGCGGCCCAGACTGGGATATTGCGCGTGAGCTGGCGGCAGCGGGTTTTCTATGAATTGGCGTCGCGCTACTCACTGATGGCGGGCGGACAGTCTGGCCGATCCTCGAAACAGAAGGAGATCTCCCATGAACACCACGTTGATCGTGGCGAGGATGCAGGACGAGTCCTCGGATGCGGTGGCCGGCCTGTTCGGCGATTTCGACCGGACGGATATGCCGCACGTGATGGGGACCCGCCGACGGCAGTTGTTTTACTACCGGGGGCTGTACTTCCATCTGCAGGACTTCGAGGGCGAGCACGGGGGAGAGGCGATCGAGGAGCACCGCAAGCACCCGCTGTTCGTGGGGATCAGCCGCGACCTGCGTCCCTACATCGATCCTTACGACCCGAACTGGAAGCGCCCGACCGACGCGATGGCCACTAGGTTCTACACCTGGGAGGCAGCCGAATGACCGCTGGGTCTTCGCCGGATCACGGGCTCGAGACGCTAGACGCGGTGGTCATCGGGGCTGGTTTCGCCGGCCTGTACATGCTGTACCGGCTGCGCGAGCAGGGGTTCTCGGTGCACGGGTTCGAACGGGGCGGCGGGGTAGGCGGAACCTGGTACTGGAACCGCTATCCGGGTGCGCGGTGCGACTCGGAGAGCATGTACTACTCGTATTCGTTCCTGCCCGAGCTCGAGAAGGAGTGGCCGCTTAAGGAGCGCTACCAGGACCAGCCGGAGATCCTCCGCTACCTAGAACACGTCGCGGACCGGCTTGACCTGCGCAAGGACTTCACCTTTGACGCGCGGGTAACGACCATCGAGTACGACGAAGCGGCCAGGCTGTGGCGGCTGCGCACCGAGGAGGGGCACACGGCCACAGCCCGGTACGTGGTCACGGCGGTCGGGTGCCTGTCGGCCGCGAACCGGCCCGTCTTCAAGGGCGCGCACCGCTTCAGCGGCCCGAGCCTGCACACCGCGGAATGGCCGCGGGAGCCGGTCGACTTCTCCGGCCAGCGGGTCGGCGTCATCGGCACCGGCTCGTCCGGCATCCAGCTGATTCCCGAGATCGCCGAACAGGCCGAGCAGCTGACGGTGTTCCAGCGCACTGCGCAGTTCACCCTGCCGGCCCGCAACGGGCCGCTTGACCCGCAGTTCGTGGGGCTATGGAAGCAGAACTACCGGGAGTGGCGTCGCCGTGGATGGGAGTCGAGCGGCGGGATCCCGTACGCCGGCAGTGAGGTGTCCGCCCTGGAGGTGACCGAGGCCCAGCGGCAGGCAGCTTTCGAGGCCGCGTGGGGGGCCGGCTATTTCACGTTCATGTTCGGGACCTTCGGCGACCTGATAGTCAGCGAGGCGGCAAACAAGACCGCGGCGGACTTCGTGAGGTCGAAGATCGACCAGATCGTGCACGACCCGAAGGTCGCGGCAATGCTCAAGCCCAGTCGGTACCCGATCGGGACCAAGCGGCTGCCGCTCGACACGAACTACTACGAGACGTTTAACCGGCCGAACGTGACACTGGTGGACTTGATGGCCACCCCGATCGAGGAGATCATCCCGACCGGGATCAGGACCGGCGGCGACGAGTTCGACCTGGACGTGATCGTCTACGCGACCGGGTTCGACGCGCTGACCGGGCCGCTGCGGGCGCTCGGCATCCGAGGCCGCGACGGCCGGTCGCTTGACGATGCGTGGGCGGACGGCCCGCTGACCTACCTGGGACTGGCCGTGCCCGGGTTCCCGAACCTGTTCACCATCACCGGGCCAGGCAGCCCCTCGGTGCTCAGCAACATGCCGGTGTCGATCGAACAGCATGTGGAATGGATCGGCGACTGCCTGGCGTGGGCCCGCGAGCACGGCACTGACGGTATCGAGGCGGCTGAGCCGGCTGCGGCCGGCTGGACGCGGCACGTGCAGGACATCGCCAACCTGACGTTGTTCCCGAAGGCGGCCTCCTGGTACATGGGCGCCAACATCCCCGGCAAGCCCCGGCTGTTCCTCCCGTACATCGGCGGCGTCGGCAACTACCGGCGCAAGTGCGACGAGGCAGCCGCCAACGGCTACGACGGTTTCGAGCTGTCCAGCCACCCCGTGGTCGCGCGCTGAACGGAGAATGACAGGTGACACTCGATGAGGCGACGGCGGCGCTGCTGGCGCAGCTGGCGGCGGCTGAGACCCTGCCCCTGCACGAGATGACCCCGCGCGACGCGCGGGCGATGATGGCCGCGGCGAACGGCCCGGCGGCGACCGCGCCGGAGATGGCAGCGGTTCGCGACGCGCTGGTCAGCGTATCCGGCGGGCATGTGCCGGTCCGCGTCCTGACGCCGGGCGGCCGCCCGCGCGCGGTGATCGTGTACTACCACGGCGGCGGGTGGGTGCTTGGCGCGCTGGACGAGGTCGACGCGCTCGGCCGCCAGTTGGCGCATCGGACCGGGAGCGTGGTGGTCCTGGTGGATTACCGGCTAGCCCCCGAGTTCCGCTTCCCCACCGCGGTCGATGACTCGTGGGCGGCGCTGCGGTGGACGGCCGAGCACCTGACCGAGCTCGCCGACGGGCCGTTGCCGCTGCTCGTGGCCGGCGACAGCGCCGGCGGCAACCTGGCCGCTGTCATGGCGCACCGGGCCAAGGCAGCCGGCGGTCCCTCCATCGCGGTGCAAGTGCTTGCCTACCCGGTCACCGACTGCGACCTGGACACCACTTCCTACCGCGACCCCGCCAACCAGCTGATGGTGAGCAGGGACGACATGATCTGGTTCTGGGACCACTACGCCCCCGTGCCCGCCGCCCGCGTTCACCCCGACGCCTCGCCGCTGCGCTCCCCTGACCTGTCGCGGCTGCCTCCCGCGGTGATCCTCACCGCCGAGCACGACGTTCTGCGGGACGAGGGCGAGCTGTACGCGACCCTGCTGGCGCGGGTCGGCGTACCGGTGCGGCACAAGCGGTTCACGGGACAGATGCACGGGTTCTTCACCATGACCAGAGAGCTGCCGGGGGCCGACGCCGCCATGGACTTCGTCGTGGCCGGGATCGCGGAACAGCTGAAGTAGCAGAAGAAGGAGCGCGCCCGATGATCACCACCCGGACGAATACATCCGATCTTGACCTGTTCTCCGACGAGGCCCTGGCGGACCCTCATCCGCATTACGCCGCGCTCCGCGAGCAGGCGGCCGTGGTCCATCTCCCGAAGACCGGGCACGCTGGCGTGTGGGCGGTAACGCGGTACGAGCAGATTCGCAGGGCGCTCGCCGACACGAAGGTCTTCTCCAGCAAGTCCGTCGCGTTCAACGACCAGCTGAACGCCGGGCTGGCGAGTACCGTCTTCGGCAGCGACCCGCCGGACCACCGGCGGCTGCGCGCCGCCACCATGGAGCACCTCACCCCCCGGGCGCTGCGCGGGCTCGCGGATGAGATCGGCAAGAAGGCCGACGCCATCGTCGCCGACCTGGTCGAGCGCGGCCGTTTCGACGCGATCACAGATCTCGCGCAGCCGCTGCCGATCGCGGTCGTCATGGACTTCGTCGGCGTCCAGGGCGAAGTTCGCGAGAAGATGCTCGGCTGGGGTTCCGCAGCGTTCAACGTGATGGGACCGATGAACGAGCGCACGATCGAGAACTTCCCCATCGCGGGCGAGCTGACCGTCTGGCTCTCCCAGCTTGAGGCCGGCGAACTGGCCGAGGGCAGCATCGGCCGCGCCATCTTGGACGCCGGGAACCGGGGCGAGATCCCGCCGGAAACCGGCCACGCCGTCATCCAGCAGTACGTCGCCGCGGGCCTCGACTCCACCGTCGCCGCCATCGGCAACGTCATCGCGCTGCTGGCGGCCAACCCAGAGCAGTTTGCTCTCGTCCGGGCCAACCCGGACCTCATCCCTTCCGCGTTCAACGAGTCGGTCCGCTACGAGGCGCCCGCTCCGCTCACCGGGCGCCTGGTCACCGAGGACACCGAGATCGACGGCACTGTCATTCCCGCGGGCGCCCAGGCCGCGATCCTGTTCGCGGCCGGCAACCGCGACCCGCGGCACTACCCGGACCCGGAGCGGTTCGACGTCACCCGGAAGTCGCTGGACAACCTCGCCTTCGGCTACGGCATTCACACCTGCGCCGGGCAGGGCCTGGCCAAGCTCGAGGCCCACGCGGTTATCGGCGCGCTGGCCAGGCGGGTCAGCCGGTACACCGTCGGCGAAGGGACGAGGCGGATCAACAACTCCATCCGCAGCCTGGCCACGCTGCCAGTGACCAGCGTCGAGGCGGCCTGAAGGCGAGGCAGGCAACTCGGCGCGCGGCGGCTCACCCAATTGCCCTACGCTCAGTTTATCGCTTCCGCTTGATTCGCTATTGCCAAGGAAACATCAGCGATTGCGCTATGCGTTTTGTGTTTCTGATGAAGACTTGTCCGTGTTTTGACGGTTGGCTGCTTGACTTGCCGGGCGGCGCCGAAGAAGCTGTTTAGTACAGTTCGGATTTCTGCGTCGCTGGGGTCTGGCGGCTCGGGCTGGAATATTGCGTGGATTGCTGGCAGTCGTGCTTTTCTGTGAATTAGCCGCGCGGACTGAATTGCGGCGGGCGCGCAGTCTGGCAGGCCCCGAAATATAAGGAGATCTTTGATGAACACCCGGTTCTGGAGCTGGGAGGCAGCCGAATGACCGCACCGGGCCGCCGGGCGGTGATCACAGGGATCGGCGTCATGGCCCCGGGCGGTGTTGGCGTCAAGGAATTCTGGTCCCTGCTGATCGAAGGCCGCACGGCCACGAGGAGGATCTCCTTCTTCGATCCGTCACCGTTCCGGTCGCAGGTCGCGGCCGAAATCGACTTCGACCCGCAGGCCAGCGGGCTCGGCCCGCAGGAGATCCGGCGGATGGACCGGGCGGCGCAGTTGGCCGTGGTGGCCGTCGGGGAGGCGGTGGCCGACGCCGGGCTGCAGGTGTCCGAAGACGGCGCGCACCGCGTCGGGGTGAGCATCGGCAGCGCGGTCGGCGCGACGATCGGCCTCGAGCAGGAGTATCGGGTGGTGAGCGACGACGGCCGGCTGTCGCTGGTGGACCACGCGTACGCGTCCCGGCACGTCTACGACTACTTCATTCCGACTTCGTTCGCGGCCGAGGTCGCGTGGCTGGTCGGCGCCGAGGGTCCGGCCACGGTGGTGTCCACCGGGTGCACGTCGGGGCTGGACGCGGTGGGGCACGCGGTTGACCTGATCCGCGAGGGATCCGCCGACGTGATGATCACGGGCGCAACGGATGCCCCGATCTCGCCGATCTCGGCGGCGTCCTTCGACGCGATCAAGGCGACCACCCCGCGCAACGACGACCCGGAACATGCCTCCCGCCCGTTCGACCGGACCCGCAACGGTTTCGTGCTCGGCGAGGGCGCTGCGGTGTTCGTCGTGGAGGAACTTGACCTGGCCAGGCGGCGCGGGGCGCACATCTACGCAGAGATCGCCGGATTCGCCAAGCGCTGCAACGCCTTTCACATGACCGGCCTGCGGCCGGACGGCCGAGAGATGGCCGAGGCGATCCGCGTTGCCCTGGCCGAGGCGCGAATGGAGCCCGCAGCGATCGATTACATCAACGCGCACGGTTCCGGGACCAAGCAGAACGACCGGCATGAAACCGCCGCCTTCAAGCGCAGCCTCGGCGAGCACGCCCGTCGGGTGCCGGTGAGCTCGATCAAGTCGATGGTGGGACACTCACTCGGCGCCATCGGATCCATCGAGATTGCCGCGTGCGTGCTGGCCATCGAGCACGGCATCGTCCCTCCCACCGCCAACCTGCACGAACCCGATCCCGAGTGCGATCTGGACTACGTCCCCTTGGTGGCAAGGGAATGGCGGACCGACGTTGCGCTGACGGTTGGCAGCGGGTTCGGCGGGTTTCAGAGCGCCATGCTGCTCGCCTCGCCGCAGCGGCGGAGATAGGAATGGCTACGGTCGTGACCGGGCTGGGCGTCGCCGCTCCCAACGGCCTCGGCGTGGAAAGCTACTGGGCGGCTACCCGGCGCGGGGACAGCGGGATCGGCCCCATCACCCGGTTCGATGCCCGGGGGTACCCGGGCAGCCTGGCCGGCGAGATCTCCGACTTCCAGGCGAGGGAGCATCTCCCCAGCAAGTTGATCATTCAGTCCGATCGCACAACACAGCTGGCGTTGGCGGCGACCGAATGGGCGCTGGCCGACGCCGCCGTCGAACCCGCGTCACGACCCGAGTTCGGCATGGGCGTGGTCACGGCGGCCTGCGCCGGCGGTTTCGACTTCGGGTTCCGCGAACTCGAGAAGATGTGGGGCAAGGGTCCCCAGTACGTCAGCGCCTACCAGTCCATCGCCTGGTTCTACGCCGTCCACACCGGACAGATCTCGATCCGGCACGGCATCCGAGGCCCGAGCGGGGTGCTCATCAGCGAGCAGGCCGGCGGGCTGGACGCGATCGCGCATGCCCGGCGGCAGATCCGGAAGGGCACGGAGGTGATCGTGACCGGTGGCATGGGCGGTGCGCTGAGCTCGTGGGGCTGGGTAGCGCAGTGGTCCGGTGGCGGGCTGTCAGAAGCCGACGACGAATGCCGCGCCTACCTGCCCTTTGACTCCGCGGCGGCCGGCTACGTGCCGGGCGAGGGTGGCGCGATCTTGATACTGGAGGAAGCCGAGATCGCGCGGAGCCGCCGTGCGCCCCGGCTCTACGGCGAGATCGCGGGTTATGCGGCGACCTTCGATCCCCGGCCGGGAAGCGGTCGGGAACCTGGACTGCGCCGGGCCATCGAGCTCGCGCTGACCGATGCCGGGCTCGCCGCGGGCGATATCGATGTGGTGTTCGCGGACGCAGCCGGATGGCCGTCGCTTGACCGGATCGAGGCCGACGCGATCACGGCGGTGTTCGGCCCAGGCGGAGTTGCCGTCACCGCACCGAAAACCATGACCGGTCGGCTGTACTCCGGCAGCGGCCCGTTGGACGTGGCCACCGCGCTGCTGTCCATGCGGGACGGTGTCATCCCGCCCACCGTGAACGTCAGCGTCTCGCCGGAACATCGGATTGATCTGGTGACCGGCACGGCGCGCGCGGCCGAACTGTCCGCCGCGCTTGTACTCGCCCGGGGGCGCGGTGGCTTCAACTCCGCCGTCGTTCTGCGCGGCACCCCTTAGAAAAGGAGAACAGGATGAAGGACGACCGGCTGACGATCGATCAGCTGCGCACGATCCTGCTTGAGGCGGCTGGTGAGGCCGACGTCTCCGACGTCGGCGACGATATCGATGACACCGAGTTCACCGATCTCGGCTACGACTCGATCTCCCTGCTGGAAGCGGCCGGCCGCATCGAGCGAGACTGCAGGGTCAAGCTCGATGACGACCTCATCGTCTCGGCCAGGACACCGCGCGCACTTCTCGCCGTGGTGAACGAACGACTGGCCGCCGCGCCTTGATCCGGGGCCGGGAAGCCAGAACACGGGAGGGGAGCGCAGCGTGAAGGAGACTCTGTTCCGGTCACGTGCCGAGCAGCGTGACTGGGAAGTCTGCCCGGCCTGCCGAAGCCTGGTCTACGCCAAGCGGCTCACGCGCAACCTCGGGGTTTGCCCGGAATGCGGCGCGCATCACCGGCTGTCGGCGGACGACCGGATCGGGCAGTTGCTCGACAAGGGATCGACCGAGGTCATCGACTGGCCGGTGGATTGGCTGGACGACGCCGATCCGCTGAACTTCGTGGACACCAAGCCGTACCGGGACCGGCTGGCCGCTGCCCGGCGCTCGACCGGGCTGGCCGACGCCGTGGTTCTGGCCAAGGGCACGGTGCTGGATAATCCGGTCGTCGCGGCGGTGATGGATTTCAGCTTCCTCGGCGGAAGCCTCGGTACCACGGTTGGCTCGGCCATCGACCTGGCGGCCGAGATCGCCCTCGACGAGCGTACCCCGCTGCTGCTCGTCACCGCCTCCGGCGGGGCGCGGATGCAGGAGGGCGTGCTGTCCCTGATGCAGATGGTCAAGGCCAGTCAGGCCCTGGGCAGGCTGGACCGCGCGGGCGTGCTCACCATCTCGGTGATCACGGACCCGACGTACGGCGGCGTGGCGGCGTCGTTCGCCACCCTGTGCGACGTCATCATCGCCGAACCCAAGTCCCGGATGGGATTCGCGGGCCCGCGGGTGATAGAGCAGACCATCCGGCAGAGCCTGCCACCGGGATTCCAGACCGCGGAATTCCTGCTGGAGCACGGGCTAATCGACGCCATCCGGCCACGCGAGGCGCTACGCGCCACGCTGTCCAGGTTGCTGTCCCTCGGCAGGCCGACCCGGTCGGCGACCGCACGCTCACCGCGGGTTCCCGCCCAGCCAGGCGACCTCGTGCGGGACCCCGGCCTACTGCCGGAACGCTCGGCCTGGAGCGTCGTCGGCCTGGCCAGGAAACTGGATCGGCCCACCGCGATCGACTACCTCAACCGCGCGTTCGACGAGTTCGAGGAGTTGCACGGTGATCGGCTGGGCGGAGACTGCGCGGCGATCGTCGGCGGCACCGCCCGCATTGACGACATGCCGGTGGTGGTGATCGGCACCCAGAAGGGCCACACTGCGGCCGAGCTCGTCGCCCATAACTACGGCATGCCCAGCCCGAGCGGCTACCGCAAGGCGGCCAGGTTGATGCGGTTGGCCGAGAAACTCGGCTTGCCCGTTGTCACGCTGGTCGACACGCCAGGCGCCTATCCGGGCATCGCGGCCGAGGAGCAGGGGCAGGCGATCGCGGTGGCGGAGAACATCCGGTTGATGGCGGGACTGTCGGTGCCGATCATCACCGTGATCACCGGCGAGGGCGGCAGCGGTGGCGCGCTGGCGCTGGCCGTCGGGGACCGGGTTCTCGTGTGCGCCAACGCGGTGTACTCGGTGATCAGTCCGGAAGGGTGCGCGGCGATTTTGTGGAAGGACAGCGCGATGGCGCCGGTGGCGGCCGAGGCACTCGGGATGGCCGCCCGCGACCTGCTGCGGCTTGGCATCGTGGACGGCGTCCTGCCGGAGCCGGCCGAGGGCGCGCATACCGACCATCTGGAGGCGGCGCAACGGCTTCGGATCGCGGTCGCGGCCTGCGCGCGCGAACTGTCCGGACTCGACCGGCGTGAATTGGTGGCGGCCAGGCAGCGACGGTTCCGCAGCTACGGAACGCCCGCCGTGGCCGTATCCGAGCCCGTGCGATCGGAGGGATGCGACGTTGACACCTGAGCCCGCCATCGAGCCGACGAGCCAGGCGGCCATCCTGGCGGAGGTATGCCAGCACGCAGCGCGGCTGCTGTCAGGAATGGACGCTCAACCCCGGTCCCTGAGCGTTCAGGTCGGCGATGTGGCCGTCGATATCGAATGGCCCGAGCCGCAACCGCACGGCGCGCATCGCCGACTGGTGGATATCGCGACCACCGAGGTGGCGATTCCGGTGCCGGACGCGGCCGCGGCGACGCCGTGGCGGGCGCTGATCCCGGCCTTCATGGTGGGCGAGTTGCGGCGCGCGTTCGAGATGGGCTTCCTGCTCTATCTGCCGTTCATCGTCATCGACCTTGTCGTGGCCAGCGTGCTGATGTCGCTCGGCATGATGATGCTGCCGCCGAACGCGGTGGCGCTGCCGTTCAAGCTGATCTTCTTCGTGCTGGTGGATGGCTGGCGGCTGGTCGCGGGCAGCCTGGTGCAGAGCTTCGCACCGCATTCCTGAGCCGTGCCGGCACGGGTCCGGGGTTGACACGATCCGTCCTGCATCCGAGACGGGCGGACAAGTCTCGGGGAGACCGCTCGCGTGTCGCTGCGAATCGTTCTTTTG
>Ga0208717_1000364_pt1 | contig 15901 bp, 16 predicted proteins | sample NGESurF53shallow_FD_184489 | JGI IMG/M metagenome (GOLD analysis project Ga0208717, IMG submission 184489) | Arctic peat soil microbial communities from Barrow, Alaska - NGEE Surface sample F53-3 shallow (SPAdes) | ecosystem: Environmental > Terrestrial > Soil > Wetlands > Peat ... | reverse complement strand
TCCGGTGGGGAACAGCAGGCAACCTCAATCGGTCGAGCGCTCATGACCAACCCGCGACTGCTCATGGTCGACGAGGTATCGCTTGGTCTCGCGCCGATCGCAGTCGACGCCGTTTACGAGTCGCTCTCGTCGCTCATTTCGTCGGGCTCGACCGTCGTACTCGTCGAACAGGATCTGCGGCGTGCGATGTCGGTCGCCGACCGAGTGATTTGCATCCTGGAAGGCAAGATCGTGCTCGAGGCCGCGACCGCGTCGGTCAGTCGCGAACTCATCACCGAGGCCTACTTTGGTCTTCGCGCGCAGGGATCGCCATGAGCTGGGTCAACGCCGTCGTGCAAGGCCTGCTGCTCGGCGGCCTGTATGCATTGTTTGCCTGCGGCCTGTCACTCATGTTCGGCGTCATGCGCATCATCAACCTCGCGCACGGCGACATCGCTGTGCTCGGTGCCTTCCTCGTGTGGGAGGTCACGTTCACCTACCACGTGTCGCCGTTCGTCGCGCTGCTGCCGGTGCTCCCGATCATGGCGGCGTTCGGCTACGTCCTGCAGCGCAGCGTGCTGGCGCGCAGCCTGCGCGGCGGACCTTTGATCCCGTTGCTCACGACGTTCGGCCTGTCGATCGTGATCCAGAACGGTTTGCTGCAGACCTACTCACCAGATGTTCGCTCGCTCGGCGCGAAGGCCGGCACGATCTCGACGAAGAGCTGGGTCATCAACTCCCAACTTGCAGTTCCCTACATCGGCCTTCTCGTGCTCGGCCTAGCCGTCGTCGTCCTCGGCGGTTTGCAACTGACGTTGCGCCGCACGCCGTTCGGTCGCGAGATACGGGCAACGGCGCTCGACCCAGACACCGCGGCGCTCGTCGGCATCCCCGCGTGGTCGGTATACGCGAAGGCCACGGCGATCGCGCTGGCGACTGCCACGCTAGCCGGCGCATTTCTCGCCATCAGGTCGACGTTTCAACCCTCCAGCGGGCCTACCCAGCTGATCTTCGCGTTCGAAGCCGTGGTGATCGGCGGGCTCGGCTCACTGTGGGGAACGCTGGGCGGCGGCATCGTGCTGGGCGTTGCGCAAACCATCGGAGCGAATATCGACCCGCGGTACTCGATTCTCGCCGGCCACCTGGTCTTTCTCGCGGTCCTTGCGAGTCCTCGAGGACGCATCCTCGCCAGCCGGAGCACGGCGAGATGACCACGATGCGGGGCGGCCCGGTCCGCTCTGGGTGGCTCGTCCGACGATCGACGCGCGCCTCTCGCATCGCATCCGTCGTCTCGCTTGCGCTTGTCGTTGCGCTTTTCCTGGTGCCCGAAGTGATGGGCGCAAACGCAGTGCAGCAACTGACGAGCCTGTTTACGTTTCTGATGCTCGCCATCATGTGGAACGCCCTTGCTGGCTATGGCGGAATGGTTTCTGTCGGCCAACAGGCGTTCATCGGTTTCGGTGCGTACAGCGTCATCTTCTTGACCCAACACGGCGTGACGCCGTATCTGGCCGTTGTCATCGCGGCATTCGCTTCCGCAGCACTGGCAGCGATCGAATCGCTCCTTGTGCTGCCGTTGCGCGGCGGCCAGTTCGCGGTCGGAACTTGGGTCGTCGCCGAAGTGCTCGCCTTGCTGGTAACCCTGGATCACAGCATGGGCGGCGGCTCAGGCGTCTCGCTGCACGGGCTCAACCGGTACTCGATCACCGACCGCCGCGACTACACCTACTGGCTGTCTCTCGCGTTCATGGTGTTGCTGCTCGGATCGGTTTTCTTGCTGCTGCGCAGACGAACCGGAGCGGCTCTGCAGGCGATTCGCGACGACGAGGAGGCCGCGGCATCGGTTGGTGTCCGGGTCCGGCCGCTACGGTTCTTGCTGTTCGTGCTCGCGGGCTTCGGCTGCGGGGCCGCCGGTGCACTGATCCTTGCCAACACGTCGTTCATCCAGCCAACGTCAATCTTCGGTGTTCAGTACACGGCGTACATGATCTTCATGGTGCTCGTCGGCGGCCTCGGCACCTTCGAGGGGCCGATCATCGGTGCCATCGTCTTCTTTGTCATCCAATACAACTTTGCCGACGAGGGCGCCTGGTATCTCATCGGCCTCGGCGTGGTCGCGATGGGCTTCGCGCTCTTCCTGCCAAGGGGACTGTGGAGCCTGCTAACCGATCGACTGCATTTCCAGCTGCTGCCCGTCGGATATCGGCTCACGCGACCGGAGAAGCTACCGTCCATCGCGAACGAAGGAGGCGGCGTTGTCAGCGAGCACGGTTAGTTCGGAGATTCCTGTCAGTCCGTCGAGCCCGCCGAGGCGCCTTCGCCATTACATCGGCGGTCAGTGGTGCGACTCCGTCAGTGGTCGCGAGTACGAAAGTCTCAGCCCATGGGACGGCGCGGTCATCGCTTCCGCTGCTGCCGGCGATAGCGATGACGCGCGACGTGCTATCGAGGCGGCACACGACGCTTTCCCTGGGTGGGCGGCCACGACACCCAACGATCGAAAGAAGGTGTTCCTCCGGGCCGCCGACGACCTTTCGCGGCGCAGACCTGCGGTCGTGCACGAGCTTGCGGTCGAAACAGGATGCGGCCAGCATTTTGCCAGCATTCAGATCGACTTCGCGGTGTCGCTGCTGCGTCAGGTCGCGAACCTGGCGCACTCGCCGTCCGGTCAGGTCTTGCCGTCAGACGTGCCAGGAACGCACGCGATGGCGACGCGCAGACCGGTTGGCGTCGTCGGTGCGATTGCTCCGTGGAACGCGTCGCTGACGCTCGCGGGACGTGCTATCGCCGGCCCGCTCGCGCTGGGCAACACCGTGGTGCTCAAGCCGTCAGAGGAATCCCCATCGACGGGCGGCACCTTTTGGGCGCAGCTCTTCGAGGACGCCGGATTGCCGGCAGGCGTTCTCAACGTGGTCACGCACGCACCCGGCGAAGCGGGCGGGATCGGCGACGAACTGATCACGAATCCGCTGGTGCGCAGGATCAACTTCACCGGATCGACCGCTACTGGTCGTCGACTCGCGGAGGCAGCTGGGCGCAACCTGAAGCGACTAGTACTTCAGCTCAGTGGCCAAAGTCCCCTGATCGTGCTCGCCGGCACCGACTTGCAATACGCGGTCGAAGCGGCGGCGTACGGTGCGTTCGTTCACCAGGGCCAAGTCTGTATGTGCGTACGGCGAATACTGGTCGAGCGATCTATCGCGCAAGAGTTCACGCATCGCCTGGTGGCGCGCGTGGCCAAGTTGCCCGTGGGTGACCCCCGCGATCCGGGCACCGTCATCGGTCCGCTGATCAGCAGGTGGGCCTTGTCGCTCATTACCCGCCGGGTCGAGGAAGCTGTCGCCCTCGGGGCCCGGGTGGTGGCCGGTGGAGTCGCAGAGCCCCCGTGCTATCCGCCGACGATCCTCGCGGACGTGCCGTCGGAGGCTGAACTCTCACTAGATGAAACCTTCGGCCCGGTCGTCATTCTCGACGTTGTCGAAGACGCCGCCGATGCAATCCGGCGAACGAATGAGTCCCGGTTCGGGCTCTGCGCGGCGGTGTTGGCCGCCACCGCGGAACAAGGCATGGTTGTCGCGCGGTCACTCGACGCAGGAATCATTCACGTCAATGACCAGACGGTGAACGACGAACCGCAGATGCCGTTCGGCGGCATGAAAGACAGCGGCTGGGGTCGATTCGGAGTGGGCTTTGCGGCGGAAGAGTTTTGCGACCTTCAATGGATAACATCGCGGAGCGAGCCCAGAGCGTTCCCGTTCTGAGCCATTCCTCCCGTTGGAGGCGGCGTGCGTACCCAAGTTGGCATCGTTGGTGCCGGGCCGGCTGGCCTCTTGCTGGCGAGACTGCTCGAAGCGCAGGGCATCGAGTCGGTGGTGCTGGAGCAACGCGACCGCGACTACGTCGAGCACCGCGTCCGGGCCGGAGTGCTCGAGCATGGCAGTGCAGAGACGCTGCGCGAGGCAGGCGTCGGAGCTCGGATGGATGCCGAAGGGCTGCCGCACGACGGAACGAATCTGCGCTTCGGGTTGAAGACGCACCGACTCGACTTCGCCGAACTCACCGGCCGCGGCGTGACGGTGTACGGACAGCAGGAAGTCGTCAAAGACCTGATCGCTGCGCGCATAGCAGCTGGCGGTGACCTGCGGTTCGAGGTAACTGACGTCGCGTTGGAGGGTCTCGGCTCCGCGCAACCGAGGATCGGCTTCGAGCATCAGGGCACTCGCGAGAGCGTCGAGTGCGACTTCGTGATCGGCGCCGACGGGTTCCACGGCATTAGCCGTGGCTACGTACCGAACCTCACGGTGTATGAACGAAGCTACCCGTTTGCTTGGCTCGGCATCCTCGCGGAGGCGCCCCCGTCGTCCGCCGAACTCATCTACGCGCGCCACGCGAACGGGTTCGCCTTGCACAGCATGCGGTCGCAGGCGGTGACCCGGATGTACCTGCAAGTCGCCCCGGACGAGCCCCTCGACGAGTGGTCCGACGATCGGATCTGGGCCGAGCTGCACACGCGGTTGGCCGACGACTCGGGCTTTGCCCTCACTGAGGGCCCGATCCTCAGCAAAGGCATCACCCCGATGCGCAGCTTCGTGGCTACCCCGATGCAACATGGCCGGCTCTACCTGGCCGGCGACGCCGCCCACATCGTCCCGCCGACCGGCGCAAAAGGGATGAACCTCGCGATCGCTGACGTCCGACTACTGGCCCGCGCCCTCGGCGGTTACTACGCAGCGGGCCGCGAGGATTTGCTCGCCGCATACTCCGAGACGGCGGGCCATCGGGTCTGGCGAGCGACTCACTTCTCGTGGTGGATGACCACAACCCTCCACAGGTCGCCAGCCGACGATCCGTTCGACGAGGCGCTTGCTCTCTCCCAACTCAACTACGTCGTCACGTCGCGAGCGATGGCGACAGCGCTCGCGGAGAACTACACCGGGCTGCCCTACGAGCACGACTGGTTCTATCGCTAGTTCACATAGCCTTCCGTTCAGCGGAATACACTCTGGTTTCACCACAGCCGCGCTGAAAGAAATGACCCCATGCCGATTGTCGTCCGCAACACTCCCCGCACCGACCTGGCGGTCGTCGATGCCCTCAGGGAACTGGGCGTCGCGACCATCCACGAGGCGCAAGGTCGGATCGGCCTACTGGCGTCACGGCTGCGGCCGATCTACCGGCCGATCAAGGCGGCAGGCAACGCGCTGACCTGCGAGGTCGCCCCCGGAGACAACTGGGCCATCCACGTGGCAGTCGAGCAAGCCAAGCCTGGCGACCTGCTCGTCGTGACGCCAACCAGCCCTTGCGAGGACGGCTACTTCGGTGACCTACTGGCCACCAGCTTGATGGCGCACGGCGTCAGGGGATTGGTCATCGACGCCGGAGTCCGCGACATTGCGTTCCTTACCCGCATCGGTTTTCCGGTGTGGTCGAAGACCATTTCTGCGCAAGGCACCGTGAAGGAAACCCCAGCGAACGTGCAGACGCCGATCGTGTGCGCAGGGGCGCTCGTTCGTCCCGGCGACGTAATCGTCGCCGACGACGATGGCGTGGTGGTGGTCGCACGCGCGGACGCCGCGGCAGTGCTGGAGAAGGCGCGCGCCCGCGAGGCGAACGAGGTCACCAAGCGCGCCCGTCTCGAAGCCGCTGAACTCGGACTCGACATCTACGAGATGCGTGACCGTCTTGCCGAGCGCGGGCTTCGCTACGTCGACAGCGTTGACTCATGAGTCAGACGGCGATCAGGTGCTCGGTGATTCGGGGAGGTACCTCGAAGGGCCTGTATTTCCACGTCGAGGACCTGCCCGATGACCACGAGACCCGAGACGCCGTGCTGCTCGCCGCAATGGGCTCACCAGACCCACGAGAAATCGACGGCATGGGTGGCGCACATCCACTGACGTCGAAGGTTGCCGTCGTGGCAAAGTCGGCTCGTGAGAACGCCGATGTCGACTACTTGTTCTTGCAGGTGTGGCCCGATCGCGCGGAGGTCTCGGACAATCAGAACTGCGGAAATCTGCTCGCTGGCATCGGCCCATTCGCGCTTGAGGAAGGGTTGATCGAGGCGACGGGCGACGTGACGCCGGTACGGATCTGGATGGAGAACACTCAGACGCTGGCGGTCGCCCACGTGCAGACGCCGGCGGGCAAGGTTCGCTACGACGGAACGGCGGCCATTGACGGGGTCCCCGGAACGCACGCGCCGATACCGATCGACTTTCTCGACGTCGCCGGCTCGACGTGCGGGGCACTCCTCCCGACTGGCCACGCGGTCGACGAAGTCAACGGCATCAGAGTCACGTGTATCGACAACGGGATGCCGGTCGTCTGCATCAAGGCCGATGATCTTGGCCTGACCGGCCATGAGAGTCCAAGCGAAATCGAAGCGGACGCCGATGTGTTGCGCCGCATTGAAGACATTCGGCTAGCGGTCGGGCCGATGATGAATCTCGGGGACGTAACCACCAAGACGGTGCCGAAGATGACACTCGTCTCGACTCCGCAACACGGCGGTGCCGTTGACACCCGCACCCTGATCCCGCACCGCGTGCACGAGGCAATCGGCGTCTTCGGCGCGGTCTCGGTTGCGACGGCTTGCTTGGTGCCAGGGTCAGTTGCCGCCGAGGTCGCCAAGATCAACGACCCGGCCGAGGTCGAGATCGAGCATCCGACCGGCTTTTTCACGGTCACGATGGACGTCGAGATCGTCGACGGCGCTGTCGTCGTGACGCAAGCCGCCCTGTTGCGGACGGCGCGGCTCTTGATGCGCGGCGAGGTGTTCGTGCCCCGTTTGGTATGGGCAGGCCCATGAATATTGCACTGATCGGGCTCGGCGAAGTCGGCCGCGTCCTCGCCGAGGATCTCGCCGACGGCAACACGTTGTCGGCCTGGGATACCGCGTTCGGCGATCCCGACAGCCGGGCTGCCCGCAACGCGAACGAGTTGCCGGTTCGAGTCGCGGCGGATGCAGTTGACGCGGCGCAGTCCGCAGGCCTCGTGATCAGCGCGGTGACCGCAGCGAACGATCTCTATGCCGCACGTGACGTGGGATCGGCTCTCGCCACGGGAGCGTGGTTTCTTGATCTGAACTCCGCATCGCCGGGACAGAAGCAGGAAGCGTCCGCGCTCGTCGATGAGGTAGGTGGGCGTTACGTCGAGGCTGCAGTTCTGTCGCCGATCTACCCCAAGCGCATCAGCTCGCCGATCCTGCTCGGCGGGCCGCACGCGAGCGAGTTCGTCGAGACGGCCCGTGGCTTGGGATTCTCTGGCGTCGAGTTCTTCGCACCGACTGTCGGGCCGGCGTCCGCGACCAAGCTCTGCCGGTCTGTTGTGGTGAAGGGTATCGAGGCGTTGCTGATGGAGTCGATGCTCACTGCACGTATGTGGGGCGTCGAGAAGCCGGTGCTCGATTCGCTGTCGAACCTGCTACCGGCCGCCGACTGGGCCGCGCTCGCGCAGTACATGATCCGGCGCTCCATCGAGCACGGCGAGCGGCGGTCAGAAGAGATGATGGAAGCTGCGGCAACCGTGAGAGACGCCGACGTCGACGCGCTCATGGCGACAGCGACCGCACGACGGCAGGCCTGGGCGAGCGACCAGCACAACGCGCTTGGCGCCGATGATTTGGGCAGCCTCCTCGATGCGATTCGGGCGGCGCGCAGGTGATCATTGACTGCCACGGCCACTACACAACGGCACCCGATGCCCACAGCGCGTGGCGCGACGCCCAGGTCGCCGCGTATGACGCAGGAGCCGCGGCTCCGCTGTATCCGAGCATCTCGGATGCGGAGATCCAGGACACGATCGAAAGGAACCAGCTGCGCCTGCTCACCGAACGCGGCGCGGACATGACGATCTTCTCCCCGCGCGCATCGACGATGGCGCACCACATCGGCGATGAATCGATCAGCTTGGCCTGGAGCAGAGCATGTAACGACCTCATCAAGCGAGTGGTCGATCTGTATCCGACTACCTTCGTCGGTGTATGCCAACTGCCGCAGTCGCCGGGGGTTCCGATTGACCACTCGCTTGCCGAACTCGAGCGGTGTGTCACCGAGTTGGGCTTTGTCGGCTGCAATCTCAATCCTGACCCGAGCGGTGGGTTGTGGAACTCCGCGCCGCTGATTGACAAGTTATGGTACCCGTTCTACGAGAAGATGGTCGAACTCGACGTGCCGGCGATGGTGCACGTTTCGGGAAGTTGTAATCCAAACTTCCACGCCACCGGCGCCCACTACATAAACGCGGACACAACGGCGTTCATGCAGTTCCTGCAGGGCGATCTGTTCTCTGATTTCCCCGCACTGCGCTTTGTGGTCCCGCATGGCGGCGGGGCGGTTCCGTACCACTGGGGCCGGTATCGAGGCCTGGCCGACATGCTCAGCAAGCCACCGCTCTCCGAGCACATCATGAAGAACGTCTACTTCGACACCTGCGTCTACCACCAGCCCGGCATCGACCTTTTGTTCGAGGTGATCGATCCGAAGAACATCTTGTTCGGCTCAGAAATGGTCGGCGCGGTCCGCGGCATCGATCCCGAAACGGGCCACTACTTCGACGACACGAAGCGCTACATCGACGCGCTCGACGTCTCGCCCGCGGTGAAGGATGCCGTCTTCTCCGGCAACGCCCGGCGCGTTTATCCACGACTCGATGCCATCCTCGTCAAGCGAGGTTTGTGATGGGACAGAACCAGGCGAGAGTCTCATGAGCCAGACCTTTCAGATGGACGCCGATTGGTTGCCGTTCGACCCGAGCCCGTCCAAGCCGACCTACACCCCGCCGCTCGGTGCGGTCGACGCACACTGTCACGTGTTCGGTCCTGGCGATGAATTCCCTTACGCACCCGAGCGGAAGTACACACCGTGTGACGCTGGCAAGGACCTGCTCTTCGCGACCCGCGACTTCCTCGGGCTCTCTCGAAACGTCATCGTGCAGGCCACCTGCCACGGAGCCGACAATCGGGCCATGGTCGACGCGCTCGGCGCAGCGAATGGTCTGGCTCGTGGGGTTGCCACCATCAAGCCCGATATCTCCGCCGACGAATTGAAAGCGCTTGATGAAGCGGGCGTGCGCGGCGTGCGATTCAACTTCGTCAAACGGCTGGTCGATCCGAAGCCCGATGCCTACTACCTGAGCCTCGTCGAACAGATTGCACCCTTCGGCTGGCATATCGTCGTATATTTCGAAGCGGTCGACCTGGCCGAGCGGTGGAACTTCTTCACGTCGTTGCCAACGACGGTCGTCGTCGACCACATGGGCCGCCCAGACGTGACACAGCCGATCGACGGCCACGAGTTCGGGCTGTTCGTCAAACTGATGGCCGAGCATCCGAACATCTGGTCAAAGGTGAGCGGCCCCGAGCGGCTGTCGATGAGCGGGCCGCCGACGTACGACGACTTTGTGCCCTTCGCCCGACACATCGTCGAGTCTTTCCCCGACCGCGTCTTGTGGGGGACCGACTGGCCGCATCCAAATCTCAAGACTCACATGCCGGACGACGGCGCACTCGTCGATCTCATCCCCCGGGTCGCACCAACGGAAGAACTTCAGCACAAACTGCTCATCGACAACCCGATGCGGCTCTACTGGGAAGGAGAGTAGGCGTGGACGTCTCCGACTTCGACGACATCCCCGGCACCACGGTTTTCACCGCGCAACGCTCACGCAAGGGCTACCCGCTGAATCAGTTCTGCATGAGTTTGATGAAGGCGGAGAATCGCACGCGGTTCAAGTCCGACGAGCGAGCCTATGTCGATGAATGGCCGATGACGCAGGCCCAGAAGCAGGCGGTTCTTACTCGCGACTACAACGCCGCGATTCGCGAGGGCGGCAACATCTACTTCCTCGCCAAGATCTTCGCTACCGACGGTCTTAGCTTCCAGCAGGCCGTGAGCACGATGACCGACATGACCGTCGAGGAGTACGCCGCGATGATGCTGGCTGGCGGCCGGTCGATTGAAGGCAACCGTTCGATCAAGGAGCACCGCTGACATGGCCAAAATCACCGCAGGCTTGACGACAAGCCATGTGCCCGCCATTGGAGCCGCGATCGACCTCGGCAAGACGGGGACGGACTACTGGCGCCCGCTGTTCGAGGGCTACGAGTGGACCAAGCAATGGATCAAGGAAGAAAAGCCCGACGTCATCTTCCTCGTTTACAACGACCACGCGTCGGCATTCTCCATGGAAATGATTCCTACCTTCGCGATTGGCTGCGCCGACAGTTTCGAGCCCGCGGATGAGGGCTACGGCCCGCGGCCGGTGCCGGTCGTCGAGGGCCACGCTGACCTCGCATGGCACATCGCGCAGGAGATGATCCTCGACGAGTTCGACTTGACCATCATGAACAAGCTCGAGGTCGATCACGGCCTCACGGTGCCGCTGTCGCTCGTGTACGGCCAGCCCGAGACGTGGCCAGTGAAGGTCATTCCGCTAGCAGTCAACGTTGTGCAGTATCCGCCGCCGACCGGCAACCGGTGCTATTTGTTCGGTCAGTCACTGCGACGGGCAATCGAGAGCTACCCAGAAGACCTGAACGTTCAGGTATGGGGCACCGGTGGCATGAGTCACCAGCTGCAAGGTCCGCGCGCCGGGCTGATCAACAAGGAGTTCGACACCGCCTTCCTCGACAACCTGACAGCCGACCCTGAACTGCTCCGTAAGATGCCGCACTTTGAATACCTGCGCGAGTCGGGCTCTGAGGGTGTCGAAATGGTGATGTGGCTGATCATGCGCGGAGCTATGGGCCCGAGCATCAAGGAGCTCTACCGCTTCTACCACGTGCCCGCGTCGAACACTGCCGTCGGACACATCGTCGTCCGGCCTGAGAACTGATGCGCATCGCTGTCGCCGGTGCCGGCGCGTTCGGCATCAAGCACCTTGACGCCTTGCAGAACATCGACGGCGTCGAGGTCACCTCGATCGTCAGTCGTCGCATCGAGCAGGCACGCGAGGTGGCCGAAAAGTACGGCGCCTCCCACGCGACCACCGACCTCGACGAGACCCTCGCGCAAGATGACGTCGATGCAGTGATCCTCTGCACGCCGACGCAAATGCATGCTGCGCAATCGATCGCGAGTTTGCGCGCCGGCAAGCACGTGCAGGTCGAGATTCCGCTCGCCGACAACCTGGCTGACGCCCTCGCAGTTGAGGAAGCACAGCGCGAGACCGGGTTGGTGGCGATGGTCGGCCACACCCGCAGGTTCAATCCATCGCATCAATGGGTGCATAACAAGATCGTGGCGGGCGAGCTATCGATCCAGCAGATGGACGTGCAGACCTACTTCTTCCGCCGCTCCAACATGAACGCCCTCGGCCAGCCGAGGAGCTGGACAGATCACCTGCTGTGGCACCATGCGGCCCACACCGTCGACCTCTTCCAGTATCAGACGGGCGAGCACGTCGTCATCGCGAACGCAGTGCAAGGGCCGATCCATCCGGTTCTCGGGATCGCCATGGACATGTCGATCCAGCTGCGGACGTCGAGTAGCAAGGTCTGCACGCTGTCACTCAGCTTCAACAACGACGGACCGCTCGGCACGTTCTTCCGCTATATCTGCGACAACGGCACCTACCTCGCGCGTTACGACGATCTGCTAACAGGCAAGGACGAACCGGTCGACGTCTCGCAGGTGGCAGTGTCGATGAATGGCATTGAACTTCAGGACCGCGAGTTCGTTTCCGCTATAGACGAAGGCCGCTCGCCAAACTCCAGCGTTGCAGACGTGCTCCCCTGTTACCGGGTGCTCGACGTCCTTGCGCAGCAGCTCGAGTCGCAAGCAGGCTGACCGTCACGCCAGAGCGCGCGAGATACCGCGCGCGGCCGCCATCACAGCGGGTACGTACTGGGCCGAGATGTTGTCCCTCGCCTTGACGACAACGGAGATCGCGGCGACGACCGCGCCAGAACCATCTCGGACAGGTGCGGCGACCGACGACGAAATGGTTTGGATCTGCCGGTCGCTGATGGCGTACCCGACTTGCCGTACCTCCGCGAGAATCCGCCGCAACCGGCGTGGATCCGTGATCGTGTAGCGGGTGTAGCGCGCCAGCGGCGACCTCAACACCTCCTCCTGCGTCTCCGGTGATGCGTGCGCGAGGAGCACGAGCCCGACGGCGGTCGCGTGAACAGGGAGCCGAAGACCAGGGCGGGTGAGCACCTGCACCGAGTCACGGCCCGCTAGCCGCTCGACGTAGACCGCGTCCGTGCCGTCGATAATGGCGAGCTGCACGTTCTCGTGCGTTGCCTCGTACAAATCCTCCATGATGGGCAGCGCTGAATCGCGCAGCCCAACCGATCGTGGCGCGTGCGACGCGAGTTCCCACAGGCGCAGACCGATCTGATAGCGACCGGCGTCGTCACGCTCGAGGAAATGCCGGCTCACGAGTTCACCGACGAGGCGGTGGGTCGTGGTGAGAGGCAAGCCGGTTCGTCGTGCTACCTCGGAGAGGCTCAAACTGTCGCGCTGGCCGGCGAACGTCTCCAAGATGTCGGCGACCCGACTCGTCACACTCGGGTGGCCGCGCGCCCGGTTGGGGCTCAGTGTGGTTCGCCGCCAGCAAGCGCGCGTCGACAGGCGAGCAGCCGTTCGCGTATCTCGGCCACCTCTCGAGGGGCTAGACCGTCGACCATGCGAGTCTCCAGGGCATTGACGTTCGGTTCGAGTCGACGAAGTAGCCGGCGCCCCCCCGCCGTCAGGCTGAGCACCAGCCGGCGTCGATCAGAAGCGTCGCGCCGCCGCTCGACGAGCCCCGCGCTCAGCAGCGCGTCCGTCATGTCCGCCATTGATTGGGTCGTCACGAACGAGTTGCGCGCCAGTTCGGCAGAGGTGAGGTCGGGCTGTCGCTCCAGAATCGTCAGCGCGGTGTACTGCGGCACTGTCAGGGCAACCGGGCGAACAATCTCCTCGAGTGAGGCGCGCACAGCGAGTTCTACCTGCTTGATGATGTAGAGGAGCGATGGACGAGCATCCGCTTCTGCCGGCATCGCCCGGGCAGGCCGTTGCGCCACTGCACTCCTTTCGGTTACATGATCCGACAAGCTCGCGCGCAACCTAACCAGGGTAGAAACGAAAGACAGGCTGAGCGACGCAGACCGGCTTATCGCCTCCGTCGCGTTCGATGACGATATCGACGGTCAACTGCACGCCGCCGCCGGCGACATCCTCCACGGCGGCCAGCGTCGCAGTTGCGCGCACGTTCGAGCCAGCTGGCACCGGGGCAGGAAAGCGAACCTTGTTCAGTCCATAGTTCACTTTCGTGCGCGCCTCACGAACATCAAGTAACTGGGTCCAGAGTGGAATTACCAGCGAAAGAGTCAAGTAGCCATGGGCGATGGTGCCTTCGAATGGCCCGTTCGCCGCGCGAACCGGATCAGTGTGGATCCACTGATGATCGTCGGTCGCGTCCGCGAATTTATCGATGCGCTGCTGATCGACCAGCACCCACTCGCTTCTTCCGAGCGGCGCACCGACGAGGCTGTGCAACTCTGACAGCTTCTCGACGATCATTGCGTCTCCTCTTTGTCGTGTTTCCGGCGTGCTTCGGGCACGTCGCCCGTTGCGCGCACGCGTAGGTCTTGCTTACGAACCTTGCCCGTCGGTGTCAATGGCAACGCCACGACGAACTCGACGTGCGCGGGTATTTTGAACGCGGCGAGGCGCCCGGACAGCGCGGCGCGTACGGAGTCCGTTGTCCACGTCGAGTCCTGCGACACCACCACAAAGGCGACGCCGACCTCGCCCCACAGCGCGTCTGGCACACCCACGACTGCGGCGTCCACGACGCCAGGTAGAGCTGCGAGTTCGCGCTCGACCTCCGACGGATACACGTTCTCTCCGCCAGAGATGAATAGATCCTTGACCCGGTCGACGACATAGGACCATCCGTCGTCGCCGACCTGCACAATGTCACCGGAGTGGTACCAGCCACCGTCGAGAGCGGTGGCAGTGTCGTCTGGTCGCTGCCAATAGCCACGAAAAACGTTCGGACCACGGACGAGCAACTCGCCTTGCGCGCCAGGCACCGGCTCGGCGGCGTGCGGTCCAACGGCCACGTCGGTAAAGAAGTGCGGGACACCGATGGAAACCGGGTGTGCAGTCGCGCCGGACATCGTCGCCATCATCACGCCGGGCGCCGCCTCGGTCATCCCGTAACCCTGTACTAGTGGGACATCGCGAGCCTGCCAGGCCAACGCTGCGTGCTCGGGCACCGGCGAGCCGCCATAGACGACATACCGCAGGGAGGTGAGGTCAGTGGTCTGGAAAGAAGGGTGCTCGGCCATCATCTTCAGCATCGTGGGTACGCAGGAGAACGATGCAATCCGCTCGCTGGCAATGGTCTCGAGTACTGCGGCCGCATCGAACTTCGCCAAAACGCGGATCGCCCCGCCTTTGAACAGCGTGGGCAGCGTTGCCTGCGCCAAGCCGACCGCGTGGAAGAGTGGACTGACGCAGAGCGTGGTGTCTGTCGAGAGCGCGTCAAAGTGCGCCAACTGATTCATCGTGTTGAACGTAAGGTTGCCGTGGGTCAGCACGGCCCCTTTGGGACGGCCGGTAGTTCCGCTCGTATAGAGGATCACGGCGTCGTCGTCGAGACCCACGTCGACGCCTATGAGGTGCGACGTTGACGACGAGGCCAGCCGCGAAAGCTCGCCAAGCGGCATTGCAAGCAGTGGCAGGTCGCGGGCGATCGACTCGAACTCCAGTGCGTGCAACAGAATGCGCGGAGTGCAGTCCGCGACCTGGTAGGCAACCTCGGGCGGCGCGAGCCGCCAATTGAGGGGAACAAACACAGCACCCAGCCGACCAGTCGCAAAGAAGACCTCGAAGGTGGCTACGTCGTTCGGCCCCAGATATGCGACGCGATCGCCCTTGCCGACGCCCAAACTGGAAAGCACTGCTGCGACGTAATCGACGCGAACGGCAAGCTCGGCGTAGCTAAGCGCGCGAGTGCCTTGCCGCAAGGCGATTGCCTCAGGGTTGATGCGGGCCCGGCGCGCCGGCCAGCTGCCCACACTGAGGTCGGGCACCTATTGTTCCTCTGCGAGCGCGAATGCTTGGATCACGTTGCGCTTGAGGACGAGCGGGCGCACCTCGGGTTTGATCTCAAGAGCCTCGAAGTCGGCAAGCCAACGGTCTGGAGTGAGTACGGGATAGTCCGAACCGAACAGCATCTTGTGCCGCAGCAAACCGTTAGTCGCGCGCACGAGCTGCGGCGGGAAGTACTTGGGGGACCAGCCGGAGAGGTCGATGTACACGTTCGCCTTGTGCGTGGCGATGGAGATCGCGGCATCTTGCCATGGCACCGAGGGGTGGGCGAGCACGATCGTCAGGTGCGGGAAGTCTGCGGCGACGTCGTCGATCAGCATCGGATCGGAGTAGCGAAGCTTGATTCCGCGGCCACCGGGCAGCCCGGCGCCGATGCCGGTCTGACCAGTGTGGAACACGACAGGCAGTTGTGTCGTCTGCGCCACCTCGTACAGCGGGTAATGCAGCGCGTCATTCGGGGCGAAGCCCTGGAGGGACGGGTGCAGCTTGAGGCCACGTGCGCCCGCCGCGGCAAGATCCTTCAGCCGGGCGACAGCGTCGGCTCCGTCGCCCGGGTCGACAGAGACGAAGGGGACGAGCACGTCCGCGTGACGGGCGGCATCGGCAAGTATCGCCTCATTCGAGAGCGCGGGGTGCCCCGTCGCTCTGTGTGAGTCGACGGTAAAGACGACGGCGGCCATGCGTCGGGAACGGTAGTACTCAGCGATCTCGTCAACAGTGGGGGTGCGGTTGTCGGTAGCCTTGAAGTACTTTTCTGACGCGGCCATCAGCTCGCTGTCGAGTGAGAAGTGGCCGCGCCCATCAGACTCGACGTGCACGTGTGCATCGATCGCGACGAGGGCCTCGACGTCGAGTGCCATTAGTACGGCGCGGCG
>Ga0208717_1000363_pt1 | contig 15944 bp, 13 predicted proteins | sample NGESurF53shallow_FD_184489 | JGI IMG/M metagenome (GOLD analysis project Ga0208717, IMG submission 184489) | Arctic peat soil microbial communities from Barrow, Alaska - NGEE Surface sample F53-3 shallow (SPAdes) | ecosystem: Environmental > Terrestrial > Soil > Wetlands > Peat ... | reverse complement strand
ATAATAAAAAAGTACGGGCATGGCTATACGAAATAAAATACAGGATGATGCAAATGAGCTATTTCACGAATACAACAGGGTCGAACTAATAAAGAAATACATTCACGACAATATTAAAAGTGATTTGCGCGCTACCATAATATCCCTGAAATTTGAATTAAGCATTTCCTCTTTGCAGCACCTGTTTAAAAAATATGAAGGACAATCTTACCGCCATTATTTAGAAGATACACGAATGACAAAAGCCTTTGAGCTTATCGCCAAAGAAGGCAAAAGGATTAATGAAGCAATGTATGCCACCGGCTATCATAACCGGGCCACTTTTAATGCTGCTTTCAAAAAGAGATTTAAACATCATCCCGGGCATTTCAGAAAATAACTTTTGCAAAAAACCATACATTTTTGCAGGAAACTATACATAATTGCAGGATACTATACACTTTTGTTCTTCTCTGGTATGGTAATCCATCTGAACTTTGTAATAACAAAAAGATAGAAATTCTGCCGCTTCATTAAAAGAATTACAGACAGGCTAAACACATCATTTTATTATTAAAAAAGAAGTGTGATGAAAAAAAAGATACCTGATATTATTTGTGGATTGCTGATCCTTTTATTTTTGTATGCAGCAATCAGTAAGCTACTTGCATTCGGACAATTCAGGTTTGTATTAAGCAGAGCGCCTTTAACCGGCAATCACTCTACTCTTATTGCTGCGCTGGTCCCTGCAATGGAACTGATAATTGCGGCTTTATTGATCATACCAAGTTCTTCAAAAGCAGGAATGATGAGTGCTGTGAGCTTATTGATTGTGTTTACTACTTACGTCGCTTTTATGGTATTAACTGATCCTGATCTTCCGTGCTCTTGCGGTGGTGTCATTCAGCAGCTAAGCTGGAAGCAGCATATTGCATTTAATATTTTTTTCATTGTGCTTGCTATCATCGGTATTTATTTTCAACGACATACGCTCTTTAAAGCAAAACAGCGAACGGATATTTTATAAAGAACGGATATTTCATAAAACAGAATCATAGGCCTTATTGCAATAAGCAGGAAGTAAGCTGAAAACCTGTAACAGAGTAGGCAATATTTAATAACCAACATTGTTTAAAAGGAAACAATACAATCACGGCATTTTTATTTAATCACTTTAAATTTTTCAATATGAAAAAATATCTTACAGGCATTGTTGCCATTATGCTGGGAATGCTGCTGGCATTTGGAACAAGCGCCTTTAAAGGCAACAAAAAGCATCACAATAATATTAAAGCTGATACTGAATATTATTGGTATGATGTAAATTCTTCTGGACAGATAGTTGCGGGCTCAGAAGCTTACGACGGTAATAAGGAAGATATGGTATATGCAAATGACAATTTACCTTGCACACCGGGAACAGTTGCGGATTGTGTTCGTGGTTTTAACAGTCAACTTACACAGTTTCCTACTTCATCTCCGGGTGTAGTTTCCATAAAAAGGAATTAATTAAAACCGTTGAAATTTAAAAGGAGGTCACTATCATTTTGTGTCCTCCTTTTTTTATGCGATTGGCTTTGAATGTTATAGGCAGCTGCAACTCAATATCCAGGATTTTGTATTAGTGAAGGATCGTTTTGTAACTCTGATAACGGAATCGGATAAAGCGCATCAGTTGGTTGCCAATTAGGTGCTTTTATAATTCCTAATACTTCATTTACTTTTCCTGTTCTCTTTAAATCAAAAAAACGATTTCCCCATTCGCAGAAAAGTTCTACTTGTCTTTCATGTAATATGGCACTTAGTAGCGAAGATTGATCAGTAGCTGTTGTATTTGGCAAACCTGCTCTTGCCCGGATAAGATTAAGATCAGAAATACTGCCATCTATATCATTTTGCATTGCCCTCGCTTCTGCCCTGATTAAATATTGCTCTGAAAGTCGGAGAGCAATATAATATTCTGAAACAGGAGTGGAACTTCTTATCTTGTACTTATACGGATAATAATATGTTTGGCCTCCAACAATATTATTTTTGATCCATTTCTCCTTCCTTAAATCTCCCGAGTCAAAAGCATTTAGTAAATAAGATGTTATTGCATAAGCAGGCCTTGAAGAAGATGATGAAGGAATAAACGTAGCTCCATCTCCTGTATTCCTATAATCGTTTGCAAACTGCCAAATGGTTTCATTAGATGACTGTGAAAAAACATTGTCTAAATTTGATTCCAGAAAATATTCATTTGAATTGATTACTGATGAAGCCTGTGCTTCCGCATCTACCCAATCTTTCTGATATAAATAAATTCTTGAAAGCAAAGCAGCCGCAGTCCATTTATTGGGCCTTGCTTTCATTGCTGAAGGATATTCGTCTCGTAAAAGGCCTTCAGCTTTTAACAAGTCTCCGATAAGTTGATTGTAAATTTGATTTGCCGGAGTCCTGGGCATTATGCTATTAACACGATAGTTAGTTGAAGTTACTAAGGGAACGTCTCCGAACAAGTTAACAAGATAAAAATAATTAAACGCTCTCGCAACAAGCATTTCGCCTTCCAATTGATTTTTAACCGAGTCATTCAGATTTACCGAGTTAGATAACCCTTCAATTACAGCATTGGCAAAATATATATTTCTAAATCCGGGAACCCAAAGCCGTGTGTAAATTCCTGTACCATTATTTGCAATAATAGAATTATTCTGAAATGAAAGTATCTCAGCATCTGAAGAAGTATAAGATAGCTCATCAGAACTAAGTGCAGGATACAAAGTAGCACCCCCATTACATATATACAAGCTGGATAGAACCATATTTGCATATACACTTAGTGCAGCAGATGTTGCACCATCATTGTCATCAAAGACTTTGGAATTTTCAACTAAACTTACCGGAGCAGCTACCTCTACGAATTTTTTACATGAAGGATTCATAGATAGTACTGTGATCATTGCCAATAGCCTAATGGAATAATTTAAACTTTTGTTTTTATAAATGAAGCTCATAATTTTTGGTTTTAAAGTGAGATTTGAATGCCAGCTGTTATAGTTTTTAAAGGAGGGAGCACATAGAAGTTTTGTGTTTCAGGGTCCATTCCTATATACCTGGTTATTGTTAAAAGGTTTTGAGCAGAAATGAAGAACATACAGTCTGACATTTTGTTTTTTTTCAGAAACAGCTTTGGCAAACTGTAAGACACAGAAATATTTTTAAGCCTGATAAAAGATGCATCACTATATATGCCATTTGATTGATTTAAATAAACATTAGAAGCAAGCATTGCATTACTGCTATAGCTTTCTGTGTATTGCTGAATGTCAGTGTGGTCTCCCGGTTGTTGCCAACGGTTGGTAACAATCTCCGGTTGATTACCAATAAAACCAGGAGGGATATTATAAAGTTGTGATAGATAGTTTTGGCCTAATTGTTTTTTAAACTGAAATAAAAAGTCCAATTGAAATTGGTGATAAATGAAAGTATTTAATATACCTCCATAAAATTTAGGATCTGTATTACCTGATACCTGGTAATCGCTTGAATTAAGAATTCCATCTTTATTTACGTCATCAAAAGTGTAAATTCCGCTTTCCGGGTCAACACCTAAATATTTATATCGGTTAATTACAGATAATGATTGCCCTATTACGTACAATCCATTGTAACTTGATAACTCAAGCCCAGGAAAAGAAATTAGTTTATTCCGTGGAATAGTTAAATTTAAAGAAGTTGACCATTTGAGGCCACTTCCTGTCAAATTCTTGGTTGTAAGAACCACTTCCAAACCGGAATTCTGGACAAGTGCCGGAAGGTTTTCTACTACATTAAATGCTCCTGTTAATCTTGGCAATGGATAATTTATCAATTGATTGCTGCTCCTGTTTCGGTAGTACGAGGCACTCAAAAAGATCCTGTCTTTTATAAATCCTAATTCGATAGCTGCCTCAAACTTTTTGTTTGTCTCCCATTTAAAATCAGGATTGTAAAGAGTGGTTGGATTTAAAGAAGCAACGTTTTGATAGGTATTATAGCTTCCCCAAAGCTTCATAAACTTATAGTCCCCTATTTGGTCATTACCAGTTACACCATAACTTCCTCTTATTTTGCCGAAGCTCAAAAATGAAATATTATTCTTTACAAATGATTCTTCAGAAAAAATCCAGGCAGAACCTAGTGCCCAAAAATCTGCAAATTGCTTATCGGGTCCGAACCTGCTTGACCCATCTCTGCGAAAAGAAATGTTCAAAAGATATTTTTCTTTAAAGTTGTAATTTACTCTTCCAAATGCCGCCTCATAACGATAAAGGGACTGATTAATATCAGCTTGTAAACTTCCAGCTGCATCAGGATTATTAAGGAGTAAATCGCTTGAAAAATCAGAAGCCTGAATAACGGTTGCTTTATACCTTTTTTCCTGCCATGAGCTTCCTATTAACACATCAATCTTTCCATCGCCTATTCTTTTTAAATAAGATAACTGAGGTTCAATATTCCAGTTATTAGTAAAAGAATTTGCAAAAGAAGAGGAAGACGTTATATAAGAATAAGTATAAGGGTCAATGGCACTTTGAGGGTTGATCGCAGTTTCATCAGTTCTAAAAGTATTATAACTTAGATTTAATTTAAAATCAAGAGATGGTAATACCTTATATCCCATAAGAAGATTTCCATATAGATTTTCAATTGAGGACGACCTTGTTTGTAGAAACACAGCCAAGGGATTAACCAGGTTGTTAACAGTGGCCAGGCTTACACCAGCTTCTTCCCAATTAAGTTTCCCATCCGGAGTTTGTAGTAGCACATTCGGAGGCATATTGATATACTGTGTCAGGTCTGTGGATACCAAATTGTTTTTGTCATTTGAATACCCTCCGGAAAAAACAGTATTAAACTTTTTATTCTCTGAATTATGAGTAATACTGAAATGAGTAGAACCACGGATGTCATCTAAGCTATTTGAAAATACATTAGTTTCCTTATGGTAGCCTCCTCCAATAAAAAATTGTGTAAGATCGTTGCCACCTGATAAAGAAATCTGTGCATCAGAAGTATGCGCGGTATTGCCGATGAGCAATTTTTTGAAATCAGTATACCTCGTTGTATCCCAAAGCATAATATCAGGTGCATACCCGGCATCTAATGGATCACTGCTTGGGACAAGCCCATCATTTTTGAATGCCTCCTCTCGCATTTGGATGTATTGTTGGGTGTTTAGCATACTCATTGTTCTGGTTACTTTACTTGAGCCAGAATATACAGAGGCAGTGATTTTTGATTTGCCACTTTTCCCTTTTTTAGTCGTGATCAGTATTACCCCATTTGCCCCGCGGCTACCATAGATTGCTGTGGCATCTGCATCTTTCAGTACCTCTATACTTTCGATGTCGCTGGGGTTTATGCTATTAAGGGGACTCAGGCCGCCCTGGCCTCCATATAGGTTATTGGCTGCAGACATCAACAGGTTTGCAGGCTGATTTCCCGGCTCAAAAATTACTCCGTCAATCACAAATAAAGGATCGTTTTTTGAAAGGCTTTGGTCAAGTGATGTCCTGCCTCTTATTTCTACACTAAATGAAGAACCTGTTACACCACTGCTTTGATTTATATTTAACCCAGCCACACGACCCTCTAAGGCTGCCAATGGGTTAGAAACCGGCTGGGTTTCTATTTCTTCGGAACTAACCTTAGCTATGTTTCCTGTGTTCAGCTTTCTTGTAGTAGTCCCATAGGCCTGAATAATTACCTCGTTCAATTCTTTATTGCTTTCAATCAATTTAATGGTAATGCTGGACCTGTTTTCTAAATTAAATTCCTGTGTTACATAGCCAATATTCGAAACAATCATGATAGAATTTGCACTTATAGAAGAAAATTGAAATCCTCCGTTTTCATTCGTCTTTGTAGCTTGGTGCTGATCTCCTTTTATGGTTATAGTCGCTCCTTCCAAAGGCTTTCCATTTATAGATGCCACCCTGCCCTTTACAGAAATGGTTTGTGCAAATACAGGCAGACTTAAAATAAGAATGGCATGTAGAAGCAGGTATTTTAAATACTTTTTCATTTTCAGTTATTTTAGATTAATTATTTAAGATTGTTGTCGGTGATTACAAGCATATCCACATCTTTTGTAAATGATATAAGTAGAAGACCTTGTCTTTTTAACGCTTCATCTAAAATTGTTTTATCATGAAGTGAGCTTTTGGTCAATGTTACTTTTATGCTTTTAGAATCTTTAATTCCGTTAAAGATGGGAGTGCTAAAAAAAAGATCATTGTTGTTTAAAGAAGCAACAATATCATTTGCCGAGAAAAACCTAAATTCTTCTGAATTGTTTCTCGGTTCAAGCTTAGTAGTATTTGCTATTTTTGAAAGTGAACTATTGGTTGAGTTTGAATCTCTGACAAGAAGAAGGCAATTGGTTTTCCTGTTTTCTATTCTGCCATTTGTTTGCAGGTAAAAATTCAGATCATTGGATATCTTTCTTTTTATTAGTTCGGCTGAACTTTTAATACCAAATTTTATCTCGTAACAGAAGGTGTTATCTTCATCCCACACATCATGGTATCCGGCCGTATTCAGATACATTAACCTTTGCTTACCTTTAGATTCCAACAATATATGGCTAACCGGGAAATTAGTCATATCTGTCTGTGTGTATAAATACAAACTCACAATGTCAAAATTTACAAACCTGATTGTTGCCATATTACTGTTGCTATCAACGCTCTTTGAATATCTTGGAGATACATCTTTTAAATGTGATGTAAAAGCTGAGTAATAAATTTTTTGGCTGCCATTAAGATATCGCTCTTTATCCTGGTTTAATGACAATAAACCTGACCTGTAATTATATTGGGCATTGTCGTTTTTTATTTTCCAATTTACTATTACACCCGCAAATATTTTGTTTACGTTTTCATCCTTTACATATTCTGAACCTGTTATAGCTTTTACAATTCCTTTATTGATCCATGCTTCGTGCGATACAAAGCGATGAGGAAATAATCGTTCTAAAATAGTATCGCCCACTATTACAGGAACAGAGATATTCTTAGCAACATGATTCGTTTTCAGAAATTTCCCCACTGTTCCTTTAGCTTCATTGGTTACAATAAAAATCTGAAGTTTATCTCCATATTGATGTTGCAAAGAATCAAACCGAGGCAATACTTCAATGCAGCTCAAACAATAGGTGTTCATAAAATCAAGTATTACCAGCTTATCTTTAAAGTCAGAAAGTTTTGCAGCTGAATCTTTGTAATTAATAATGTTATTGATCTCTATATCAGGCACCCTATCCCCTATCGTAAGCGCTTTTACCGGCGGCGATTGGGCACCGGAAAGTATGGGCAAAAGCATGGCTAATAACCCTATTATATATTTCATGTAACATATTTTGGTAATAAGAAATTTGGTTACATAAAACCGACAACGGCAGCCCGGCCATGGCGCGTTAGACCGCCGTTTGCTTTTATGCTCACATGGGGAAACGCATAAAAGCTATCGGGGTGGCGTGTAGAGGAATGACATACAATGATCATAACATTTACGCCTACACGCAATTAAGTAAACTTACTCGGGGTTACGTTTTATTTGCGCATAATGCAGATGAATGAGGCTTACTGTTTCGTTGGCGATTTGCCATTGACTTAAATGAAGAAAAATGCGGTTGGATTTATACCGCCGATGTAAAAATTGATGTGGTTTTTCAAAAGGGAGTTCAATGAATTTATCCTCTATGCCGAAATAATGATGGGAAAGAAATAATACGATAGCCTCAATACTAAGTGAATAAATGATTTTATCTATAGTAACAATTCTTCTCATACTTGCATTAGTGTTTAAAGCAAGTCTGATATAAGAGGAGACGTTATTAAGAAATAAAGAACAGGCTCCGTCTTATCGCACCGAGGTACCACGAGGACCAAGAGCCAATAAGCTGATAGGGGCCTGCCCTTTATATTTGGACAGGCTATCACTACCATCTTGGCTCTTTGAAAATTCGTGGTTTTCGGTGCCAGACTTTTAGTGAAATCCTTCTTTGTTTTATAAGAAGAAAATCAAAAATAAATTATTTGTTTCAAGTAGCAGAACTTCTGCTACATAATGCATGTAAGTTAATTAATCCTTTCATTATTTTTTAAGAATAAAGGGGATGTAAAATACTCGAAAAAGGGGTGTAAAATACCAACTACTTTCGTTTATATTTGTATAAATTATTGCTTTGATATGATAGAAGAGGCTAAACATATTGGCAGAAATTTACGGAATATTCGTTTGTTAAAGGGTATGAAACAAACGACCTTCGCTCAAGAATTAGGAATAGCACAACAAAATGTTTCAAAAATGGAAAATAAAGAAAAACTATCAATGAAAAAATTAGAAGCTGCTGCAAAAGCATTAGGAATTACCGTGGAAGCTATTGAGAAATTCAACGAAAAGGTTTATCTCAATAATAATATTGCTTTGGAGCAAAATGCTGGTCAAATTGTTCATCCCGTAAAAGAAATAATAGAATATTTCAAAGGAGAACTTCTAAAGAAGGATAATCGGATTGAAGAATTATCTTCTGAGTTAGAAAAATATCGTAATGAAAAGAGAAAATCTGCAGAGCCAAAAGAATCTAAAAAACGAACTGAATTAAAGACTGTACCTATGCCCCAAGATAAAAAGGCAGCGAAGTAAAGCTGTTTTTGTTTATACATTACAATCTGAAGAAAAAGGAAACCCGACATTGGTTAAAATTGGTGCGCATAATATAGAAAATTTAAACAACTTTCCCATCGAACAGACTGTTGAGCTTCTTGAAAAGCTTTTAGAAAAGGAAAGGGAAAAGTTTGAGAAAGTTAAAAATGGGAAGAAGAAATAGTTTCGTTTGTTGGTAGCGCCATTTAATTATTTAAACACTCTCAGTGATGCGGGGAAATGTTAGCAGCAAAATTTTAGGAGTTAAAACTTTTTTGGCGGGACGCCAGCAAGAGGGTGGGGTAAAAACAGTTAAAAAGGCTCTTTTATAATTCATGCACTATCCATGCTTTATCCATGCCTTTGATAGGGAGTATCTATGGAGTGTATAGTCTTGATTAGCTTCTTCCATATTTTTATAAGTTTCATTCGTTCATTAATATTAAGTATATTTAATAATACCTCATCAGAATATTTTAAAATGGTATCTATAGAAAAATCCCTTTCGATCATTCTTTCAAGATGCTAGCCCCTGTATCCATAAAATAAATTTTAAGTAATCTGTTGTCAGTCTTATATGAAATTTCTACATTTCTTATATGATTATCTTTACGTCTCTTAAAAGAATCTAGAGAATTGATTAATAGATTGTTGAATAAAGTATCAAAATCAATAGCAAACCCTCTAATCAATGTTGGCATATCAAGATTATTCCTTAATAATAGATTTACTTTTCTTCTTTTTAAAGCATTATCCAAATTTTCTTTAAAAGATTTAAAATAATCTGAAATATCAATATTAGTTCTTGTTCGTTTATCTTTTTTTAATGCTGATAATGAATAATCAAGCCAATGTTTGATTTGAACATCCTGATCTCTCATGTGATTGAGCATAGAAAAAGGATTTTCTTCAGATGGTATTTTTTTTATCTCTTGAAGGTTAAGATATTTTTCCAAAACATTTTTTAGATCATCAGTTCTGGATACAAGTAAAGTTCTCAAACTTCGTAACTCATGCGCAAACGATGCAACAATCAAACCTGTGCCTGATAAACTTCGAAGCAACCGAATTTCATTTTCCTTTTCTTCAATTTCTTCTTCTTGTGCTTGTAGTCCTTTAGCTAAGGTAACTTCCGTTTCCGTTGGAGTATTTATATTAGAAACGTGATTAGCATAATTGTTTTGCTTTTGCTGTTCTGTTTTTTGCTGTTCTTCTAAAATTCTTTTTGCCTCCTCAGCAGCTTTTATTTTAGCTTCCTCCTCTGCATTTAATTTTTTATTTAGTTCCGAAAAAGAATACATTACTATATTTCGATCCCTTTCAAATTGATTTATAATTCCTTTAATTATCGATTCGAATAAATCAAATACATCGTTTTCCTGTATTCCTTCCCGACCTGATTTATCCTGAAAACTTATATTGGAAATCCTAGAAATATTTATTGTTCCCGAAATTTGGTTAGGTCTTATTCTGAATGCACCAATTCTTTGCCCTGCTCCCTGAGGACTTTGAGCTTGTCGTTCACCCAATCCTAACCAATCTTGACCATATTCACCATATGGACGCACTCGAAAGTCATCTCTAAAAATTTTTATGCCCCCAAATTTCTTTAACCATGCTCTTCTGCTTGCACTATTAAAATTTCTATAAGGATATTTTTGTGTATTTGATTCACTTTTATCGTCACTTCTTGAATTCTTTAAATAATAAAATGTAAAATCAAATTTTCCAATTTTATTAAGCAGGTTGTTATTATCAATTTCACTTTGACCCTTAACTAACTCGTTTAATTTAATTTGATAATCAAATTTTTCATTTTTAAACGTATTATAATCAAAAGGAAACTCTCCCATAAGTGGCATCGTAAAAACTTCCATGTAATCCTTCTCGATTTTATTTAAATCCAACTCATCTAAATAATTAGTTGATAATTTATAATCGTAATCGTCATAGAATGCACCTGATAGTTCTCCATATTCTGTTGGTAAATTTTTGGGAAATAATGCGATACTAAAAATTGGTTGTTCTTTAGGGGGAATAAGAATTCCTAAGTTTTCAAAAAGCCTATTTATTTCATCTTCCGTCCATTCTTCTTTTAGGTTTGAAATTTTAATTACAGTTCCATTATTAAAATCGATATTTTTTTCTTTGATAAAAGTTTCAAGCTGCGAAAAGTTTGCAGAGAGTTTAGCGATTTTATTTTTATAATCAAGAGTTGAAAGACTTTCTAACGTTGCATTTACTTCTGATATTGAAATTCCCTTTTGTTTGAAATCATTCCAATTTACCTTCCAATAATTGCCTTCTGTTCCTTCCTTTGGTAAAGTATACATTTCTGCAATTTCGCCTAACCTATCTAAGTCAAACCTTCCTATACCTTTTGCGCCCGTTTTTACTCGACCCGAAACTGTTTCAAATTCATCCTCCTTATTATCAGTTCCTATCATCATCCAATGTTCACGAATAATTTTTTCAGTCATTCCATCACCATTGTCCATAATAAATATCGAATGAGATGCAAAATCTTTATTTGTGTTATCAAACAAAACAATTGAATTTTTGGCATCTGCATCATAGCAATTTTTTACTAGTTCAATAATTGCCCCCTCGGCAGTAGAAAAATTCTGCTGCCCTATTAGTTGTGCTGTTCGAGCTGAAACTGAAAATGGTACTTGGGACATTTTAATAATAGAAACTTACAAATGTAAATTTTTTTCTCATAGAACGTCTCATGTTAGTCCCCAGTTTTGGCGCTAGTATCTCCACTCTCTTCGTTGAATTATAAAAACTAAATGGTTTCGCGCAAGTTTCTCCAAAGAATTTAATGTCCCGGCTTGAACCGGCTTTTTTTGGCATCAAGGTATTGAACAGCTGTTAACTGCACTAATCCAATCATCGTCAGAAATTTACCAGTCGTCGAAATAGGGTATTCGCTTATCGAAAAGAGTCCAATAAGGTAGTTAAGATTTGCATCTTTGCATCATCAAACAACAATAAAAATCCGGACTATAAAACGTATTTGCCTGTTGTATGAGATAAAAAATGTAAGCATACTCAATTAATAATAACATTAAACTTAAAAACATGGAAAACACTTATATGTGGGTATTTAATATAGTTGAAAGTTGCAATAACGATTTTCATTTCGATTGCGCTGATGTGTTAATCTCATTATTTAAAATTAAATATGGTGATTCAGATCGGGTTGCTGAGTTAGCATCTCTCAGGCAAACAAAATGGAACACAATTCATGCGATTCAAAAGTGAAAAGAGACAGGAAATTTGATGTAACTATTGCTCAGCCTTCGTGGTGTTCCCTTTCTTTCGCAATCCCACATCACCCACTCGGTAAATCATGGAAATTGTCCGCAGCAAAGGGAAAGACAGGGTACATAGAAGAATGTTTAAGTAAGTGAGGGTAATAGGACGTAAATATTTGATAATCAATACTAATTGAACAACAGGCGCCGTTAAATAGGATTGCGAAAACATATGATGAGCAAACTTATTTATTCCTACGATTATCCATTGCTTTTAAGGTTGAAGCTACCATTTTTCTTCCCCTACGCCACCTCTCCCCACCATTCCCTATACCTCGCTTCCGCCTGCTCCATGATATCATCCAGTATTTCCTTTAATTCCAGCTTTACGCCTTTCTTCATCAACACTCTTTTCACCGCAAGTATTACCTGGGCTTTGGCATCATCTTTTTTATACCAATCTATTTGCAGGTTCTTTTTTACCGCAGCAGTTACTTCCTTTACAATCTCTTTTATCAAGTCAAAATCACCCACTGCATTTTTATGACTGGCCAGTATTTCATAAAAGGCTTCTTCATCTTCGGTTAAGCCTAACACTTTTCTTCTTTCATCTTCTTCCTGTATTTCTCTTGCGGCCTCACGCATTTTTTGCAGAGCCACCAGGCTGTCAAAGAAATGATTGTGATAATCGCTGATAATCTTTTCTACTTCTTCTTTTAGTTTTTTATATTTTATGAGGTTCTTATACTGGCGAATTTTTATTTCATCATTCATGATCTTCCTTATCAGTTCCAGCTTTAATTCATTACCGCTTTTTTGTTCTTTTGCTGTTGCCAGGAAATCATCGTTAATAATGGAAATATCAAACTTATCAATGCCTGCCATTGTAAATACATCAACCACTTCTTCGCTTTCAATGCTTCGGTGTATCAAATCTTTTATCTGCCCTTCTTTCTTCCGGATGTTGGTTACGGGATTTTTTATCTTCCTAACGGCAGCGCCTACATGCTGAAGAAATAAAATATCCAATGAAAGATCACCGATGCGCGAATCATTTTTTATTACCGGCACCAGGCTTGTCAGTTTCATTTCGTCGAGCATAAATTCCTTACTTCGTGTTTCATCACTCAAAATATAATTGGTTGCGTGGCTTACCAATTTTAACTGGTCTCCTTTACTTAACGAAAGCCATTTATCATAATTGAAATCTTTCGGAAGTTTAAACTTTAAGGCGGCGATAAATTCTGTTGCCATCTCAAAAGCCTCTTCCGTATCAATGGTGATATTCCCTTTGCCACCACTGGATGTGTATTTTTTTGTGGCGTCTCTCAGTTTATCACCAATGCCAATATAGTCCACGATCAAACCGCTTGGCTTATCCCTGAACACCGTTGCTACACGGTTGATTGCCTGTATCAGGTTGTGTCCGCTCATTATCTTATCTACATACAACGTATTGAGTGGAGGATTATCAAAACCGGTAAGCCACATATCTCTTACTATCACGATCTTCAAAGGATCGTCCGGATCTTTAAACCTTGCTTTTACAGCTTCCGTATTTTCTTTGGTGCGAACATGAGGCTTCCATGCTGCGGGATCCTTGGAAATATTAGTTGTCATTACCACATCAATTGCCTGAATATTGATTCATTTGATTTGAATGATTAACGTGATTAGGTTTTTGCATTAAAAGTCCTTTTGCTGCATAGCCATTTATTTGTACAATGAGGTGTTGTTGCTCATTGTTTATTGTTAATTAAATTGACTATTACTTTTATCATCATGCTTTTATCAACCGGGTTAGATTCGGCAATCATCAATGTAAGCGCCACTAACGCATTATCATCAATTACTCTTCTGCCATCTGTTGCATTTTTTGCAACAACTGAAATTTACATCATACTACAGCAACCATCCCTCAAACTCCTTTTCCAAAAAACTTTGCCTCAATGCCACTACCAGTTGCAGGTTTTGGGCGATGCTTTCTTCCATTTTATCGGCTATATTTCTTTACAATAGGCCTTACATATTTAGTATTACTTCATATTTCAATTCATTGGTAAAGGCAATAGTGTGCGTTTTCATTTCATTCCAGCTAAGAGGCAAAAAGCAAATAAGTTACCTCACAAGTAAGAAATTAATGAATCAATTATTATGCTTTCAATTATTTATTGAGGATCAATTTTCTGAACCTTGATTCTTTTAATTTGAATGATTAGTGTGATTTGGTTTTTGCATTAAAAGTACTTTTGCTGTATAGCTATTTATTTTTCATCAAACTTTATTTCAGTTTTTCATTTGGGTATTTTGCAAAAGAGATTTCATTTGGGTAATGGCTAACTCTATCCACCTTTGCGGCGACAATACAAAATAGTTGTTGCCTGCTTCATTTTTAAGAGATGGTCTCAAAACCAAAAATTTGATTCGGGCTCTTTTTTTAGGGCAAAATGCAGGAGCCGATAGCTTTTAATTCAACATCGGGGTGAAGCTTTTTGAAAGAATTTCCGTCCGAATCAGATGATTGTTCACCAGCTCTTAAGCTCTCTTCAAAAGTTTGTCTGAAGCAGAAAATATTACAGTCAAAAAACATCCGCTTCCGGGTTGAGAAATAAAATCAGCAGTACCATTATAAAAAGCCGCACGGCTTTTAATATTGGCAATACCTATTCCGTTCATCTTTTTACCGGTATCAAAACCAATTCCATTATCTGAAATAATTAGCTTAACAAATTTTTTATTTTGCAAGAGTTTTATAACAACTTTAGTTGCTTTGGCATGTTTCAGAATATTATTCAGTTGCTCCTGTATGATCCTGTAGATATTCAGTTTGAATTCATCATTCACGCTATTTTCAATAAAATCTTCTACTTTAAATACTATTTTCACAGCATTCACTTCCATTGTGTCGTGGCGGATATTTTCGATAGCTGCGCAAAGGCCTAAATCCTTAATGGCATTTGTTGTTAAACCCTTACCTAATTTCCTGATCTCTTCAATGGCAGTAAGGGTGTATTCGGAAGAACGGCTTAAATACATTTCACTGTCTTTCCCTCCATACTTTGCCATTTCTAAGTATAGCTTTGACGCGACGAGTAATTGGTTTACATTATCATGAAGTTCTTTTCCTATATCCGACCTTTCTGTATCTTTGGCATCCTCTGCTGCTGCTGTAATCTGCATTTCCTTTAATTTGATCTCCCGTTCCAGGCTTTCTTCAAGCACTTTTTGTTTGCTAATATCATGCACGGAACCAATCACCCGGTAGGCGTTGCCATCAGAGTTTCGCAAGATAATACGGCTGATCAATACATTGGCAACAGAACCATCCCTTCTCAAAAAACGATAACCATTCTTCCAATTAATTATTTTTGATTTTAGAACCCTGTGATATTCTTTCATAAACTCTTCTTTATCATCAGGATGAATATGGATTACCCAATCTTTTGAAGACATCCTATTTTTCTTTCTTTTATAGCCGAATTCCTTTTCATAAGCATCATTTACCATCACCTTATCAGCTAAAAGATCAGAATCAAATAATATATCGGATGATAAATTAAACATGATACTGAAATGCTCCTCTACCTCTGTAAGCAATTTCTTTATCCCGATATTTTCATATTTCAGCTTTTCATCTTCACACTTTTTTAGGGCTAAAAGAATATTATTATCCACTATTTTTTGCCTCCTGGTATCAATACGTTTTTGCTTTGATTTTGCAATGACGATATTTTCAGCTACTATTTTTTGATTCTTTGTATCAATGCTTTTTTGCTTTGATTTTGCAATGACAATATTATCAGCTACTATTTTTTCATTCTTAATATTAATATTTTTTTGATTCTTTTTTGAAAGGATGATATTATCTGAAACTATTTTTTCATTCTTAGTATCAATAATTTTTTGCTTTGATTTTGCAATGACAATATTGTCAGCTACTATTTTTTGATTCTTAGTATCAATATTTTTTTGATCCAAAATGCTTTGACTTTTGTCTGCAATGCTGATAATTGCTTTTTCAACCCCATT
>Ga0208717_1000362_pt1 | contig 15956 bp, 10 predicted proteins | sample NGESurF53shallow_FD_184489 | JGI IMG/M metagenome (GOLD analysis project Ga0208717, IMG submission 184489) | Arctic peat soil microbial communities from Barrow, Alaska - NGEE Surface sample F53-3 shallow (SPAdes) | ecosystem: Environmental > Terrestrial > Soil > Wetlands > Peat ... | reverse complement strand
CGATCACCTATCTGACCAATGTGTCGTTCATCGTGGAGTTCCTGATCGCGCTGATTGGTCTGGGGGTGGCGATCGACTATTCGCTGCTGCTGGTTACGCGTTGGCGGGAGGAACGCGATCACGGCCGCGACAACCATGACGCGGTCGTCGTGGCGATGGAGACAGCGGGCAAGGCAGTCGTGTTCAGCGGAGTGACAGTCGCTATCGGCTTGCTGGCACTCGTGGTATTGCCAGTGCCGTTCATGCGCAGCATGGGGTACGGCGGTGCCCTGATTCCACTCGCCAGCGTTCTATCGACGCTGACTCTGACGCCGGCGATCCTCGGTGGGATCGGCCCACGGGTGGATTGGCCGCGGATCCGGCATGAGAGCCGGGCCAGCAAGTTCTGGGGCCGCTGGGCCGCACTCGTCGTGCGCCGACGGTGGATCGCCGCAGGCGCTGCGTTGGTCGCGTTGTTCGCGCTGATCAGCGTGTTCTTCGGTGTCAAGATCGGCTTGGCGTCCTCGAAGTCGCTGGCCCAAAATGGCCCCGCCTACACGGCGCTCCAAACTCTGGAGAAGGGCGGTGTAACCACCGGCACGCTCACCCCGATGGAGATCCTGGTCAACTCCGATCAGGCCCACGCCACCGCCGCGCGAGTCGCCGCCGTCCCTGGCGTCAGCCACGTCTTTATCTCGACCGACCCGAGCAGCACCCGCAACGGGCAGACCGTGATTGTCGCCGTGCCGGACACCGAAACCGTGAACTCGCACAGCGTCGGAGTCGTCAAGCGCGTCAAGTCTGCGGTCAAGGGCTTACCGGGGGTCGTCGGAGTAGCCGGTGTCGGAGCAGCGCAGATCGACTTCATGCACGCTGTCTACGGCAACTTCCCGCTGATGCTGCTCATCATCGCGGTACTGACGTATCTACTGCTGGCGCGCGCGTTCCGGTCGCTCCTGCTCCCACTGAAAGCCGTCGTCCTGAACCTTGTCTCCTTGGGGGCAACGCTCGGGTTGATGGTGCTGTTCTGGCAAGACGGTCACGGCTCCAACGCGATCTTCGGCATCGCCGCCACCGGCGCGGTGACCTTCTGGATCCCGTTGATGGTGTTCGCGTTCTTGTTCGGGCTCTCCATGGATTACGAAGTCTTCATCCTGTCCCGAATACGCGAGGAATACGACGCAGCCAAGTCGACCGACGCCGCGGTCATCGAGGGCGTCGGACGGACCGGTCGTCTCGTGACCAGCGCCGCCTTGATCCTTTTCCTCGCCTTCGCCGCACTGGCGTCCGGACCCGGAACCGACCTGAAAACCCTGGCTACCGGCCTCGGCTTTGGCATCCTGCTCGACGCGACCATCGTCCGCGCCGTGCTCGTACCCTCATTGGTTTCACTGTTCGGACCCTGGAACTGGTACCTCCCCGCAGTGGTCGCGAAAATCCTGCGGGTAAAACCGTCGTACCCCCACCCCGAACACGGCGAACCACGAACACCCGTCGTCGCCGACGTCTAACCTCGCCAACGAGCTCCGAACATCCTGTGGGATCGACCCCGTGCTGACCAGACCCGATGAGCTGTCGGATCTCGACGTGATCGAGGCATTGCGCATCGGCTGGGCGCTGGAGCCGCCCGGGAGCTCGACGACATCGCATCTCTGGCTGCACGGTTTCATGGAGCCCACGACGACACTGCAGACGCTCGACACGAATGGGCGAACATGCAACACCGCAGCCTGTAGCGCCAACTCACGCCCAATCGCGTCAACGCGACGACATCATCAGGTCGAGTAGTCGGCGGTCGACCACGAAGCCGTCTCTTGCTTCGAAATGGGCCCCTGGGCGATGGTGCCCGATGATGCCGAACGGTCCCTCGAATTCCCAGAGGCCGAAACCCCAGCCAAACTCTTGGAACACGCCGAATAGGTCAGCGAACCAGGCCTGCGCGACGTCGTCCGGCGTTCGCTCGTAGCAGCCGAATTCGCCAACATGTACCGGTACGCCTTTCGCCTCCAGGTTGCGCCACGGTTGGTAGAACTCGCGCAGGCCCGCGCGATCCCACCAACGCCCGTCGTACTCGCAGGGGTACGCCGGTTCGGGCATGCCAACGTGACCAGGCCACCACGGCGCTTCATAGTGCGACACCCGCATGGGCTGGTAGCCGCGCACGCTCTGGGTAAGTCCGAGATCGGCAAGTTCTGGCATCGCGAGATTGCCGCCGTCGAGCCCGTCGATAACCAGCGGACGATCGGGTGAGATGGCGCGGATCGCCGCGACCGTTCGGCGGATCACCGCTTCGTGGGCGTCGCGGGTGAAACCGCGTAGCCCCAACGCCGGCGGCTCGTTGACGAGGTCGAAGCTGAGTGCATCGTCGGGGACCTCGACGTAGCGCTGGGCGAAGCGTTCCCACGTGGCGACGAACGCATCTTGAGCGGGCGGATCGGCCCACAGGTTGTACGGTTCAGTCTCCCAGCCCGTGATCACATAGCCCGGCGCGCGGTGCATGTTCAGTGACAGGTGGATCTCGCGCTGCCGACACGCCGCGAGGACCTCGTCGACGAGGACGAGCACGGATTCGTCGGGCCGGTAGGGATCGTCGTCCACGCTCCACAGCCGGTAATCCGTCGGCAATCGCACGAAGTCGAATCCCCAGGCCGCGATCGCGTCGAGGATCTTCTCGTCAGGGCCACGCGGCGCCGCCCTCTTGCTGTAGAGCCACTGCAGATTGAAGCCAGATCGGGGCATGTGGGGTACCTTTCCGGGAGGTGAACTTAAGCGCTTCAGGAAGAGGAACAGCGTGACGGCGAGTCAGCCGGTCGATCGCCGGTACGACCCGGCTCATCCCGCCCGAACTGCGCTGCGCTTGTACTCCGGTCAGCGACGACGGCTGTCGCTCGCGGCCGTCGCATTCACCTTCAAGCAATCCCCGGTGTGGATCGCGCCGCTGCTCACGGCGGACATCATCGACGCCGTCGTCTCGCGTAAGCCGGTGGCCGTCATCTGGGGAAACGCGGCCGTCATGGCCGGGCTCATCGTCGTCAACGCGCCGCTGACCTGGGTCTACGTGCGCTGGCTGAGCCTCGCGATTCGCACGGTTGAAGTCGACTCGCGAACCGCGCTGTGCGAGCGCCTGCAGCAGTTGTCGATCGGGTACCACAAGAAGATGAGCGCAGGAGTGCTGCAAACGAAGGTCATTCGCGACGTCGAAACCATCGTTGACACGTCGCGACAGACCTTCGACACAGGGATGGCCGCGACCACGACACTGCTCGGCGCCCTGGCGCTGACGGCATGGCGAGTGCCGGAATTCCTGCCCGTCTTCTTGATTGCCGTGCCAGCTTCGGCAGCCCTGGTGCACAGCATGCGCCGCCGCATGAGCGACCACAACAAGGCGTTTCGCCAGCAGGTTGACCGGCTCTCGGCGCGCGTGAGCGAGATGACGAACTTGATCCAGGTCACCCGCGCCCACGCACTCGAGCGCGACGAGCTCAACCGGATCGATACGACGTTGCATGACGTTCGCGACAAAGGCGTTCGCCTCGACGTCCTGAACGGACGCTTCAACGCACTGGCATGGGTCTTGTTTCAGCTCCTCAGCGTCGGCTGCCTCGTCGTCGCGGCGTGGGGCGCGCGAACCGGCGCGCTGTCTGTCACACCAGGCGACATCGTGCTCCTGTCGACCTATTTCGCCACCCTCACCGGGTCGGTCACGATGCTGTTGAACGTTGCGCCGCTGGTGTCGAAGGGGATCGAGTCCGTGCGGTCCATGGCAGAAGTGCTCACCGAGCCCGACCTCGAGATTAACGAGGGCAAGCAGCCAGTCGATCGCGTCGAGGGACGGCTCGTCTTCGATCACGTGTCTCTTACTTATCCAGACGCCGCAAAGCCGGCGCTGGTCGACATCTGCCTCGACGTGCGGGCTGGCGAGACCGTTGCTCTCGTCGGGTCGTCGGGATCCGGCAAGTCGAGCATGCTGAACCTGGTCATCGGCTTCCTCACCCCGACAGACGGACGATTGCTGATCGACGGCCGCGATCGACGAGATCTGGATCTGCGCGGGTTCCGCCGCTTTCTTGGCGTCGTCCCGCAGGAGACTCTGCTGTTCGACGGATCGGTTCGCGACAATGTCACCTACGGGCAAGATGACCTGTCTGAGAGTGTCGTACGCGAGGCTCTGGAAGCGGCGAACGCGTGGGATTTCGTCGAAGCCATGGGCGGCGTCGACACAGTCATCGGGCAGCGGGGGAGTCGGTTGTCGGGCGGTCAGCGACAGCGGCTCGCGATTGCACGCGCATTGATCCGCGACCCGCGAGTGCTGATTCTCGATGAGGCGACCTCCGCGCTCGACGCCGCCTCGGAGACCCTTGTTCAAGTTGCCCTCGCCCGTCTGATGCAGGGTAGGACCTCGTTCGTGGTAGCTCATCGCCTGTCGACGGTGCAGCGTGCTAACCGCATCGTGGTGCTGCGCGCGGGTCACATCGTCGAGATCGGCACACATGACGAGTTGCTCGCGGCCGGTGGCGCATACGTCGAACTGCAGGGTCTTGGCCGCCGACGCGACCGCTCCGGTAGTGGTCAACCCGCCACGAGCTGATTTGCTGAACGCAAGACCAGCGGATCGGTCAGTTGCCCGAGTGAAAGCACGGCTGACGTTGTGATGGCAAACACCGCCGACTCGCCTGGCAAGAGGCTGATGAGCATGTCGTCGACTGTCGCGTCGGCGGCCAACCGGTCGGCAAGGACAGCGAGATCACGAACGAATGCGTTCGCGGTCACCGTCAGACGGTAGCCACCGGGTATCTGCTCTGCGCTGGCCGTCAAGTCGGGCGCGGGCAACCCGGCGTCGACGTCTTCGCGCGAGTGCCACCACGCGCGGTGCAATCCCGCTTCTGCAAGGAGAAACTCTCCTGGTTTTCCTGCAGCGGCAGCGAGTTCCGGCGCGATCGGCAGCGTGAGCGTGCATCGCGGTGCGACGTCGACCGCCACGATGGTGGAGTGGATCACCTCGCCGTTCGTCGTTCTGCGCGTCAGCATGACCTGCTCGGTCCAGGCGTGCCCCGAGTCGTTCACCGCAATGAGCGCCAGTCCGCCGTCGCGCGGTTGCACAGTCAGCAAGCGGTCGCGAAAGCTTCGGCGCAGTGCGTACCAGAGCGGCTTGCGACGCCCAGCACTATCTATCGCCGACCACGAGATCGCCGGCCAGATGTCGTTGAGTTGCCAGACGATGGTCCCCATGCACACCGGCGACCAGGATCGAAAATGCTCGATCCCCAGAGCAACTCCTCGCGCCTGGTTCAGTGAGGTAGCCCAATGCCAATCGTCGATACTGACAGGCGGTGGGAAATGGGTCTCGAGACCGCGGGCAAGCTTGCCGTTTCCGTCGTCCGCCTTCTGATGCAGCAGCACTCCCGGCGAATCCGGCGTGAGCGGGTCGTCGTGGATCGCACCTGTGAGCGTGGCCCAGGTCGGCGGCCCTTGGAACCCGAACTCCGCAACGAACCGGGGAACATAGCGCCGGTAGGCGGTGTAGTCGAGGTCGTTCCAGACATCCCAGATGTGCATCGTGCCGTGAGTCGAATCGTTGGGTGGCAGGCCGTCGGTGAACGAGTACGGCGTTCCGGGGCTGTATGGCCGCGTCGGGTCGAGCTCGGCGACGATCGAAGGCAGGACGTCGGTGTAATAGCCCCAACCCCACGTGTGGTTGCCGAGGTGCTCCTTCCAGCCCCAGTCCTCGTGGCCCCAGATGTTCTCGTTGTTGCCATTCCATAGCGCGAGGCTGGGATGCGCACTCAGCCTGGTGACCGCCTCGCGCGCCTCGGCGACGACCTCACCACGCAGCGGCTCCTCTTCGGCGTACGCCGCGCACACGAACAGGAAGTCTTGCCAGACCAGCAATCCGAGTTCGTCGCAGACGTCATAGAATTCCTCGCTCTCGTAGATGCCACCTCCCCAAACCCGGACGAGGTTGACGTTCGCATCGCGAGCCTGGGTAAGACGCTCGGCATATCTCTCCCGGGTCATCCGCGAAGGGAAGATGTCGTCCGGTATCCAGTTGGTGCCGCGTGCAAACACCGGCACCCCGTTGACGGAGAAGGTGAACGCACTGCCGCGCTCGTCTGCACCGGTATCGAGTTGGACGGTCCGAAACCCCACCGTGCCGGCCCACGTCGCGAGCTTCCGATTGTCGCCGGACAGCGTCACCGTAACGGGGTACAGCGGTTGCTCGCCATACCCTCGAGGCCACCACAGGTTGACATCGCTCACAGCGACGTCAATGACGGCGGAGGTCTCGCCAGGAGCAAGCGTCCGTGATGCGGATGACCCACCAACGTGGACGTCGAGTTGCAGGGCGCAGTCGTAATCGACGCTTCTTACGACGTCGATGTGGGCATGCAACAGGCCGGTTGTGCCGTCGACCTCGACCAGCGGGCGGACGCTGCCGATGCGGGCGTCGTGCCAGGTTTCCAGGAGTAGCGGACGCCAGATGCCGGCTGTCGCAAGGTCGGGGCCCCAGTCCCATCCGTAGCTGCAGGCCATTTTCCGCAACGCATTGAACGGATGGGCGTTTACGTGCGGACGCGGCCCGAGCGCCGCACTCGCGTCTTCTGCTGCAGTCAGACCGGCGGTGAATGTAATCGCCAGCGCGTTTGGTCCGGGCCGCAACTTGTCGCGGACAGGGAATCGGTAGCCGCGGTGCATGTTTGACGTACGCGCGATCACGACATCGTTGAGCTCGATCGTCGCCACAGTGTCGAGCCCGAGCGCGACAAGGTCGGCCTCGCAGGCGTCGCCGTCCCAGTCGAAGACCGTGTCGTATCGCCAGTCGACGCGACCCACCCACGCGACCTTCAGCTCGTTCTCGTCTAAGGAGGGATCGGGAATTAGACCTGCTGCCATCAGGTCGAGATGCACAGAACCGGGCACCGTAGCTGGCAGCCGCACACCCGCGAGACCCTCGGGAACGGCACCACCTACTGCGGCGACGGTCCAGCCGTTGTGCAAGGGGACCTGCATGCTGGCGTTCCTCCGAGATTGTGGAAGTGATTGTGGAATTGGTGGGCTCGTGTGTGCCGGAATGTGGGTGCTCACTTCACCGCGCCCCGTGTGAGGCCGTTGTAGATGAACCGTTGGAGAAGCAAGAAGATGACGAGTGACGGCACGATGACGAGAATCGCGCCTGCCGAGATGTCCTCCCAGTGCGCACCGAAGGGGCCCTTGAACCTGAACAGGGACGTCGACACGGTGCCCAGATTCTGATCCGGCATGTACAGGAAGGGACTCACGAAGTCGTTGTAGACGAAGATTCCCTTGATGATGACAACGGTCGCGATCGCTGGTTTCAGAAGCGGAAAGATGATCTTCCGATAGATGGTGAAGGAGTTCGCACCATCGAGTCGCGCAGACTCGTCGAGGGAGATCGGGATGCTCCGGATGAACTGCAAGAAGATGTAGATCGAGACGATGTCGGTGCCGGTATAGAGCAGGATCGGTCCCCACCGGGTATCGACCAAGCCGAAGAAGTTGATGATCTTAAACGTCGCAACCTGCGTTGTGACGCTTGGAACCAACGCCGCGAGCAGGAACAGTGCGACGACCACTCGCTTGAACCGGAAGTTGAACCGTCCGATCGCGTACGCGGTCATCGAGCCGATCAGCACCGTGCCAGTAACCGAGAACACCAGCAGGAATCCCGTGTTGAAGAGACCCTGCAACATGTCGCCTTTGTTGAACGCGGTCACAAAGTTGTGGTAGTTCAACCAGTTGTGCGGCGGGGTCAGCGCCGACCCAGTCGCGACTTCCTTCGATGTCTTTAGCGCAGTCATCAGCATGGCGACCATAGGCAGCAGCACAACCACGCAGGCGAGGACCAGCGTGAGGTACTTAAGCACAACCGCAGTTCCGGACCGCACGGTCGCAACCGGCGTGCTCATACGATGTCCTTCTCATCGGGGACCAGAAGTCGCTGGATCCACGTGACGACCAACACGATGGCCAGCAAGACAACGGCCGCCGCAGACGCGAGCCCGACCTTCTGGAACTGGAAGGCCTGGTTGAAGGTCTGAATCACGAACGTCGTCGTCCCGTTGGCGCCGCCAGTCATGACGAACGGCACCTCGAACACTGATATTGATCCGGAAATCGCCAAGATCGTGAGCAGGCTGATAATCGGCTTGATACCGGGCGCGATGATGAATCGGAACTGTTGCCACCTACTCGCGCCGTCGATCTCGGCCGCTTCGTAGAACTCGCCTGGGATCGACTGGATCGCGCCAAGGAACAGGACGAAGTCGAGCCCGGTGTATCGCCACACGGAAACGCCCGCGAGAGACACGTTCGCGAGGTGCGGATTTCCCAACCAGAAGTGCTGCCCGTGAATGCCGATGATTCGCAGTGCCGAGTCGAGGGTGCCGTTTGGCTGGAAGAAGTACAGAAAGATGAAGCTGATTGCTACACCGTTGACCAGATACGGGAAAAAGATGATGCCTTTAAACAGGTTCTTGAACTTTACGTTGAAGCTGAGCACCGTGGCGAAGTAGAGCGCCAGCCCAAGCTGCACGACCGAGGCGGCAAGGTAGTAGAGGCAGACGAAAAATACCTCGAACAGTTCTGGTCGAGTGAAAAGGTCGACGTAGTTCTTCAGGCCGACGTACGGCCGGGTGGGGCTGAATCCATCCCAGCTCGTCAGGCTGTAGCGGAACAGGTTGACGACGGGGATATAGCTGAACACCGCGAGGAATGCGAGCGGTACGAGCATGAATAGCCACGGCGTGAGCTTCCTCTCGCCGGCACCGGTTCGTCTGCGCGGTGCAAGCAACTGCAGGCGGCGCGCCGGGCGGTCCCGTTTGGCGGCCGGTACGTTCGGCTCCCTCGGCATGCCCTGCTTCCCAGACAGCTGCTTCCTAGACAGCGGGCGCCCGACTCCGGTGCTCGTGGTGTCCGTCATCTGTTGTCCTCTTGCCGTTGCCGGATTTCAGGCGAGTGTGGGCGGCGGGTCAAGATACGCTCCCGCCGCCCAACCCCTTGCGTCCTATCGATCGCCCTAGCGTTTACGCGCCGCCAGTCTTCTCCGCTGCAGCCCACTTACTGTTCAGGCTGGCGAAGTCGCTCTGGAGGCTGCCGCCGGCCGCCCCGCGAGCGATGTCGACGATGTGCTGACGATAGGTCTGGCTGTTCAGGCCGATCTCTGCTGCGTTGTCGATCTTGTTGACCAACGCGGACTTGTCCTGGGTAAGCGTGACCAGCGTGACGCTCGCCGCTGCGTAAGCCGCGAGTGCCGGCGGCTGCGTTCCGCTCTTCAGCGTCGGAACATCGCCGTTGTCGACCGCGTACGTCGACTGGTCGGTGAACCAGTCAATCCATGCGCGGGCCGCGTCCTTGTGGCTGGAGTGAATGTTAATCGCCTGCAGGTAGTCGGGGCCGATGACCGAGCAGAGGTGCCCGTTGGTCTCCGATGGCCACGGCATGAATCCAATCTCCGACGGGTCGACACCAGCGGTCTTCGCCGCCGCCTGCATTTGCGTCACAGCCCACGAGCCGAGCCACATCGCGGAGATCTTGCCTGTTGCGAGCAATCCCTTGGAGTTCTCCCAGTTGGTTGTCGTCGGGTCAGGCTCGCTCAGCTTGTCGTGCACGATGTTGTACAAGAGCGAGTCGATCTGGAAGAGATCGTTGCCCGAGCTCCACGGCGCAGTTTCGCTTGCCAGGTTGTCGTTTGCTGAAGCGCTGCAACTCGGGGACCCGACGGCACCTTCCCACGAACTCAACGGCCAGCCGTCCTTGTAGTTGGTGTAGTACGGAATGGCCGTGGTCTTGGCCTTGATGGCCTGCAGGTCAGCGATGTATTGGTCGGGTGTGGTCGGCCAGGTGGTGATACCGGCCTTGGCCCACACGGCCTTGTTGTAGACGAAGCCGTTTGCGTTGCCGTTCTGTGCGATGCCGTATACCTGGCCGTTCACGGTGCCGTTCGCGATGAAGTTGTACTTCGCACTGAGGTCGGTTGCGGATCCGAGCGGCTCGAAGAATGTCGGGTACTCCGAGAGCGGCAACGCAGACGGGATCAACAGGACATCACCGTAGTTCGACGTGTTCATCCGGGTCTTGACGTCGCCCTCGTAGTTGGTGATGCCCTGGAAAGTCACCTTCACGTTCGGATAGATCTTGTTGAAGTCAGCTGCGTACTTCGCCATCGTGCCGTCTGCAGTCAGGTCCGTGCGGTTGGTCAAGACCGTGATGCTGCCCGAAACCGTTGTCGGCACAGTCGAGCCGGCCGCGGCGGGTGCCGAGCTGGCGGCCGATGCCGCCGGGCCGCTCGCTACCGTGGAAGCCGTTGTCGGGGCAGCCGCGGTACTTGCAGCAGCCGTCGTAGTAGCGCTTGAGGGTGTGTTCGTCGAACTCGCGGCGGTCCCTTTGCTGCTGCTGCACGCCGCGACGAGCGAGGCGACGACGAGCAGCACCCCCACCGAGGTCTTCTTCACACTGACCATCTCCATTTCCATTCGCAATCGCCCGCCAATGCCGCGGGAAGGCCTAGTGGGATTAAGCGTTTTAGTAGCCGAACGTGCGCCACGGTAGAGAGGCCGCGCGCGGCGGTCAAGGCCGCAGCGGGATTCGCGTGCCAGTCGATACGCAACCGTTACCAGTCCTTGCGCGTCGAGCACTAAACCAGTTAAGTAAACCTGCCATCGCCATCACGGCTGGTGTCGCCAGGGAGGGGTGAACGATGACATGGACCGCAGGCAGCGGTGCTAACTTCTCGTCCCGTGAAGGGTGAAGTGAAGCGGCCCACGATCGCTGACGTGGCACGCGAGGCGGGAGTCTCGCAAGCCTCCGTTTCGTTTGCGCTGAACGGTCAGCGCGGCGTGTCCGAATCCACCCGGCGACGTGTGATTGCCATCGCCAAGGAGATCGGCTGGAACCCGAACGGGGCAGCGCGTGCATTGTCGGGGGCGGCAAGCAACACCATCGGCATCGCGCTGCGTCGACCGGCTCGCATTCTTGGTATCGAACCGTTCTTCATGGAGTTGATCAGTGGCGTCGAGGCGGAGCTGTCAACCCGCTCATACGCATTGACGCTGCAGGTCGTTGCCGATCAAGCGGCCGAGCTTGCTGTCTACCGCCGGTGGTGGGGTGAGCGTCGAGTCGACGGCGTTTTGGTCTGTGACCTCCGGGTCGATGACCCACGAATCCATGTCCTTGAGGAGCTTGCACTGCCGACAGTTGTGCTGGGCGCAGCAGCGGGGAGCCGCAGCCTGGGCAATGTCTGGTCCGACGATGCTGCGGCCATCGTCGAGGCGGTGGAGTACCTTGCCGCGCTCGGGCACCGCAGAATCGCGCGTGTAGGTGGCCTTCCCGAGCTTCTCCACACAGCGATCCGTACTGACGCATTTGCCGACTCGTGTCGACGCATGGGCGTCGAGGCCGCCGTCACTATCTCCTCCGACTACACGGGCGAGGAGGGTGCGCGCGCGACCCGTCGGCTGCTGAGCTCAGCAGACCGACCGACCGCGGTGATCTACGACAACGACATCATGGCGGTCGCTGGCCTCGGGGTCGCCCACGAGATGGGCCTGTCCGTACCCGGCGACGTGTCGCTGGTGGCGTGGGACGACTCGCCGCTCTGTCAGCTTGTGCATCCCGCGCTGACCGCGTTATCGCGCGACATTCCGGAGTACGGCGCGATTGCGGCTCGCCAGTTGTTGTCGGTGATCGCTGGCTCGTCGGCCGAGTCGATACAAGACGATGCGCCACACTTGGTGACACGCGGCAGCACAGCCGCACCCTCACCTAAGCCCGTGTCGGCCAAGACCCCGGCCGGCAAGCGGTCCACGAGATCGACGCGCGTTGAAGGCTGAGTGAACCAAAGCTCTATCGTGGAACGGTGAGCGAACCGAGCGAGCCGGGCGGATTCTTCGCTGCCGCATCAGACGCGCCGCGGGAGTTGCGACCCGTCGTCGTGTTGCTGATGCTGAACCTGGCGGTGTCAATCCTGCTGACCGTGGCGACGCTGCTGACCAGGCACAGCATCGTGAACTACCAGCTCGACCACCGGCACATCACCGACCCCGTCCAGCGGCGGACGCTGCGCGACAGCTACACAGCTGGCATCGTGACGCGCGCGGTCGCCAATGTCGTGGTCAGCATCGTCTACGTCTTCCTAGTTCGGGCGCTCTTCCGCGGTCGGCGGTGGGCCTATCGGCGCGTCGTCCTGATCGCTGCCATCGGGATCGTCGGCCTGCTGGTCTTGCAGTTCAGCCCCTATCCCACGTGGATGCGGGTCGAACAACTCTTGCAGGCAGTGATCCTCGGCGCCCTCTTGTTGTGCGTGCTCCGACCTGAGGTTCGGTCCCATTTCGCTCCGGGGCTTCCCGGCCGAGATCAGGGACGCTTCGGCCGTAAGCCGGTCTAAGCGCATCTAAGACATCGGGCTCGGGCTAAGCCAACGCCGGTCGATCCGGGCTCCCAAGATAGGGATTCCTTCGGATGTGGCGTCCTACCTCAGCCGCGCATTGTTGATCTCGCCAGCAAAGGCGCAGTAGCCACAGAGGAGCCCGATTCCCATGCTTGAACACTTCGCAGATGCAGAGGTTGCCTACCGTCGCGGGCAGATCCAGCGCAGTGCTCGCCCGAGCCGTCGGGCGACCGGCCCGAGCCTGATCCAGCGATTCCGGGACGCCCATCGCAAGAACCGCAACCCGGTTCGCGGTGCGTCGCGGTACGAGTCGGACGGGCCCCTGACTCGCCGGATCGAGGACCACTGGATCAGTGCCGCAACGCACCACTGACCGCAGCCCCCATCACTCACTCGACAAACCTGGTGGTGGCGTCCGTCATGATGGCAGGCGTGCCTCTGGACCCGCGTGCCGTGCCCTTGGTCGGGCGAGTTGATGAGCTTCGAACGTTGTGCGATCTCGTCGGCCTCGGCCCGACCGCCGGCGGCGCGGTCGTGCTCGGCGGCGACGCAGGTGCGGGCAAGAGCCGCCTTGTCGCCGAGTTGAGCGAGCGAGCCCGTTCGCAGGGCTGGCGGGTGCTCGTCGGCCATTGCCTCGATTTCGGCGACAGTTCGCCGCCGTACCTCCCGTTCAGCGAGGCGCTCGGTCGCCTCGCTACCGACAGCCCAGCTGACGCGGAATCCCTGCTCGCCGCGAGCCCGGCGATCGCCCGGCTGCTCCCCGCGCAGCGCCTGCTCACCGAGTCAGACCGCGCCATGGAACCGACGGGGCGGACGGCGTTGTACGACGCGTTGCACGGTGCGCTGACCCAACTCAGCGCCGACACTCCGCTGCTGCTCATCATCGAAGACGTTCACTGGGCCGATCAGTCGACGCGCGACCTGCTGCGCTTCCTGTTCGCCCGGCAGTTCGCTTCGCGAACCGCGATCCTCGCGACTTACCGCACCGACGACCTGCACCGTAGCCACCCGTTGCGTGCGGCCCTCGCCGAGTGGACGCGCCTATCGGGGGTGACGCGCGTGCAACTCGCACCGCTGACCGATGCGGAGTCGCGGCAGCTGGTGCGCGCGCTGCACAGCCGACCTATCCCGGAGCCTGAGCTGCTGCGCATCCTGCTCCGCGCTGAAGGCAATCCATTCTTCATCGAGGAGTTGGTCGCTGCTGCAACGGTCGGCGGCGCGCTGCCGACCGATCTTGCCGACCTCCTTCTGGTGCGTCTTGAGCAGATCGGAGACGACAGCCGGCTCGTCGTCCGTGCTGCATCAGTTGCGGGCCGCCGGATGTCGCACGAATTGCTCGCGTGCGGCGCTGAGCTCGACAACGCGGCGCTCGACGCCGCAGTGCGGGTAGCAGTCGAGGCCAACATCTTGGTCGCGCTCGGTGATGACGGGTACGGTTTCCGTCACGCGTTGTTGGCCGAGGCGGTCTACCAAGACCTGCTGCCCGGCGAGCGAGTGAGGCTGCACGCGGCATATGCCGCGGCCCTCGCGAGCCATCGGGTTCAGGGGTCGGCGGCCGAGCTGTCCCGCCATGCCCGCGCCTCGCACGACCTCATCACCGCCACCCGCGCCAGCATCGAGGCGGGCGATGAGGCGATGAGAGTCGGCGGCCCCGAAGATGCACTGCATCACTATGAGCTCGCGCTCGAGCTTCTCGGGGACCCCTACGTCGCGGCCGGTGTGGCCGCCGATCCGGAGGCACCCGACCGAGTGACGCTCGTTGTACGGGCCAGCATGGCAGCCGCCGCAGCTGGCCATCCCTACCGTGCGATAGCGCTATCCGAGGACGAGCTTGCGGCGCTTCCCACCGACGCACCGAAGCTCGCCCGCGTTCGGTTAATCCACGCAATCGCGTCGACTGCGCTGATCCTTGACACCAACCTCGACCTGCTCGGTATGACCACGGAGGCCGTGCAGCTCATGGCCGATGAGCCACCGAGCTCGATGCGTGCGCACGTGTTCAACATCCACGCTCGTGCCAATGCCGACCGGTCGCGCGATGACGAAGCGATCCGGTGGGCAACCGAGGCACTCGCCATGGCCCAGTCGCTGCAACTCGCCGAGGTCGCAACCGACGCGACCCTGCTGCTGGCCCGTCTCGACGAACGCGCGGGAAATCCTGATGCGGCAGAAGCCGCGATGATCAAGGCCATCGCCGAGGCCGCGTCAGCCGGCGAGCAGATGGCAGAGCTTCGCGGCCTCTACAACCTCGCGAGCCTCGACTACGGCCAGGGTCGGCTCACGCAAGCGCTTGAGCTGTTCCAACAGGCTGCTGCCAAGGCCCGCGACAACGGCCGGCCGTGGGCGCAGTACGGCCTCGAGGCCACCGTGATCGGCGGCATCGTCGCGTTTGTATCCGGCGATTGGGAGCTTGCCGAACGGATCATCGACTCCACCGGCCAGACCCCACCCGAACAGGCCCAAGTCATGCTCGACGCCGTCGCTCTCGAGGTAGCCGCGGGTCGCGGCGAGATCAGTTGGCTTGACGCCCTGCCGAGGGTGCGGACCTGGTGGCCGCGCGACGGGTTGATCGCGATCACGAGCGGCGGCGCAGCGATCGAGCTCTACGGCTACCTCGGCGACATCGATGCCGCGACCGCGGCGTACGACGAGGTCGTAACGAGCGTGGCGCAAATCTGGCAGGGCAACCGTTTTGGGGCCCGCGTACGGCTGGCGGCTTTGCTGCTCGGCCAACTCGCCAATGCGGCGTCCGAGGCCTCCGCAGCAGAGCGTGAGAGGTTGGTGCGCCGCGGCGATGAGCTGGCGAAGTCAGCTCTGGAAGTCGTGGCGTCGATCCGTCATAACGGCCCGGAAGGCCGGGCCTGGGCCGGCCGCGTTGCCGCCGAGAACGCCCGCCTGCATTGGCTGGGCGGCGGCGCCGACTCGACACCAGAGAGCGGCTTGATCGAAGCCTGGCAGCAGTCGGTCACCGCGTTCGGCGCGTTCGGCCACATACATGAGACAGCACGGTCGAGAGCTCGGCTAGCCGCTGTCCAGCGTGCCGCTGGCTACATCGCGGAGGCGAAGATGGAGTCCGAAGCGGCACATGAGGTTGCCGAACGCCTCGGTGCCCAACCGCTCTTGCGCGAGCTTGGCGGGCTGACCGGACATGACGCCGCCGCAGTGCGATCTGTGGTCAAACGAGAGTCGCAGGTCCTCACGCCGCGCGAACAGGAAGTACTTGCGTTGGTCGCGACCGGCCGGAGCAACCGCGACATCGCGGGGCAACTCTTCATCAGCGCCAAGACGGTCAGCGTGCACATCTCCAACGTGCTAGCCAAGCTCGAGGCCACGAGTCGCACCGAGGCGGTTGCGGTGGCGCGCCGTCGCGGCCTCCTCGGCTAGTCCTTGCCGCGATCACGCAACCGAAATATCGGATTGCGGGCGTCCCAGCTCAGGCCAAAGAGTGTCACCATGACGACGCCCGACCCGCACATATTCGCGACCCGCTGGTGCGCCAGTGGAACGCCCACGATCTCGAGGGGTTGCTCACGCATTTCACGGATGATGTCGTTTTTACTTCGCCAGTACCGAG
>Ga0208717_1000361_pt1 | contig 15983 bp, 17 predicted proteins | sample NGESurF53shallow_FD_184489 | JGI IMG/M metagenome (GOLD analysis project Ga0208717, IMG submission 184489) | Arctic peat soil microbial communities from Barrow, Alaska - NGEE Surface sample F53-3 shallow (SPAdes) | ecosystem: Environmental > Terrestrial > Soil > Wetlands > Peat ... | reverse complement strand
CCAGGAGCGCCCCGATGAAGCTTGCCGTCGTGGGTGGCGGTTCGACCTACACTCCCGAACTCGTCGACGGCATGGCGCGGCTCCGCGACCAGCTCCCGCTCGAGGAACTCGTCCTCATCGATCCCGGCCCACATCGACTCGAACTCGTCGGCGGTGTCTCGCAGCGGATCATGGCCGCGTACGATCACCCCGCCAAGATTTCGTGGACGTCCGACCTCGACGCCGGCATCGACTCGGCCGGCGCGGTGGTCCTGCAGTTGCGGGTGGGCGGCCAGGCGGCCCGCCATCGCGACGAGAGCTGGCCCCTGGAATGCGGGTGCATCGGCCAAGAGACGACCGGGGCGGGTGGCCTAGCCAAGGCTCTACGCACTGTGCCGATCGTTCTCGACATCGCTGAACGCGCGGGCAAGTACGCGGCGCCGGGCGCGTGGATCGTCGACTTCACCAACCCGGTCGGCATCGTCACGCGCGCCCTGCTTGACGGCGGCCATCGGGCGGTCGGCCTCTGCAACGTCGCGATCGGGTTCGAGCGCTACTTCGCGCAACTGCTCGGTGTCGAGCCATCACAAGTGCGGCTCGACCACGTCGGCCTGAACCATCTGTCGTGGGAGCGAGGCGTGATCGTCGACGGTGTCGACCTGCTGCCGCAATTGCTGGCTGACCACGGCGACGAAATCGCCGACCACATCGAGCTTCCTGTAGAGGTCGTACGCGAGCTTGGCGTCGTCCCGTCGTATTACTTGCGGTACTACTACCAGCACGACGCGGTGGTCGACGAACTGCGCGGTGCGCCGACGCGGGCGCAGGTTGTTGCGGGCGTCGAACAAGAGCTGCTGGAGATGTACGCAGACCCGACGCTGTCGAAGAAGCCTGATTTGCTGGCACAACGCGGCGGCGCGTACTACTCCGAGTCGGCGGTCAACCTCATGTCGTCGCTGGTACGCGACACCGGAGATGTTCAGGTCGTCAACGTCCGCAACGCAGGCACCTTGCCGTTCCTCTCTGACGACGCAGTCATCGAGATGCCCGCCATCGTCGATGCCCGCGGCGCCACACCGCTGGCCGCCGCACCGGTTGCGCCGCTGTTCGCCGGCCTCATTGCGCACGTCACCGCGTACGAGGAACTGGCTGTCGACGCGGCGATCCGAGGTGGCCGGGAGCGGATCTTCAAGGCCCTACTTGCGCATCCACTCGTCGGACAGATCGAACTCGCCGACGGACTCACCGACCGGTTGCTCGCCGCGAATCACGAGTACCTGCCATGGGCGGACGCGCTGCGGTGACGGATCGGCCCACTGCCGCCGTCCTCGCCATCGACGGGGGCAACAGCAAGACCGAGGTGGTGCTGGCGGCCGAGGACGGCACGATGCTCGCGCGTAGTCGCGGCCCGGCCGCGGTACCAGAGCGGGTCGGGATGGCGGGCTCGTTGCGCGTCATCGGCGATTTGGTAGCGAAGGCCGCGCACGACTGCGGACTAGCACTCGACCATGGGCCGATCGCGCAACACACCGCCGCCTACTTGGCGGGCGTCGACTTGCCGTCGGAAGAAGCAGAGATGCACGCCGCACTGTCGGCGCAGCGATGGAGCGCGACCACCAAGGTCGACAACGACACGTTCGCGATCTTTCGCGCCGGCACGATGCGGCACTGGGGCGTCGGCGTGGTCTCCGGTGCGGGGATCAATGCTGTCGGCATCGGCCCCGACGGTCGGGTCGCCCGCTACCTTGCGCTCGGCGTGACCACCGGCGACTTCGGAGGTGGCAACGACCTGACCAAACAAGTCTTCTACTGGGCGTCACGCGCCGAAGACGGCCGCGGCGGGCCGACTGCGCTGGCGGCCGCCCTCTGCGAGCACTTCGACCTGCCGACCGTCTATGACGTCGGTGTCGCCCTGCACCGGGGCGACATCACCCGGGACCAGCGGCTCGAGCTGACACGACTGCTGTTTCGCGTGGCGGCGGAGACGGGCGATGAGGTAGCCGTCTCACTGCTTGATCGGCAGGCGCACGAGGTCGCTTTGATGGCCCGCGAGCTGCTGCGCCAACTCCACCTTCTCGACACCGAGACCGACATCGTGCTCGGCGGCGGGTTGCTGACCGCCCGCGATCCACTGCTGACCCGGCTCATCAGGCAGGCGTTGGCAATCGAAGCGCCGTACGGCGTCATCACGTTCAACGACGTCCCGGCGATAGCGGGCGCGGCGTTACTCGGCTTCGACTACCTCGGGCTCCCCCGCGCCGCCGAAGACAGGCTGAGGTCGCAGCTGCGCCTCGCGTAACCGTGAGTCGCCACAACGCGGACGTTTACGTCCCCCAGGGGGCGGTAAACGTCCGCGCTGCGACAACCCTGCGACAAACGGCTAGACGAGGCTCGATTCGTGGGTAATCTTCGTGCCGGCCAGCGCCTTGCTGACGGGGCAGTTTTGGCGTGCGCCGTCGGCGAACTCGTCGAACTCCTCGGCGGTGATCCCTGGAACCGTGCCACGAACAGTGATGTGGCTCCCGGTTATGCCCTCACCAGGTTGGAAGCTGACGTCAGCCTTGGTCTCGAGCGTGATGTCGGTGTGCCCGGCTTTCGCGAGCGCGTTCGACAACGCCATCGAGAAGCACGCCGAGTGAGCAGCGGCGATGAGCTCCTCGGGGCTGGTCTGGCCGCCAGGGACCTCGGTGCGCGCGGCCCAGCTGACGTCGAAGTTGCCCAGACCCGATGAGTCAAGATTGACGTTGCCCTTGCCACCGGCAAGGAGCGGGCCCTCCCAGTGCGTGTGGGCGGTGCGGGTGGTGGCCACGGCTGCAGTCCTTCCTCGGCTGTCGCTTTGCGACAATGGCGGTGTGACACAAACGGCTGACGAGAGCTTCTACGACCAGATCGGTGGCGCCGAGACCTTCCGTCGCCTCGTGCATCGTTTCTATCAGGGCGTTGCCGACGACCCGCTGTTGCGTCCCCTGTACCCCGATGCCGACCTCGCCGAGGCCGAGGTGCGGTTGCGGATGTTTCTCGAGCAGTACTGGGGCGGTCCGAAGACTTACGGAGACTTGCGCGGGCACCCGAGGCTTCGGATGAGGCACGCGCCGTTTGCGATCGGGCCCGCTGAGCGAGACGCGTGGCTCTCACACATGCGCGCCGCCGTAGATGAATTGCAGCTGGACGCCGACCACGAAGCGACGTTGTGGGGATACCTGAGCAACGCTGCCGACAGCCTGGTGAACACCGTCGACGACGAATACACACCGCTGCCTACCGTGAGCCGCGACTAGGGTTCGGGATGTGGCACGGACGGCTGCGGCAAGGACCGCGCAGGTTCGAGAGATCCTCCGCGCGCAGAACTTTCGCCGGCTTTACAGCACTCGGCTCGTGTCGGCGGCAGCTGACGGCATCTTCCAGACCGCGCTCGCCAGCTACGTATTCTTCTCTCCGCAAAACGCGACCACGCCAGGCAAAGCGGCTGCCGCCTTTGCGGCACTCCTGCTGCCGTACTCGATCGCCGGGCCGTTTGTCGGTGTCTTCCTCGATCGCTGGCGGCGCCAACGAGTGCTGGTGATCGCCAACACCGTCAAGGTCGCGCTCGTCCTCGTCGTTGCTGGTCTCGTGCTGACCAACTCCGACGGCGTCGCCTTCTTCATCACGGCCGTGGTGGCACTCGGCGTCAACCGGTTCTTCCTGTCGGCGCTATCGGCCGCCCTGCCGCACGTCGTCGAGCCGCACGACCTGGTCGCTGCGAACGCGCTGTCGACAACGTCAGGATCGGTGATCACCATCATCGGCGCCGCGATCGGTGCGGGCATCCGGTTGGGCGCCGGTTCGGGCCCGGCCGCGGTCGCGTCGATCGTCGCGCTGTCAGCGATCGTCTACGGCGCATCCGCTGCGGTCGCTTCGACGATGGGCGCGGACTTACTAGGACCGGACGCCGATGAGCGGGCGTCGTCCGGCCCACGCTCCCCGTGGCAAGCGATCGTCACCATGACCCGCGACCTCGCGGATGCCGCCCGCTACGCCGCTCGACGTAAGCATGCGGCACACGCCCTTGAGGCCATCAGTGCCCACCGGTTCTTGTTCGGGGTCGCGTCGTTGACGATCGTCTTGCTATTCCGCAACTACTTCGCGACACAGGGCAACGTCGACGGCGGCATCCTCGGACTCGGGGCGTCGATCGGGGCACTCGGCGTCGGGATCGTGGCCGCGGCCCTCATCACGCCTGCAGCGACCGGGCGCTTTGGCACCACGACGTGGATTACCGCAATGCTGGTCATGGCCGGCGTTGCGATCGCCGCCTTCGGCCTGCCGTTCCAGCGCGACCTGCTGATCGTCGGATCGTTCTTCCTCGGGGTGTCCGCACAGTCGGTCAAGATCTGCGTCGACTCGACGGTGCAGCAACAGGTCGACGACGCCTACCGGGGCCGGGTGTTCTCGGTCTATGACATGGCGTTCAACGTCACCTATGTGGCCGCCGCCGCAGTCGCGGCAACCGTCTTGCCGAAGTCCGGGAAGTCGTTCGTGGTCATGGCCTGCCTGGCGGGCGGGTACCTCCTGGCGGCGATGATCTTCGCGTGGCTGTCTGTCGGCACGCCTACGCCACCACCGTCAGCCCCGACACAGGCTGATGCCACTCCTGGCGTCCCAAGGCAGCCAGTCGGGATCGAAATCGGAAAATCCTCAAGTAGGGGGTACCAGGGGTCGTAATTCGACTTAGATACGCATCCGTCGGGTGCCACGCGAAGGTGGAGGAACCGGCTGTGGAGCCAAGCGCGCTGACAGCCACCGAGTCGCTGTTCGCCGGGCTCATGCCCGATGATCCCGAGACGGTCATCGACCGGCTTGAGAACCGCCTCGCCGGCCAGACCTCTGAAGTTCTGCGCATGCGCAAGAGCGCGCAGACCAGCCAGGCCCTTCTCGACCTGCACACCGCCTGCACCCGCCAGCGCACCGTCGCAGGCACCGCTCGCCAGATCGCAGCTGTCGCCTCAGCGATCACCGGCTCCGAAGTCGTGATCGTGAGCGTCTTCCAGGTAGCAAGCCAGCAACCGCTGCTGGCAGTGAGCCTGAGTGACGGAGTCATCGACGAAGAGCACATCGGCAACCTGGTGTGCGACATGGCGACCCAGCCCGACATGCAATGGCTACGTACCGAGAACACCCTGAGGGTCGTCAATCGCGAATCGGCAACTCCGTCGACCGCACTCCTGCTCGCCGAACTCCATGCCGACCGTGTCCTCATCACACCGGTGTTCGGCCAAGGCGAGTTCGTGGGCTGCATCGTGGCGAAGCTGCCCCACCTTGCGCCCGAGCACGACGACGTGACCGTCCTCGATGGCGCGACTGCCTTGCAAGAACATGCCGGTGACCTGATTCACCTAGCGCTCGTTCTCGACGAGTTGCGCCGGCGCGCCCTCCACGACGCCGTCACGGGCCTTCCCAACCTGTCGGTCTACGAGCAGCGCCTCGTTCGCGCGCTCGCCCGCCGAACCGCCGCGCAGCCAGGCCACGCCGAGGTCACCGCGATCCTCGTGCAGGTGGTTCAACTGGGCCGTATCACCGAGATCCACGGCGCTACCGGCGTCCAGGAACTCCTTCGTGAGATCGCTAACCGGCTCGGCGAGTTGGCTCCGGAACACGACCTCGGTCACCTCGGCGCGAGCCACTTCGCGCTCATCGCTCACGGTGACCCTGGAGCGGGTATCGACCTTGCTCGCACAGTGATCGAGGCGCTCGAGACGCCGTTCGACGTCAGCTTCGGCACGTTACGGGTGTTCTGTCACGTCGGAGTTGCCGTCGCCATCGATGGCGAAGGCGCAGGCTCACTGCTTCCACGGGCGGAAGCGGCCGCGCGGCAGGCTCGCGACAGCGACGAGCCGATCGTCACCGCCTGACGGCCTCAGGGCTCCAGGTACCGCGAGAGAAAGTCGCGCTCACTCGGCGAGACCCGTCGAGGCCGGCCGGCGTCGAGGTCGAACGGCACTAACACCGTCATCGCCTCGGCCAGCACAACGTTCGCGAGCTGATCGCGCATCTCGTAGCGCAACACGAAGGACGACGACTTGACCTCGCCGGTCCAGACGTCAACCTCGATCGGTTCCGGCCGCCATTCCAGCGGTCGGCGGTAGTCGATCTCGTGCCGTGCGACCACGACCCCCTTGATCAGATCGGGGATGTGCTCTGCCGCTTCGCCGGCGAAGAGCATGCCGGTGCGAGCCTCCTGCATGTAGATCAGAAACGTCACGTTGTTGACGTGCCCGAACGCGTCCATATCGTCCCAACGGACGGGACAGCTGAAGGTGAACCGCACGCTAGCCGCGAGTGAGCTTGCGATAGGTGGCCCGGTGCGGGCGAGCCGCATCGACCCCGAGCCGGTCGACCTTGTTCTTCTCATACGACTCGAAGTTCCCCTCGAACCAGAACCAGTTCGAGTCACCCTCGTAGGCCAGGATGTGCGTCGCGACCCGGTCGAGGAACCACCGGTCGTGGCTGGTGATCACTGCACAGCCGGGAAACTCGAGCAGCGCGTTTTCAAGCGACGCCAGCGTCTCGACGTCCAGGTCGTTGGTCGGTTCGTCCAGCAGCAACAAGTTGCCGCCTTGCTTTAGGGTCAACGCCAGGTTTAGTCGGTTGCGCTCGCCACCAGACAGGACGCCGGTTGGCTTCTGCTGATCGGGACCCTTGAAGCCGAACGCCGAAACGTAGGCGCGGCTCGGCATCTCGACGTGGCCGACCTTGATGTAGTCGAGACCATCGGACACGACTTCCCACAGACTCTTCTTGGGGTCGAGGCCCGACCTGCTCTGGTCGACGTAGGAGATGGTGACGGTCTCGCCGATCTTGATGGTCCCCGCGTCAGGGGTTTCCTCACCGATCAGCATCTTGAACAGGGTCGTCTTGCCGGTACCGTTCGGACCGATAACACCGACAATTCCGTTACGCGGCAACGAAAAGGAGAGGTTCTCCATGAGGAGTCTCTCGTCGAAGCCCTTGGTCAGCCCTGAGGTCTCGACGACGATGTTGCCAAGGCGAGGGCCGGGCGGAATCTGAATCTCGTCGAAGTCGAGCTTCTTGAACTTGTCGGCCTCGGTTGCCATTTCCTCGTAGCGATCGAGACGAGCCTTGCTCTTGGCCTGCCGCGCCTTCGGGTTCGACCGCACCCACTCAAGTTCGTCCTCGAGCCGCTTGCGCAGCTTCTGGTCCTTTGCGCCCTCGACCTTGATGCGGGCGGCCTTGGCCTCGAGGTAGGTCGTGTAGTTGCCCTCGTACGGATACGTGCGACCGCGGTCGATCTCGAGGATCCATTCCGCCACGTTCTCCAGGAAGTACCTGTCGTGGGTGACCGCGACGACAGTGCCGGGGTACTTCTCGAGGTGCTGCTCGAGCCAGAGCACGCTCTCGGCGTCGAGGTGGTTGGTCGGCTCGTCGAGCAGCAGCAGGTCGGGCTGCTGCAAGAGCAGCTTGCACAGCGCCACTCGGCGGCGCTCACCGCCGGACAGCACGCTGACGTCGGCGTCCGGAGGCGGGCAGCGCAGGGCATCCATGGCCTGCTCGAGTTGGGCATCGAGATCCCAGGCGTTGCGGTGGTCGAGTTGCGCCTGCAATTCACCCATTTCGGCGAGCAGCGTGTCGTAGTCAGCATCCGGGCTCCCGAGTTCTTCGGAGACCTGGTTGAACCGCGCCATCAACGCCATCGTCGCCGCGACGCCGTCCTCGACGTTACCGAGAACGGTCTTGGTGTCGTCGAGCTTCGGCTCCTGGTCGAGGATCCCGACGGTGAAGCCCGGCGTCATGTACGCCTCGCCATTGCTGGGCTGCTCGACGCCGGCCATGATGCGCAGCACGCTCGACTTGCCCGCGCCGTTAGGACCTACGACACCGATCTTGGCGCCGGGCAGGAACGACAAAGTGACGTCGTCGAGGATGACCTTCTCGCCGTACGCCTTGCGGGCTTTTCTGAATACATAAATGAATTCGGGCACGGTGGAGAAGTCTACGGGACGTCGAGCAGCACTCCGTTACGCGCGGAGCTACATGTCGTCGAGCGTGAAGTTCCCTGCGGTTGGCGCGGTACCACTTGCTGGCGGTGACGTGTAGGGCTGGCCGGGTGCCGGTGGCTGCTGATACGGAGCCGCGGGCTGCTGGTACGGAGCCGGTTGGGCCGCCGCAGCTTGCGCGGCTTGAGCGAGGGCGGTATCGACCGCGACGAGTGCGGCGACGGTGGCCTCGTGGTCGCCGCCTTGCCGCTGCTCGCGATAGAACGCTTCACCCAGGGCCTTGTAGAGCTCGGATTCGGAGCGACCCTGCTGGAAGGCGCCGACCTTTGCCTGCCCCTGTGCCATCGCCGCGGTGGCGGACGCCTTGGCCTTGTCGAGAAGTCCCATGTCCGTAACTACCCTCCGAAGAGACTGCCGAGCGGATTGCTGGCCTTTTCGTCGTGGCCGGCGTGTGAGTGCTTGACGATCGCGTGGGCCAGCGAGTCGATGGTCATCGACTGGAGTATCGCATTGCCGTCGCCCTCGAGAGTGGCCAGGTTGAACCCGTTACCACCGAGCAAACCCGTGACGATCGTCTGCGCGTTGAGGGCGCCGACCCGCTCGACGCCGTAGCGCAGCGAGTCCTCGAAAGCGACCAGGCAGCCGGTGTGCACCTGGATCTTGCCGCCGTACTTCGCCGGGTTGATATCGATGAAGTTGCCCGCGCCGCCAATAAGTACGGTGCCCGCACCGCCAAAGCGCTGCAGGACGAAGCCCTCGCCACCCTTTAGCCCTTGGCGCAGCCCGCTGAAAGCGATGTCGTTGGTGACGCTGCCTTCCGCGCAGACGAACGAGTCCTTCTCCGCGAACCACCCTCGGGTGCCGTCGAGCTCGAGCGCCCGCATCTCACCTGGCAGCGTGCCCGCGACACTGACGAGACCGGCGCCGCCCCGCGCGGTGAAATATTGGAACGCGATCGATTCGCCAGCGAGCATCCGCTTGCCGGCGTTCATCGCCATGCCGAGGAGCCCGCCTCCAGCACCGCCCCCGCCAGCTGCCGAACTCTGCGTCGCGATGTGGGTTTCGATGCCGACGTTGACCGTCTTCCACAGGAACTTGCCAGCGTCGGCGTAAATGGTCTGGCCATCGGCAATCTGACAGACCGCCATCTGCATCGCGTTGCCGATGATCTTGTGAGAAAGAGTCATAGCGCCGGCCCTCCACCGAAGAAATCTCAACCGTTGGTGAGGGCTTGACGCTACCGATGTTCAACCCAAACGGGTAGCTCAAATTGGTCAAGCCGACGTCTTGAGCTGATCGAGCACCACCGCGGCGCCAGCCCGTGCGGCGTCGTAGCGAGACAGCACGACGTCAACAACCTCCGGGGCCGCCCCGAGAACCTCGGTCACGACGTCGGCGCCGGCATCATGCAAGCGATCCGCCAGCTCCCCTGGTGCTAATACATAGGAGGCGAGTGCAACCTGCCTCGCGCCGCGCGTCCGCAAATCGGCGACCACATCGGTAATGGCGGGCGAGCCCGACGCGAACCCGATCGTGGCACCGAGGCTGGCCGCGACGTCGGCCAGTTCGGCGTTCGCACCCGGGTCGGAGGTTCCGACAGCCGCCAGCGCGAGCGCCATGCCGGGCTCGGCACCGGCCTCGGCCAACCGCCGGCGCAGCAGCTCGAAGAGCAACGGATGCGGCCCCAGCACCTCGGCCTGCCGGAACACCAGCTGCGGGTGATCAAGCGCGGCCTGCGACAGCAACGCGGGCAGGTCGACTTTCGCGTGGTAGGCCGCGGTCAGCAGCAGCGGGACGACGACAACCTCGCCAGCGCCTTGCCGCGCGAGTGATTCAAGGGCGCCAGGCACAGAGGGATCGGAAAATCCAAGATGCGCGAGGACGGCGACAAGGCCGGGCCGTTCGGACCTAACCCGTGCGATCAACGCATCGAGAACTTGTTCGGCGCGTGGGTCTGCACTTCCGTGTGCGACAGCAAGCAACGCGGGTTCGCTCATATCGCACCTCCGGTGACCGAATCCGTAAGCAAGTCGTGCATCGTCGCGACATCGCCAACGACCACGACCGCGGGCGCGCGCACGCCGACTGCCGTCGCGCGGTCGCCGATGGAGTCGAGCGACCCGGTCGTGGTCCGCTGACCCGGCAGCGTGCCGTTCTCGATCACCGCGACTGGCGTGTTCGGGTCGCGTCCGGCCTTCATGAGTTCCTTCGCTATCCGCTCGACGCGAGTGGCACCCATCAACAAGACCAACGTTCCTTCGACGGCCGCGAGCTTGACCCAGTCGAGATCCTCGTGGCCGGTCACGACCGTGAACTGGCGTGAGAGGGCACGGTGCGTCAGCGGAATCCCCGCCGCAGCTGGCACCGCGATCGCGCTCGTGACGCCGGGCACGACCTCGCAGGCCACTCCTGCCCGCACGAGTGCGAGCAACTCTTCGCCCCCACGGCCAAAGACGAAGGGATCGCCGCCCTTCAAGCGCACGACGCGTTTTCCTCGCTTGGCTAGAGAAATGAGCAGGTCATTGATGGCCTCTTGCGGAAGCGTGTGATTGTCCGGGGCCTTGCCGGCCTCGATGACTTCGACGTCAGGAGCGATCTCGTCGAGCAATGCCCGCGGGCCAAGGCGATCAACAACCACGACATCGGCGTCGGCGAGCAGCCGCCGTCCGCGCACGGTGATCAAGCCGGGATCTCCTGGACCACCTCCGACAAGCGCAACAGAGCCAGCGGTATGGCGGTCACGATGGCGGCGCATCGGCAGTTCGCCGGTCTCGAGCAGCAGCCGCACTGCATCCCGCACGGCGATCGCGCGCCCAGGGTCACCCCCTGCGTTGACTGCGACGATCAGGTCGTCGACCCGCGCGACGGCCGGAACCCACGCAGCCGACAACGACGCAGCCGACGCCCGCACACACCACACGCGTGCCGCAGCGGCATCTGCAGCAACCCGCGAGTCGACTTCGTCATCACCGGTGCACGCATGGACAAGCCACACCGCGTCGAGGTCGGACGACGTGTAGTCGCGTCGCGTCAACATGATGCGGTCATCGGCAGCCAACGCGTCGTCAACGTCGGGCGCGACTACGGTGACCAGCGCGCCAGCATCGGCCAGACCGATCGCGCGACGAGTACCGACTGGTCCCGCCCCGACCACCAGCACCGCCCGCCCAGCGACATCGAGAAGCAGCGGGTAGCCGGCGTTCATGACGTCTCGCCACCAGAAGTGTTGGAGGCCGTCCGCCGGATCGGGTCGCCCACCAAGCCGGCCGCAAGCGTCTGACCGTCATGCTCGTCGATGACAAGGAAGCTGCCGGTCAACCGGTCGTCGGCGTAATCGTCGACGCAAAGTGGGCCGGCCACTCGCAGCGTCACGCCGCCGATCTCGTTCAGGCCGAGCGAATCGGCGGCATCGTGCTCCAGTGTGACGACGTCGAGCCGGTGGTTCACGCTTGCCACAACCGCTTTCACGACCTTCGTCGTGTGCTTGATCAGCACCCGATCGCCGGCGTTGAGCCGGCGATCCGACAGCTGGCAGATCGTCGCGTCGAACTCGCGGACGACGCGCGGTTCCTGGCGGGGATGCACGATGAGGTCGCCCCGCCCGACGTCGATGTCGTCGGCCAGCCGCACGACGACCGACTGCGGCGCATGCGCCAGCGCGACTTCGCCGTCGAACGTGTCGATCCCCACGATGGTCGTGCGCATCCCCGACGGCATGATGACGACGACGTCTTCGATCTCGATGACGCCTGACGCGAGTTGTCCGGCATATCCGCGGTAGTCCGTCGAGCGAATGACGTACTGAATCGGCAACCGGGCCGGCTGGATCCATGCGTCGAAGCCAACGGGCACCGTCTCGAGATGCTCGAGCAAGGTCGGGCCGGTGTACCACGGGATCGAGGTCGAACGCTCGACGACGTTGTCACCCAGGTGCGCGGAGACGGGGATCACCACGTGGTCGCGAACCCCGAACGCTTTAGCGGCTGCCGCGAATTCATCAGCAATAGCAACGAAAGTGGCTTCGTCGAAGTCGACGAGATCCATCTTGTTCACTGCAAGAACAAGGTGCCGGACGTCGAGCAGTGCGGCCACTGCCAAGTGTCGCCGCGTCTGTTCGACAATGCCCTTGCGCGCATCGATCAAGATGACGACGAGTTCGGCTGTCGATGCGCCGGTCACCATATTGCGGGTGTACTGCACATGCCCTGGGGTGTCTGCCAGCACGAACTTGCGCTTCGACGTCGTGAAGTAGCGGTACGCCACATCGATGGTGATGCCCTGCTCGCGCTCGGCGCGCAGCCCGTCGGTCAGCAGTGCGAGTTCGACGCCGTCGTTGCCGCGATCGCGACTCGCCCGCTCGACGGCTTCGAGCGTGTCGGTGAGCACGGACTTCGAGTCATGCAGCAACCGACCGACGAGGGTCGACTTACCGTCGTCGACCGAACCGGCCGTCGCGAAGCGCAACATCTCGACGTCCGGGTCAAGTGCAGGGACGACGGGGATCGCGGTCGCGGCGAGCATGGCGGCATTGTCTATGACGGACATTTCCTAGAAGTAACCTTCCCGCTTGCGATCCTCCATCGCCGCCTCCGATGCCTTGTCGTCGGCGCGGGTGGCGCCACGCTCGGTGATCGTCGCGACCGCGATCTCGTTGATGACCTGGGCGACGTCGCGCGCATCAGACTCGACGGCGCCGGTGCAACTCATGTCGCCGATGGTGCGGTAGCGCACTGTCTTCGTCTCGGTTGGCTCGCCGGCTTTCGGGCCGCCCCACTCCCCAGCAGTCAGCCACATGCCCGCGCGTCGGAACACCTCTCGCTGGTGAGCGAGATAGATCGCCGGCAGCTCGATCGACTCCTGCTCGACGTACTGCCAGACGTCAAGCTCTGTCCAGTTCGACAGGGGAAAGACGCGCACGTGCTCGCCCGGCTTGTGGCGACCGTTGTACAGGTTCCACAGTTCGGGCCGTTGGCGGCGCGGATCCCACTGACCGAACTCGTCGCGCAGGCTGAAGATGCGCTCCTTCGCGCGCGACTTCTCCTCGTCACGGCGACCGCCGCCGAACACTGCGTCGAACCGGTTGTTGACGATGCCGTCGAGCAACGGCACGGTCTGCAACGGATTGCGGGTGCCGTCGGAGCGCTCGCGCAAGCGACCGTCGTCGATGTAGTCCTGCACCCTCATGACGAGTAGCCGCAGCCCGTACTTTTCGACGATCTCGTCGCGGTAGGTCATAACCTCGGGGAAGTTGTGGCCGGTGTCGACGTGCATCAGCGGGAACGGCACCGGCGCGGGCCAAAATGCCTTGCGCGCCAGGTGCAGCATGACGACGGAATCCTTGCCGCCGGAGAACAGCAGCACGGGCCGCTCGAACTCGGCAGCGACCTCGCGGATGATGTGAATGCCCTCGGACTCGAGCACGTCGAGGTGCGGCAACCGCAGCACACCGTTGGTCTCGGCGGTTGGCTGCGGCTTGAAGACGGAGCCGTCAATTGCCGTGCCGTCGACGGCGGTCATGCGACCCCCCGCGCAACCAACACTGCGTGCACCTGAGCGGCAGCCTGCTCGATCGTCAGGCCAGAGGTATCGAGTCGCAGGTCGGGCTCTTGCGGAATCTCATAAGGGGCGTCGACGCCAGTCAAACCGGTGAGCTCACCGGATCGCTGCTTGGCATAGAGGCCCTTGACGTCGCGGTCTTCGCAGACTGCGAGCGGCGTCGCAACATGCACCTCGACGAAGGCCACGCGGTCGGCCTCGTGATCGGCGCGGAGTTGCGCCCGCGTGCTCGCGTACGGAGCGATAACCCCGACCAAAACGGTGACGCCATTGCGGGCCAGCAGCCGAGCCAAGAACCCTACGCGGCGCACGTTGGTGTCTCGATCCTCGCGGCTAAAGCCGAGATCGCCGGTCAAGTGCGTGCGCAGGTCGTCGCCGTCGAGCACCTCGACCCAGTGCCCCTCAGCGGTCAGCCGATCACCAAGAGCACGGGCGATCGTCGTCTTCCCGGCGCTCGGCAACCCGGTCAGCCACACAGTTGCGCCGACGCGACGGTCAGTGGGCGACGTGGCCAGCACATCGACGTTCGGGCCGGTGTTGCTACTCATGTGCCCGCGCTCATGTGTTTATCCCGCACTCGGTCTTCGCGTGCCCGACCCAGCGCCCCGACCGCGGATCGGCACCCGGTTCGACCTTGCTGGTGCAGGGCCAGCAGCCGATCGAGAGGTAGCCGTCGTCGATGAGCGGGCTCACCAGAATGTGGTTGTCTGCGATGTAGGTGTCGACGTCGTCGCGGCTCCAGCGCGCGATCGGGTTCACCTTGACCATGCGGCGTCGCGCATCCCATTGCACGACGGGTGTCGTGGCGCGCGTTGATGACTCGTCGCGCCGGACACCGGTAGCCCACGAGTCGTAGTTGACAAGGGCTGCTTCCATCGGAGCGACCTTGCGCATCGCGCAGCAGGCATCGGGATCGCGGGCAAACAGATCCTTACCGTGCGCCTCGTCTTGTTCTGCGACAGTCAGCAGCGGCAGCGCCGACACCACGTTGACGTCGTAAACAGCCGCCACCGCGTCGCGCATGCCGATGGTCTCCGCGAAGTGATACCCCGTGTCGAGAAATACGACGTCGATGCCCGGCTTCGCTTTCGCGGCCAGGGACGCGACGACGGCGTCACCCATCGACGAGAGCACACAGAACCGGTCGCCGAATGTCTGCGCGGCCCATTGCAGGATCTCGTTCGCTGACGCGTCGTCAAGGTCGCGCGCGGCGTCCGTCGCAAGGCGTTCAAGCTCGGCGAGGCGTTCGAGCTGCGCAACCGGCACGCTTGCCGCCGTCCGGCTCATCGCACCTCCAGCCCGACGAACTTCAACGTGAACACCCGGGCACAACCACGGCAATTCCATGCGCCGCCCTTGTCACCGTGCGGGCGAAGGTCTTCGTCGCCGCAGTACGGGCAGTAGAACGGCGTCGCTCGCTCGCCCGCACCGACATCCGAATCACCGGCACTAGATGTCGCGGTGCCGAGCTTCGAGGCGTCGTCGGTCATTGCAGGTCCGCTTCGTCGGCGCGGTGCACCCATTGCGTGAAGCGCTCGCCGTCGCTGCGCTGTTCCAGATAGCGGTTCGCGAGGCGCTCGACGTAGTCCTCGAGCTCGTCCTCGGTGACTTTGAGCCCGCGCAGCTTGCGGCCGAAGTTGGCATCGACGCCGAGGCTGCCGCCTAGGTGCACTTGGTAGCCGCCGACTTGCTCGCCCGCGGCGTTGGTGACGAGCGATCCCTTGAGGCCGATGTCGGCGACCTGGAATCGCGCGCACGAGTTCGGGCAGCCGTTCACGTTGATCGTCATCGGGCTGTCGAATCCCGGCAGCCGCCGTTCGAGCTCGTCGATCAGCGTCATCGCGCGGTTCTTCGTCTCGACGATCGCGAGCTTGCAGAACTCGATCCCCGTGCACGCCATAGTCTGGCGCCGGAAGGTGCTCGGATTCACCTGCAGGTCGAGTGCTTCGAGATCCGCGGTCAACGAGTCGACCTGATCTGCAGGCACGTCGAGCACGATCATCTTCTGCTCGACGGTTGCATGAACACGGCCGCTCCCGTGAGCCTGGGCAATGTCGGCGATCTGGTTCAGCTTGGTGCCGCTGAGTCGGCCGACTCGCGGCGCGAAGCCGACGTAGAACTTGCCGTCCTTCTGTGGGTGCACGCCAACGTGATCGCGCCTTCCGTCGACCGGCTCGATAGGTGGCGGTCCGTCGGGCAGCGCGTAGCCGAGATACTCCTTCTCAAGCACCTCGCGGAACTTCGGCGCGCCCCAGTCGGCGACGAGAAACTTCAACCGGGCACGGGTGCGCAGGCGCCGGTAGCCGTAGTCGCGGAAGATGCTGATGACGCCGACCCACGCCTCGCGCACTTGATCGGGTCTGACAAATACCCCGAGTCGCTGTGCCATCATCGGGTTCGTCGACAACCCGCCGCCGACCCACAGGTCAAAGCCGGGAGTGCCGTTCGGACCGATCA
>Ga0208717_1000360_pt1 | contig 16046 bp, 15 predicted proteins | sample NGESurF53shallow_FD_184489 | JGI IMG/M metagenome (GOLD analysis project Ga0208717, IMG submission 184489) | Arctic peat soil microbial communities from Barrow, Alaska - NGEE Surface sample F53-3 shallow (SPAdes) | ecosystem: Environmental > Terrestrial > Soil > Wetlands > Peat ... | reverse complement strand
ACATTTGGGACATACAAAGCCATTTGGCCATCTTATTTGAAATATATAATCCCAACAGTCATTCTCGTTTTTGAATTGTGCAAGGAATTCTTGAAAATGTCTCGGGTATTGCTCAATAATACTCATGCAGCAAAATTATAAATTTTTACTTGACCGAAAGGGATAGGCAGTATTTTTTATTAGGATAAACCTACATGACCATTCCGGTAGTTTTACCACAGGTTGGCATCGCTTTTCCGTAATACGGATTAACAATAGATTTGCTTTCGTCCATCCAGTAAGACTTGGCCATTGGGCAATAATGGATATACAACATTTTACCGGGTTTCTGTGTTTTAAACAAATTGTGCATCGCAATGGATAAGGCGGCAAAAGATTTACGTTGTTCAACAATATTATTGCTTTGGCTGATAGCCGTTGCCAGTTCTAATGCAGTATTTGCATCTTTTACATCTTTCAATGCCGCTTCCAGATCACCGGCCGCTTTTGCCGCAGCCTGGGCATCATCTTTTGTCAGCGCATTATCTATGTCGGCATAGTGCTGGTAAGCCGTATTTATATCATTGAGGATGGAAGCATTTGCCTGTTGATGAACACCAAATGAAAGGGCAATAGTTGCCAATAGTATTATAATAAGATTCCGTTTCATAATTTTAAATTTTTTATTTTTAATAAATAATTGAATAAATGAATTGCAGTTACATATTGTCTTCCGCAGGTATCCCGCGGCCTTGCACGCCAATACCATCTATGTGTACCAGCCGCGCACCCATATCACCCGTAACAGCAATTGTATAAACCGAGCCGGCCATTAAAACTACGGCTATGACTTCTGCAACCAACTTTCTTTTAAAGAAGAAATGACTGACTATTTTAGCAAGTGCCGCAAAGCCGCTTATCCATACGGTATAGTTGGCATAATGTTCATGCTTTTCAAAGGTGGTTCTTGTGACCGGGCCTAATTTGGACAAATCGGGGTCACCACCATGAAAAATATTGGAAGCAAGATAGGCACCGATAAACCCAAGTACCACTAAAAAAAGTACCACCCAACTTAGTTCTTTTCCGCCCTGCATTTTGTTCAGTTTAAAAACAAAAAAGGATGCCATTTGAATAATGAATGCAAGTATTAGAAACACAATGGGAAAGTGCACAACTAATGGATGCATTTTAGGAAAATCGGCAAAACTGTCGGTATTGTGTGCAACAGGATAGGCATTGGAAAGTGTCGTAGTCAGTGTATCGCCGCCACCGTGTGCAAAGGCCGTAAAGGCTACCAATAGGCAACCCAGGGTTAGCCATCCTGCTAAGTATTTTTTTTGAAAATTTTGCATTGTATTTAATTTGTTTTAGGTTATTAAAAGACGTGTGAGTTGAACCATAAAATAACTATCTGTTTCAAAATGGAGTAACACCTTTATTCAAATCGGGCCGGCACTGTAATTCCAATGAATAGTCCGGCAATTCCGACGCACAAAACAGAATGTTGATAAGCGGGAATAGAAAATAGAAATTGAGTTATTTTGTTGATTTACTGTAAGACAAAAATTACCCGCATAGAAAAACAAGTCTATGTTTAGAACATCGAAAAACATTAAATCATATTTGAAAACTCTGTATGGCTATACGTATGTCCGGGATTGGAGGATGATGGCTTCGTACAAAATATTTTGTACCCGAAATTTCAGTAGAGGAAGATAAAATGCCAATATTAAAAAAGGAAGTAAGGAAAGAAGTAAAAAATACCGGATTGACTAAATTTATCGAGGACGAAATTGCCTTATCAACTTTTTGAAATTTCATTACCCCACCATTGCAGCAATTATCTTTATCATTATTCGCATTATGATGATGAATTTCCGCTTTGTCCTGATGATTAGATTTATTGGGTTGATAATTTTTCGCAGCTTCTATGCCACATTCTTCATGATGATGCGAATTGAATCCCATATCCAGCCCAACAGCACATGCAAAACCTATAACAGTATTTAGTGAGAATGCTATTAAAAGAAAGGCTGCTTTAAATTGCATGGATTTTCTTTGATTCATTTTATTTTAGTAAAAAAATATTTACCGTAAAGCTATCGAAAAAATTATAATTTATAGAGTATCGGAAAAAACGCTGAATATTTTATAACATTTTTTTTAAACTAATGCTTCCACTTTATAACTCACTTTTCCAAGCAATTTTATTACTTCATTTTTATCTACATCTTTTGTTGTAACGATTAGAATTTTTTTGGGATCCCGTGTATGTACTTCCCAATTCTTTTCACCGAAAGCTTAATTGAGTACCAGCGTTACTCTCGCAATACAGGAGCCACACATAATGTTTGTTTTAATTGTATGGTTTTCATTTTGTTTATTCTTTTTGAAAAGTAAAATTATGACTGACATTAAGAATAACGATACACAATTAAGGATTTGAGTTATATAATTTTGGTTAATGAATATTTATGCAAATGAACTAGTCAAGACTGGCAAAAAAAATAAATACTTCACAAGTATTGTTGTCGCGCATTGAGCGTGGAATAGGAGGAAACATTAACGTCGTATTTGATTTAGTCAATTATTTGTATTCCAGAAATATTGCGGCCAAAGAAATCTTTGGAGAGCGGTTCTCACTTGATTTAGTAATGAAAAACTAAAACAACCCCAAAACAACGAATACCCAAATTGAAAGCTTGGTAAAAGAGTTAAAAAAGACGATGAGAGCTGATTTTGATAAATTATTATTGTTGTTATCATTACATAAATAGACACTTCATTTTAATTATCTATACATATATCCAGTCGCCGGTAAAAAAAATCCTCACAATTGCGAGCTTCATTTTAATTTGAGAATTAAAATCTTTAAAACTTTTCCAATTTCTTTTCGGCTATATAGGCTATGCTGGCGCCTGCTTCTCTTTTAAGATATTGATAAGCAACTTTCAAATGCCTTTAATAATGTCCACTAAATTTTTTGAGTGGTAAATTAAGATTTGAGGAGGAATTAAAAACCTTTCATTTCTGTCTTAGCATAGTTCTTTTAAATTTATTTATTTACTTCCAGAACCTGGAAAGTTCCCGGTACCATCTTTCTTCGTCTTGCATTTGGATTTTGAGGGTCAGCAGGTTCAAATTCAGCAGTGGGTAAAAATAAAGAACCGCTATTTTTATCAATAGTAATTGTCCTGGCTCCTGCTTTGGTTGTTATAGTTCCCAGGCTTATAAATTCATTTGCTGATTTTTCTTTAAAGGCTGAGATAGTTCCATCTCTTCCATTGGGTACAAATATGATTCGTTTATTAGCATCAAAAGTAGTACCATCAGAGCCTTCACCTATTGGAAGTTTATCAATAATTTTTCCATTAGTGGCATCCATTACTATTAAAAGTTTACTATCTGAACAACCGGAAAACAATCTTTTTGTTTTAGTATCAATAGCGAGGCCTGAAGGACCTTCACCGGGAGCTAATGGCCATCTGGCGATTACTTTAAAAGTTTTTAAATCAACTACAGCAATCTCATTTTTATCTTCAAGATTTACAAAAAACTTCCCCTTGCCATCCGAAACAGCTTCTTCAGGTTTTCCGTCTAACGCGACAGAATCAATTAGTACATTTTTTACAGGATCAATAATAGAAAGATTGTTACTGCGACCATTGTTGGTAATAATTTTTTTAGTGAAAGGCTCGTAGTTAATACCATCAGGGTTGGTACCGGCTTTTATTTGTGTTATAACTTTATTTGTTATTAGATCGAATAACGTTACATTATTTAATCTTCCATTACTGGTGTAACCTCTGCCAAGCTCATTATCAAAAGCAATACCATGCACACCAGTAGTATTGGGTATTACTCCAACAGAGTCGCCGGTGTTTTCATCCAAAATATTTACCTGAGTACCATGAGATACGTATACTTTACCATTGTTAACTGCTATATAATCCCAACCTCCGGAACTTGGAATGTGAAAAGTTTTTACAACTTTATAATCAATTTTATCCTGCGCTTTTGCAACGAAGGTAAACAAGAAGGAAATTATAATAAGGAGAGAGAATCTGTTGGACATAGTATGAATTTTAGCGGAAGATGGCATCTGATTCTGAAGAAATGCTGAAGCAATTGTGGTAGGATTTTTACATTTGTTTTTTGCTCTATTTTATTATTCAAAATTTCTACAACATTTTTTGTAAATTTTGATAAAATTTCCCAGGATGAAAATACTTATTGTTGAAGATGAAAAAGATCTGAGTGATGGAATCGTTTCTTATCTTAAAAGTGAAAACTATGTATGCGAAACAGCCTCTCATTTTAATGAAGCTATTGCAAAGATTGATGTGTATGATTATGATTGCATCCTTCTTGATATATCGATTCCTGGAGGTAACGGGCTTGATCTTTTAAAAGATTTGAAATCAAATAATAAGATGAATGGAGTGATCATCATTTCTGCACATAATTCTCTTGATGATAAAATAACAGGGCTTACATTAGGTGCTGATGATTATTTATCGAAACCGTTTCATCTCTCTGAATTAAATGCCCGCATAGCTGCTATTATCAGGAGAAAAAAATTTGATGGAAACAGTATTTTACAGTTTGATAACCTTCGGATAGATACGCAAAGTAAAATAGTAACAGTTGAAAATAATCCGGTAGAACTTACCAGAAAGGAATACGAATTATTACTTTATATTGTTTCCAATAAGAAACGAATCATCTCCAAAGAATCCATAGCAGAGCATCTTTGGGGGAATGATCAGGCTGCTAATTTTGATTTTATTTATACCCATATAAAAAACCTGAGAAAAAAATTAATGATTGCTGGTGATGTAGATTACATTAAATCCGTGTATGGAATGGGTTATAAATTTTCCGGCCAATGAGATTACTTGCCAAATACAACAGGCTAAATATTCCCATTACGATTGCTGCACTTTTGATCAGCAGCATTGGGTTTTATCATCCATTATGTGCTGGTGCAACCAGTTGGATAAAGAACTGCGTATAGAGCAAATGAAAATTATCCATTAAGTCAAGGAAAAGGACGCATTGCCAGAAGCTTCAGATTATAAAGACCAGCAAATTGAGTTTCATCTCAATTTAAATGATAATATTTAAACCCGGTTTTCTACCGAAGATGTATTTGAAAATAATGAAAATGAAACTGAATCATATCGAAGGCTGCAATTTTTGGTAACTACGAACGGAAAAAATTATGTTGCCGAAATAAAAAAATCACAGTAGGAAACAGAAGATATTGTTCAACTTATTTTGATGTTCACACTATCGATAATTTTTTTTTAATTTTCATTCTTTTTATTGCCAATCGTTTTTATTGGCCAGTTTATGGAAACCATTTCATCATACTTTGGAAGAATTGAAGCCGTTTAATCTTTCTTCAAAAAATAAATTAAAGCCCCCTCAGACAGTCATTAGTGAGTTTAAAGAATTAAATGAAACCAGATTATCCATTATCAGAACAGCAACCGATTGAAATTCTTTTACAAAAAGAAACGGGCGAATCGTGATTATGACACAAAGACGAGAAGTTATTTCACCAGCGGGTTGATTGCGCAAAAGCATTTTAAGCATTTTGACTTTATTGTCAATTGCGAGAATATATTTGATGTAAGACAGACAAGGTTTGAAAATATTGTAATTCCACCCATAATCAACCCTACTTTCAGGCAGCTATATGCCCCTTTAGATGGAAGAGTTTTTAATGTAGCGATAAGATTAAAATTATGAGACCTAAACCTTTAAACTAAATTATGTTATTACTGCATTAAATAAAAATCTGAAATGTAGATTTTTATGATTACTTATAAAACAATCTAACACTATTAACCGAAAAATATTATCCGGTTTTTTCTTTTGCATCTGCAATTTTGTTTTGAATGATACCGCATTTCCAAACTATTGTTCCAGATATAATGATTAGTAAATAGATGCCAAATGCTAACGATATACTGAAAGGAAGATGCCTGGTTTTCCGTTGGTGGCCTCATGTTAATCATCAGAGGTATATTTCTTATTTATAGAACCACACAAAGCAACAAATTTTATTATTTTTTATTTTATCCGGAATTTCCATTTTTAAAAAAATTGATAATACTAACTTAACATTGGCGTAAAGTTAAGGTAACATTGGTAGGCGACTTTTGCATCGAAATAAAAAAAAAATTATGTTCAAAATGTTTACCAAAATGCGATTATTTATATTCGTGTTAAGCTTTGGATTATTGTTGAGTAATAATAGTTTGAAAGCTCAATTCGTTTCAAGTTCCGACTCTGCCTTCAAAGCAGGAAGCCCTAACTCAGGCAAATTGTGGGGTTATATGTTTGGTGATTATTATTATAAAGCCAAGGCCGACTCCCTGAACCGGGGCGGTGGCAATCAATATACAGGTGTCCCTAAAGGTAGAAATGCCTTTCAAATCAGGAGGCTTTATCTCGGTTATAATTATAATATTACCAAAAAATTTGCTGCTGAAGTATTACTTGAAGCGGCACCGGGAGAATCACTAACTGATAGTAAAATCGCTTTTTATGTAAAGCTTGCAAATCTTCGCATTAAGGATGTCTGGAAAGGTACAGATCTTGTTCTTGGCCAGGTATCAACAGTGGGTTTCACTATGTCGTCAGAACCAATATGGGGTTATCGCTCTATAGAAAAGACTATTCTGGATAACCGCGGAACACCTTCCTATGATTTAGGAGCTGCATTGCAGGGTAAGTTCGATCCAAAAACAGGAAATTTTGGTTATGATGTAATGGTAGGTAATGGAACCGGAGCAAAACCTGAAGGAGATAATTACAAATGGTTCTCTGGTGATATTTGGGGAAAATTTCTTGATAAAAAAATATATGTAAATTTATATATGGATTACAACGGTTCTGCTCCCATTTCCGGTATGAAGCAATCAAGGAACATGATCAAGGGATTCGTGGCATATACTGTTCCAAAATTCACTCTTGGTGTAGAAGCATATAATAACACACTTAAAAACGGTGACCAGGCGACAGAAATTGCAACAGGCAACGTTGATTTCCTCACTGTGCAGGCCAAGGGCATTTCAATTTTTACCCACGGAACCATTGTGAAAGACAAATTAAATTTCTTTGCCCGCTATGACGCTTTAAATCCGGACAATAAAATTAACAACAGCATTTATAACAAATACGTTCAAACAACATCAGGTTATACCGATCCTTCAACAAAAGAAAATTTTATAACTGCAGGTTTGGATTATACTCCGATTAAAAATGTACACTTTATGCCTAATATCTGGACTGATACTTACAAAAATCAGGGCTTTACGCCAAAATACACAGGTAGTGATTTTGTTTACAGGCTCACTTTTTATTTTATATTTGGAAAGTAAATACCAATTCTGCTATTATAAAGTATATCAATTTTTAAACCTCAATTAATCTTAAAAAAAATAATCATGAAATTAAAATCAAAAATCAAAAGTATCTTTTTCGCCGTTTCTGCCTTAGCAGTTTTGGGTACTGTTACTACGGGATGTAATAGTGATTCTTCCAATAAAAGTGCTTCCTCAGATTCTACTGCCAGCTCTTCCTCAGGCAGTGCAGATAAAACGCTCTTAGGCGCCGGAAGCACTTTCGTGTATCCATTATTTTCAAAACAGTTTGATGAATACAATAAGCTTACCGGATTAAAAATAAATTACCAGGCAATCGGATCCGGCGGAGGTATTCTTCAGTTAACCAATAAAACAGTTGACTTCGGAGATTCAGATGCTCCACTGACCGAAGAGCAGGCGCAGAAAATGGGTGTGTCCGTACTTCATATTCCTATGTGTTCAGGCGCTGTAGTGATGAGTTATAATTTGCCGGAAGTAAAAGATACGCTGAAGCTCACTCCGGATGTGATTGCAAATATCTACCTGGGCAATATAACCAAATGGAATGATCCCAAAATTGCTGCAATTAATCCGGGAGTAAAATTACCGGCAACCGCAGTATTAGTGGCTCACCGGTCAGATGGCAGCGGAACTACCAATATTTTTACAGATTATCTTTCAAAAGTAAATGCTGAATGGAGTACCAAAGTTGGTAAAGGAACTTCCGTTAACTGGCCAACTGGTCTCGGAGGCAAAGGGAATCCCGGAGTATCAGGGATTATCAAGCAAACACCCGGTGGTATTGGATATATTGAGCTAGCTTATGCAATCCAAAACAATTTTCCTTATGCCAAAGTGCAAAACAAATCGGGAAATTATATTGTCCCAAATATAGCTTCAACCAGCGCTTCCAGCAATGTACAATTACCTGCTGATTCAAAAATTTTCATAGGTAATACAGCCGCTCCTGATGGGTATCCTATAAGCGGATTTACCTGGGCTTTGATTTACCAGGAGCAGAATTATAATAATCGTTCCGAAGACAGAGCAAAGGATCTTTTGAAGTTATTCTCGTGGGAAATTCACGATGGCCAGCAATATTGTAAAGATTTGGATTATGCTCCATTGTCTCCGGCTGCAGTAACAGTTGCTGAAAATATTCTTAAATCTGCCACTTACAATGGTAAAGCAATATTGCAATAAATTTCTAATAACAGGTATATTTGAAATTATCACCAACAAAATCCGGAATTTCCCGCAGCAATAATTTGTTGCGGGAAATTCTTCCATGTCTAATATGATGAATATCTGGAAAGCAAAAAAAATTAAAAGGTCTGTAAGGCAAATCCGTGCTGAAAAAATTTTCAGGACTTCGCTTGTCCTGATCTCATTGAGCATTCTTGTGATAGTGATTACCTTTTTACTTACTTTAATTATTCAGTCCCTACCTTCAATAAAAGCGTTGGGATTTGGTTTTTTGATTGGTAAAACATGGGATCCGGTGCATAATATTTATGGCACTTATCCCTTTTTGCTTGGAACTTTATTGACATCTTTCCTGGCTTTAATTATTTCTATTCCTTTTTCATTTGTAACAGCTATTTTCTTAGGGGAATACTATCCACGAGGTTGGTTTTCTGATTTTTTAAAAAATGCGATAGAATTAATTGCAGCAGTTCCATCTGTAATTTATGGTTTTTGGGGATTGTTTGTTTTGGTTCCTATTGTACGCAGTTTAGAATTAAAAATTGGCGTAACTCCTTATGGTATCGGGATATTTTCTGCATCTTTAATTTTAACCATAATGATCATTCCATACGCTGCTTCTTTGGGACGGGAAATGGTACGGATGGTGCCTTCCTCATTAAAAGAAGCTGCTTATTCATTAGGCGCAACGAGATATGAAGTGATCAGAGATGTGATTTTGCCGTATTCCAGGTCAGGATTATTTGCTGGCGTTTTATTATCCCTTGGAAGAGCATTGGGAGAAACCATGGCTGTGACAATGGTTATTGGAAATACAAGCGTAATACCGAAAAACATTTTTGCTCCGGGAAATACAATGGCTAGTGTAATAGCTAATGAATTTACAGAAGCAGCGAGCAGTCTTTACTTATCTGCATTAATTGAGATCGGACTTGTTCTGTTCCTGGTTACTGTAATTATTAATTTGGTCGGGAAAAGAATTATTAAAAGATTTACTACTGAATAAAAATGAAGCCAAACATCCAATATAGGTTAGGTAAAAGCAAATTTTTCAAAGGATTGATCATTGTACTGAGTGTACTTTGTACGGTTCCTTTATTTATAATTCTTATTTATATACTAAAAGAAGGTTTTAGTAAAATAAACTGGCATTTCCTGGTCAATATGCCTAAACCAGTTGGGGAAACCGGAGGTGGTATTGCCAATGCTTTAGTTGGAAGTTTATTAATCGTTTTTTATGCGTCGCTTATTGCAATTCCTGTTGGTGTTATGTGCGGTATTTATTTGAGTGAAAACCGGAATTCTCGATTAGCAAACTGGACGAGGCTTTCTGTAGATGTATTGCAGGGAACCCCCTCCATCGTTATGGGGATTGTGGTATATTTCTGGGTTGTTAAACCTCTGAGTACATTTTCAGCCCTTTCAGGCAGCATAGCACTGGCAATAATGATGTTGCCAATTGTGGTTCGATCGACTGAAGAAACTTTAAAACTCCTTCCTGATACTTTAAAAGAAGCGGGACTTGCTTTGGGGTTACCTTATCATAAAGTTATATTGAGAATTATTCTACCTTGTGGAATCGGTGGTATTATGTCGGGAGTCATACTGGCTGTTGCAAGAATAGCAGGTGAAACGGCTCCGCTATTATTCACTGCTTTTGGGAATCCATATTTTTCCACCAACATTTTTAAACCTATGGAAAGTTTACCTCTGTTGATCTTTAACTACGCAACAAGCGCCTACGATGATTGGCATAACCTTGCATGGGGTGCGGCGCTTATTCTATTGATATGGGTATTGTTATTAAATATTATTACTAAGATCATAACAAGAAAATGGAGAGTACAATTTTAAAAGCGCTTAATTTCAATGCTTACTTTGGCGAAAATCGTGTTGTAAAAGATGTAAATATTGAAATCCCGAAAAACAATGTGATTGCGGTGATGGGACCTTCTGGCTGCGGAAAAACCACCTTTCTTCGTTGTATTAACCGAATGCATGAATTAATAGAGGGTACCTCAACGAAAGGCACCATGTTGCTTAACAACGAAGATATTTATAGCATGCACCCCATTTTGGTACGACATAAAATAGGAATGGTATTCCAGCGTCCAAATCCTTTTCCTAATTTGAGTATTTATGATAATGTAATTGCCGGATACAAGCTCAATGGTATGAAAATGTCAAAGCATGACAAAGATGCTATTGTCGAACAATCTTTACAAAAAGCTTCTCTCTGGAATGAAGTAAAAGAATCCCTCCATAAAAAGGGAACATTTTTATCAGGAGGGCAGCAACAGCGCTTGTGTATTGCGAGGGCGATAGCCATGGAACCTGACGTGTTGTTGCTTGATGAACCTACTTCTGCACTGGATCCTATTTCCACATCCAGTATAGAAGTATTGATGCAGGAACTAAAGAAAAACTATACGCTTGTAGTAGTAACTCACAATATGCAACAAGCCGCCAGGGTTAGTGATAAAACTGCATTTTTTTATCTTGGAGAATTAATTGAATATGATATCACCAAAAATATGTTCACTAATCCAAAGGATACACGTACCCAAAATTATATCACCGGAAGGTTTAGTTGATTGACTTAAAAAATTAAAAAATATGACTCAGTTTGAAGTAGAAATTCAGGATGTAAAATCGGAAGTAATCAATATGTGGCAATTAGTTCTTTCGCAATTAACCAAAGCAAAAGAAGCCATGCTTGCCTTTGATAAAGACCTTGCCCGTGAAGTAATGGCCCGTGAAAAAAGGGTCAATGCTCTTGAATTGAAAATAGACAGAGATTGCGAAAACATCTTTGCCCTTTATTGCCCGGTGGCTATAGATTTGCGGTTTTTATTGGCTGTACTTAAAATTAATACTAACCTCGAGCGGATTGGTGATATTGCTGATGGCATCGCGAGGTACATTGCATATTCACCTGTGAAATTTAATACAGGTTTTTTGGAATCAAGCCGGTTAATTGAAATGTACAATGGCTCTATAAGCATACTTTCCGATACACAGGCTTCTTTTGAGTTTGAAAATACGATTCTTGCGCGGACTATCTTTTCCAGGGACGATGTTCTGGATACGATAAACAAAAAAGCAGATGATAATATCGCTAAATATATTCACGAAGACCTCAATAACATCAATGAAGCACTGAATATACTTTCAATCATCAGAAAGCTGGAAAGGGTAGGTGATCAATCAAAAAATATTGCAGAAGAAATTATATTTTACGTAGAAGCAAAGGTGTTGAAACATCAATAAAAAATGATGCTTGTAAACATCTGAGAAATAAATAAAAAAAGAATAAGCTCAAACAGATATCATAAGCTGTAATTAGGTCCAGGAAAGGTTTGTTATAAGCAAAACAGGATTCTATGCTATACAACCTTATATTTCTATAAGGAGGTTTTATCTTTATTCTCTTCAATTCCCTGACTTAGTAAACCAACAAATATTACAGATTTTTATTTTTAAAATCGTTATAACTATCATGCATAAACAAATATTATTCTCATAATAATTTGCCAAGAACATGATAACAATTCCATGATATTCCGATAAGAAGAAGGTAACATTAGAACCTTCTCTTTGCAAATCAAATATTCAGATTAGTAGTGCAGTGGAATCTTCCAATATTAAGAAATTGTAAAGACGCTAAATTAAATAGCTATTTACTATAAGTTTGCATGCAAATGAATTATGAAACAAAATCTCGCACTATATTAATAGCCGATGATGAGCCTGACATTTTAGAAATACTTGAGTATAATCTGCAGGCACAGGGTTATGATGTAATCGTAGCTAATAATGGCAACGCAGCCATTGAACTTGCAAAACATCACAAACCTGATCTGATCATTCTGGATGTGATGATGCCAGGTAAAACGGGATTTGAAGTCTGCAAAATTCTGCGCATTCTCCCCGAATTTCAAAATACCATTATTATATTTTTGACAGCGCTGAATGATGACCGTACGCAAATAAAAGGATTAGAAACCGGGGGAGATGATTATATTACCAAGCCAATAAGCCCCAATGTTTTATTAAGCCGTGTAAACGCCCTTTTTAGAAGAATAATAAAAGAAACAGGAAGCGTATTGCAGATAGGGGATATTTTAATTGACCGGGAGAAATATATTGTTACCTCCAATAATGAACAAATTATTCTTGCACGCAAAGAATTTGAATTACTCGCGCTCCTTGCTTCAAAACCTGCAAAGGTATTTTTACGAAATGAAATTTTGCAAAAGGTATGGGGAACCGAAGTTATCGTGGGTGCTCGAACTATTGACGTACATATCAGAAAGATTCGACAGAAATTAGGTGATGACTGTATATCCACCGTGAAAGGAGTCGGATACAAATTTACGATGTAGCCTTAAAAAAATGTTAAGCAAAAACTTTTCACCGCAACAGGCTTCTATTATCACTGCTATCCCAATTAGTGCGTTGGGAAGCGTAGCTTTTTACATTTACAGCGGAGATATCAGGTTGTCAATTATTTTTTTATTTTCTTTAGTAATAGTCGCGTATTTCATAATTTATTTCACCATTCAGCGATTTATTTACCGGAAAATAAAATTGATTTATAAATTGATTTATCAAACCAAGGCAAGTAAGAAAGAAGAATTTTATTTTAAGAATATTTTGCCACAAAAATCAATTGAAGAAGTAAATGAAGACGTGGAACAATGGGCCGCACAACATAAAGAAGAAATGGAACTTTTGAGAAAGAATGAATTGTTTCGAAAAGAATTTTTGCTTAATCTTTCCCACGAATTGAAAACGCCGGTTTTTGCCATCCAGGGGTATGTGGACACTTTATTGAATGGAACATTGGATAATACCGCTGTTAATAAAAAATTTCTGGCCAATACTTCAAAAAATGTGGACAGGCTTGTAAATTTATTAGATGACCTGGATGAAATTACTAAACTGGAAAGCGGTGATTTATTACTATACAAAACCAATTTCATTATTCAGGATCTTATTAAGGAAGTTTTTGAATCTCTTTCAATAAAAGCTGATGAACATAAAATAAAATGCTTTATAAAAAGTGGCTGTGAATTGCCACTAACTATTTATGCTGACAAAGAAAAAATTAGAATGGTCATTATAAATCTTGTTGATAATGCCATAAAATACGGTAAGCAAAATGGTACTATTGAAGGAAGCGCCTATAAGATCGATGGAAAAAAAATATTGATAGAGATCAGTGATGATGGCTATGGAATTTCAGAAGAAAATTTACCAAGGATCTTTGAAAGATTTTACCGGACAGATCTTGCCCGGACGCGTAAAGCGGGTGGAAGCGGATTGGGCTTATCTATTGTAAAACTTATTATTGAGGCGCATGACGATACGGTACACGTAAGAAGTAAAATTGATGTAGGAACTACATTTGGATTTATTTTACCTTCAGCAAAAAATTAAAGCAACTTGTGAAATGGATATTTTCCTTCATTAGAACCGATAATATTTAAAGTTCGTTTGCTATGACGTTGCCCTTCCGATTGTGTTGAATTATTATTCTACTGCTTTTTATATGCAAATACTTTCCGTTTTTTGCATTCCGTAGAAAGCAAATGGAAACCAAGTATTCTCCTGACTGTTTGAAAACGACAGATAGGAGTCGGGGAGATTAATCTTCAATCGAAATTTCTTCCTGTGCTAATTTGTTTAGACCCTTTTAATGAATTGGTTTTTCAAAAATAGACAATCTAACCTCTTCGTAATACCTCTTATTGTTGTTGTCAGGTATTTATGCAAAAGACTTTGCAGGGGTGCAATCGGGTTTTTTAAAAGTTTTTCCACTTCAGTTACTGAATTATAAAAAGAGGTTTTGCTGGCAAGTAAAGTAGCAATGGTTTTGAGTGTTAGCCATCCTTCCAAAAAATCATTTTTTTGAAAAGGTTCAAAATTCTATACTTTTTTTAGTCTTTCGCCCCTTACAAATGGAATTTTAAACAGTGATCTAAAATTACTATTGTCTTTTTTCTCCATGTAGGTATCTAACCCATAAACCAATTCCTTTGAATTTAATTTTTTGAAAGTGCCAAACATTCTATCCCAGATGCTTAGCACATCTCCATAATTACTATCGGTATAAGGTTTTTGATAATGATGATGTACATGATGCAAATTGGGAGTAATGAAAACGAGGCCTACTAAAGAATCTACCTTGTTTGGTAACTCATAATTTATATGTGCAAATAAAGTGGTAAACACCTGGATAATCTGTCTTAAAATCAATGCCCAAAAGACTGCGCCACTTAAAAAAACCCATAACAAGGTAATGGAAAGTCTGATAATATTTTCTCCGGGATGCTCTCTGAATGTAGTGGAAACATCCACTACATTATCGCTGTGATGCACCGAATGAAACATCCATAATCCTTTTACCTTGTGCATGATAATATGATAAATATATTCTCCAAAATCAAGGAAAACAAAAGTAGCAATGAAAAGGAGGAATGGACTTTTACTTAGAGGCAGAAGATAAAGAAACCCAAAATGATGTAGGGTAGTCCATTCAATTATTTTAGCAAACGCCACGCCCAGCAATAATTGCCCTGGAATATTCGTGAAAATAAAAGGAGCATTGACAAAAGCATGTTTCCATTTTTTATAGTTAAATACAACCCCGGCAATATTTTCAATATTCCACGTTATAAAAAAAATGGAGATGAAAATAAAAATTTGCAACATTTCACTATGCAGTGAAATAAAATGTTCAAAATGATTACTCATTGATTAATAATAAGGTTATAAAACTTTTTTAAAGCTTAAATCCTTTCCCAGAAATTCAACTCCAATGAAGCCGCGCACTTCTAAATATCCGTTATTTGTCAACCAAGCCTTCGCATCTAATTGTTTACCGGCGTGAGGATTATAAATTTTACCGCCCTCCCAGTCTTTCTGTTCTTTATTATAAACAAGGTGATCCAACACAACAAGACCTATTAACTTTCTTGTTCGCAAATCCGGATTGGGATTGTGCTTGTCAATTCTTGTATTCATTGGCCTGCTTTTATCATTACTATCGTCAAGCCATATTATTTTTCCGTTGTATTCATTTCCGCACTTATATATTTCCACTTCAATTGTTTTATCAGCGCTTAGCCAACGGCCAACGATAACATCAGAATTATTTTGTGCGATTGTTTTAAAAACTGCGGTAATAGAAATGATTGAAACCAGAATCAGACTTTTCATAAAAATAATTTTATCAAAATGAAAGTGTAATGCCAAGATAAATTCCGTCCCTTCTGGCATAAGGATTATTTAAATAGTTTAATCTTCTGTAATACTCAATAGATAGTATGTGAAAAATATTTTCTATCCCTGCACTTGCTTCCATAAAAGGCCCTTTATTTGTTAAATTAAAATTTGAATTTTTATTGTAATCCTGGTTTGCTTTGCTCATTCCGCCCCAATAGGCATTGAAAGAAAACCGCTCACGCCAACCCC
>Ga0208717_1000359_pt1 | contig 16068 bp, 19 predicted proteins | sample NGESurF53shallow_FD_184489 | JGI IMG/M metagenome (GOLD analysis project Ga0208717, IMG submission 184489) | Arctic peat soil microbial communities from Barrow, Alaska - NGEE Surface sample F53-3 shallow (SPAdes) | ecosystem: Environmental > Terrestrial > Soil > Wetlands > Peat ... | reverse complement strand
CCGTCCGTCGAGGAAGCATTGCAGATTCTCGACGAACAGCCGGGCGACAATCTGATCGCGCTGTGGATGCGGTCCGCCGATATGAGGAAGCACGATGATCCCCTCCGTGGTCCAAAACGGATGTTCAGCCGGCAGCGGCTCCTGGCGGAATACGTCGAGCACGGCGCCGGCGATACGCTTCGATTGCACCGCCGAGATCAGGTCGGCGTCGGCGATCAGGTGGCCGCGGCCGAAGTTCAACAGCCACGCATCAGACTTCATTTGTGCCAGCCGGCGGGCATCCATGAAGCTCTCGGTTCCCGCCGTCGCGGGCAGCAGCAGAAGGACAAAGTCCGATTGGCCCAGCACCTCGTCGGTCCGCTCGGGAGGCAACACCTCCGCCAACCCCGGCAGCAGCGCGCCGCGCCGGCGCGTGCCGATCACGCGCATCCCAAGTCCCGCCGCAAGGCGGGCCACCTCCTGCCCGACCGCGCCGAGGCCCAGAATGCCCAGCGTCTTGCCGTTCAACGGCGCCGCCACGCGGTGCGTCCACCGCCGTTGCTTCTGATCCTCCACGCTCGCGGCATATGGCTTGGCGACATAAAACAACGCGCCGAGGATGTTCTCCGGCATCGACTCCCGATGGGTGCCCCGCGCGCAGGTAAGCGTCATGCCTCGCGGCAGATCCGGCAGCGCGAGCCATCCCTCGACGCCCGCGGTCATCGCCTGCACCCAGCGCAGCCTGGGCATCCGGGCAAGCAGGCCGGGGGGGACGGCAGGGGCGAGCAATACCTCCGTCGTATCGAGTTGCGCGGCCGAAGGAGTCTCCTTGCGCGCCACGGCCTCGACCGCGACCCGCTCGGCGACGCCGGCCTCGGCAATCGCCGCGACATACGGTGCCGGCCTGTCCGTCCAGAGCAGCAGGTGGCGTGGATTTGACATGGCGAGCTCCCGTGTCCTGGTGGGCCCGGTGGGTCTCGAACCCACGACCCCAAGATTAAAAGTTACGGGCCTAGCGATAACACCCGGCAACATTCTTGTGCTCTATCGCCAGTCCCGCGCCATTTTCCCCTTGCAATTGGCCGCCTTGTGGGTAACATACGCTATCGCCGGGTAACACTGATTAACCCGCTATCCTGTTACCCAGGCGTTACCCGCAGCAGGGGAGATGGCTGATGCCCACGATAAAGCTGACCCAGGCCGCCGTCGAGCGGCTCGCACCACCGAAGACAGGACGGGTCGAGTTCTTCGATGCCCACCTTCCGGGTTTCGGGTTGAGGGTATCGGACAGCGGGCGCAAGTCGTGGGTGGTCCTGTATCGGGTCGGAACGCCGCCACGGCTGCGCCGGTTCACGATCGGCACTCTCGCGACGCACCCGAAGGTGGACGAGGCGCGCGACCGCGCACGGGAAATCCTCCAGGAAGTAGCGCGAGGTGTGGACCCGGCTGAGACCCAAAAGGCCGCCCCGGAGCGCCCGGCCGACACGGTTAGGACGGTCGCCAAGCAGTTCATCGAGCGGTACGCGAAGCCGAAGAACCGCTCTTGGGCGGAGACGGAGAAGACCTTGGCACGCCACGTCGTGGCACGCTGGGGGGATCGGGAGGCGACCTCGATCAGCCGGCGGGACGTGCTTGAACTGCTTGACGACCTCGTGGACCGGGGCAATCCGATCGCCGCGAACCGCGTTCTGGCCGCGATCCGTAAGATGTTCGGATGGGCGGTCGAGCGCGACATTCTGCCGGCCTCTCCCGTCATCAATGTGAAGGCGCCTGGCAAAGAAGTCGAGCGCGAGCGCGTCCTGACGGATGACGAGCTAACGCGGCTATGGACCGCCGCAGACAAGACAGGCGGCGTTGCCGGCGGGTTCTTCAAAGCGCTGATCCTTAGTGGGCAGCGTCGCGATGAAGTGGCGACTATGCGATGGGCCGACCTGAACATGGAGACGAAGGTCTGGACGCTCCCTCGCGAAGCCACGAAGGGTGACCGCTCGCATGAGGTGCCGCTTGCACCGCTGATGATCGAGGTTCTGACCGCCCTCCCCCGGACAGGCGATTACGTCTTCAGCTCGACGCGCGGCGAGCGGCCGATCTCCGGTTACAGCAAGATGAAGGCCCGCATCGCCACGCTCGCCGGCTTCGATGACTGGCGCATCCATGACCTGCGCCGCACCGCGGGAACCGGCATGGCCCGCTGCGGGATCGCGGTCTCGACGATCAGCCGCGTGCTCAATCACAAGGAAGGCGGCGTCACCAAGATATACAACCGGTATTCCTACCTCGACGAGAAGCGGCACGCGCTGGAGACTTGGGCGCGGAAGGTCGAGAGCATGGTGCGCCCGATGGCGAGCAACGTCGTGGCGCTGGCGTCGTGACAAGACCCGAGAAGGCAACCCCACAAGGGCTGTCTCCACAAGCCCGCATTGAAAATGCCCTTGCGCGGCTTGCCCCTCTCCGCACGAAAAGCGGGCTTCCCCCGCTTAGCGCGAGAGAGATGGACGCTCACGTGCACGCGCTTCTGGTGAGTGGCGGGGATAGCAAACGGAGGCGCCCGCTGCCCACGGAAGATCGGATTGCTGAGGAACTTCGCGATATTCAGAAGCTCGCGATCAATCTCAGTGACGCCCTGACGGCACTCTCCACGCCGGCTGCCTCGTTTTTCGGTAACCGGGCGGAGGCTAAGAGGACGATCCGCACTCTCGGAATAGTTGCCGGAGTATCTGTCAAGTTTTCTCTGGCAAGTCAGTCGGGGGGGACTGAGCCCGATCGCCTAAAGCCGGCAGAAGTTCTCGCTCTTCAAGCTGCGTGTGTGTTTTTAGTCGCCACGGGTGTTCGCCCCACACTTATAAATGCAGCTGTCGGGCCGGTCCACGGACCATTCTTTGACTTTCTTGTGGACGTGTTCAAGGCCCGCGACATGAAGGCAAGTCCGGAAAACGCCGCCAAGACCGTCGTACCAAAGAGGCTGCCGCGCGCGGCGCCCGCCTTCCCGGTTATGGAGGAAAACTCCTGATTTAGCGCCTCGAAACTCCATTAGTAACGCGAAACATCGCCCATTAGTTCTCCGGTCACACGCCGTACCACGCGGCTAACCGGAGACGCAGATGGTCACCAACGCCCCGCCCCTTCCCGAACGCTCGCTGAGACTCCGCGAGGTCCAGCAGCTCGTCCCCTATTCCAAGATGCACTTGAACCGCCTGGAGAAGCGCGGCGAGTTCCCCCCGCGCATTCGCCTCGGCGCTGGCCGGGTCGTATGGAAACTGTCGGAGGTCATGGCTTGGCTTGACGCCAAGCGCACCGACCAGAAGGCCGCATAACGAAACCCCCGCAACGCGCGGTGAGCGTGTGCGGGGGCCCGGGATGTGCGGCGGTCGGCGGACACTGACCATATAGCGCGTCCCGAGTTCGCGTGCAACGCCTTCCGCGCCATCTGGAGAACTCCCGATGGCCGCAGTGATGCGCCCCACCACACGCCGAGCCGTTCGGCGCAAGCCTGACCCCGCCGAGATTGCCACCGCTATTGCTGCCCGCATCGACCGCGAGGCGGATCACCTGCTGCACCTAGGACTCCATCAGCAGGCTGAGCTCATGGCTCACCGGGCCGCAGAGATGCGGACGGGGGTGGCACGATGAGCGCCGCTGATGCCCCTTGGGGTTTCAAAGTCAATTCCTGGGCCGACCTACCCGCCGCGATTGCCACAACGCAGCAGGCCGGCGCCATCGGCACCGCACACTTGTTGCGGTCACTCATGCTCGGCAGGATCGCACTCCTGCCCCTGTCGCCCGACATGTCGGCGACCAAGATCAAGTATTTCATCCGGCACGCGCGGCGTCCGGCCACGATCATGCTGATCGGCGACGATGACGGTCTTGACCGAGGGCCGGCAGGATGGCCGCTCGCCGAACGGGCCGTGCGGTGGGCCGCCGGTTGTCTGGTGCATGCAACCGGAGCCCAAGTCGCTCACTACGAATCCGCTATCCGGGCTGCGGAGATAGTCGGGCGGGTGCTGATTATTGAGTGCTCGACCGCAACGGAGGACGCGTGGATGCAGGTGGTTGCCACCGCACCCAACCGACCGGGCGGACTCCTGATCCGATCGGCCTCTGGCCCACATCCGATTCCGTTGGACCGGGGGCAGGTGCAATGACCGACACCGTCACCATCATGCGATCCAGAACGCGTCGGCTTGCCAAGCTGATCCGCGCCAACGGCCAGGTCGAGGATTATGATCAAGCGAAGACATTCGATCTCGCCACAATGGCGGTCTCCGACCTCGAAAGCATGGGGACGATCTTACGCTACCTGATGAATCGTCCCGATCTTTGTATCGTGCGCGGTGCCATCGCGGATCAGGACCATAGTATGCGGGTCCGGCGACTCTATCATGCTGACAAAGAGACGGGTGAGGGGCCAACACTTCGCGCCGCCGACCACCACTGGATCGGACTCGACGTAGAAGGAGTCGGCCGCCCCGATGATGTGCCAGCCACTGATCTCATGGCCTGCGCCCAGCTTGCCATCTGGATGCTGCCCGGTGAGTTCCATCGGTCCCGGTGCATCGTGCAGGCGAGCGCCAGCCACGGCATCAAACCGGGGTGCCGGCTGCGACTCTGGTACTGGGCGTCCCGTCCTGTCTCAGGTGCCGAGCTGACTTATTGGATGCGGCGGTCGCCAGTCGATCCGTGCCTCTTTCGGCCGGCGCAGATCACATACACCGCCTCGCCGCTTTTCGAGACCGGCATCGACCACCTGCCGACACGCATCGCCGACATCCAAGGCGACCCGTACGTCGAGGTTCCGGAGCCTGACGCGCTACGCCCGCCAGCAGCGCCTGAACGGCCGCCAGCAGCCCGCCAGCGCCAGGGGGACACGCCGGCGCACCGGATCATAGCTCGCGCCCTGTGCCGCCTGGAGGGCGCCACAGAAGGCGAGCGACACAGGCGCCTCCGGGCGGCCTCCTACACGATCGGAGGGCTGCTCGTTCAGGCTGGTATCAACGAGGCCGAAGCCGCCAGGGTGCTGCTTGACGCGGTGAAGCGAGCTGGCGGCGCAAGGGTGGTGGATCGAAATGCCGCGGCAACCATCGCGTGGGGGCTTGATCGAGGTCGCCAAGCGCCGCTGACCATCGGAGGCAACCATGCTTGACGGTATGGGGAGCCTCCATCTCGCCGCCGAGATCGCGCGCCTCGCCGCGCTTGACACGCTCACTTATGAGCAGCAGCGGCAATCTGCCTCGGAAGCGCTCGGTATTCGGGTCAGCGTGCTCGATGACGAGGTGGCTAAGGTCCGCCAGCCGCGTGGCCCGCGCGACAATCGCGGTGACATCGAGCTGACCGAGGACGGGATCGCGCTGGCGTTCACGAGGGCGCACCAGGATTCGCTCCGCTACTGCCACGACACAGGATCGTGGTTCCACTGGACGGGGCATATATGGCGCCGGGAACGAACCAAACTGGCATTCACTTGGGCAAGACAAGTCGCGCGCCAAATGCTCAATCAGCTCGGCGACGCCAACGATCGGGTGAAGTTTTCCCGCGCGGCCGTCGCGGCGGCCGTCGAGCGGTTCGCACAAGCCGACCGAGTCTTCGCGGTGACAAGCGAAACATGGGACCCCGACCCGTGGTTGCTCGGCACACCCATCGGCACGGTGGACCTCAAGACAGGACACATCCGACCCGCCCTACAAACCGACTACATCACCCGCATGACGGCAGTCGCGCCGGCCGAAACGCCGGATTGCCCGCGATGGCTGAAGTTTCTCGGTGAAGCTTGCGGAGAGGACGAGGGCCTTATCCGATTCCTTCAGCAGTGGGCAGGGTATTGCCTGACCGGCGACACGCGCGAGGAATCGTTGCTATTCATCTATGGCCCCGGCGGAAACGGCAAGGGCAAATTCCTGGGAGCCCTCCAAGGCATCCTTGCCGACTACTGCCGCAACGCCGCGATGGACAGTTTTACCGCCGCCCAGCATGGCGATAAACACCCGACCGACATCGCGATGCTGAAAGGCTCGCGCATGGTCTGCGCATCCGAAACCGAGGAAGGCCGGGCATGGGCGGAGGTGCGAATCAAGGCGCTAACCGGCCGCGACAAAATAAGCGCCAGGTTCATGCGACAAGACTTCTTTGAGTTTACGCCGGAGTTCAAACTGACGATCATCGGGAATCACAAGCCCGTCCTGCACAACGTGGACGACGCGGCGAAGCGGCGGTTCAACATGGTGCCGTTCCTGTTCCAGCCCCCCGAGCCGGACAAGGCTCTGGATGAGAAGCTCAAGGCCGAATGGCCGGCCATCCTGCGGTGGATGATAGACGGGTGCATTGATTGGCAGATGAACGGCCTCGTCCGTCCGGGGGTCGTGGTCGACGCAACAGCCGCGTACTTCAGCGAGCAGGATATCATTCACCAATGGATCGAGGATTGCTGCGAGGTTGGAAAGAAACACGCCGATACGGTGGCAAGCCTCTTCAAGAGCTGGTCCGATTACGCACTGGCGAATGGCGAGAAGCCCGGTAGCACAAAGTCATTTTCGCAGATTCTGATTCGGAACGGCTGTGCCCCGGTCAAACGCATTACCGGCACTGCCCGGAACGGGCGCGGCTGGGAAGGCATCGCCGTGAAGCTGCCGCCAGCGCCGCCGTCGTTCCATGAGTCGGCCGCAGACCGTGAATAGGCCCGTGGGGCAGATGGGGCAGATGGGGCGCAAATTCCCGATAACCCTCACACGCGCACGCCCGAGGGATAGTCCGGAAAATCTGTCCCATCTGCCCCATCTGCCCCACTTTGCGCTGCCGACTGCCATTCCGAAACTTTTGTCCATCTTCCGTATTAATACTCCCGCGTCACGTTCTCCCAGTTCCGCGACTGCCGCGCTACAGATTCACGCCGAACACCTGATGTTGCGTCATGTGCCCTTCTGTTACTACGTCGCTGATTTTACTTGACATTCTACCTCGCGTGCATCATCTACGCATTCGTTGGGTAACACGAGGGTATCTGAGTTGTTCGGAGCGGCCACAAAAACCACCGGCCTAGTTGCGGGATATCGCCCGGCTACGTTGGGGAAGCGAGACGGTCGTACCAAGGAAGCGCGGCTGGTGCGCGAGACGCGAGCGGCGTTGGTCGCGCACGTCGGCGGCGAACCGTCAGTGGTGCAGTCCGCGTTGGTCGAGCAGGCCGTGCAGTTGCGCCTGCGCCTCGCCGCGATGGATCGGCGGTTCGCCGAGACGAGCGACCAGACCGAGGGCGGCTCGAAAATGTATCTCGCGTGGGCGAACAGCTATGCGCGCCTGCTGCGCCATCTCGGAATCGACGGTGCCAAGGCGGCGCCGCCATCGCTCGCGAGCCTGTGGCAGCGCGACGAGGACGCCGCGTGACCCCCGCTGGCGGCCCTGACCCCATCCCGGTGCACCTGGCTGCCCTTGCCGGCGAAGCGCCCTGTGGCGCCTCCGCTGGCCCGGCGTTGGGCGTATTGCCATCGGGGGTCGGCGCATGATCGCAACCTGGAGCCGCAGCCAGCTATGCGACGCCCTCGGCGTCAGGTCGCCGGCTGATCTCGCCCCGGCCCCGGCATCGCTTTGCGATCGGGCGGCGAGCGCGGCGGAAGCGGTGGCGGCGATGGACGCCAGACGTGGCCGCTGGACCGAGACGGATGCGATCCTCCGACTTCGCGAGCGCCTACACCTGAACCGACTTCTGCGGCAGCTCGGATTGCCGCTGTCGCCAGACGAGATCGGCCGTCCTGATCCAGCGGCTCGATGCGCGGTCGGCCCGCCCGGAGCGCCGAGGGAGTTTTTGTTCCTTTCTTCCTCGGCGCAGCCCCGCGCATGAGCGCCGCTGACGGGCCCCCACTGATCCCGGTGCTCCGGGCTGCCCTTGGCGGCGAAGCGGGATGAATCATCTCCCGCCGGTCGCCGAGATGCAGTCGCACCGCCTGCCGATGGCGATGGACCGGAGCGTGCGGTCGTACGATTCAGACGGACATCTGCGGATCGCGGATGCGGTGCTGACGGCCGAAGGGGTATCGCCCTACCTCGGCACTGAGGTGCCGAACGGCCGACAACTCGGGCTGGCCGCCGACCAAGTGTATCGGTTGTATCGGCCGGGGACCGAATTGGCGAAGGCCGTCGAAACGCTACGCGGAAAGCCGGTGCTGCTTCGTCACGTTCAAGTTTCCAGTTCCGATCATCCGCACGATGACACCGTTGGAAGTGTCGGCAGTGACGTTCGGTTCGACGGGTCGGATGTTCGTGGAAGCCTCGTTATCTGGACTGATGCGGCGCAAGCCGGGATCGAGACCGGGAAGATGCGGGATTTGAGCGCTGCATACAGATACACCGCGATAATGCAGCCGGGTCAATTCCGAGGCGAACAATACGACGGCATCATGACCGGCATCGAGTTCAATCATCTAGCGATCGTCGAGGACGGGCGCGTTCCCGGCGCGATGGTCGGCGACGCCGCAATGAAAAGGAAAACAGCAATGGATGACGACCCGTTCCGCCCGCTGAACGACTTTCACCGCGCGAAACTTCAGAGTCCCGCCGATGTTGCGCAAGCCGACGAGCTTGTGGCGCAGCTTGCCGATGCGCTCGGCGAACCAGCAGCGGCCGATGGCATTCCCCCGCGTAGGGGCGTTCCCGGCGCGGCGACGGCGATGGACTCGCGGATGCGCCAACGGATCGCGGAGGCGCAGATTCGCACGAATGCCGCGACGCAGGCGGCGCTCGAACGGAAGTTTCCGGGCGCAACCAAGCTCAGGCGGTCGTGGTGATGCAGCCGGTCGCACGACGCGCGCCGGCTGCGCAATCGCCCGAACGCACCGCGCTGGCTGAGGCGATTGCGGGGCTGTCGGAAGCCGAGGCCCGGAAGCTCGCGACTGCTGGCGCAGAGGATCGGCTGTGGGGTGTGCAGCACGCTGCGCAGGCTGAGCTGGACGCTGCCGCTGCGGCCCTCGCCGAGGCCCAGCGCGCCGCCGTCACGACGCTGTATGATGGGGCACCCTCTGGGCCGTCGCCGGTCCGGGCGGCGCGCGAGCGGTTGGCAGACGCGACGGATGCGTTGGAGGCGGCGCGGCGGGCGCGGGCCGAGCTGAATGCCAGGACGGCCGATGCTGAGCACGACATCGAATCGGCGCGGCGCCGTCGCCATGATGCGTCGCTCGATGTTGTGCGGACGGAGGCGCTCCCGGCGGGCAACGCGCTCGTCGCCGAGATGCTCCGGTTGCAAAGTGAACTAGCGCGGCACGCGGCGGCCTTGAGTTGGTTGATGGACGCGCAAGTGTTCCCGGTGGGGACGGTTCCGGGGCTGGATTTTGGCGTGCTGCGCGACAAGGGCGTCTATCGGGTTGCCGGCCGCGTTCCGGTCATGGTGGGCTGGGCCGAGCCGGGCGATGCGCGCGGTGATAGCCACTGGCAGGCGTGGTTGGATGCGCTTGTGAATGACGCGACGGCACCACTGCCCGAATAGAGGGAATACAGATATGGCACGCAAAGTTCTAACCGTTACGATCGGCCCGGATGGCGGGCGCGATGCAGGCAAGCAGTTTCAACTGACTGAGATGGCGGCGACGCAGGCCGAGCGGTTCGCCAGCCGAGCCTTCCTGGCGATGGCGCGGGGCGGCGTCGAGGTTCCGGACGATCTCGCGTCGGCGGGGTTGGCGGGGCTGTCGCAGATGGGCCTGAAGGCCCTGTCCGGTGTTCGGTGGGAAGACGCCGAACCGCTCATGGATGAGATGATGACGTGTGTGAAGGTGCTGCCTGATCCGAGCCGCCCGAGCATCGTTCGCGGGCTGATCGAGGACGATATCGAGGAAGTCCGGACGCGGGTGAAGTTGCGGATGGAATTGGTGAAGCTCCACTTGGATTTCTCCGAAGCCGCCGCCCCCTCGACCTCGGGTCCGGCGGCGGCGATGCGCGTCGTTTCGTCGAGTACGTGAACGTCAGTCCGGTCATCGCGATGGTGGTGTCGGCCAAGCTGGCGACGCTGCATGAACTCGATACCGTGTATGGGCCTTCCGATTTGTATGACATGATCGAGATCGTGGCGGTTGACAGCGCCAACCAGCGCATCGCGAACACGGCGGTGGACTGATGGCTGGCACGGTCCTCGACGCGCTGATCGTCACCCTCGGCCTCGACGCTTCCAAGTTCACGGCCGGCTCGAAGGCGATCGACGCTCATTTGCGGGGCATGTCGGAACGGTCCGACGCAACCGCGAAGGGCATGGAACTCGGCGCGAAGCGGATCGTCGAGGGGTTCTCGCGGGTCCGGACTGAGCTTCTGGGGCTGTTCGCGCTGCTGGTCGCGGGCCGTGGTCTCAAAGAGCTAACAGCGGATATCACTGGCGGCGATGCCAGTCTCGGTCGGCTGGCGAAGACGCTGGACATGTCTGCCTCCGATCTTGCCAAGTGGGAGGGAGCGGCCCGGCGCGCGGGTGGCTCGGTCGAGGGGATGGCGGGATCGTTCGCGACCTTCTCAGCGAAGGTCGAGGACTGGGAACTTCTCGGGAAGGGAGACCCAGAGTTCCTGAAGGTGCTCAACCTCCTCGACATCAAGCTGTACGACACGACCGGCAAACTGAAGTCTTTCTCGGAAGACTTTCTCGAACTCGCCGACAAGATGCAGCATATGGACCCGAGGCGCGCGACCGCGCTCGGGAAGATGCTGGGTCTCGATCAGGGCACGATCAATCTACTTGAGCAGGGTCGGGCGGCTGTCCAGGCGTTGCTGGACCAACAACAGAAACTCGGGGTTCCGAGCGCTCAACAACAGAAACTCGGGGTTCCGAGCGCTGCTGATGTGAAGCGAGCGCAGGATATCCTGAACCGACTGCGGGATTTGCAGCAGGCGTTCGAAAGCCTTGCTCGCACGGTCCTGAACAACGTGACGCCGGCCCTGACCGGCCTGATGACGCAGTTCGCGAGTTGGCTTGAGAAGAACGGGCCGATGCTGAAGCGAGAGATCAGCGACCGGATCAAGCAGTTCATCACCTATTTGCAGAGCGTGGACTGGTCCGCGATCGGAGCGAGCATTGCGGCGTTGGCGGCGTCGGCGAAATTGGTCGTGGACGCGCTGGGCGGCGTCGTGCACACGACAGAGATTCTGTTCGGGCTGTGGGCGGGCGCGAAGTTCTTGGGGATGCTGAAGGCGATCGGCCTGCTGCGGACCGCGATCGCGGGCGGCGAAGGCGTGGGGCTGGTCGGGGCGTTTGGGACCCTGCTTGGCAGCATCGCGGCGGCGCTCGGTTTGGCGGCGACCCTCAAGGGGGACACCGATCCGAATGCGACGCCAGAAGGGTTCCGGAAGGGATGGAAGCCCGACAATACCGGCGAATCATTTAGCGACACGTGGATCGGCCGCACGGTCGGGAAGTTGTTCGGCGAGGGCGCGAAGCAGAAGGCGCTGTCGGCGGAAGCGATGGCGTACTTCACCAAGCAGGGTTGGACGCCCGAGCAAGCGGCCGGGATCGTCGGCAACATCCAGCAGGAGAGTGGCTTCAACGTCGCAGCCGGCGCGGGGACTGCGCATCAGGGTTTGGCGCAGTGGTCGCCGGAGCGCCAGCGGGATATCGAACAGCACTTCGGCAAGCCGCTGCTGAGCATGAACTTCAACGAGCAGCTTGCCGCGATCCAATGGGAGCTGACCCAGGGCAAGTACGCGCAAGTCGGCGCCGCTCTGCGGAATGCCAAGACCGCACCCGAGGCGAGTGGCATCGTTGACCACGGCTACGAAAGCCCCGGCAATTACCTTCGCGAGGATCAGGTGCGCGGCGCCAATGCAGCAAGGACGCTGCAACGGTATAACAAGGGCAAGGCGCTGCCTGACATTCCACCGATCCCGTCGCTGATCTCGTACGTCCCGACCGCGCGCGACCGCTGGGGCGGCACGGTGCACCACCACAACAACAACGTGGACAATCGTTCTGACGTGCGTATCCAGACGGTGAACGTGCAGGCGAACACCAAGGACGCCGCTGGCGTAGCGGCCGGCATCAGGACCGCGATGAACAGCCAGACCTCGGCCGCGCAAATGAATCGCGGCCTGGCATGAGCGCGTCCTACACGGGCCAGCAGCGCCCGAATGATGGATCGTCGAGCCTGAACTCGACCGCGTTCATGGTGCAGCAACTCCTCGCCCGCATCAGCACGCTAACGCTGGTCAAGGTCATGGCCGTGACGACGGATGGCGGCGTGGCGCCGGTGGGCTTCGTGGACGTGCTGCCGCTCGTTAATCAACTCGACGGCGCTGGCAACGCGACACCGCATGGGACCGTCTTCGGCCTTCCGTATCTCCGGCTTCAAGGTGGCGCGAACGCGATCATCCTCGACCCGGCGGTTGGCGACATCGGCATCTGCGGATTTGCCTCCCGCGATATCTCGTCCGTCAAGGCGACGAAGGCGGTCGCTAATCCGGGATCGCTTAGGCGCTTCGACATGGCGGATGGGATGTTCCTCGGTGGAACGCTGAACGCGGCCCCCACCCAGTACGTGCAGTTCAACGCGGACGGCATCACGCTTGTTTCGCCGACCAAGGTCACGATCAGCGCCCCCGAGATCGAGATCGACGGCATCCTGACGCAGGGCACGGGACCGCGCGGCGGCTCGGCGACGATGGAAGGTCCGGTGACGGTCAACCAGGACCTGACCGCCGAGGGCACCGACGTTCATACGCACCGTCATGGCGATGTGCAGCCGGGCAGCGGCGACACTGGACCGCCCGTTTGACCTACGTCCAACGCCAGATATTCGTCACGTTCACGCTCGGTCATGCTGCCTCGTTCCAAGGCGGTGGGAATACCTTGAAACTGTCCGGTCTGCGGATCAGTGCCGCGGTCACGAACAGCGGCGGGATCAGCCAGGGCGCGCTCGATTTGCGGATTTACGGGATGACGCCATCCCAGATGAATTCGTTGATGGTCGTCGGCCCGGTTCCGCTTGTTATCCAGGCGAACAACAACGTCCTGATCGAAGTCAACAACGACATCGACCCTGGAACCAGTCAGGTCTTCAGTGGCACGATCGCGAGCGCGTGGCCTGACTTCAGTGACGCGCCCGATGTTCCGTTCCATGTGACAAGTCTGGTCGGGTTGGCGGGCGCGCTGAAGCCGGTGCCGCCTAGCAGTTATCAAGGCGGACGCGATGCAGCCGAGATCATGAAGCAGATCGCGACGACGATGGGGTTCAAGTTCGAGAACAACGGCGTTTCGGTCCAACTGAGCAATTCCTATTTCCCCGGAACGGGCTGGCAACAGGCCGAGGCGTGCGCGGACGCGGCTGGTATAAACTGGACGGTAGATCGCGGTGTCCTAGCGATTTGGCCGCGCGGTGGCGCCAGGGGTGGATCGGTGCCGCTCATTTCACCGGACACCGGGCTGGTCGGGTATCCGATCCGCACGCCGCTCGGGGTTGAATTGCAGACGTTATACAATCCGGCGATTGTGCATGGCTCCAAGGTGAAGGTGCAATCAAGCCTTCAGCAGGCGAACGGCGTCTGGCAAGTGACCACCCTGGACCACACGCTGGAATCGATGGTGCCAGACGGTCAATGGTTTTCACATCTGACGTGCTTGCCCGTGGGCTTCATCGCATGAGCGGGCCGCCGACTGTCATTGAGTGCTTGGATAATCCGAAGGTCTTCGCTCCGTTCTTCGTCGGTGCGTCGTGGCAGCCGTGGCGCGCGTTCATGAAGGCGTTGTTCGCGCTGCCGATGGACGATGCCGAGCTGGCGCTGTATCGCCACCACACGGAACGCCAGACAGCGCCAACGGTGCCCTTCCGCGAGGCGGCATTGGTGGTCGGGCGACGCGGCGGGAAGTCTCAGGCGCTTGCGCTGGTCGCGGCCTACCTCAGTTGCTTCCGTGACTACGAGCCTCACTTGTCGCCGGGCGAGCGTGCTACGGTCGCGGTGATCGCGTCCGACCGCAAGCAGGCACGGTCGATCTTCCGCTACACGCTTGGTCTACTGGAAGCCGTGCCGCCGCTGGCCGCCATGATCCAGGATGCAACCGCCGACACGATCATCCTGAAGAACCGGGTCACGATCGAAATCGCAACCGCTTCCTTCAGGGTGACGCGCGGCTACTCGTTCGCGGCAGTGCTGGCGGACGAGACTGCGTTCTGGCGGGACGAGAACAGCGCCAACCCTGACTTGGAAATCTTCAAGGCATTGCGGCCTGGATTAGCGTCGATACCGGGCGCGATCCTGTTGAACGCCTCCAGCCCTTACCGCAAGACGGGCGTGCTCTATAATAGCTTCAAGCGGAACTACGGCCGCGACGATGCCCGTGTGCTGGTGTGGCGCGGCACGACGTTGGAGATGAACAGCTCGCTCGACCCGGCGATCGTCGCCGAGGCGTTTGAGGACGATCCGATCAGCGCGGCGGCCGAATACGGCGCGGAGTTCCGGTCCGACATTGGCGAATATGTGTCGCGCGATATCGTCGAGTCTTGCATCATTCCTGGCCGCACCGAGATGATGCCGGTCTCGACCGTGCGCAACTACGTGGCTTTTTGCGATCCGAGCGGCGGTTCGGCCGACTCGATGACGCTGGCAATCGCGCATCTCGACGGTGCGCACGCGGTGCTGGACTGCGTTCGGGAGGTGAAGCCGCCGTTCTCGCCGGAGTCGGTTGTGATGGACTTCGCCGAGCTGCTGAAGTCGTATCGTCTGTCGCGCGTCACGGGCGACTATTATGCAGGCGAGTGGCCGACTGAGCGGTTCAAGACGCACGGGATTACCTATGTTCGTTCCGAGAAGTCGAAGGGCGACATCTACCGGGACTCGTTGCCACGTTTGAACTCTGGGACATTGGAACTTCTCGACATCCCGCGCATGACCGGACAGTTGTGCTCGCTGGAACGGCGAACGGCACGTGGCGGGCGGGATAGTATCGACCATCCGCCGGGCCTGCACGACGATCTGGCGAACGCGGCGATGGGGGCGCTGCTGCTGGCTGGGTCCGCACGGCAGCCGATAAAAATCAACCCGGACGCGATCGCCATCTGGTCGAGGCAGCCGGTGCGGGCGTTCTGGTAATGACCGACACCCCCATGCCAGCCGAGCCGGTGCCCGGCCAGTACCCACCGTGGCCGATCAGGAAGCCGAGATGAGCGCGAGCACCATGCCGGATCAGACGATCGCACTCGCAGTCCTGCTGTTGCGCCGGATCGCCGAGGACCCGCTGCTACGCGGCTCGCATCGGGAAGCGGCGCGGCGGCATCTTCGGAAGCTCTATCCGGCCGAGGATCGGCTGGTCGCGGCGGTCGAGGAGGATGAGGGCGGCGCATCCTGATCCGCCAGCCGGAGCTGGGGCCACGTCCTACCGTTGGCGTCCCACCATCAGCCTCCCCTCTCGCACGGCATCAAGCGGGGATGCGAACGTGCGCTCGGCCGCCATCCGCCCTTGACGCCGCCCAGGGACCGTGCGCAGCCTGCCACGCCCGCCAGCAGGCGGACGGCCCGACGTGGTGGTAAGAACACCGACGCCGGGCCTGACCCCAGGCAAGGAACGGTCCGATGCCCAAGGCTGCCAACACCCTTATCACATCTCGCGTCCGCGACGTAACCGACCCAGACGCGGAACTGATCGCGCTAGGCGTCAAGTTCGACACCTACGACGCGACAATGCTGGAACTGGATGCCGTCGACGCTTCCGACGAGGTTCATCGCGCCACTCACAGGATATGGTGGGCGGCGGTGCACCTAGCCGTCGAACTCCCCGCCAGAACCGACCTTGGCCGTGCCGTGAAGGCGCGGATGATCACGGCCTTGGTTCGGGACTGCGGCAGCGGGGACGGTCCCATTGAACAGATGGTCCTCAGCCTCGCCCGCGACGTGCTGGCAGGGGAGGGCTGAGCGATGGCGAAGCATAATGCTGATCAGCTCCCCGGCGCCGACGCCCGGCTCGGCGCGCTCCTGGCCGAGCTACAGCGCCAAGATCAGGCGATCGAGGCGATCGAGGGCGAGAAGTTGCCGCCCGGCGAAAACCCGACGAGCGAGGATCAAGAGCACCGGCTCGGTTTGGCCAACGACGTGCGCGATCAGATCATAAAGGAGATCATCGGAACCCCGGCCCGGTCGGCGGCCGGGTTA
>Ga0208717_1000357_pt1 | contig 16083 bp, 17 predicted proteins | sample NGESurF53shallow_FD_184489 | JGI IMG/M metagenome (GOLD analysis project Ga0208717, IMG submission 184489) | Arctic peat soil microbial communities from Barrow, Alaska - NGEE Surface sample F53-3 shallow (SPAdes) | ecosystem: Environmental > Terrestrial > Soil > Wetlands > Peat ... | reverse complement strand
GTCCATGCTGACCGCGCTGGCCAGCACGCCCGCCCCGACGTAGCGGACGCCCGCCATCTCCAGCAGGCCCTGCATGGTGCCGTCCTCACCGAAGGGGCCGTGCAGCATGGGCAGGACCACGTCCACCTCACCCAGCTCGCTGGGGATGGCCCCGGGCTGGGTGGCGGTCAGCGCGCCGGGTTCCTGAGGACCGCGGCCGGCCGCGGTCCACGGCAGGACCTGGCCGCCCGGCTCAGCGACCGCCTCGACCGACGGCAGCTGGCCGCCGGTGATGGCCAGCCGCTCGGGCTCGTCCGCGGTCAGCACCCACCGGCCGTCGGGCAGGATGCCGATCGGGATCACGTCGTAGCGATCCCGGTCGATGCAGGCCAGCACCGTACCGCCGCTCGCGCACGAGATCGCATGCTCCGGGCCCCGGCCACCGAACACGACCGCGACGCGGGTCTTGCGTTCCTGGTTCACGCCTGCTCCTCTCTGCTGCCCAACCCCCTGGTCCCGCCCAAACCGTTCTCCCGGGACGGTACAGCGAGGGGGCGTCCCCCCGGGCCAGCTCTGCCCAGTGCGTCCAGGGCCTGGTGCACGTCCGCGATCAGGTCCTCGCCGTCCTCCAGGCCGATGGAGAACCGTACCGCCCCGGGATCCATCCCGGCGGCGGCGAGCGCGGCGTCGTCGAATTGCCGGTGGGTCGTGGACGCCACGTGGCTGACCACGGTGTGCGTGCCCCCCAGCGAAGTGGCCACCTGGCCCACCCGCAGCCGGTCCGCGAGTTCGTAGCCGGCCTGCCGGCCGCCATGCGGGGTCACGGTGACGATTGCGCCGAACCGGGTGCCCTCCGGCCCCGCGTCGAACAGCCGGATCGCGGTCTGATGCCCCGGATGCCCGGGCAGCCCGGGGTAATCCACGCTGCGCACCGCCGGGTGCCTGGCGACTGCGGCGGCGAACAGCATCGCGGTGGAGCACTGGCGGCGCACCCGCAGCGGCAGCGTCTCCAGCCCGCGGCGGAGCAGGAACGCCTCGTCGGGAGCCAGGGCACCGCCGGTGTCGATGCGCACCGCGCGAACCTGGCCGATCAGGCCGGGTGCCCCGGACACCACCCCGCCGGTCGTGTCCGAGTGGCCGCCCAGGTATTTGGTCGCTGAATGCAGCACCAGGTCGGCGCCGTGCTCCAGGGGCCGGCAGACCACCGGGGGCGCCATGGTGGAGTCCACCACCAGCAGCGCTCCCTGGCGGTGCGCGATCTCGGCCAGGGCGGGCAGGTCGGCCACGGCCGTCGTCGGATTGGCCACCGTCTCCGCGTAGACGATCCTGGTCTCCGGCCGCAGCGCCGCCTGCACCTGGTCCAGGTCGGTCACGTCCACGAAATCGGCCTGCACCCCGAACCGGGCCGCCACGTGGCGCAGGAACCCGTAGGTGCCCCCGTACACCGCGGCCGGGGCGACCACGTGCGCGCCCGCCCCGGTGAAGGTCCAGAACACGGCGCTGATCGCGGCCATCCCGGACGCGAAGGCCTGGGCCGCGGTCGGCCCGGCCAGGCGCTGGCCCTCCAGTGCGGCGACTGCGATGGCGAACGCGTCCGCCGTGGGGTTGTCGATCCGGCTGTAGCTGTAGCCCGCCATCTCCCCGTTCAGCAGCGCCGCGTACTCGGCGCTGGAGGAGAAGGCGAAGGCCGCGGTCCGGTAGATCGGCGTGCCGAGCGGCTGCTGCGCCGGGACCGGAGCTGGCGGCAGGTGCACCGCGCGGGTGTTCTCGCCTTGCGGGCCAGTGGGTAGTGGCTGGGGCTTGCCTTGCGGGCCGGTGGGTAGTGGCTGGGGCTTGCCTTGCGGGCCAGTGGGTAGTGGCTGGGGTTGGTCAGACGCCATAGCGCTCTGGTTTCGCCGAGCGGGACGTGAGCAGCATCGCGGCCTGGCTCAGTGAGACCCGGCCGTGCATCACGCCCACCACCACCTCGGTGATGGGCATCTCAACCTGGTGGTCCCGGGCCAGTTCCAGGATCGGCTCCGCCGACTTGGCGCCCTCGGCGACCTGGGTGGTGACCGCCGCCACGTCGGCCACCGCCATGCCCCGGCCCAGCATCTCGCCGAACGTCCGGTTCCTCGACAGCGGGGAACTGCAGGTGGCAACCAGGTCACCGAGCCCGGCCAGGCCCGCGAACGTGTGCTGGTCCGCGCCGAGCGCCGCGCCGAGCCGGGTGATCTCCGCCAGCCCGCGGGTGATCAGGGTGGCCCGGGTGTTGTCGCCGCAGCCCATGCCGACCGCGATCCCGACCCCGAGCGCGATCACGTTCTTGACCGCGCCGCCCAGCTCGCAGCCGATCACGTCGGGGTTGGTGTACGGCCGGAAGTACGGCGTGTGGCAGTCCTGCTGGAGCCGCTTGGCCAGCGTGTCGTCCGCGCAGCCGACGACGGTGGCCGCGTGCTGGCGTTCGGCGATCTCGCGGGCCAGGTTCGGCCCCATGATCACCGCGATCCGGTCCGGGCCGGCCCCGGTGACCCCCGCGATCACCTGGCTCATCCGCTCGTGGGTGCCGAGCTCGATCCCCTTCATCAGGCTGACGAAGGCCGCATCGCGGGGCAGCAGATCGCGCCAGGTGCTGAGATGGTGCCGCAGCGTCTGGGCAGGCACGGCCAGCACGACCAGGTCCGCCCCGTCCAGCACCCGGGCCGCCTCGGCGCTGGCGGTCAGCTGGGCCGGCAACGTGATACCCGGGAGGTAGTCCGGGTTCTCGTGCCGCGAGTTGATCGACGCGACCAGGTCCGGCCGGCGGCCCCAGAGCGTGACCGGGGTACCCGCGTCGCAGAGCACCTGGGCGAACGTGGTGCCCCACATGCCGGCCCCCATGACGGCGGCCCTCACGTCGGCGACGCCTCGCGGGGGTCATCGTCCGCTGCCGGCTGGGTGGCTTCGCCCGCTGCCGGCTGGGTCGCTGGGTCCTGTTCCGCGGACGGGGCCTGATCCCGGGCCGCCTCCCGCGCGGCGCGGCGGGCCACGGCCGGGTGGTAGGGGGTGGCCGGCGGCTGCCCGCCCCGCAGCTCGGCCAGCAGGACCGCGATGTCGTCCATGATGGCGTTCGTGGCCTCGCGCAGGACGTCCCGGGTCAGCGGCTTCCCCTCGTAGTCACTCAGGTCCACGCGCGGCCCGGCCAGCATCCGGACCAGCTTGCGCGGCACCGCATGCGGTTTGACTTCGCCGTACGGGAGGATGGCCTGCGCCCCCCACTGGGCCACCGGGATCACCGGGACCCCGGTGGACAGGGCCAGCCGGGCCACCCCGGTCTTGGCCACCATCGGCCACTGGTCCGGATCGCGGGTAGCGGTGCCCTCCGGGTAGATGATCACGCACTCGCCGTCGGTCAGGGCCTGCTCGGCGACCTTCAGCACGTTCGCCGCATCGGCTTCTCCCCGGCGGACCGGCAGCTGGCCAAGGACCCGGAGGAACGGCCCGACGAGCTTTACGTCGAACGCCGAAGACTTGATCATGAAGGCCGGGTAGCGCCCGGCTTCGTGCACGAACAGCGACATCGCCGGCCAGTCCGCGTAGGACAGGTGGTTGGACGCGACCAGCATGCCGCCTTCCCGCGGGAAATGCTGGTAGCCCTCCCAGTCCCGTTTCATCACCGATTTGATCAGCGGGGGCAGCACCACCTTGGTGCCGTTCCGCCATGCCTGGGAGTACCGCCGGCCCTGCCGCGCGCTCATTGCCGCCACCTGCTCATCGGGAATCTCCCGCTCTCCTCAGGCTGCTCGTCATCGCAGCCAGTCTTCCGTTCCGCCGGGCGCCCTGTCGAGGCGAACGCTGCCGGGACAGCGCGACCGGGACAGTGTGCCTGGGCCACACGCCCGGTCCGCACTTGCCCGGTCCGCCCTGCCCGGGACAGCCCTGCCCATACGCCTGATCACGCACCGGGGTTAGCACAGTATGGTCGCCGATGTGACCGAGATGCCGCTCACCTGGTCGGTGGTGATCCCCGTCAAGGTACTTGCCCGGGCCAAATCGCGGCTGGCCGGCCTGGCCGGGCCCACCCGGCCCGAGCTGGCCCTGGCCCTGGCGGCGGACACCGTCCGCGCGGCCGCGGCCTGTCCCGCGGTGGCTGCTGTCGTGGTGGTGACGGACGATGTGGCGGCGGCGCGCACCCTGGGCGCGCTGGGCGCCTGGGTGGTCGATGACGAACCGGACGCCGGGCTCAACCCGGCGGTGGCGCACGGTGCGGCCGTGGCCGCCGCGGCCCGGCCGGACTGCGGCACGGCGGCGCTGGCCGCGGACCTGCCCGCGCTCCGGCCCGCGGAACTCGAGCGGGGGCTCCAGGCGGCCGCGCAGTGGCCGGAGGCGTTCGTCGCCGACGCGCAGGGCACCGGCACCACGCTGTACGCAGCCCGGCCCGGGGCCGAGTTCCGGCCGCGTTTCGGCCTGGATTCGGCGGCACACTACCGGGAGGGCGGCGCCACCGAGGTCGTGCTGGCCGATGTGCCCAGCCTCCGCTGCGACGTGGACACCCCAGCGGACCTGCAGAATGCGATCAGCCTGGGGGTGGGCCCGCGCACCGCGGAACTGGCCGCGCAGATCCGCTGAGGCCGTTACCGGTTCACGCGGCGCCTGCGGCCCAGCCTTACCCCGACCAGGATGAGGTCCACGAGGACGACCACGATGCCGATGATCAGCAGGTAGAACAGGCCCTTCACGACCACGCCGACGATCCCCAGCGCGATGGCCGCGATGACCAGCAGCAAGAACAGCACCATCAGATAACTCCGATCTCGCCGGTCAGCGGCGGGCGAGGCGGCGCTCGCCGCCTGCTCCGGGCTGGTATTCGAGGTTGTAGTGCTTGAAGACCGATTCCTCGTCCTCGGCCGGCAGTTCCCCGTCGGTGTCGATGGACGGCGCGCCCTTCACCTGGCTGCGCGAATGGTCGACCTTGAGGTAGCCCGGCCCCACGGTGGCCGCGTCAAGGGGCACGAAGACCAGCCGGTGCCGGGTCGGCAGCCCCACCGTCACGGTGGCAAAGGAGGGCTCGTCGGTGCTGGTGTCCACGTACACGGACTCGAGCGTCCCGATTTTGTGGCCTTCGTCGTCCACCACATTGTGACCGCGCCACTCCCGGATATCCGCAGCCTCGAGCATCATGATCCTCCTGTGCTTGCTGCCCCCCTTGTACCCAGCGTTCTTTCGCTCATCCAGGTAGATCGCCGGGATTGCGGGGTCGTCCGGGAAGCCCGGGAGTTCTCGGGGAGAGCGCGGCCGGAGGGAGCGGCTAAATATGGACGATGGGGCAGGTCAGGGTCCTGGTGATGCCGGGTACGCACTGAATCTGGGCGACCACGAGCTTCCCGAGATCATCCACGTTGCCCGCCTCGGCCCGGACGATCACGTCGTAGGGCCCGGTGACGTCCTCGGCCAGGGTCACCCCCTTGATATCGCCGATGCGGCGAGCGACCTCGGCGGCCTTGCCCACCTCGGTCTGCACGAGGATGTAAGCCTGGACCATGCGTCCTCCCCGGGGCCTCATTGCCTTAGGCCGGAAGGGCCACGCTACCCTAAATCGAAAGACCGCAGCCGGGAGGGCCCCATCACCGTCTCGGACCTGGGCGAATTCGGGCTTATCGCAGCCCTGGCGGCCCGTCTGCCGCAGGCCCCCGGCGCGCTGGTAGGCATCGGGGACGACGCGGCGGTGCTGGCCGCTCCCGACGGGCGCGTGGTGGCCAGCACCGACATACTGGTCGAGAACCGGCACTTCCGCCTGGACTGGTCGTCCGCCCGTGAGATCGGCGGCAAGGCGGCGGCCCAGAATCTCGCGGACATCGCGGCGATGGGCGCGGTGCCGACCGCCCTCCTGGTGGGCCTCGCGGCACCCGGGGACCTGCCGGTGGCCTGGGCTGAGGACATGGCGGCCGGGCTCGCCGAGGAATGCTCCCGGGTTGGCGCCACCGTGGCCGGCGGGGATCTCTCGGGCGCCCCCTTGATCATGCTGGCCATCACCGCCCTGGGTGACCTGGCGGGCCTGGCCCCCGTCACCCGCTCCGGGGCCCGTCCGGGGGACCTGGTGGCCGTGTCCGGCGTGCTCGGCCATTCCGCGGCCGGCCTGGCCCTGCTGAGGGCCGGGCTGACCGAGCCCGCGGAGCTGCTCGCTGCGCATCGCTGGCCGCGCCCGGACTATGCCGCCGGGCCGGACGCGGCGCGGCGGGGCGCCACATCGATGATCGACGTCAGCGACGGCCTGCTGCAGGATCTCGGTCACCTGTCCGAGCAGAGCGGGGTCCGGATCGACGTGGCCTCCGCCCAGCTGCCCGTACGTAACACTCTGCGTGCTGCCGCAGATGCTCTAGGGGACCCGGATCCCCTGGACTGGGTCCTGGCCGGCGGTGAAGACCACGGCCTGGTCGCGACTTTCCCGCCGGGGACCGCGCTGACCGGGCGCTGGTTGGTGATCGGGCAGGTTCGTGAGGGTCAGGGGGTGTGGGTGGATTCGCAGCGATCTGAGAGGTTGTCCGGATGGAATCATTTTTGATGCCCGAACAGCCATCGCTTCCTGTATCCGTCAAATTACAAGCATGTCACTATAGTTAGCCCGCCCTTTTCGTAGGTATAAACCCCCCAATGCGATCACCGGGCAGGAGAGCAGCGCCCCGGCACCGGGCGCCATCCGTGGCCGCCCGTGCGCGGGTGGCGGCGGCCCGCGTGCTGGGCGCCGCGGACAGCGTGGCGCCGGGCGGTGATGGCGTCACGCCGGGCGGTGACCGCGTGGCGGCGGGGGAGCACCGGCCGAGCCTGGCGGGGGAGCACCGGCTGGGCCCGGCGGAGGAGCAAGGGGCGGGCCTGCCGGAAGGGCGCCGGCCAGAGAAGGTCAGGCGGCTGGGCCGGCGGCGGCTCAGCCCGGCGCTGCGCAGGCTGGTGGTCACGCCCACGTTCGCCGCGGGTCTCGGCGTGGTCGTGGCGGCCTTCCTGGCCGCCAACATGTCCCGGACCGTCCTGCACTTCAGCGCCCCCTTGCCGAGCAACCAGTGCACAGCCGGGGGCTGCCACGCCAAGGAACCACACGGCGGCACGCTGGCGTCGGCCCGTCCCGGCGTCCACATCACGCCCAAGGCCCCGGCCGCGTCCGGCCCGGCGGCCGCACCCGAGCCCGGGAGTACCGGGTCCGCGGCCGGGGGCAGCGACGGCTCGCAAGCCAGCGCCGACCGCCAGCCGCCGCTCAGCATCACCTACCAGCAGCTCGATGAGTGGCCAGGCGGCTTCACGGACCAGATCACGATCAGCGGGCTCAGCGGGACAAGGCCGCCCGACTGGAGCCTGGGCTTCAGCTACCCCGGGGCCCGCATCGCCGGCGTCCAGGGCGCGCGCTGGGAGCCGGGCAGCACGGATACGGGGGTGGTGGCCCGGGGCATCGCGTGGCCAGGCTGGGGCCAGGAAAACAGCGGCACGGCCCGGGTCCGGCTCATGGTGATCGTGAACGGCGAGCCCGGTCCGCCGTCCGGCTGCACCTTCGACGGCGAACCCTGTACCTTCGCCGGCCCCTGACCGGGCAGCCGGGCGCGAGCCCGGGGCGGGGTTTAGCGGGTAACTTTCCCGGCCTTGATGCAGGACGTGCAGGCGCGCACGCGCTTGCTGGTCCCGCCGGCGCGGGTCCGCACGATCTGGATGTTCGGGTTCCAGCGGCGGGGGGTCCGGCGGTGGGAGTGGGAGACGTTGTTGCCGAATCCCGGCCCCTTGCCGCAGATCTCGCAGACAGAAGACACGGGATTCTCCCTTGCATGAACGCGATGATGGCCGATGTGCCCGGGCCCTCCGGGCGGAGATGCTCCGCCCGCAGCCTGGCCCTGAGGCAGCGCCCAGGATAACCGACCAGCGCCCCGGAACGCGAATCAACGCTGGCACTGATGCCTGCCCCGCGTGGCCGGGCGCTCTCGTCGTAACCGCAGCCTATCCTGTGAGGCCATGGCGAGGCTTGATGACCGGCTCGACCGGGAGTTCGACCCGCGGACCGCCAAAGTCCTGGCCCGCGCGCTAGACGTGCACACCGTGGGCGAGCTGCTGCGGCACTATCCGCGCCGGTACGAACAGCGGGGCGAGCTGACCGACCTGGACTCGCTGCGCGACGGCGAGCATGTCACGGTGCTGGCCCAGATCTCCGCCGTCACCACCCGCATGATGAAGAACCGGCGGGGGAAGCTGACCGAGGTCACCGTCACCGACGGCCGCGGCACGCTGACCCTCGCCTTCTTCCGGCAGCCGTGGCGGGAGAAAGACATGAAGCCGGGCCTGCACGGCCTGTTCGCCGGCCAGGTCTCCTCCTACGGGCGCAAACGCCAGCTCATCCACCCCGATTGCGAGCTGCTGGGCACCGCGGACCCGGGCACCGAGATGGCCGCCGAGCACGCGGCCGAGATCATCCCCGTGTACCCGGCCACCCGGGAGCTGGCCTCCTGGAAGATCGCCAAGGCGGTCAAGACCGTCCTGGACACCCTGGACATCGCCGACGACCCGCTGCCGGCCGAGGTCCGCACCCGCTACGGGCTGCAGGGCCAGCTGGCCGCCTGGCACGGTATCCACCGCCCGATGGAGTACGCGGACATCGAGCCGGCCCGGCTCCGGCTGAAGTGGGATGAGGCGTTCGCGCTGCAGGCCGTGCTGGCCCAGCGGCGGCGGGCCGAGGACGCGCTGCCGGCCACGCCGCGCATTCCCCGGCGCGGCGGGCTGCTCGAGGCGTTCGACGCCCGGCTGCCGTTCACGCTGACCCAGGGCCAGCGCGACGCGGGCGAGGAGATCACCACCGCGCTCTGCCGTGAGCACCCGATGCACCGCCTGCTCCAGGGGGAAGTGGGCTCGGGCAAGACCCTGGTGGCGGTCCGGGCGATGCTCCAGGTCATCGACGACGGCGGCCAGGCCGCCCTGCTCGCGCCCACCGAGGTCCTGGCCCAACAGCACTACCGATCCATAACGCATCTGCTCGGCCCGCTCGGCCGGGCCGGCGAACTGGACGGCGTGGACCATGCCACCCGCGTGGCCCTGCTCACCGGGTCACAGGGAGCCAAGGCCCGGCGGGCCGCCCTGGACGAAGTGGCCTCCGGGGCGGCCGGGATCGTGATCGGCACCCACACCCTGGTGTATCACCGGGTACGGCTCGACGATCAGATCGTTTTTGCTGATCTGGGCCTGGTGGTGATCGACGAGCAGCACCGGTTCGGGGTCCAGCAGCGGGACGCGCTGCGCGAGAAGGCCCGGGGCAGCCGCCCGCATGTGCTGGTGATGACGGCCACCCCGATCCCGCGCACGGTGGCCATGACGGTCTACGGCGACCTGGACGTGTGCACGCTGAGGGAGCTGCCGGCCGGCCGGGCCCCGATCACCACGCACGTGGTGCCCGCCGCCGACAAGCCGCACTACCTCTCCCGGGCCTGGGAACGGCTGCGCGAGGAGGTCGCGGGCGGCGGCCAGGCCTATGTGGTCTGCCCGCGCATCGGCGCCGAGGACGGCGCCGCCGGCACGGACGGGAACGGCGGGGACGGCCCCGTCGGGGACGCGGCCGCGGAGACGGGCGCCCGCGAGGCTGGCCGCGACGACGACACCGGCGCTGACTACGAGACACCCGACGAAGACACCGGCCGGCCGCCACGTGCCGTCCTGGACGTGGCGGCCGAACTGGCCGAGGGACCGCTGGCCGGGCTGCGGATACGCATCCTGCACGGGCGGATGCCCGCCGACGACAAGGACGCGGCGATGCGTGCCTTCGCCGACGGGTCGGTGGACGTGCTGGTCGCCACCACGGTCGTGGAGGTCGGCGTGGACGTGCCGAACGCGACGATCATGGTGATCGTGGATGCGGACCGGTTCGGCGTGTCCCAGCTGCACCAGCTCCGCGGCCGGGTCGGCCGGGGCGGCAAGCCCGGGCTGTGCCTGCTGGTCACGGACTCGCCGCCGGGCAGCCCGGCGCGCGAGCGGCTGGACGCGGTAGCGGCCACCGTGGACGGGTTCGCGCTGTCCCGGCTCGACCTCGAGCAGCGCCGCGAGGGCAACGTGCTGGGCGCCGCGCAGGCAGGCCGCAAGTCCGGGCTGAAGATGCTGACCCTGCTGCAGGACGAGGAACTCATCGTCGCGGCCCGGGCGGAGGCGCAGGCGCTGGTGGACGCCGATCCCCGGCTGGCCGGCCAGCCCGCGCTGGTCAGCGCGATCCGGACGCTGCTGGACGAGGAACAGGCCAAGTTCCTGGAGAAAGCGTGACCCGGGCGCGCGGCGTGACCCGGGCGCGGGGCGTGAACTGCGCGGGCGGCTTGAACGGGGCGCGCCGCTCCCCGAAGACGCCGCGGTGACCCGGGTCATCGCCGGCGCGGCCCGGGGGCGCCGGCTGACGGTCCCCGCGGGCCGGCTCACCCGGCCCACCAGCGACCGGGCCCGGGAAGGGCTGTTCGGCACGCTCGTGGCCCTGCACGGCCCGCTGGACGGGGCGTCCGTGCTCGACCTGTACGCGGGGTCGGGCGCGGTCGGCCTGGAGGCGCTCTCCCGCGGCGCGCGGCGGGCACTGTTCGTGGAGGCGGACGCGCGGGCCGCCCGGGTGATCCGGGGCAACATCCAGGCGGTCGGCCTGGGCGGGGGCGAACTGGTCACCGACCGGGTGGAGCGGCTGCTCGGCCGCGGGCGGCCCGGGCCGGAGCGCTACGACCTGGCCGTCGCGGACCCGCCGTACGCGGTGACGGATGACGAGGTGACCGCGATGCTGGCCGCACTGGACGCCGGGGGCTGGCTGGCCCCCGGGGCGGTCGTCGCGGTGGAGCGGGCCACCCGGTCCGGGCCGGTCAGCTGGCCGCCGGGGTACGAATCGGACCGGTCGAGGCGATACGGCGATACGACGTTCTGGTACGGTCTCGCCGCAGGCACCCACCCGGTGGAAGAACCGTGATGGGCAGCGCAAATGTTGTGACGGAAGGGCGTGACCGCGTGCGTCGTGTCGTCTGTCCGGGCTCGTTCGATCCGGTAACTAACGGTCATCTTGACATCATCAGCCGGGCGGCGCTGCTGCACGATGAGGTGCTCGTGGTCGTCGGGGCCAACCAGGCCAAACAGGGCCTGTTCACGGTCGAGGAGCGGGTCGAGATGCTCCGCGACGTGACCTCGGGGATGAAGAACGTCGAGGTCGGCACCTTCCGGGGGCTGCTCGTCGAGTTCTGCCGGGTTAACGGGGTCTCGGCCATCGTGAAGGGCCTGCGGGCGGTCAGCGACTTCGAGTACGAGATGGAGATGGCCCAGATGAACTACCGTCTCGCGGAGGTCGAGACGCTGTTCATCGCGGCGAACCCGGTGTACAGCTTCCTGCGGTCCAGCCTGGTCAAGGAGATCTGCCGGTACGGTGGCGACGTCACCTCGCTGGTCCCGCCGCTGGTGTTCGAGCGACTCCAGGAGCGGCTAGGGTCGCCCTGATCACGGCGTGGCCGCCCCCCGCCACGAGGCCGATCCCCGCTCAAGTTGGGAATCAGCTGGCAGCCGGGTAGGCTGACCACCCAACCTCGGCGGACACCGTACTTGCTATGCCACAGTCACGAAAGAACCCATCAGCGCGACTCGATCCGCGCAAGCCCCTGGTCTTCAGCACCCTCGACCTCGGCCGCAGCCCCGGATCGGAGTACTCGCAGAAGCGCACGGTCCCGGCTCCCGCATACGTGCAGGCCGGTCTGGCTGGCGTGGCCGAGGGCAGCGACGTGGAGCTTGACGTCCGCATGGAGGCGGTGTCAGAGGGGGTCCTGGTCACCGCTACGGCCCGGGCCCAGGTCACCGGAGAGTGCGCGCGGTGCCTGGAGCCGATCAGTGAGCCGGTGGAGGTCCAGGCCCAGGAATTGTTCGCTTACTCCGCGGACGACGGCCAGGCCGACGCCGAAGGGTACGCTCTCCTGGGAGACCTGCTCGACTTCGAGCCGGTCCTGCACGACGCGCTCGTACTCGCGCTGCCACTGGCGCCGCTCTGCCAGGAGGACTGCCCGGGGCTGTGCGTGGAGTGCGGCGTTCCGCTGGCCCAGGCTGGCCCGGACCACGGGCACGGCCCGGCCATCGATCCGCGGTGGGCCAGCCTCCAGGAGGCGGCCTTCGGCGCTGTCGGTGGTGCCGGGGCAGGCGGACCCGGGCCTGATGAGACCGAAACGAACGGGAACGGCCGGCGGGCACACTCCGCGGGCGAACCGGACGACTGAGTTCAGAGCTAGAGGAGAGTTGAAGTGGCTGTTCCCAAGCGGCGGATGTCCCGCAGCAACACGAGGTCCCGCCGGGCCCAGTGGAAGACGTCAGCGCCGGGCCTGGTGCGCTGCCCGCAGTGCCGGTCCCCCAAGCTTCCGCACACGGCCTGCCCGACGTGCGGCACCTACAACCGTCGTCAGGTGATCAGTCCAACCTGATGCGCTGAAAGGGCACGGCGTGAGAGGTGGGTCAAACGGCGTTGCAGCCAGCGAACCGGACAATTCGGAGCTGCTGCGGGTAATCGACTCTGGGCTGAGCCCGGGGTTGCTAGAGCGCGCTCTCACGCACCGGTCCTACGCCTACGAGAACGGCGGGCTGCCCACCAACGAGCGGCTCGAGTTTCTCGGGGATGCGGTCCTCGGCCTGATCGTCACGGACACCCTGTTCCGCAAGTACCCCGACCTGCCCGAAGGGCAGCTGGCCAAGCTGCGGGCGGCCGTGGTCCAGATGCGCGCGCTCGCCGAGGTGGCCCGGGCCCTGCGGCTCGGGTCCTATGTGCGGCTGGGCCGGGGCGAAGAGGGCACCGGCGGGCGCGACAAGTCGTCGATCCTGGCCGACACGCTGGAAGCCCTGATCGGCGCGGTGTACTTCGAGTGCGGCCTGCCCGCCGCGGACGGCCTCGTGCACCGGCTCTTCGATCCCGTCATCGACCGCTCCGCGGGGCTCGGTGCCGGGCTGGACTGGAAGACTTCGCTGCAAGAGCTCACCGCCTCCGGCGTCCTGGGCGTGCCCGAGTATCACGTCGAGGAGAGCGGCCCGGACCACCAGAAGTTCTTCCGTGCGTCGGTCCGCGTGGGCGGCCGGACGTACGGATCCGGATCAGGGCGGTCGAAGAAGGAAGCTGAGCAGCAGGCGGCTGAGGCGGCCTGGAAGGCCATCAGTGACGGGACCGAGAGTGGCGGTGACGCGGCCGCGAATGGCGCGGCCGCGGCCCCGGGCCACTCGGCGAACGGCGCCCTTCCCGCCGCCGACCGTGCCGGAGCCGGTGGTCCACAGCCCACTGACCCCGTGCTCATTAAGCCACCGTCCACTGACTCCGTGCCACGGCCCACTGACCCCGTGGACGGGGTCAGTGGGCCGTGACCCATGCCGGAGCTCCCTGAGGTCGAAACCGTCCGCAGCGGCCTCGAGAAACATGTGGTCGGGCGCACCATCGACACCGTCGAGGTGCTGCACCCCCGCGCTGTCCGGCGTCATCTGGCCGGGTCAGCCGACTTCGAGGCTGTGCTGCGCGGCCGGACCTTCACCGGCGCGCGCCGCCGGGGCAAGTACCTGTGGCTGCCGGTCGGCGAGGATGCCCTGCTCGCCCATCTGGGGATGAGCGGTCAGCTGCTGGTCGGCGATCCGGGTCGTCCCGTGTCAGGGCACGTCCGGGCCCGGTTCACGTTCGCTGACCAGGGCCCCGACTTGCGCTTCACCGACCAGCGGACGTTCGGCCATCTGGTCTGGGCCAGCGGTGGCGCCGAATTGCCGCCGCTGATCGCGCACATCGCGCCTGACCCGCTGGAACCCGCGTTCGATGATGACGTATTCATCGCCCGGCTGCGCGCCCGGCGAACCGGCGTCAAGCGGGCGCTCCTCGACCAGTCTCTGGTCAGCGGGATCGGCAACATCTACGCCGACGAGTCACTCTGGCGGGCCCGGCTGCACTGGGCCCGGGCTACCGACTCGCTCAGCCGGGCCGAGGGGGCCCGGCTCCTCGTGGCGGTCCGCGAGGTCCTGGCGGACGCGCTGCAGGCCGGAGGCACCTCGTTCGACAGCCTCTACGTCAACGTCAACGGGGAGAGCGGCTACTTCTCGCGGTCACTCTGCGTATACGGGCAGGAGGGCCAGCCCTGTCCAAGGTGCGGCACACCCATCCGCCGCGACCCGTTCATGAATCGATCTGCCTATAGCTGCCCGCGATGCCAGCCGAAACCGCGCTCGCGGCAGGTATGATTGTGACCTGCACGATCGCTCAACTTGACCGGATACTCGCGGGGTGGGACCCTTGTGGTGTCACATCTGCGCGCACTTTCGCGAATCCCTGCGTGTGCGCCCACTCTGGTCACTCAGTGTGGAGGACCCATTACAATGGCGAAGGCTCTACTCGGCCACGTCGGCGGGCCTGATCCCCGCATCGTCTCTGAGATGCGCCGCCTTCAGCAGCGAGTACGCGACCTGGAGGCTGAGCTTGTCAGGCTCCAGGACATGAACGATGCGCTGGCTGCAGAAGGCGGACCCGAACTGCTCGTTGCTGATCGGGAGCGCGAGCCGGCTCTCACCTGAGAGCCCGCTGCAGTTACGGCGAGCGTGGGACGCCCTGGCGTCTCCATTCGTCGGCGCACCGGTAAAGGTTTGGCGTTCCCCCGGTAATTCTTTAGCCGTACCGTCATGCGCGTCGCCGGTCGGGTTCGTTTGTTGTGCAATTTTCTCGGTAAATGCCGGGTAAATCCCTTTGCGCATCAGTCACACGTTGCCCGGGCGACCCTCGAGGTCTCCGCCAGTGCTTGCGCTGCCCGCCCGGACCTGCGGGCTTAGCGCTAATCCCCGGGAACGTCGGCTCCTCACGGTAAGGTGCGGACAGTTGGCGTGCCAGGGCAGCGTTGCACGGGGGCCCGGCGGACGGGACTGGCGGCTGACCGCCCGTACCGGACGCTCAGCGACAGGGCCCTCGGGTGGCGGGGCTTTCACGCGACAGGGCGGTCAAGCGGACAAGGCCGACGGACATGGCTAGTGCCCAGAGGGGGAGGGGAGCCGGCAGGTGTACCTGAAGACCCTCACCCTGCGCGGCTTCAAATCCTTCGCCTCCGCCACCACCCTGCGCTTCGAGCCTGGCATCACCTGCATCGTGGGCCCCAACGGATCCGGCAAATCGAACGTGGTGGACGCGTTCTCCTGGGTGATGGGCGAGCAGGGGGTGAAGACCCTGCGCGGCGGCAAGATGGAAGATGTCGTCTTCGCCGGGACCGCCTCACGTCCCCCGTTGGGCCGGGCCGAGGTCACCCTGACCATCGACAACAGCGACGGCGCGCTGCCCATCGAGTACGCCGAGGTGACGATCAGCCGCCTGCTCTTCCGGTCCGGGCAGAGCGAGTACTCGATCAACGGCGACCACTGCCGCCTGCTCGACGTCCAGGAACTCCTGTCCGACTCGGGTCTGGGCCGTGAAATGCACGTGATCGTCGGCCAGGGCCAGCTGGATCAGGTACTCCACGCGGGACCTGAGGCCCGGCGAGCCTTGATCGAGGAAGCAGCCGGGGTGCTGAAGCACCGCCGCCGCAAAGAGAAGGCGCTGCGCAAGCTCGAGGCGATGCAGGCCAACCTGACCCGGCTGGTGGACCTGACCTCGGAGCTGGGCCGCCGCCTCAAGCCGCTCGGCCGCCAGGCGGCCATCGCCCGCCGGGCCGCGGTCATCCAGGCCGACCTGCGCGACGCCCGGCTGCGGCTGCTCGCCGACGACTACGTGACCGCGTCCGCCGAGCTGGAGCGGGACCAGACCGACGAGGCGGCCGCGCAGGCGCGCCGGGCCGAGCTGGAGCGTGTCCTCACCCAGGCGCGCCAGCGGGAGGCTGAGCTCGACGGCGACGAGCAGCAGCACGCCCCGCGCCTCGCTGCCGCGCAGGAAGCCTGGTTCGCGCTGTCGGCTCTTTCCGAACGCCTCCGCGGTGTGGCCAGCCTGGCCCAGGAACGGCACAGTCACCTGGTGGCCCAGCCAGACGCGCCGCGTCCCGGCCGGGACCCGCAGGAACTGGAACTGGAAGCGGAGACCCTCCGGGAGCAGGAGGCGGTCCTCGGCGAGCGGCTGGAAACCGCGCGGGAACAGCTCTCCGCCGCCACCTCCCGGCGCGCCGCGGCCGAGTTTGCGCTGGCCGGCGAGGAACGACGGCTCCC
>Ga0208717_1000356_pt1 | contig 16136 bp, 16 predicted proteins | sample NGESurF53shallow_FD_184489 | JGI IMG/M metagenome (GOLD analysis project Ga0208717, IMG submission 184489) | Arctic peat soil microbial communities from Barrow, Alaska - NGEE Surface sample F53-3 shallow (SPAdes) | ecosystem: Environmental > Terrestrial > Soil > Wetlands > Peat ... | reverse complement strand
CGCTCGGCGGCGATGATCGAGCCGTCCCGAGTACAGCGCCACCGCCAGGCCGACGCTGGCGAGGCCGGCCGCCACCAGGTTGACCGAGGCGTAGCCCAGGCCGGCCGCGATCGTCAGCCCGCCCAGCCACGCGCCGATCGAGTTGGCGATGTTGAACGCGGCGTGGATCGAGGCGGCGGCCAGGTTCGGCGCCCCGCCGGCGAGCGTCACGATCCGGGACTGGAGCACCGGCAGCATCGCCAGCGAGCAGAACGGGAACAGCAGGATCATGAGCGCCGCGGTGAGCTTGTCGTGCGCGGCGAAGAAGAACAGGATGGCGATGACGATCTCGCAGCTCATCGCCACGTACAGCGTCCGCATCAGCGCGCGGTCGGCGAGCCGGGCGCCGACCAGGTTCCCGCCCGTCATCCCAATCCCGAACAGCACGAGCAGCGGGGTGATGTCCGACGGGGCGTACCCGGCCAGGTGGGTCATCATCGGCGCGATATAGCTGAAGGTGGCAAACAGGGCGCCGCCGCCGATCATGGCGATCGCCAGTGAGAGCCAGATCTGAGGCTGGCGAAACGCGCCGAGTTCCTGGCGGAGGTTGGGTGCGTCGCCGTCGAGGTCGGCGCGATCGATCGGTACCACCGCCAGCACGGCCACGGCGGCGAGCACCTCGATCGCCCCGACCATCGCGAACACCACCCGCCAGCCGGCGTGCTGCCCGACCAGCGTGGTCAACGGCACCCCGATGACGTTGGCGACGGTGAGCCCGGCGAACACCACCGACATCGCCGAGCTGCGTCGCTCCCGCGGCACCAGCTTGGCGGCGACGACCGACGCGACGCCGAAGTAGGCCCCGTGGGGCAGGCCGGCCAGGAAGCGGATCACCAGCAGCGCGCCGAAGCTCGGCGCCAGCGCCGAGGCGAAGTTGCCAATCGCCAAGGCGAGCGCGACCGTGATCAGCAGGCCCTTGCGCGGGAGCCGGACCGCGGCGGCGGTGAGCAGCGGCGCCCCGACGACGACACCGAGCGCGTACGCCGAGATGAGATGGCCCGCCTGGGGGATGCTCACGTGCTCGTCGCGGGCGACGTTGGGCAGCAGGCCGAGGATCACGAACTCGCCGGTGCCGATGCCGAAGCCGCCGAGCGCCAGCGCGAGCAGCGCTCGACGCACCGGGCCGACGGTGATCGGGGACAGGCGCCGCATCGCTTTGACGCTAGCGGCGCGCCCCGAATTCGTGTGCCGTGCTACGTCTGGAGGTCGAGGATGGCCGCGGCCAGCCAGGCCGCCTCGTCGGGCCAGTCGACGATCTGGCCGGCTGGCCGGATGACGAACTTCGACAGGCCGCCGGCAATGCAGCCCTGCACGAACGCGCGCAGCCCACCGGCGCCGACGGGCAGCAGCGTGCGCGGATCGGCGTCGGTCCGCCGCGCGCCGACGCGGGCCAGAAGCTCCGCGCTCGGCGGGGTCCGGGCGTAGGGGATGCTGAGACCGAAGTGCTCGGGGTCGAGCTCGCGTCCGAACCTCGCGGCGGCGGCCTGGATCGCCTCCCGCGCGATCACCGTCTCGGGCGGCGTCAGCTGCGCCCCCAGCCAGCCGTCGGCGATCCGGCCGACGCGATCGAGCGCCTTGGGCCCTCGCCCGCCGAGCCACACCTCGAGCGGGTCCTGCACCGGCTGCGCCGGGGACGCCAGCCCGGTGAACGTCCAGCGTTCGGAGCGGTGGCTGACCGCATCGCCCGCCCACCAGGTGCGGGCCAGCCCAAGGATCTCCTCGAGCACCGCGCCCCGGGTGGCGCCATTGAGGCCGTACACCTCGCGTTCACCGGGCTGATCGATCCCGGTGACGAAGCTGAGCAGGAGCCGTCCGTCAGACAGGCGATCGAGCTGGGCGAGCTCCTTGGCCAACAGGAACGGGTTGCGCCCCAGCGGGACGACGTTCGCGCCGAGGCGCAGCCGCTGCGTGCGCCCGGCGACGAGCGCCAGGGCGAGCAGGGGATCGAGCACCGGCCCGGCCGGGAGGTCAGACAGCCAGATGCCGTCGAAGCCGGCCGCCTCGATCGCGGCGGCGAAGCCGAGCACGTCGGCGCTCGTCCGCAGGCCGCTGTGCGGCGAGATGGCGAAGCGAACCTTCACGTATCCATGGTCGCAGGCCGGTGCGCTGGCCCGACGGGCGCCGGGCCCATAGACTCGCCGGCACTGTCATCCGCGCGTCCCGGAGGAGTCCGATGTCGACCTCGCCCGCAGATTTTCAGCACTCCGGACAGCGGACCCTCATTTGAGGTTTCAACGCGCGATTCCGCCGGGTCCGGCGGCGCCGGCCGAGGCGATCTACACCGGGCTGGACCTCGGTGCCCACGCGCCGTCAGATCGTCCGTACGTTGTCTGCAATTTCGTCGCCAGCGCCGACGGCAAGGCCACCGCGCAGGGGACGAGCGGATCGCTGGGCGGTGACGGTGACCGCGCGACGTTCCGCCTGCTGCGCACGCAGGTCGACGCCATCCTGGCCGGTACGAGCACGCTGCGCGTCGAGCGCTACGGGGCGTTGGTGCGCGACGAGCGGATGCAGCGAATCCGGGTCGACGAGGGCCGCGCCCGGCAGCCGCTGGCCGTGGTCATCAGCCGCAGCGGGAACGTGCCGTTTGAGATCCCGCTGTTTGCCGATGCCGCCTCGCGCGTCGCCATCTACGGGCCGGCGGACCTCGAGGTGCCGCCGTGCGCGGCGGCGGTGCAGCGCCACGCACTGCCGGCCGGGGGAGAGGGCGAGCTGGCCGGCGTGCTGCGCTCGCTGCACGACGACGACGGCGTGCGCTCGCTGTTGTGCGAGGGCGGCCCGTCGCTGTTCAACGCGATGCTCGCCGAGGATCTCGTCGACGAGCTGTTCCTCACGGTCGCGCCGGCGCTGGTCGGCGGCGACGCACTCGGGATCACCGGCGGCCGGGCGCTCGGCGGTCCGCGAACGCTGCGGCTGATCTGGGCCCTGGAGCGCGAAGGGCACCTGTTCCTGCGCTACGCGCGCGACTGAGGCGCGCGGGCCGACGCCGCCGGCGCAGCCACGCGGGACCGGCGCCCGCGGCCCGTCACAATCCGGGACTGTGAGCTCGATTCGCGAACCACGCCTCGCCGCCGGCCAGCGCGTCGATTGCGTCGGCGTGCTCGTGCATCCATCCCGCGACATCGACAAGCCACTGCATGGCCTGTTGGGCTGGGCCGATCGCGAGGGCGTGGCGGTCGTCCAGGTCCCGGTCGTCGGTCAGGAGCGCGCGGTCGCGGAGCCGGGCGCCGCCGACGACTGCGACCTGCTCGTCTCGATCGGCGGGGACGGGACGATGCTCGCGGCGATTCGGACCGCGGTGACCGCTGACCGCCCGGTGCTCGGCGTCGCCTGCGGCAGTCTCGGGGTTCTCACGGCGGTCTCCGCCGACATGCTGCCCGCCTCCCTCGACCGGTTTCGGCGTGGCGATTGGTCGGCGCGGCTGCTCCCCGCCCTCGACGTGTCGACCGGCGGCGGCGCTTTCTTCGCCATCAACGATCTCGCGGTCGTGCGGGCCGGCGTCGGCCAGGTGCGCGTCGCATCGCGCGTTGACGGAGTTCTGTTCAGCCGGCTCGCCGGGGATGGGTGCATCGTCAGCACGCCCGTCGGCTCCAGTGCCTACGCGCTCGCCGCCGGCGGTCCGCTGCTCGCGCCCGGCTCCGAGGCGTACCTGCTCACTCCTCTCGCCACCCACGGCGGCTCGCGCCAACCGCTGGTCATCGGCGCCCGGTCGACGCTGAGGCTCGAGATCGCGACGGGAATCGGCGGCGCCCGCCTGGAGATTGACGGGCAGATCGTCGCCGCCGAGCTCGACGGCCTGACCGTCGGCTTTCGTCCCGCGGTGGCGCGGCTCGTCGGCTTCGCCGAGCAGGAGCCGCTGTTCGCAACTCTGCGCCGGCGACAGGTCATCGTGGATAGTCCGCGGCTGCTCGCCGAGGACGCCGGCCGCGCGCCTGACTGCGACGACTGGTAGCTCGCTCGGAGCCCTCCGGGGCTCCCCATCCGGCGGCGCCGGTTAAGGGCCAGCGCGGATGTGGCGCCGGCGTCTCCGCGGCGCCGGGGTCACTCGGCGCGGGCGGCGCTGAGCTCGGCGCGCGCTGACCGCGCGCGACCGTCGCTCGCCACGTACGCGCGCAGCTCGCCGATCAACGGCGATTGGCCCAGCTCCGAGCGGCACGGCAGCCAGTTCGGCAGCTGGAACGCGCTGGTGAGATCGGGCTTGGCGTCCGGCGACTTGCCGGCGAGCACCAGCTCGAGCGCGGCGATGCCGCGCCCAGTGTGCACGTTGATCGTGGCGATCGCATCGAGCGGGAAGGACGCCGCCTTACGGCCCAGCCACGCCCCGGACATCAACCCGGGCTTGACGATGAGCACCCTCCGGTCGGTGACGATCATCGCCTGGCGGGAGCGGCCGGGGAGGACGGTGACGATCTCCTCGCCGTCGCTGAGCGCACCCTCGGCGAGCCGGCGCGCCTTCCGGTGCAGCTGTTCGAGGGCCGCGGTCATCGTCTCGCTGATGGCTCGTCCGGTGACCGCTAGCGCGGGCTGGCCGCCAGCGCATCCTCGGCGGCATCGCCCACGGCGGGCTCGACCCCGAGCACCGCCCGGGTGAGCAGCGTCCACAGGGTCGCGCGTTCGCCGGCGTCGAGAGCCTGGAGGACATCGTCCTCGATCGACTCCTGCGCGCGAGCGGCGCGCTGGAGCGCCTGCCGGCCGGCCTGGGTGATGTGGACGCGATGGCGCCGGCGGTCCTCGGGGTCGCGGCGGCGCTCGAGGTGGCCCAGGTCCTCGAGGTCGTTGAGCAGCAGGACGACGTTCTTGGCGTCCATGCACAGCGCGTCGACGAGCTCCTGCTGCGGGGCGCCGTCATGGTCGCTGAGATAGCTGAGCGCCATCAGCAGCCGCAGATCCATCCCGAGCAGCTCGGGATCGCTGCGCCGCATGACCTGTTTGGCCAGGCGGGCCAGCAACAGCATCGAGCTCGTCGCGTATCGGGGGTTCTCGCTGCCCATGTGTTCACAGTATAGCCCCGATTGCAAGGATCATTCCTTCATCGAGCAGAATACCGGTCTCACCATTTATATCTGTTCCAGGGATGATCCATGCTATGGTGCGTTCCGGAAACCGCAACCCAAGGACCGCCGATGAGCCCGAGCCCCCCCACACCCTCCGCCGTATCAGCCCCCAATCGCTGGGCCGTACTGGCCCTGCTCGGGGTCGCCCAGCTGATGGTCGTGCTCGACGCGACGATCGTGAACATCGCGCTGCCCTCGGCGCAGACGGCGCTGCACTTCTCCACCGACAACCGTCAGTGGATCATCACCGCCTACGCGCTGGCGTTCGGCAGCCTGCTGTTGCTGGGCGGCAAGCTCGGCGATCTGTTCGGGCGCAAGTGGACGTTCATCGCCGGGCTCATCGGCTTTGCCATCGCCTCGGCAATCGGGGGCCTGGCGCAGTCGTTCGGCACGCTCGTCGCCGCGCGGGCCCTCCAGGGCGCGTTCGGCGCGATGCTCGCCCCCTCGGCGCTCGGACTGCTCACGGTGACCTTCCACGGATCCGCCGATCGAGCCAAGGCGTTCGGGATCTTCGGCGCGATCGCCGCCGGCGGCGGCTCGCTCGGTCTACTGCTCGGCGGCGTGCTCACCCAAGCCGTCTCGTGGCGCTGGTGCCTGTACGTCAACCTCGCGATTGCGGTGCCTACGGCCATCGTGGCGCTGAGGCTGCTCGGCAACCAGCGCCGGCCGGACCGCGCTCCGATCGATCTGCCCGGCGTCGCGATCGGCTCCGCCGGCCTGTTCTCACTCGTGTACGGCTTCTCCAACGCCGAGACGAGCTCGTGGTCGGATCCGGTCACGGTCGTCGCCCTCGCCGCCAGCGCCGTTCTGCTCAGCGGCTTCATCGCCCTCGAACGGCGGGTCGAGCATCCGCTGCTGCCGTTGCGCATCGTCTGGGATCGGGCTCGCGGAGGCGCGTACGCGTCGATCGCGCTGGCCGCATCGGCGGTGTTCGCGGTCTTCTTGTTCCTCACGTACTACATGCAGCAGAACCTCGGCTTCTCCCCGCTCCAGACCGGCCTGGGATTCCTGCCCATGACCGCGATGATCGTGGTCACCTCCACGACCGTGCAGACGAGGGTGCTGCACCGGACCGGCGCCAAGCCCCTGGTCATGACCGGGATGGTGCTCGGGCTTGTCGCGATGCTGCTGTTCACGCGCCTGACCGGGGGCGGGGCCTACGCCACTCACGTGCTCCCGGGGCTGATGCTGACCGGGCTCGGCATGGGCTGCATCTTCGCTCCCGCGTTCTCGACCGCGACGCTCGGGGTGAGCACGAATGACGCCGGCATCGCCTCCGCGATGGTCAACACCTCGCAGCAGGTCGGAGGCTCGATCGGCACCGCGCTGCTGAGCACGATCTTCGCCAGCGCGGCGGCCGGTTACACATCCACCCACACCGCGGCGGCGGGCCTCGCCGGCGCGGCCTCCATCCACGGCTACACCACCGCGTTCGAGTGGGCGGCGGGGATCTTTGGACTCGGCGTGCTCGTCGCGCTGACCATCCTCCCGTCAGACGGCGCCGCCCGCGCCCGCATCGCCCAGACGCAGGCGAGCAGCGATCGCGGCCTCGCCCTGGAGACCACATGAGCACCACCCGCCCGCGGCCGGCGTCGCCACCCGCACGCCTCGCCCGCACTCAGTCCAGGAGATTCACCATGAACGCACGATCCAACCGAGCCGGCTTCCGCGCGGGAGAGTTCATCTCCCAAGATGCGGTGCGCGCCGCTCACGGCCGTCGGCGGCGCAATCCGCAGGCGGTTTCGGCTGACGCGCGAGCGCAGACGCCGGCCACTGCGGTCACCACGGCCGCCACGGCCACCAGAGGGGCATCGTCCGTCGCAAGTCCGACGCGGCCCCTGCGGCGGTGGTCCGTCGCCGAGCTCGTCGCCCGAGCCGGCGCCCGACCTGCCGACGGCATGAGCCACTAAGCGTCGGCTCGCTCACCCGGAGCGTTGACGTGACCGCCGCCGGTACCCCGCTCGCCGAGCCGCTCGCGGTGCCGGCGCCGGTCGCCGGCGAGGCAGGTGGCCGGCCCAGCTCCGCCGATCGGCGCCGCTGGCGCCGGCGGCTCGTGACCACGACGGTGATCGCCGTGTGCGTGGTCACCCTCGTGCTCGCCGTCCCCGGGCTGCGGCCGGTGGTGGGGGAGATCGCGCACATGAACCCGGGGCTCGTCGTCGCCGCCGTCGTGCTCGAGCTCGCGTCCTGTCTGAGCTTCGTGATCGTCTTCCGGCTGTTCTTCGCGCCGGTGCCGCGGCGCGAGGCGCGCGAGCTGGCTTGGTCGCAGATGGGCTCGGGCGCGCTTCTGCCCGGAGGCGGGGTCGGCTCCATCGCCGTCGGCGGGTGGTTGCTGCACCTCACCGGGATGCCGACCCGGCAGATCGTCCAGCGCTCGAGCGGCCTGTTCTTCCTGACCAGTGCGATCAACGTACTCACCCTGGCGGTGGCCGGGCTGCTGCTGTTGCTCGGGATCGCCGACGGCGCCCACGACCTTCTGCGCGCCGGACTCCCCGTGCTCGCCGGCGTCGGCGCGTGCGCGGCGGCCCTCGGTCTACCGATGCTTGCGCGGCATGTCTCCGGTGTCCACCCCCGCGCCGCCTGGCTCCAGGACATCGGCTCGGGCATCCCCGCCGCCCGGCGTGCGCTCACGCACCCCGGTTGGCGCCTAGCCGGCGCGCTGGGGTACCTGCTGTTCGATATCGCCGTGCTGTGCACCACGCTGGCCGCCGTTGGTCCCCTGCCGCCGGTCGCGCCGCTCGTGCTCGCCTACCTGGCCGGCTACCTCGCCAACGCGATCCCCGTGCCCGGCGGCATCGGCGTCCTCGATGCCGGGCTCGTCGGCGCTCTCGCGCTGTACGGGTTGCCGGTGACCCACGCGGCCGCCGCGGTGCTCGTGTACCACGCCATCGCATTCTGGATTCCGACCCTGGGCGGGACGGTCGGCTACGTCCGGCTCCGGGGACGGCTCGCCGCGACGTCGTAGACCGCCGCGGCGTCCGCCGCCATGACCCGCGCTACCATGTCGGATTTCATCGCGGCCAGGACCTGCTCCTCATCGGCGCTGCGCCCGTCGCGCCGGGTCAGATCGATGAACTCGTCGGTGACGAAGCCCGCGCGCAGGGCGACGGTCACCGCCTCGTCGTGCCAGCGCAGCCGAAACACGAACCGCTCGCGCGCCCGCCCGTGCTCCGGCTGGCCGAGCGACGGGTCCACGACGAAACGCTCCTCGCCCACGGCGCGGGTGACCAGCTCGAACGCATCGCGGGCACCGGGTCCGCCGAACGCCGTCTCGATCAGGATCGCACGACGTTGCACCGGCCGGCCCGCGTCCAGCAGCGGCAGGGCACGCTGCATCACCTTAAACGCGTGGGCCACGCCGCCCGGCGAGCCACCACCGTGATACTCCAGCATGTCCGCGAACGAGAACGAAAGCTCGCGAGACCGTTCGAGCACGACGATCCGGTCGGGCGTCACGCCCGCCGAGGCTACTCCTCGCCGCCGGCGACCCGGACACGACGGCTCGCGGCCCGGGGTGGCCGGCAGTCCGGCCCCCCAAATGGCGGTCACCGAGACGTCCACGTCGAGGCGTTCGCCTTCAGGCGCTCGGGCGGTTGCCGACAAAGAGAGGGATGGGCCGCTCGAAGGTCCGGATATGCCAGCCGCATTCATCGCTCGCCAGCCAATCTTCAATGACAAGCTCGATGTCGTCGCCTACGAGCTGCTGTTTCGTGGCGGCGGATACGTCGGCGGCGCGCCGTCCGACAACTCCGAGCGGGCGACCGCGACGGTCATCCTCAACGCGCTGACCGAGCTCGAGCTCAGCCGGATCGTCGGCAACAAGCCCGCCTGGGTCAACGTCTCGCGGGAGTTCATCGTCGGCGGCCTCGCGCAGGTGATCCCGCCGGGGCAGGTCGGACTCGAGATTCTCGAGGACGAGCTGTTCGACGATGAGCTGATCGCCGCGCTGCGCGATCTCAAGCATCGGGGCTATCAGCTGGCCCTGGACGACTTCCGGTTTCGGCCGGGCGCGGAGCTGCTGCTCGAGCTCTTCGATGTCATCAAGCTCAACATGCCCGAGCTCGGGCGCGAGCGGATGGGTGAGCAGGTGGCGCGCCTCGCGCCGTACCGCGGCCTGGTGCTGGCCGACCGGCTCGCCACGCGCCCGGATCATGAGTTCTGCGTCGGGGCCGGCGTCGATCTGTTCCAGGGCGGCTTCTTCTGCCAGCCGGCGGTCGTCGGCACTCGCGGCATCGCCGCCAACCGCCTCGCGCTCCTCCAGGTCGTGGCGGCGCTTCATGCCCCCGGCGTCGATCTGTCCGACCTCGAGCTGCTCATCGTCCGCGACGTTGCTCTCAGCTTCCGCTTGCTTCGGTACGTCAACTCGGCGTACTTCGGGACGCGGGGGGAGGTCCGGTCGATCGGTCAGGCACTCGCCCTGCTCGGCGTCGACAATGTTCGCCGCTGGGCGACGCTCAGCGTCCTCGCCAGCATCGACGACAAGCCAACCGAGCTGACCGTGACCGCGCTCATCCGCGGCCGGTTCTGCCAACTGGCGGGCGAGCAGCTCGGGCTCGGCGACCCGGCGGAGCTGTTCACCCTCGGTCTGTTCTCCGTGATCGACGGCATGATGGACGCGCCGATGCTCGACGTGGTCGCGTCGCTCCCGCTCGCCGAGGACATGCGGGACGCCCTTGCCCTCCGGCGCGGGCCGAAGGGCCAGCTGCTCGACTGCGTCGTCGCCCTGGAGACCGGCGAGTACGCCTATCCGCGGACGGTCGTTGCCGGCGTCGGCGAGCTCTACCTCACGTCGCTCATCTGGGCCAACACCGCGGCTGAGTCGCTGTTCGGCGCTCCGGGGACCACGTCGGCCCCCGCGACCGCCCGGCTGCCGCGTGCGGCCGACGTGCGCACGGCCCCCGCGTCCGCGCCCACGCCCGCGCCCGCGCCCGCCCCCGCGTCCGCGCCCGCGCCGGCGCCCGCGACGGCGACGGCGACGGCGACGCGAGGCGGTCTGGCGGTGCGGGTCGCGGCGGCCTGTGCTGGGTGGGTCCACCGGCGGTTCGGTGGTGGGCGTCCGCGCCGAGACGTCACGGCGCGCGACGGCGCCTGATCGGAGCAGTCGGTCACGGGTCGGCGGCGGGGGCGTTGCCCCAGTCGATCTCCGCCAAGCGTTGACGGAGCTTCTCTCCCCGGCCGGGGTTCAGCGACTCGATCCATGCGATCCGGCCGTGTAGATGCGCTCGCAGATCGGGGGTCCCGGAGCGATTCTGGCTGCCGGGCCCGTCGCGCGCGGCGTTGTGCAGGATTGCCTTGAGGCGGTCGTACTCGTCGCGGGCGATATTGGGGTGGGCGTTGACGACGATGCCGCAGATCGATTGGCGCCTGGCCGCGGTGCGCATCGATGATTTGTCGCGGTTGAGCACGAAGCCCTCCTCGCGAGCGATCTTCGTGGCGAACGCCTGGAGCTGAGCGCTCTGGCGGCGTAGCCGCGCTGGCCCCGAGAAGGTGAGATCGTCGGCATAGCGCGAGTAGTTCAGACCGAGCGTGGCGGCGACGCCCGAGAGTCGCCGGTCCAGGCGGAACGCTGCGAGATTGGCCAACGCCGGGGACGTCGGCGCGCCCTGGGGCAGGTGCGGGGTGGCCAGCTGGCGCCCCAACCAGAAATGCGCCTGGACCAGCCGGGATGACCCCGGCGGCGGGACCTGCCGCCAGACCGCCACCGGGACCGCGTTGGTGCACAGGCCGGTGAGTGCGTGCGCCACCGCGGGCTCGTACCCCAGGGTGTGAAAGATGCCGTAGATCCGGCCGGCGGTAATCGAGGCAAAGAAGTCCTTGACGTCGAGACGCAACACCGTGTCCTGACCGGCGTGCCGCTGCGCGTGGGTGATCACGGATCGTCCGCGAACGAACCCCTGAGCACTCGGGTGGGCGGGAACGTCATCAAGGATCTCGTGCAGAACCCAGCGTTGGATCTCTTTGAGCCGCGCCTTCGGGGCCTCGATCACTCGCGGCAGCCCGCTGCGGCGGGACACGGTGCGGTACCGGTAGTTGCGCAGCTTGGAGGCGGTCACGGTGCGCTCGAGGCCGCGGACGTCAGCCAGCCACGCCAACTGACCAATGCTCAGCTCGAGCGTCTCGGCCAGCCCGGCAACCGACTCGATCGCAGCGATCGGCCAGCCATGAGCGAACGTCGAGGGCTCGCGGCTCAGCCCGCGCCCGATCTGCGGCGGCTCCGGCGCAACGGCCCTCACCCGACGTGCCGTCAGGAACGACTCGATCACATACGTCAACTCGGAGCGCCGGTGCACCGGCGCGGATCGGTAGACCGCAGCCACGTGCAGCGCCAGGCCGCTCATCCAGCTCGGCCAGTGATCCACACTGCCCGCGCCGCGCTCGGCCATCTGCTCGGCGTCCCAGCGACCCGAGAGAAACGCCCGCGCAAGCGTTGCGGCAAGGCTGCGGCGTATCCGAGCGTCGTCCACGATCAGAATGATTGCGGCACCGCGCCCCGACTGCTTCACGTCGTGCGTGCCCCGAAGTGCCTCCGAACGGATGCACAAACGGGCACGCGATGCACTGGCTCAGGTGATCAACCATCCCCGGGGTAACCCCGGAGAGCAAAGGCGCGCTCGCAAGCGCGCTCCGCCTGACTCGGTGCGACAGCGCCGCCCGGCGTACGGTACCGGAACGGCCCGGGCGACTGCCGCCCCTAGAGACGGCGATCGCGCTCGAAATGCGCCCCGCAGCTGCGCACAATGGTGATCAGGTGAGATCCGCCGCGCTGAGCGCCGCTTCGAGAGCGCACCCGTCCCGGTGACCGTTGCGGTGCGAGCCGCAGCACTCAGGACACACTCCCCGCGACTTCAACGGCGTCAGGCCGCTCCACTGATGCTCGGCGAGCAGGCGGCGGAACTCGGTGTTCTGCCGCAGCACCTGCTCGACGTCCGCAGGACTGAGGCGAATCGCGCTATCAGACATGCCACAAGAGTACTCCTGGTGGTCCGAGCACGATCCGGGCCGATTAACCGTGGATTCGCACCCCGATGCCGGCGGGTCGCGCCGCCGCATCTGGCTTGCGTGAACAGTCCGCTCGTGGACAATGCTCCGTTGAGCAATCCCGACGACCGCCGAGGACTCGAATGACAAGCAAAGCCGACTTCAACGCCGAGGAATGGTCCACCATCGTTGACGGACCGCTCTACGCGGGCATGCGCGTGATCAGCGCCGACCGTGGCGGCACGTTGCGTGAGAGCCTGGCGATGGGCCGCGCCTATCAGCACGCGCGTGAGCATCACGGGGAGAGTGAGTTGCTCGACGAGCTGGTCAAGTCGCCGCCGTCGATCGATGCCGACCGGGTCCGTGAGGCGGGCGGGGACATCGCCGCCGTCGCGTCGCAGCAGCTGCGCGACGCGATCGGGATCCTGGAGACGAAGTCGACGGCCGGCGACGTTGACGCTTACAAGCGGTTCGTGATGACCGTCGCGCAGGCGGTGGCCGGCGCTCACAAGGAGGGCGGCTTTCTCGGTCTCGGTGGCAAGCAGATCAGCGATGCCGAGAACCAGGCGCTCGACGAGATCTCGAAAGCGCTCGGCTCGCCCCCGGCCACCTGAACGAGGCCGTTGACCCGCGCGCAGAGCGGCTGGCACCAGCCGCTCTGCACCGTCGCTAAACGCGATCGCGGGCGCCCAATCTACGAGAGCTTGATCGTCTTCTCCAGAACCTGCGCCAAGAGCGCCTGGCCGGCGTAGCTGGGATGGATCCCGCACATGCCGGGCCCGATCTGCGTGAGCAGGCCGGCCGTGCAGGTGTCGTCACCGGAATGGACGGATGCGGCCTCGAGCTCGCCGTACCCGTCGGCGATCTTCACGTGGAAGGGCGCGGCGGCCGAATCCTGCACCTTGTTGAGCAGGAGGGACAGCCCGTTGTCGGTCGGCGAGGCGTAGTTCAGCGAGTAGTAGTTGACGATCACGATCTGACCCTCGTAGCGCGCCTTGCTGCGGACAGCGGACAGGATCGTGTGGATGTTCCTGGTCACGCTCGCCGCAGTGGCGTTCTGCTCCGCGGTGCTGGCGCACGAGTCCGACGTCGTTTCCTGGCAGACGAAGAAGTCGTTGGCTCCGATCATCAGCGTCACCAGCCGCACGTTGTGGTGCGTGCGCAGGTACGACAACGCGAAGGCCAGCTGCGAGCCCCGGTAGCTCGCATGCAGCGGGTAGCTCGTCCGATAGTTCGAGCTCGTGTGCGCCGGGTTGTTCTCGCAGCCGTTGCTCGGCGCCGACACGTTGACCAGGCTCGACGACGTCTCGCCCGGGCACGACGCGTTGGCCACCGACAGGTGGAGCTCGGCGCCGAGCTGCTCCGGGTAGCCGAGGAAGGCCGCGGCGTTCTGGTAATCGGGAGCCGGCACAACCTGCGACTCCATGTAACCGAACGTCACCGAGTCGCCGAGCGCCAGATACTGGCTGCCCGGGACGACGGGCAGGTTCGCGACATGTTGCTTGCCGGACCCGGACTTCTTCTGCTTGCCGTGAGCCGGCTTGTTCGGCTGGGCTGAGGCTTTCGCCATTGCCGAGCCACTCGCCAGCGCGAGCGACGCCAGGGCAAAGACGACGATCAGCGCGCCAACGGCCCGCGCGCCTTGGAGACGGTGCATATGGTCCTCCCTCGTACGTTTTCGGCGACCGACCAACAACCGGCACCGGCAGACACGTTAATCGTACCTGCGCCCGTCAGTCTCGGGTGCACCTCCTCGGATGCAGTGCCTCCGGGTATCGACGGATGCCGACGGATGCCGCCGCGACTCTTCGGCACGGAGTTGGTTGCGCCCGTTGCGATCGAACCGCTCCTAGACTTCGGCCGATGTCATGCGGCGCCGATGTCAGCATCGATCCGGACGATCTTGCCGCGTACCTGAGGGTGCTTGCTCGACTGGATGAGCTGCCGGTCGAGCACCCCGATGCGGTCGCCGTCCGGCGGGCCACCGCGAGCGTATTCAAGACCGTCAAGGAGCGCCGGCGAGCCGAGCGGCGGGCCGCGATCCTCGCCAACGATGAGGCGGTCACGGCTGCGACGGCGACCGGCGCCCCGGGACGGCTCGACGACGAGACCCGTGGACTGCCGCTCGTGGCCGGCGCGGACGGGGCTCACGCCGGCGAGCTGTTGAGGGCGCGCGGCTGCTACGTGTGCAAGACCCGTTACCGACGAGTCGACGCGTTCTATCACCAGCTCTGCCCGGAGTGCGCGGCGCGCAACCGGGCGCGGCGGGCGGCGCGAACGGATCTGACCGGCCGGCGGGCACTGCTCACCGGCGGTCGCGCGAAGATCGGCATGTACATTGCGCTGCGCCTGCTGCGTGATGGCGCCGAGACGACGATCACGACCCGGTTTCCGCGTGACGCGGCACGGCGGTTCGCGGCGATGAAGGACAGCGGCGAGTGGTTGCAGCGCCTGCGTGTCGTGGGGGTCGATCTGCGTGATCCCGCCCAGGTGATCTCGCTGGCCGACTCGGTCATCGCTGCCGGACCGCTCGACATCCTCATCAACAACGCCGCCCAGACCGTCCAGCGCTCCCCCGCGTCCTACGCGCTGCTCGCTGAGGCGGAGGCGGCGCTGCTGACGTCGGGTCCCATACCGGAGCTCGTCACGATCGGGAAGGCCGCGCCCGGAGGTGCGATCGCGCCGAGCCGCGGCGGCGGGTATTCGGCACCCCACTGGGCGCCGACGCCGCAGATCCTCACCGAGCTGTCGCTCGCCGCGCGCTCGGCCTCACCGGCGCGGGTGGCGGCGGGTGCCGCGATCGATGCCGGCGGGCTGGTCCCTGACTCCGATCCGATCAACAGCTGGACGCAACGGGTCCACGAGGTGGATCCGATCGAACTGCTCGAGGTGCAGCTCTGCAACGTCACCGCACCGTTCATCCTGATCGGACGACTGCGTGGCGCGCTGGCCGCATCCTCCGCGCGACGGACCTACATCGTCAACGTCTCGGCCATGGAAGGGCAGTTCAGCCGTGGCTACAAGGGTCCTGGTCATCCGCACACGAACATGGCCAAGGCCGCGCTCAACATGCTGACACGCACGAGCGCACAGGAGCTGCGTGCCGACGGCATTCTGATGACCAGCGTTGACACCGGGTGGATCACCGACGAGCGGCCACTGCCGACGAAACTGCGCTTGGCCGATGCCGGCTTCCATGCTCCCCTCGACCTCATCGACGGCGCGGCCCGGGTGTACGACCCGATCGTGCGCGGCGAGGCGGGTTACGACCTCTACGGATGCTTTCTCAAGGACTACGAGCCTGCTCCCTGGTGAGCGCTGCCGGCCAGGTCGCGAGACGAGCTCCAGCCACCGCAGCGCTCCACAACTAACATCGTGGCTGCCCCGTCACCGTCGAAACGCGAGACTCTCCCAATGTCCGATCTCAATGTGGTCGCTGTGCTCAAGGCAAAGCCCGGCACCGAAAGCGTCGTCGAAAACGCCCTCGCTGCGCTGGTGCAACCCACCAGAGAGGAAGCGGGATGCATCAGCTACGAGCTCTTTCGTTCGGGCAGCGATGCGAATACGTTCATCACCATCGAGAAGTGGCGCTCCCAGGAGGATCTGGACGCTCACTTGACGACTCCGCACATCGCGCAGGCGCTTCAGGCCGCCGGAGACGCCCTTGACGGGGGTCCCGCGATCCATCCGCTCGCGCCCGTCAGCGGCTGAAGGTCTCACGCTCTAGCGCGGTCAGGGCCGGCGCTCCCGCCGCGGCAGTCCGTCGGTGCTGTCGCGCCGACGGCGGCGCGCGATGCGAAACACTCCAGGCGTGGATAACGGCCAGATCGCCGATCGCTTGGATGCGTTCGCGGTGCTGCTGGAGCTCAGTGACGCCAACCCGTACACGACGCGGGCCTATCGCCGCGCCGCCGCCGGCATCCGGGTGACGCCCGCCCCGATCGCCGAGCTCGTGCGGGCCGGCCGCGTGCGTGAGCTGCGAGGCGTCGGCTCGGGAATCGAGTTGCGCCTGCGTGAGCTGCTGGAGACCGGCGAGATCGCGGAGCTGGCCGCGCTCGAACGCGA
>Ga0208717_1000355_pt1 | contig 16156 bp, 17 predicted proteins | sample NGESurF53shallow_FD_184489 | JGI IMG/M metagenome (GOLD analysis project Ga0208717, IMG submission 184489) | Arctic peat soil microbial communities from Barrow, Alaska - NGEE Surface sample F53-3 shallow (SPAdes) | ecosystem: Environmental > Terrestrial > Soil > Wetlands > Peat ... | reverse complement strand
GTCGAGCTGTTCCAGATTCTCGATGCGATCATGCGGCGCCGGCTTCTCGCCAGAGCCCATCAGCCGGCGCGAGGCGGCACGGTAAAGCGTATCCACCACCAAGGTCGATTTGCCGCCGCCGGAGACGCCGCTGACGCAGGTGAAGGTGCCCAGCGGGAAGTCCGCGGTCACATCCTTGAGGTTGTTGCCGCGCGCGCCGACGACCCGCAGCATCCGCTCCTTTTGCACCGGCCGGCGCATGATCGGCGCCTCGATCCGCCGCCGCCCGGAGAGATAATCCCCCGTCAGCGATTTCGGATTGGCCGCGACCTCCACCGGCGTCCCCTCGGCGACCACATGGCCGCCGTTGACGCCGGCGGCCGGGCCCATGTCGATCACATGATCGGCCGCGCGGATCGCCTCCTCGTCGTGCTCCACCACCAGGACGGTGTTGCCGAGGTCGCGCAAGCGCCGCAGCGTGCCGAGCAGGCGTTCATTGTCGCGCTGGTGCAGCCCGATGGAGGGCTCGTCGAGCACATAGAGCACGCCGGTCAAACCCGAGCCGATCTGGCTGGCAAGGCGGATGCGCTGGCTCTCGCCGCCGCTCAGCGTCGCCGAGCCGCGCGCCAACGTCAGGTAGTTGAGCCCGACATCGTTGAGGAAGCGCAGCCGATCGACGATCTCTCGCAGGATGCGCCTGGCGATCTCCTGGCGCTGCGGGGTGAGCGTTTCCATGACGCCTTCGAACCACGGCAACGCGGCGCTGATCGAAAGTTCGGAGGCTTGGGCGATGTTGCTGCCGGCGACCCGGACGGAGAGCGCCTCGGGCTTGAGGCGCGCGCCGCCGCAGGTCTCGCATGGGCGTTCGGCGCGGTAGCGCCCCATCTCCTCGCGCACCCAGGCGCTGTCGGTTTCGAGGAACCGGCGTTCGAGGTTGCGGATGACGCCCTCGAACGGCTTGGTTACAGTATAGGCACGCACGCCGTCCTTGTAGGTGAGCGCGACGGGTTCGTCCTTCGCGGTGCCGAACAGGATCGCCGCGCGCACGCTCGCCGGCAGATCGGCCCAAGGCGTGCGGGTCGGGACCTTGAAGTGCCGCGCGAGGCTTTGCAGCGTCTGGTCGTAATACGGGGTCTGCGCGCCGGACCACGGCGCGATCACGCCGTCGGCGAGCGAGCGGCGCTCGTCGGGCACCACAAGCGCGGGATCGAAGAAGCCCTGCGTGCCCAGCCCGTCGCAGGTCGGACAGGCGCCGTGCGGGCTGTTGAAGCTGAACAAACGTGGCTCGATCTCCTCGATCATGAAGCCGCTGACCGGGCAGGCGAAGCGCGAGGAGAACACCGTGCGCGCGTCGGTGTCGGCGATGTCGGCGTAGACGATGCCATCGGACATCGCGAGGGCGGTCTCGAAGCTGTCGGCGAGGCGCTGTTCCAGGCCGGGGCGGACGACGATTCGATCGACGACCGCCTCGATCTCGTGCTTGACCTTGCGGTTGAGCGCGGGGACTTCGGCGATCTCGTACAGCTTGCCGTCCACCTTGGCGCGGGTGAAGCCGCGGCGCTGGAGTTCGGCCAGTTCGCGGCGGTATTCGCCCTTGCGGTCGCGCACCACCGGGGCGAGCAGCAGCAAGCGGGTGGATTCGGGCATCGCCATCACCCGATCGACCATCTGGCTGACCGTCTGCGCCTCGATCGGCAGGCCGGTGGCGGGCGAATAGGGCACGCCGACTCGCGCCCACAGCAGGCGCATGTAGTCGTGGATCTCGGTCACAGTGCCGACGGTGGAGCGCGGATTGCGGCTGGTGGTCTTCTGGTCGATGGAGATGGCGGGCGACAGCCCCTCGATGCTGTCCACGTCGGGCTTGCCGGCGAGTTCGAGGAACTGGCGGGCGTAGGAGGACAGGCTCTCGACGTAGCGGCGCTGGCCCTCGGCGTAGATGGTGTCGAAGGCGAGCGAGGACTTCCCGGAGCCGGACAGACCGGTGAGCACGGTCAGGCGGTCGCGTGGGATGACCACGTCGACGTTCTTGAGGTTGTGCTCGCGGGCGCCCCGCACATGGATGGTGTTGGCGTGGATGGTGTTGCCGGCCATGCGGCGCTTATGCCCCGATTCGCGTTGTTCTTGGGATGTTCGCGCCTTATATGGCACGCTGGCGCCGCGAGGAATAGGGTTTCATCGAGTCGGGGACGCGCGCTAGGGATGCGTTAACCGCTGGTGGCGGCGAATACCGTTTCGGATGGATTGGGGACAAGCGATGGCCGGCAGCGTCAACAAGGTGATCCTGGTGGGCAATCTGGGCAAGGACCCGGAAGTGCGGACCACGCAGGCGGGGATGAAGATCGTCAACTTCACGATGGCGACCAGCGATACGTGGAACGACAAGGCGAGCGGGGAGCGCAAGGAGCGCACCGAGTGGCACCGGGTGGTGATCTTCAACGAGCGCCTGGCCGACGTGGCCGAGCGGTTCCTCCGCAAGGGCCGCAAGGTCTATGTCGAGGGGGCGTTGCAAACGCGGAAATGGACCGACCAGTCGGGCGCGGACAAGTACACGACCGAGGTGGTGATCGAGCGGTTCCGGGGGGATTTGACGCTGCTCGACAGTGCGCGGTCCGAGGAGGGCGCTTCTAGCGGGGGCGGATTTGGCGGCACACGCGCGGGCGGCGCGGCACCGGCGGCCGGCGGCGGGCGCGGCGCGCCGTCCTGGGAGGCGCCGAAGGGGGGCGACCTGGACGATGAGATTCCGTTCTAAGACGGAAGATGCCTGGTGCGTGGGCAAGCCGTTTGCGGCGTCCTGCTTGTCGTAGCAGGCTATGGGAGTTCCGCAGCCGCTCCGGCGGCGCCAGATGCGGGAAGCCGCACGGTCCTGAACTGCCGACAGATCAAAAACGATTCTGCTCGCCTTCAGTGCTATGACGAGTTGCCGCCTGATGTCGCTCGCAATGGGGGCGCCAGCGAGGCGTTACGGGCTGCCGACGACGACAAAGGAGTCGTCGCAAAATGGGCCGGATCGAGCAACATGCGGACCAGGCCGTTCCATGTCGATGGTCCTTGGGAACTCCAATGGACAACAGGGAAGGGCCTCTTTGCCGTCACGCTTCATAGGCTTGGCGGAGAGGGCGCGGAATCGGACCTTTTGACGAATGGGTTGGCCGCAGCATCTAGTCGATCATTCCAACCAACTGGCGGCGACTTCTATCTGGAGGTTGATGCAATGCAAGCGTGGACAGCACGCGTCGTAGCGTTGCCTGGGTCGATCGTTCCGCCTTCGTCACCACCGACTCAAGAGCCATTGCTGGCCGTCGAGGGAGACCAATCGGGGCTTCCGCCCTGCGATGGTCCCGGCGTCGACGAGACCTTACGCTCTCTGATCGAGAACTCCCCGATGGGCAAGACGATGCACATCAGTGTCTTACACGTGGGCCCAATCTCTTCCAGACCGATTCGGGACGGTATGGCAATTTGCAAGTCGACGGTCCTGACAAACGGGGGAGAAATGACATATGAATTTCAGTTCTATCGAACAGACGGCGGTGAGTTCGTTTTTGGCAAACCAACTACGCCATAGGTGCGGCGATTCTACGTCCGCGATCCCCTCGGCCGTTTGCTCAACATCCTGAGGCACGCATCTCGAGATGAACGGTGGACCAGGGATTGCGCTTCTGCGCGGAAATGCCTAGTCATACGACTAGTCACTTAGTCGGATGGAGATTCCCTTGAAGAGTTGGCGGGTTCAGGATGCCAAGGCTCGATTCAGCGAGCTACTCGAAACCTGTCTGCGGGAAGGGCCACAGCTCGTCACCAGGCGTGGTGCGGATGCCGCTGTGCTGGTTCCCGTTAACGACTGGCAGAGGCTGCAACGCGCGGCGAGGCCCACGCTGAAAGAGCTGCTGATGTCCGACGTTGCGCGCGGAGAGCTGAACGTCCCCATGCGTGGCGAAAAGCATCGACGTGAGCCGCGCGTGTTGGTCTGACGTCGATGTATCTACTCGACACGAATGTCGTGTCGGAGCTGCGCCGAATTCGCCCGCATGGAGCGGTGCTCGCTTGGCTGGAAAGCGTGGCCGACGAGGACCTGCACCTGTCCGCGGTGACGATCGGGGAGATTCAGGCCGGGATCGAGATCACGCGCGAACAGGATCGGGACAAGGCGGCGGAGATCGAGGCTTGGCTGGAGCAGGTTGCCCGGACCTACAACATACTGAACATGGACGCGAGGACGTTTCGTCTCTGGGCGCGCCTCATGCACCGCCGGTCGGACGCGCTGCTAGAGGACGCAATGATCGCGGCCACCGCGACGGTCCATAGTCTGACGGTGGTTACGCGCAATGTACGAGATTTCGGGAGGTTGGGCGTTCGCACCATGAACCCGTTCGACGGCCAAGGCCCGTAAGGCACCGTCGGTTCCGCGCTCAGCTCATTGCCGTCAGCGGCGCGGGAAGGTCCTTGGGCAACGGGCACTCATACGCCCGCCCTCCGGTGCGCTTCGCGTGATCCGCCCGCGCGCGCTCCAGCAACGCCGGATCGCGGAGCACGTCGATCGCGGTGCCCGCCATCACTTTGGCCACATGCACCATCCCCTTGTGCGCCGCCGGCGTCTTCCCTTGGGCGGTCAGCTGCCAGGAATGGCCGGGCGTGCCGATCGCATAGGTCGCGCCGCGCGCATAGACCGTCGGGACGGCCCAACTCACGTCGCCGAGGTCGGTCGAGCCGACCGAAGTGGAGCCGCCGTTTGACCCCAGCGGAACGATGAGGTCGCAGAGCGGCTTGTCGCCATCGACCTCCAGGCCGAAGCGGCGAAATGCCGCCGCGATGTCCTCGGGGCGCAACGTCGCCCTGATCTGCTCGGCGAACGCCCGATCCGCCTCGTTGAAGGAAGGCGGGCCGAGCCTCTCGAAATTGTCCTGCATCGCCCGCGCCAGCGGCGCATTGTCGACCATGTTCGACATGCCGCTGACGACCTGGCTCGCGACGCTCGTCTCGGTCATCAGCGCCGCGCCGCGCGCGATTTTCTCCACCCGTTCGACCAGCGAGGCCAAGCCGCGCGCGTCGATCGCGCGGACCAGATAGCGCACCTTGGCACGCGCCTGCACGACGTTGGGCGCGATGCCGCCCGCATCGAGCAACGCATAGTGCACACGGGCATCGGACGGCATGTGCTCGCGCAGATAGTTCACGCCGACATTCATCAGCTCCACCGCATCGAGCGCGCTGCGTCCGAGATGCGGCGCCGCCGCCGCGTGCGAGGCCCGTCCGGTGAAGCTGAAGTCGATGACCTTGTTGGCGAGCGAAGGGGATGCGTTGACGCCGGCGAACGGCGCCGGATGCCAGGAGATCGCGACATCGACGTCGTCGAACGCGCCGTCGCGCACCATGAACACCTTCCCCGCCCCGCCCTCCTCGGCCGGACAACCATAGTAGCGCACGCGCCCGGGAAGCCCGTTCGCGGCGAGATAGTCCTTGACCGCCGTGGCGGCGAGCAACGCGCCGGAGCCGAGGAGATTGTGTCCGCAGGCATGACCCTGGCCGTTCTGCCCCTCCACCGGCCGTTGTTCGGTGATGCCCGCCTCCTGGCTCAGCCCTGGAAGCGCGTCGAATTCGCCGAGGATGGCGATCACCGGACCGCCCTCCCCCGCCTCGCCCATCAGCGCGGTCGGGATCGCGGCGACGTTCGAGGTGACGCGGAAGCCCTCGGCCTCCAGCATCCGCCGATGCTCCGCGGCGGAACGAAATTCCGCGAAGTTCAACTCCGGCGTGCCCCAGATCGTGTCGGCGAGGGCGATGAACGCATCCCGCTTCGCGTCCACATGGCGCCAGACCTCTTCGGTGTTGTGCATGGCTCGATCGGACCTCTCGGTTGCGCTGCGCTGTGCGGATACAGGCTTCCCTGCGTCATCCGTCAACTGGCGCGGCGGCCGGATTGTTTGACGATCCGGCAGGATCCGGCCTAGATCGCACCTACAGCGGAGGGGTGGCCGAGCGGCCGAAGGCGGCGGTTTGCTAAACCGTTATACGGGGACAACTCGTATCGTGGGTTCGAATCCCATCCCCTCCGCCATGGGCGGCGGTTTCCTGCGGATTTCAGATGGATAGCGCCTTCCGTCCCCTTATCGCTCCCCTATAACCCGACGCGGACGAAAGCGAACGCTCGCGGTCTCTCGGCTTAGGTGTGATCCTGCACTGGAGGCAACATTGAGCGAAGAACAACCGCAGAGCCAACTCATTGACGACCGGGTGCGCGAGCTGTTCCAGTGGGTAAAGAACGAGGAACGCCAAGGCCGCATCGACCTCGCCGAGGAGATTGCCAAACGCGCCGGGGCTAGGTACGGATTGCAGTTGCGAGGGGCGATAAGGTGGGCGGTGGGCATTTCCATCGAGATTAGCTTTGTCGGCACGAAGCTGATCATCCGGCACGACGGGAGCGAATGGCAATTGCTTGAGTAGCCACAGCGCCGACGCAAGCAAAAAGGGCCGCCCCTCACGGAGCGGCCCCTTGTCGGCGATGAAGATGCTGGTGGATCAGCGATAGACTGCGATGGTAGCTCGGGATGCTGCGCCGTCCAAAAGCTTCGCCAGGATGCGAGCAGTCTTCGCATTCTCCCGAAGTACGTCCGTCATGGCGATCCAGGCCTCCGCGAGCTCCATTGTACTGCTGGCCTTCTCGCCGGCCTCGGTTAGCGCCACCCCATCCATCATCAGCAATTTGCTGCATAGGACGAGGGCCACTCGAAACGATTCACTTTTCTCCGCCCAGTCATCTCGATCCCCGAGAATCTCGGCCGATGGGTCCGGCCTGACTGTGGAAAGCAGGTCACGGGCGGTCGGCTTTCGCTTGGCGCTCATGGCTTCACCTCACGACCCGCACGCCGGGCGAGTGCCAGTGACGTCAGCTCCTCCAGGTCGGAGATGAACTTGCGCTTCGACCGCGCTGTCGGCTTACGCCATTCGTCCGGGCGGATGTCGAAGGTGTCGAAGATCAACTTGCACATCGCTTCGGATCGTTCGCTGTCTCGCTGCGGCGTGGCGAAGGGGAGTGGGATGATGGCGCCGCTCATGGCTGCGCCTCCCCTGCGGCGTCGCGCAGCGCAGCCAAGGCGAAGCGGGCCGTGCTGCCATCCCGGGCAAGGCCGGCTTCCTCGAACAACACCACTGCGACCTTCGCCTTCGCCTGCACTCCCTTCATCGTCACCGGCTGAATCTCCTCGATCTCGTCTGACGTGCGCCATCTGGCATCCAGCGGCGCGTCAGCCGCGTCGTCGTCATCGTCGGGGACGGCCGCGAGGAACGCGTTCTGCTGATGGAACAGAGCGCATAGATGGATCAGTCTGGCGTCTTCACCGGACAGAACATCGACCGCCAGCGCGAAGGCCAGTTGGTCATTCGACACGTCAGCGGAGGATGCGATCCCCGAGTCGAGGACCATTATTAGCGCCTGCGCCTTGGCGTGCAGCCCTGCCGCCGACCGGGCTGGCGTCGCGGTGATCTCCCGTATGATCTGGTCGCGCACGTCGTTGGCCAGCCCCAGCCGAGCCTCCTGGTCCTCGCTGGCTGGCGTGATGCCGCCGGGCGCAAGACGGCGGCCCTCGTCCGTGATGGCCTCTATCACGGCATCCTGGCGAAGCAACTGCGCATGTAGCTCCACCAGGCGAGCGTCGGGTGTGGTATGAGATTCGACAGCCTCGGACCCATCGCGAACCGGGTCCGGGGTCAGGCCGGGCGGGGTGGTCCCGCAAACCTTCCGTCCGGCCGCACTCTCTGGCGCAGGATGGGCATCGGGGAGTCCCGGCGCGGATGTAGATATGGTATGGGTGTCGGTAGCCTTGGGCATCGGACCGTTCCTTGCCTGGGGTCAGGCCCGGCGTCGGTGTTTGCTGCACCACGTCGGGCCGTCCGCCTGCTGGCGGGCCGGCAAGGCTGCGCACGGTCGGCGGGCGGCGTCAAGAGTCTTCCTGAACTGCCGGACAGCGGCGTCGTGCAGACGGACGCCGCGCGAGCAACAGCAAGCATCCCCAAGGCCTTGCCGGCCAAAGCCGAAGTAGCACCGACGCTAACTCGCGTAACCCACAAGATGTGTCCCGGCGCCGGGAACTTATAACGATTGTCAAATCTAACCGGCGCCGGTTAAGTCCGAACTTTTGCGCAACGTTCGCCGGACTCTGGCTGGCGAGATGATAGATTTGGCCGGCGCCGGCCAAATTGAAATTGGTTCTCCTCGCGCCTTCAGGATGTACGGTTAGTCGGCGGGATCAGCGATGGTTGGCTGGCGACGGCTGGCGACAGAACTGCTGGCGGCCACGGCGGGTAAACGCCACCGCCAAGCTCGAACAGGACGCCGCTCCCGAACACCGCCAACATGGCGCGGCCCCAGCCTTGGAGCTGGCCGGCGGCGACTGGGGTGGCCTGTCCCTGGACAGCGGTGAGGCTGTGGCCGGCTAGGGCGCCGAGGCCAAGCATGTGACCCCGGCTCTGCACCACCACCCTGGAATAGCCTGCCAGGGCGCCGTGGACGGCAGAAGCCGCATGGCCCCGGAGCGACGCCAACCCCGCCCCGGCGAGCTCGCCTGTGCCGCTCAAGGCAGCCATGCCCCGTAGGGTCGAGAGGCCGCGCCCGGAGGCGGTCAGAACACCGTGGCCGGTTGGGTTCGCCTGCCCTTGCGCGGCGGCGAGCGTGCGGCCGGATAGCGGTCCGACGCCGGTCGGATGAGCGCGGCCTTGTACGGCCACCCGCGAGTAGCCGATCAGGGCGCCGTGAAGACTAGGGGAAGCGCGACCTTGTATCGAGGACCGGCCCGACGCGAAGCCAGCGAGCGTGCCGGCGCCGGAAAGCGAGCCCTTGCCCTGCGATGCGGCGAGAACGCGCGCAGTCAAGAGTCCTGTGCCCGCCAACGCAGCGCGGCCCTGTAGAGCAGAGAGGCCGTGCCCGAAACCGAATAGGCTGCCGACACCCGTAATCGCACCGCGACCCTGCGAGGCGGCCAACGTGCGGCCCGCGAGAATGCCTGTCCCGGTCGGCTTGACGCGGCCCTGAACGGTTCCGCGTGTCAATCCAGACAGTGCGCCTCGTATGGTCGCAGTTGCTTTAGCCTGCGTCGCCGCAGTCGCGCGGGCTTTCAGTGCCCCGGTGCCGGTTAGATGTGACTTCGCCTGGACGGCGTTGGCGGCGCGGCCCTTCAGCGAGCCAATCCCGATCAGCCTGGCGCGCGCCGGCATCGCGACGAGCGCGCGAGCCTTGAGGGCACCGAGTCCAGTGAGCGCCCCCGCGCCGCGCCCAGCCATCAAGCTGCTACCGAATCCCGCGATCATACCGCCAGCCGGGATGTCCAATCCGGTCGGGCGAGGAAGCATACCCGCGCCCGCCATCGTAACGCCGCCGCCGGATGCCGCACCAATCCCCAGATACGCGATGGACGTTGTGTCCGCCGACACGCCGGTCCCGCATACGAGGAGCAGTTCCGTGCCGGCGAACGTGAGGTTGACCGGCGTATTTGACCCCGGCCACGCGGCCGCCGTGTAAATCGTGCCCGTGGCGTCGGCGAAGTGCCCGGCCGACGTGGATAGCGGGCCGATGGTCGCAAGGAGTGTCGCGCCGTCGTAAATCTTAACCAGCGAGTTCGAGATGGCGTAGAGAACATCGCCCAGCGCCAAGCTAATTGGATAGGTGCCCGGCGCCGGCAAATCGACGCGGAAAGTCTGCGTCGTGGTGACGCTGTGGACGTAGTTGACGCCCGCCAGCCGCACGTCGTACGACGTGCTGCGGTCGCGCAGGTTCAACCCCGTGGCGCTCATCCAGCCAGCGTTGATCCCGCTCGGCGATGCGGTCTGCGGGTAGACTAGGTTATAAGGCGAGGCGGTAATGGCCTGCGTCGTCGCGCCGTCAGTGACGTAGGCCGCCGTGTTGCGGAAGGCGAAGTCTTGGGGAAGGGTGGTCAAGCCGCGTCCCCCGCATCATCCCCGACCGCCGCGACCAGCCGCTCCGGCGGGTAGAGCTTCCGCAAATGCCGCCGTGCCGCTTCCCGATGCGAGCCCCGCAACAACGGGTCTTCGGCGATCCGGCGCAGCAGCGTCACCGCCAGTGCAACCGTCTCCTGCGCCGGCCCGGTGCTGGCGCTCACGAGGAAGCCCGGCCCGCCGAGCCGAGCACCTTGCCGCCTGCGCGCGGGGCGCCCTCCCGCGCGCGCTCCGTGGCTTTGCGCCGCGTCTCCGCCGCGCTGGGGACGATCCGCCCATGCCGCGCGTCGGCAAGCCATCGGCGCCATGCTCTCATTCCAGTTCGCCCACTTCCCAACCAGCGCGCCATCTACTCGGCCCTCTCGCCGGCCGCAGCCCCGCACAGTGTGTCGTAGCGCAACGAGAGCGGTCCCAACGCATCGGCCAGGGCGTGAATGCTGTGCTGCACCGCATGGATGCCCAACGTCGCCGCGAGCCGCTCAGCGGGCGCTGGCGGCGCGCCGTCAGCGGTCGCGTCGATAAGGCGCGACCACGCTCGCAGCGCCGCTTGGATTTCCGCGCCGACCGCCTCCGATTGCACGCGAAACGATTCGTTGGCGGCCACCGTGGCGTCGATCAGCTCGAGGCCCATCATGGCGACGCGCCCTGATAGTTCATCGCCGCGATTCGCGGCGCACCGCTGAAGACATTCCCGTCCGTTGTCGCGCTGGTCTGCGTCCCGGGCGGAGCGTGGACTTTCACGGTCAGGGAGGCACCGCCTTCGTGCTTGACGACGACCGGCGCGCGCGGCGAGTGTAATAGCGCGACCTGCGCCGCCGTCTCCTGTGACCGCAGCCGCGCGAGCACGGTCCCGGCGGGATCGCCCGATGGCCCAGCCGCCTCTCGCGCGCCGTTCTTGGCGAGCGCCGCCGAGAATTGCGCCATCGTCTCGCCCTGCTGCGAGCCGCCAGGGAGCGATGGCCAGATGCCCTTCAGCGCGTCGACGATCTGCGACTGGTGACGGCCGGATCGCAGGTCCGATTCCAAATCGCGCTGCGTCCGTGCCCGATACGCCGATGCCGCGAGTTGCCAGCCGGCCTTGTCCTGGGACTGTGGACTGAAGTCCTTCAGGCCCAGAACCTTGGCAAGGGAATGCCACGTCGCCGGAATGAACTGGTATCGCCCGGCGGCGCGGGACGTTCCGCCGGGGCCAGGACCGCCAGCGGGGAACTGCGAGAAATCCGTGAAGCGCGACCCACCATTTCGGACGTTATACCGACCGCGGCTCTCGGGCTGCGCGATCGTGTCGAGAAACGCCCGCTTCGTCGGGTCCATAGTAACGTCTTCGGCCTTCGTCGGCGATGCGCCGCCGAACATACGGTTCCACAATCCAGTGTGAATACCGAGGCGCTTGTACATCCAAGCGTCGAAGCTGTTTTCGCGCTCCGTTCGGAGCGCATTATTCTGCGCATCCGTATGGCCGATTATGCCGCGGGTTTTCCCCCAATTATTTTCGGCCGCTATAATGGCATTGAGCTTTCGGGCGAGCGCGGTCATGTCGCCGTTCACAGTCTTGATCCAGGAATGAACATCCTGCGCGATGAGATTCTTGTTCGCCTCCACCCACGCCGCCATCGCCTCGGCGCCGGCAGCGAGACCGGGCGCGAGGCGGCCAATTACCTCGCCCGCCAGTGCCTCAGTATCCTGGCCCAGCCTATTGAATTGCGAATTGAGGGCTTGGAGCGACCGGACTTGCACCGGCGACATCGCCGCCATCTTGCGCGCGGTCGCGATGTAGCTATCCAAAGCGCTGGTGCCAGCTTGAACGGCAGGGAACAGGGACTGCTGGAACGAAGCTCCGAAAATCGCAGTGCCATACTGAAGCTCTTTTTGCGCGTTGTGCATCGCGGCCAATTTATGCAGAACCTGATCCATAACCTTGTCAGGTTTGCCCTGGATGACTTTCGCGAAGTTCGCGCCGAACATACTCGACATCGCGCCGAGGAACTGCGGGTCGGCGGTGCCGATTTTCGCCTTATGCAGTTGCGCGTTAAGGTCCGCGACGCTGGCGGCTGCACCGTCGAAGCTTCCACCGGAAACCGCGCCCATGTTTCCGATGCGCTGCAACGCTGTGGTCCCAACACCGGCGCGACGGGCGAGGAGTTCCAAATCGTTTCCGACGCTGGCAAAGTGTCGAGTTGCCCCAGCGAATCCAGCAATCGACAGCCCTGCGCCAAGCTCGCCGAGCGCGGGCACGGCCCGCGATAAGCTCGCGAACAGCTTCTCGGCGTGGCCCGACATGTCGCGGATTCCGTGCGAAAGCGTCGCGACGCCCGCATTCGACGAGAGCCGGTCCATGGATTTGCGGAATCGATCTACGGGCGCCGACATTGCGCCGAGCTTCTTGTTGATCGCGTCGATCTGCTTCGAGGCATTATCGACTGCGGAAATCGTTACGCTGAGGCTGCCAGAGCTTGCCATGCTAAGTTTGATCCTCGTGGTTGCTCATCGAGCCGCTCCGGCGGGCGGGACAGCGTCGTCGCCCACTCCGACCGCGAAGGGATACAGGAACTGCGGCTGCGGCGTAAACGCGCCGCGCGGCATCAACGCCAGCTCCGCCGTCGTGCCGCGCTCCGCATCGCGATTGTACGTCACGTCACCGATCACCCACGGGTCTTTCGGTGCAGCTTTTAATGACGGCAAGTGCAGCGACGCATAGGCGTTCGGCTGCCAGAGCTTGCCGGCACTGTCCCGCCAGCTATCACACGTCAGGCGTACGGCTTGGGAACGTCCGTAACGACGCGCCATTTCCCAGCGGGCACGCTTTTCGGCGAGGGAACCATCGGAATTGAACTGCTCCGAAATTACCATCAACTGTCGAAATCGCGGCACCGTCTTGTCGAGAACTTTGCCGAGCGCCGGGATCGAGCCCTGGCCAAACATCTGGTAGGACATAAACACCGGCAAGTATTCGGAATACCGCTGATCCATTGACAGCGAGCAGGCCGCGTTCTGCACGTTCACGCCCTCCGCGAAGCCGCTCGCCATCGTGCCGCCGCCGCCAGCCTGGGCCAGCACGAGGTTTCCATCAACGTCGTCATAGGCCAAAACTTGCGTGTAGCGGGCGACGGTTTCGATGACTTCGGAACCAGTTTCGCTAAGCGCTGCGCTGAACGGGATCGCGGTCTTTCCGACCGGAACCTTGTCGCCCGTGAGCGACTTGACCGAAATCCCGTACGGCTTGCAAATTTGCGTCGCCAGCGTTAGCAGGTCGGCAACGAATGTTGACATCCCCGTCAGAACATCCCCGGTCACCGAACAATCAACGATATCCTGCATTTTCGATCGCCCCTGCACGCGGACGATGTGGCCTGTCGGACTGATCTGGCGAATGACTCGGTCGACGTAACCAGTTAGGACCAGATCACCGCCGATCTTCACCGTCACAGGCGCGCCCGCTTCAATCCAGACGTCGCGAAATTGGCCGGGCGCCTTCTCGGTGGCCGTCACATCGAACGCGGATGGCACACGCTCGGCGCCGCGCGTGACGTGAATTTCGCTCCAACCGGAAAGTGATGTGCCGCCGACGATGATCGCGAGGTCGTCCATAACTTGCTCCGAAAAGGCGGGCCGCCCAGCGTAGGAGTTCGCCGGACGGCCCTGGCACGGCGCCTGCGCCAGCAACAGCGCCGCGATCTGGTTACTGGCGGAAATTGGGGCCTTGAACGAACCCCTGAACACCGACCCCGCTCGGGTTCGCGTCGGTCGGCACCGCGAGGATGGGCGGCGTGTCCTGGGCGAAACCGAGTAGTTTCATGCGGTCTATGTCGGCATCGGCGATCGGCGCGATCTCACCGGGGGCGTAGGTGCGGCCATCGATCGAGACGGTGCGGCCACGTGCAACGAATAGCGATTGTGACATGGTTGTTTCCTTTATCCTCTACCCGGCCACCAAAACGGCTCAGTTCCAGCCTCCGCCGCAGGTAAGCGCGTCAGAAATCCGAGGCCACGCGCGTCGCTGCCCACATGGGCACGAACGAGTGGTGGCAGGTCGGGAATCACGCCATCGGATCGCAGCCCCTCTCGCGCGCGGATTGCCGCGTGTTCGAGTTCCAGTCCGACCGCGAGCGCGGCGGCATGCTTCGTGTGTTTCCGTATGAACCAAACATTAAAAGCCTCGACCTTCGCGGCGGCATCGCGTACTTGCGCAGCGCGGCGCTCGCCAGCCTCGGTCGCGGACGCGGCGACGAGCTTGCCCTTCAACGCGACTTCGATCGCCAGGCATTGCAGCGCGTCGAGTTCGGCTGTGCGGATCGCTTCCTCGGCGTCGCGGATCGCGGCCGTCGTGCCAGTCAGCAGCAGCGCCGTCCGGCATTCCGCCGCGTCGGCGGCGCGTTGCATCGCAGCGGCTTGCTCGGTGCGGACGGCCGCGAGCGCCGCGTGGATTGCGGCCGGGCTGCCGTCGACCGGGCGCAGGCGTGAGAGCGTCTCGTCATTCATCGCGAAGCCTCGCGGGCGATGCGGACGGCAGCGGGTTCGCCGTCGCCAGTCGGGCGGCGAGCGCGAGCGCCGGCACGAAGTATCTTGTCGGCGAGAGTGCCCTTCGCGGGCGGTGACGGCTCGATCGGGGCCGAGGCACGGCGCGCGGCGGCGACAATGGCACGCGCCGTCACGGGTGCAGTCGTGGGCGCGGTAGGCGCGTCGCTGTTGGGTGTCGGCCGGAGATGGCCGAAGTTCATGGGTGCGGGGCTCAGCGGCTTACTTGTTGGCTCGCTGCCCCTCCCCGCGATCGAGCCGCTGTTCGCTGCCCGGCGGCCCCGCTGCGCCGTCTGGAGTTGCGGGAAGGGTTTTGGGTGCGCGGCCTTGCGTGGCTCCGGCATCGGCGCCCGGCCTAGCAAACTCGCAAACGACGGTAAGGTAATGGTTCTTTTCGTCATGATGTGAAAATAGAGCGCGCCGACCGCGCCGTCCACCTCGCCGTTGCCTCGCCGGTGACGATTTCGGCGAGGGTAGGAGGATCGGTTCCTTCGCGGGACGGGAGGTTCAATAAGTCCGCCAATTGGCGGACTTGCAGCCGGCCGATGGGCGGGAAGGTTCGCGATCCGCGCCGCGACCATCGCGCGCTGGCTCTCGTTCAGATGCCGCCGCCTCAGATTGAGCGACACCACTATGTGCGCATCCGTTTCGATTTCCCGACGTCGGGAAGCCCTTTCGATTCCGCATCGCCCGCTCGCCAGTCGATCGGTCGGTTGCGGCGCAGGACGGCGCGGGACACACCAGGGATTTCTACGGCGGCGTCGCGGGTATCTCGCGCGGCGCTCGGCGGGGGGAGCCCGGCGAATCGCTCTTGCCGTTTCAGGAACCATGAGCAGGCGATATCGACTTGCCGGTGCAGCGATAGCCGCTCCGGGCGCGGAGGCGCTGGCGGGGCCTGCGTGGCCAGCAATGGCGCGGCGGTGGCGAGCAACTGCAACAGCGACGCGACGCCGTGCTGCTCGGCAGCCGCTTGCGGGGCGAGCCGGGCGATGGCCGCGCCTGATTCGTGGAGCGCGCTGGCGACGCGGGCGATGGCTGCCGGATCGAGCGCGGTCACGAGGCAGGGACCCGGAGCGTCTCGGGCAGTTCCCTCAGCGCCTCGGCGACGCCTTCGCCCAGCAGCACCTCGATCGCTTCCTGGTCGTGCCCGACGCAGAGCGGCGGCAGCGTGCTTTCTAATTGAAGCAGCCTCGAGCGGCAGTTGTAGAAGCACCCGCTCATTGCCAGCACGAGGCCCCGATACGGGACCACGCGCCCCTCGGCGACATCCACGTCGAGTTGGTTCGATCTGGCAGCGGAATTGGTCTTGGCCGTTTCAGCCGCGAGCTTCGTCGCCCCGTCGCCGACGGGGGCGTCGAACACCGGCCCGCACGCGGGATCGCCGGTGACGACGGTCCCCGCCAGCTCGCCCAGGACCGCATGAACGCCATCACGGATCACGCCCACAGCCGCGCCGGGCGATCGGCACGCGACAAGGGCGGGCGCGAGGGCGAGCGGGAGACGCTCGATCCGGTCGATTGCGTGTTCGCGGATGGCCGCCCACCCCAATGCGACATCGCCGGATGGAACCCACTGCTCCGTCCGGCGCCGGTATTCGCCCTGCCTCTTTCTGGCTAAGCTGATCTCCCGGACCCGCTGCGCTTCAGCCAGGTTGCGGTCGCCGCCAGTGCCGCGACGGTACCGACCGAGGCCGGAGGCGCGTAGCAGGGTCGCGGTC